>Ga0209253_10001370_pt1 | contig 21332 bp, 18 predicted proteins | sample FrelakmetBRP12BR_FD_187145 | JGI IMG/M metagenome (GOLD analysis project Ga0209253, IMG submission 187145) | Freshwater lake sediment microbial communities from the University of Notre Dame, USA, for methane emissions studies - BRP12 BR (SPAdes)... | ecosystem: Environmental > Aquatic >...
CGCGCGAGGCGAAGGTGCTGCGGATGCGCTTCGGCATCGAGATGAACACCGACCACACGCTGGAGGAGGTCGGCAAGCAGTTCGACGTCACGCGCGAGCGCATCCGGCAGATCGAGGCCAAGGCGCTGCGCAAGCTGCGCCACCCGTCGCGCTCCGAGAAGCTGCGGAGTTTCCTCGAGGGCGAGGGCTGATCGGTGTCCGGCTGAGGCCGGACCCGCGCACGCCGTGTGGGGCCGACATCAGTCGGCCTGACTGAGTCCGCGACCGTGGGGCCGACTTCAGTCGGCCATCGCGCTCACTTCATCAGCAGCACGGGGACCGTGGCCGTCGCCACGACCCGCGTCGCGACGGACCCCATGACGAGGTTGGCGAGCGCCGTGTGCCCGTGCGTGCCCATCGCGATCATGTCGTAGTTCCCGGCGGCGGCTTGCGCGACGATCTCCTCGGCGGGGTTGCCGATGCGCTTGACCACGTCGAACGCGATGCCGCGCGCCGTCAGGAACTCGCGCGCGGTGGCAAGCGCGGCGTCGCTCTCCTCCGAGTAGTAGCGCTCGACGGCCTCGTGTCCGACCCAATGGGCGGCGGCCTTGTACGGCACCGGCGGGTGCGCGTGGATCAGCGTGAGGCGCGGCGTGTCGCGGAAGAACCCGAACTTGGCGACGAGCCGCTCGAGCGCGGACAGCGCCTGGGGCGAGCCGTCGATGGCGACGAGGATTTTCATGGGAGCCGTGGCGACGAGGTGGCGACGGCAAATTGTAGCGCACCCCGACCCCACGGACCGGCGCGACCACGCGCGAGGCGCCGCAGCCCCGCGCGGTTCCGCTGCGGGGCCGGCGTCCGGCCGGCGCCGCGTCAGCTCAGCTCGAGCGTGACCGTCACCTGCTCGTGGTCTTCGGGATTGTCCCGCGTCTCGAACCCCAGCGCCGCGGTGAACTTGAGCATGGTGTGGTTGTTGCGCAGCACGGCGCCCTCGAGACGCTTCAATCCGCACACCTGGGCGCCGGCGATGAGCCGCTGCATCAGCGACCACCCGACGCCGTGGCCTTGCCAGGCGTCGGCGACCACCACGGCGAACTCGGCGGTCTCCTGGTCCGAGCCCATGATGTAGCGGGCGACGCCGATCATCGAGGCCTTCCCCTCGACTTCGTGGACCGCCACCAGCGCGAGCTCCCGGTCGTAATCCACCTGGGTGAAGCGCGCGAGCATGGCCGGCGTGAGCTCGTGCAGTTGGTAGAAGAAGCGGAAATAGCGCGTCTGCTCGGACAGTCCGTGCACGAACGCGCGCTCCATCTCGGCGTCCTCCGGCCGGATCGGACGCACGTGCAGCAACCTGCCGTCGCGCAGCGTCACGTCGACGACCATCTCGATCGGATACGGGTGGATCGCCATGTGACCGTAGCGGCGCGTCGACGGCTTGTAACCGGGATCGGTCGTGACGCGAGCCCCCGCAATTTCGGCGCGGCCCTCGCCCACCCGCACCGGATCGAGGGTGAGCGAGCGGACCCAGGGCAGCGCACAGACAAGCGTGGACACCTGCACGAGCACGCGCGCCAGCGCGTCCATCGATGCCGGATCGCCGCCGTTCCCATCGACCGCCGCGGCCGCCGGCGTGCCGCGGACGAGGTCGCGCGCGAGGCGGTCGTTGAGCGGCGGCAGCAGCACGAGGCGCTCGCTCGCGCCGGTCACGCATGCGCCCCCCACGCCGAACGTCAGCACCGGGCCGAACACCGCGTCGGTGTGCACGCCGATCGCGACGTCGTGGCTGGTTGCGAACGCGCGGTCCTTGCGCACGACGACGGGCGAGCGCCGCTGCACCGGCGCCGCCGCACCGAGCAGCGTCGCCCACGCGCGGGTCAGCATTCGTCCGTCGCGCAGACGCTCGTAGACGACCGGCGCCGGCGCCCCCTTCGGCTGCCCGGGAGCATCGGAGCGCACGGTCACCGGAAAGCCCAGGCGCCGCGCCGCGGCGAGTGCCTCCTTCAACGTGTCCGCCGCCTCGGCCCGCGCGACGGGCAGGCCGAACGCCGAGAGCACCGCGTGCGTCTCCATCGCCGTGAGCACCCGCCGGTTGGCCGATGCGGATTCCGCGCGAATGCGCTCCACGGCACGAAGATCCGGCGGCTCCGGTTCCGGCTGCGGCGGCGGCACCTCGAGCAGCCATTCCTGGTTGTGGCGGTAGACCGCGAGAAAGGAGAACGCCTCGACCGCATTCTCGGGTGTGTAGAAGTTCGCGACGCCCCCCGCCTCGAGCGCGGCGTTCGCCTCGCGGCGCTCGATCGATCCGAGCCAGGCTGCCAGCACGGGCTTCGTCGCGCGCCGGGTGGCGTCCGCCACCGCGCGCGCCGCGTCCGTCGCGCTCGTTCCCGGACGCGCGACATGCAGCGCGAGCACGGCGTCGACCCCGGGATCCGAGAGCACCGCGTCCACCGCCGCGGCGAGCCGCGCCGGCGTGGCATCGCCGCGCACGTTGACCGGATTGCGGCAGGCGATGTTCGGCGGCAGCACCGCGGCCAGCGCCTTCTCCGTCGCCGGCGAGAAATCGGCGAGCACGACGCCGCGCTCCCCGGCGCTGTCGGCGGCGAGCGTGCCCGGGCCGTGGCCGTTGGTCACGATCGCGAGCCGGTCGCCGCGCGAGGTCCGGTTCATCGCCAGAATCCGCGCCGCGGCGAACAGCTGCGTGTAGGTCTTCACGCGGACAGTGCCGGCGCGCCGCATCGCGGCGTCGAACACGGCGTCGGGCGTCGGGCCGTCCACGCTGCCGTGCTCCGTCGACCGACCCGCCTTGAGCACGACGACGGGCTTGGTTCGCGCCGCGGCGCGCAGCGCCGACAGGAAGCCGCGCGCGTCGCCGATCGCCTCCGCGTAGAGCAGGATCCCTTCGGTGCCCGAATCGAAGAGCAGCGTGTCGAGCAGCTCGCCGAAGCCGATGTCGATGCCGCCGCCGAGCGCCACGACCGTCGAGAAACCGATGCCGGCCGTCGCGGCGAAATCGAGCATCGCCGTGCAGACGGCTCCCGACTGCGCGACCAGCGCGAGCCGGCCGGGGTGCGCGACCACCGCGCCATGCGTCGCATTGAGCCCGATGTCGGTGCGCATCACGCCGAACGAATGCGGGCCGAGCACGCGGATGCGACGCGCCTTCGCGATCGCCATGAGATCCTGCTGCCAGCGCCGCAGCTCGTCCTTGTCCGCAGGCGGCGCGGACAGCACGACCGCAGCCTTCACGCCTGCACGCCCGGCATCGTCGAGAACCCCCCGAACGGCCGCGTGAGGCACCACGATCAGCGCGAGGTCGACGGGCTTGCCGATCGCCGCCAGCGACGCATACGAGCGGCGCGCGAGGACCCGCCGATGCGCCGGATTGACCGCGAAGACGGGCCCGTGGAAGATGCCGCCGAGCAGGTTTTCCATCACGACCCGGCCGATCGATCCCGGCTTGCCGGAGGCGCCGACGAGCGCGACCGACGCGGGCATCAGCAGCGAACGAAGAGGATGTGAGGACTTCATTGGGGATGTGCGCCGAGTCGGAACAGGAGACCGCGGATCGCGCCCCATCGCTCGCGCGGAGCTCGCCACGGTCCGGTGTGCGGACCTCCGACGCCGCGACATCCTGTCGCGCACCGGGATCGGCCCGCAAAGCCGTTCAATTCTAACGCGCCGCGGCGCTTCCTCGAAATGCGTGCGCAGCGCAAGGCGACGTCGCGTGCGGCCGGTTGCCCCTCACGCCTCGGCTATAATCCGGCCACCGCACGAAACGGTGTGCGCCGATGCCCGATTCCGGTGCGAGACGCGACGATTCCCCTGCGAAAAGGCGGGCCCGTAGCTCAGATGGTTAGAGCAGGGGACTCATAATCCCTTGGTCGCTGGTTCGATCCCAGCCGGGCCCACCCTCGACTTCGAGCAGCCGCAGCGGGGGACCAAGCGGAAGGCGCGGCGAGCGACGCCGAAGTCCGCCGAGCGAGAGGACGCCGCGCCGGGCCCTCGGTCACGCAGCCGGTTGCACAGGGAAGGATCCGTCGCGTCGTGCCCCGCATCCACGTTCACACCTTTTCCGTGCCCGCGGCGTCGATCGACGTCAACCGCCACGTCAACAACCTCGAGTACCTGCGCTGGATGCAGGACGTCGCGACCGCGCACTCGGCCGCGCAGGGATGGCCGCTGGAACGCTACGTCGATCTCGGTGCCGGCTGGTTCGTGCGCTCGCACACCATCGAATACCTGCGCCCGGCGGTCGAAGGCGACTCGCTGTCGATTCTCACGTGGGTCGCCGGCTTCGGCTCGGGCAGCTCGCCGCGGCGGTACCTGTTCTGGCGGGCCGCCGACCGGCAGATCGTCGCCAGGGCGCAGACGCTGTGGGTGTTCGTCGATTTCGCCACCGGTCGTCCGACGCGCATCCCCGCGGCGCTGCGGTCGGCGTTCGAGGTCGTTCCGGACGACGAGGATGCCCTCCGCACCGCTGCCCTCGGCGAGCCGCCCCGGCCCGTGGCCGAGGGTTGACGGTCGATTGCGCGCAGGGCGCGGCCTCAAGGCGCGAGCGGCGCGCGAAATCGCTCGTCGACGTCGATCCGGTAGCCGTTGGCGAGGCGATTGGTCTGGTTCGCCAGCGCGGTCACCGCCATGAGCTCGGTCCACATCTGCGTGGTCATCCCCTTCGCGCGCGCCGCGGCCGTGTGCGAGTGAATGCAGTACTCGCAATTGTTGGTGACGCTGACCGCGATGTAGACGAGCTCCTTGGTGAGCGGGTCGAGCGCGCCGTCCGCCATCACCTGCTTGGCCGCCGCCCAGCTGCGCGCGAGCGTCGCCGGGTCATGCGCGAGCACCTTCCAGAAATTGTTGACGAAGTCGGTCTTGCGCGTCGCGCGGATATCATCGAAGACGGCGCGCACCTGCGCCGACGCGTCCTCGTATTCGATCGGTTCGAGCAGGGCCATCGGGCTTCCTCCATCGTCGGTTCGTGGCCGCGGGGGGGCCGGGGCCATCCGCGGAGTATGCAAGAAGACGAGTTGTCGTGAACATCCCTTCCGGAGCGTGCGCGCACTCTGACGCTGAGGGGCAGTCCCGGCGGATCGGGTAGCCCGGCACGGAGGGCTTCGTGCCGCTGCCGCGCGACGGCGTCGGCGGCCGGCCGCCAGAGACCCCCGATGGCATGACTATTGCGTGTTGCCATGAGCGATTTGCGCCATACGCGGGGTTCGTCATGCTCGACCGACTGAGTAATTGTTGTCGCCTTCTGGCGCTTCTGTGCGTCGTCATGCCGGCGGCCGGCCTCGTCCAGGCACAGACGCTTTGGTTCGTGCCTCCCGCGTCCGACGCCGGACACCAGGGTTTCGTCCGGATCACGAACCCCACCGACACACCTGTGTCCGTCTCGCTTTTCGGGGTCGACGATGCGGGATTGCTGTCTGCGGGAACGGCGTCGTTCACGCTCGGCCCCCAGGAAACAAAGCATTTCAATTCCACCGACCTCGAAAGTGGTGCCGTGAGCAAGGGGCTCACCGGCGCGCTCGGTACCGGAGCGGGCAACTGGCGCCTCGAGTTCTCCGCGGCGGGCATCATCAATGCGACGGCGCTGATCCGGGTACCGAACGGCTTCCTCACGAGCGTGCAGGATGCGGACTTGAACAAAGTTCAACTGTCGACCTTCCACGTGATCCCAACCGTGAATCCCGCGAGCAACGCGGATTTCGTCAGCGTCCTGCGCTTCGTCAACCCCAACCCCGCGACGGCAGCCGTCTCCTACTTTGCCCGCGACGATGGGGGTCAGCGGGCGCCGCTGTCGGGGTCCCGGAGCTTCACGATCGGTCCGTTCGAGGCCGTCCACCTGACTTCGGCGGAGCTTGAAAACGGTGCACCGTTAAAGGGGTTGGCAAGCGGTCTCGGCGACGGCACGGGGAAGTGGCGGGTCACCGTTTCGTCGAATATCCCGATCAAGGTCATGAGCCTCATCTCTTCTTCGAGCGGATTCATCACCGAGCTGCCGACCGAGAGCCTGGCCCTCAACGAGGCCAACTACTTCTACTGCTCCGATTTCGACGGGGCGATGGTCTTCTCGCAGGACCCGGTTCCCGTGTACCTCGGATTCTTCGGCACGCCGCTCGCCACCGACTCGATCAACAATCCCACGGGGCCCTACGGCAGCCCGTCTTCGCCGACGAGCATGCGAAACGCGAGCTCGCCTTACGGAAGCGCCTCCGGAAATCTCAGCGCGGTGGATCCCGCGGCAACGAGGCCGCCTCGTGCCATCAAGAACTCGAAGGCCTTCGGGGCCGTCACGACCAACAGCGCCCTCAACGGTATCTCCCTCGTGGCGATCGACTCGAGGTGTCAAGACCCGATTACCCACGGACCGGTCTTCGCCTCAACTGAGCGCGCCGACCTGTGACGCTGCGCCGGGCCAGTCACGCCGGCTTCCACGCGCGGGCCCTCTGCTGCGCTTCGGCGATCTGCCCCGGCGTCATCGTGGCAGCCAGCTGGTCGCGGTTCCTGATCGCGATGCCGCGGTTCTTCGCTTCCGACGCCGGGAACCCGGCGACGGAGAGATTGAACCACTTGTGCGCCTCGACGAGATCCTGCGGCACGCCGTGGCCGTACTCGTACATCACGCCCAGATTGGCCTGCGCCATCGGATGGCGCTGATTGGCGGCCATGCGGTACCAGTACACCGCTTCGGCGTAATCCTGCGTCGTGCCCTGCCCGCTCTCGTAGCGGTTGGCGAGATTGTGCTGCGCGTTGGCGTTGCCTTGCTCGGCCGCCAGCCGATACCAACGCGCCGCTTCGGCGTGGTTGACCGGCACGCCGAGGCCGGTCTCGTACATGACGCCCAGGTTGTTCTGCGCGTTGGCGTTTCCCTGCTCGGCGGCGCGGCGGAACCACGTCACCGCCTCGACGTAGCTCTTCGCGAGACCCCAGCCGTTCTCGTACATGACACCGAGGCTGTCCTGCGCCTGGGCGTCACCCTGTTCGGCGAGCAGCCGATAGATGCGGCACTCGGTCGCGTAGTCGCCCCGGGCGCGCGCTGCCCTCGCAGCGGCCCAGTCCTCAGGCGTCATCGCTCGCGCCTCCCGTCATGCGGCTGCCTGCGCGGCGGTCGGCGTCACGCAACGTACCCGTCCGGGGGCGCCCACGCCATGTCCGGATCCAGCGGATAGATCGGCCTCGGCACACGCTGCCAGGGCACGTTCTGCAGCACCGGCGTGGTCAATCCCGGGACATCCACTTCGACGATCCGCTCGTCCGGGAAGAACTCGTCGAACGCCGCGCGGAAGTGCCCGCGCGATTTCACGATCAGCGAGCGCGCCGCCCGGAGGTCGAGACCGAACATCTCGAAGAAGACCGGGTCCTTGCATTGCTGGCGCACGCTGACGACGACCACGCGCAGCCCTCCGACGCGCAGCAGCGCCGACGGCCCGAGTTCGATCGCGTGTCCCGCGGCAATCCCGCGGCGCCCGACGCAGTGCCCGTCGCGCAATCCCTCCACGACGGCGTCGGCCGCGTAGCGCCCGGAAAGCGGCTGTGTCTCGTCGCGGTTGAACTGCGCGCGGAACGCCGCACCCACGCCCAGCCGGTGCGCTTGCGCCGCCAGCGCCGGATCGAAGAAAATGCCGAGCCACGCGCGTTCGACACCCGCCTCGTGAAACGCCTGAAGGATCCACACGGTGTTCCCGCGTCCGCCGCCGCCCGGATTGTCGGCCACGTCGGCGAACAGCAGCGCGGGCAGGCCCGGGTCGCGCCCCGCGGCCAGCGCCAGCCGGGTCGCGTCGGCGAGCGACGTGAGCGCCGGCACGTAGCGCCGTCGCTCGCTCCACGCGCGCACGGCGATCTCGCGCGCGAGGCGCGCGGCCTTGGGCGGGTCGTTGCGCGTCGTGACGATCACCGACATCCCGTTCTTCGGCGTGTCTCCCAGCGTGAACCCGGAGAGGATGGAGACGTCCACCACGTCCGCATCGCGGCGCGACTGCCCGAAGGCGATCAGATCGGCATAGGGACCGCGCTTCGTGTTCTGCGTCACGGAGGGCGGGATGAACGGCAGCTTGACGAAGGCCGCGGCGGGCCGCATGCCGCGCAGCATCTCGTGCAGGATCCGCGCGGCGTCGGCGCCGCGCTCCGCCATGTCGGTGTGCGGATTCTCGCGGTAGGCTACCAGCACCGACGCGCGGTCCACCATCCGCCGCACGATGTTGCCGTGCAGGTCGAGCGTGGCCACGACCGGAACGGAGGGACCGACGATCGCGCGCACGCGCTCGAGCAGCGTTCCGTCCGGGTCGTCGTCGGCGGTCGCGATCGCGGCGCCGTGCAGCGACAGGTACACCCCGTCCACCGGCAGCGCCGCGCGCAGGCGAGTGCAGGTCCGCCCGACGACGTCATCGAAGAACGCCTGGTCGACGGGACCGCTCGCCCCGACGTGCGTGCCGACGAGCGGCACGCCGTCCCAGCCGCCGGCGGCATCCATCGCCGCGACGAAGCCGCTGACGGTGGCCGGCGAGCGCGGATGCGCGGCCCGCCAGTCCTGCGCGAAGGCGTCGCCTTCAAGGTAGCAATTCGCGGCGAACTCCTCGCGCGTGGCCACCGGCGCATGGCTGTTGCTCTCCAGCATGAACGTGCCGACGGCGATGCGTGGGCGTGTGGTCACGGGCGGCCTTTGCGGCGAGGTTTCGCTCCATGATAGCGCACGGCCCACGCCGGCGCCGGGCTCTGTCACAATGGCCTGCCCTCCCGGAGACCGGCCATGCCCACCCTTACCCGCTTGCTCTGCGCGCTGATCCTGGCCGCCTCGGGCGCCGCGCTCGCGCAGACCCTGACGCTCGGGACCAAGCTCGAGCTCAACACCCTCGATCCGCACCTGTTCGCGGCTTTTCCGACCGGATCGTCGCACGAACTCATCTACGAGCGGCTGACCGCGCTCGACGAGAAGCTCGACGTCCAGCCGGCGCTCGCGACGTCGTGGCGCCTGCTGGACGAGCTGACGTGGGAGTTCAGGCTGCGCCAGGGCGTCGTCTTCCACGACGGGTCGCCGTTCACGGCGGCCGACGTCGTGTTCACCTTCGAGCGCGTGCCGCTCGTGCCCAACTCGCCGAACCCGTTCACGCAGTTCACCAAGAGCGTCGACAAGGTCGTCCGCATCGACGACTACACGGTGCAGATGAAGACGCGGCTGCCGACGCCCATGCTGGCGGCCGACCTCGCGAACGTGTTCATCGTCTCGGCGAAGCACGGCAGGGGTGCCACCACCGCCGACTACAACAGCGGCAAGGCGGCCGTCGGCACCGGCCCGTATCGGCTGGTCGAATGGGTCAACGGCGAGCGGCTCGTCGTCGAGCGCTTCGATCGCTACTGGGGGCCGAAGCAGCCGTGGGCGAAGGTGACCGAGCGCGTGATCGCGAAGGACCCGGCGCGGCTGGCCGCGTTGCTCAGCGGCGGCGTCGACGCCATCGATCTGGTGCCGATCGCGGATATCCCGCGCCTGCGCCACGATCCGCGCTTCAGGCTCTATCGCGGCCCGGCCGCGCTGGTGCAGTACATCGCGCTCGATTCGGCGCGCGCCGTGTCGCCGCAGGTGACGGCAAAGGACGGCTCGCCGCTCAAGGCGAATCCGCTCGAGGACGCGCGCGTGCGCAAGGCGCTCTCGCTCGCGATCGACCGCAACCTGATCACCTCCCGCCTCATGGAGGGCTCGGCGGTCCCCGCCGCCCAGCTGATGCCGGACATCTTCGCGGGGACGAGCAGGGCGTTGAAGCCGGATCCGTTCGACCTGCCGCGCGCGAAGGCGCTGCTCAAGGAGGCGGGCTGGGGCGACGGCTTTCGCATCGTGCTGGCGGCCACCAGCGACCGCTATCCGAACGACGGCGCCATCGCACAGGCGATTGCCGGGCAGTGGACGCGGGCGGGGCTCAAGGTGGAAGTCGAATCGATACCCGGCGCGGTGTTCTTCGGCCGCGCGTCCAAGCAGGAGTTCTCCGCGTTCACCGCGCAGTACGGCGCGGAGGACGCCGCCACCGGGATGCGTGCGCTGATCGCGAGCTCGGATCCGGCGCGCGGCTTCGGCACGGCCAACCGGACGCGCTACAGCAATCCGGCCATCGACGACCGGCTCTCCGCCGCGCAGACGACCATGGACGAGGCGAAGCGCAACGCCCTGCTCGCGAAGACCATCGAGCTGGCGATGGCCGAGACGCCGCTGATCCCCGTCTTCTATCCGATCTTCGATTTCGCCGCGAAGAGCAGCCTGGTCGTCACGCCGCGCCCGCAGCGGCGGTTCAACGCGCTGATGATCCGGCCGGCGCCCTGACCGTATCGCGGCGGACGCGGTATCATTTTCAGGCAGCGGCGCGGCGCCGACCGCGGGCAGCCGCAGCCACCCCACAAGGAGACTCCGATGTTCGAACCCGTCACGATCCCGTTCGGCGCGAAGATGCTCTTCAACACCGTCAAGCTCAGGTCCGGCGTGTCGATGGACGACGTCGAGCTCGCGCTCGGCGAGATGTGCAACGTCGTCAAGGACACCTACGGCGGCGACAAGGGCGGATTCATCGCCGGGCAGGTATACAAGTTCACCGGCTTCGTGTCCGACGAGGGATCGCTCTCGGAATCGCGAAGCGCCGACGAGCACATCGCCATCGTCACCTACTGGCGCTCGTTCGCCGAGCACGAGAAATCGCACGCCGACGAGGCTTTCAACGCCAAGTTCTCGGCGCTCGCGACGATGTGCACGGAGAGCAAGGAGCTCGGCTACGACATGCTGTGGCAGGGCGCGCCCGAGCCGCCGGCGTGAGCACACCCCAGCCCGGATTGATCGGCATCAAGCCCGGCGCGTTTTCGCCGATCGGGGGTTTGCGTCTGCGCTAGCATCGGGACGGGGACCCTCGCTCCGAGCCGCCCGTGACCACGCACAACGCCCTCGTCTGGATCGGCCTTGCCGGCATCGAGTCCGACGACAATGCGCGCGCGCAGCTCTGGCAGCAGCGGCTGCACTGGATCATGGTGGCCATCGCGCTTCTCGCGCTGCCGGCCTACGTGCTCGACACGGCGGAGCTTCACCCCGACTGGCACCGGATCGCCACCGTGCTCGACGGCTTCATCCTCGGCGCGTTTCTCGTCGAGACCGCCTGGATGGCCGGCGTGTCCAGCTTTCCGGTGCGCTATCTGTTCGAGAACTGGCTCAACCTCGTCGTCATCATCGGCGCGGCAGCGGCGCTGTTCGGCGCGACGACCGAATGGATCGCGCTCGTGCGCGTCGCGCGCGTCGCAGTCGCCGGGATCATCCTGCTCCGGGCCATCACGCAGTTCCGCTTCCTGTTCACGCGCCGCGGCGCGCCCGCGCTGATCGGCGTCGCGTTTCTCACGATGCTCGCCGCGGGCGCCATGTTCTACTGGGTCGACCCCAGGATCAATTCGTTCTGGGACGGACTGTGGCTCGCGTTCATTTCGGGAGCCACGGTCGGCTACGGCGACATCGTCCCGACGACGGGCGCCTCGCGCGTGGTCGCGGTGTTCGTCGTGCTGACGGGCTGGGCGCTGCTGTCGCTGTTCACGGCCAACATCGTCGCGATGTTCGTCGGCCGCGAGGAAAAGGAGCTGCGCCAGGAGTTGCATCGCGAGATCGTCCAGCTTCGCCGCGAGATCGCGCAGCTGGTCGACGCGGAGGAGATCCGCTTCCGCCAGGAGCTTCACCGCGACATCAACCAGCTCCGGCGGTCGATCGCACAGCTCGTCGGTGCCGAGGAGCTTGCGTTCCACACGGAGTTCCGCAAGGACATCGAGGCGCTGCGCGCCGACATCGCCGCGTTGCGCGCCGGGACTGTGCGGCTGAAGTAGGGTCAGGCCGGCTGCACGCCCAGCTTTAGCAGGATCTTCTCGAGCGGGCAGAACTGCGTGAAGCCGCTCTGGAGCAGGTTCGCGCCGACGAAGACCGTGAACCACAGCCAGTTCGCGTTGACGAAAAGCGGGCTCGCGGACGCGCCCAGCGCGACCGAGATCAGTACGAACAAGCCGGCGAAGATGCGGATCATGCGGTTGACGTTCATGGGGACTCCTTGATCAGGGGTGTTTGCGCCGGTTCACGGCGTAGTACAGGACCGGGATCACGACCAGCGTCAGCAGGGTCGAGACCAGGATGCCGAAGATCAGCGCGATCGCGAGGCCGTTGAAGATCGGGTCGTCGAGGATGAAGAACGCGCCGAGCATCGCCGCGAGCCCGGTCAGGGCGATCGGCTTGGCCCGCGCCGCGGTGGCATCGACGATCGCCTGCGCGAACGCGACGCCCTGCCCGAGCTTGAGGTTGACGAAGTCGACGAGCAGGATCGAATTGCGCACGATGATGCCGGCGAGCGCGATCATGCCGATCATCGACGTCGCGGTGAACGGCGCGCCGAGCAGCGCGTGGCCCGGCATGACGCCGATGATCGTCAGCGGGATCGGCGCCATGATCACGAGCGGCGTCACGTACGAGCCGAACTGCGCGACGACGAGCAGGTAGATGAGCACGAGGCCGACGCCGTACGCGATGCCCATGTCGCGGAAGGTCTCGTAGGTGACCTGCCACTCGCCGTCCCACTTCAGCGCATAGCTGCGATAGGGGTCCGCCGGCTGGCTGATGAAGTACTCGGAGAGCGTTCCGCCGTTCGGCACCTCGGCCGCCGCGACCTTCGCGCGCGCAGCGAACATCCCGTACAGCGGGCTGTCCGTCTTGCCGGCCATGTCGGCCACGACGTAGGTCACCGGCAGCAGGTCCTTGTGGTACCGCGTCTTCTCGCGCAGCGCGGGCTGCACCTGCACGAGCTCGGAAAGGGGCACGCTCGCGCCGCCCGCCGAGCGCACCGTCATCGCGAGCAGCGCATCGAGGCGCCCGTGCTGCTCGGGGGAAACCATCAGCCGGACCGGCACGCCGTACTTCGCCTGGCCGTCGTGCAGCGACGTCACGTCGTCGCCGGAAAGCGCCGCCCGCAGCGCAGCGACGATTTCCGCCGGAGTCACGCCGGCGAGCGCCGCCTTGCGCTGGTCGACGCGGACGAGCGCCCGCGGCGCGTTGTCCTCGATCGAGTCGTCGATGCCGATGACCCCGTCGGTGCGGCCGAGGGCGTCGCGCACGCGCTTCGCGAGCGCGTGCCGGCCGGCCTCGTCGGGACCGTAGACTTCCGCGACGATCGGCGAGAGCACCGGCGGCCCGGGCGGCACCTCGACCACCTTCACTTTCGCGTGGTGCCGCGCACCGATCGCCTCGAGCGCGGGCCGCACGGCCGCCGCGATCTCGTGGCTCTTGCGCGAGCGGTGCTTGCGGTCGACGAGGTTCACCTGCAGGTCGCCCTGCTCCGGCATCTGGCGCAGGTCGTACTGGCGCACGAGCCCGTTGAAGTTGATCGGCGAAGCGCTCCCGGCGTAGGCCTGGAAATCGACGACCTCGTCGACCGTCGCGAGGTGTGCGCCGAGATCCGTCAGCGCCGCCGCGGTTGCCTCGACCGGCGCGCCCGCCGGCAGGTCGACGACGACCTGGAATTCGCTCTTGTTGTCGAACGGCAGCATCTTGAGCACCACGAGCTGCACGAACGCGAGCGAGACGGAAAGGCCGATCGCGACGATGATCCCGACGCCGAGCAGCACGCGCCGGCGCCCGCCGCGCGCTTTATCGACGAACGGCGTCAGCAGCGCCGCGAACGTCGTCGCGAGCCAGCGGTCGAGGCGGCTCTCGCCGTGCCCGGCGTGCCCCGCCTTCGCGCCCAGCTTCAGCGCGAGCCACGGCGTGATTGAGAATGCGACGGCCAGCGAGATCACCATGCCCATGCTTGCGTTGATCGGGATGGGGCTCATGTACGGTCCCATCAGTCCGGTCACGAACGCCATGGGCAGCAGCGCCGCGATCACGGTGAACGTCGCCAGGATCGTCGGCCCGCCCACCTCGTCGACGGCGCGCGGGATGAGCTCCGCGAGCGGCGCGTCCGGCTCGAGCAGGCGGTGCCGGTGGATGTTCTCGACCACGACGATCGCGTCGTCCACGAGGATGCCGATCGAGAAGATCAGCGCGAACAGGCTGACGCGGTTCAGCGTGAAGCCCCAGGCCCACGACGCGAACAGCGTGGCCGCGAGCGTCAGCAGCACCGCGACGCCGACGATCACCGCCTCGCGCCGTCCCAGCGTGACGAGCACCAGCGCGACCACGGACAGCGTGGCGAACAGGAGCTTCGAGATGAGGAGCTGCGCCTTGTCGTTCGCAGTCTGCCCGTAGTCGCGCGTGACGGTCGCCTCGACACCCGCGGGAATGACCGTGTTCTCGAGCTGTGCCACGCGCTTCTGCACCCGGTCGGCGACGACGACCGCGTTCTCGCCGGCCTTCTTCGTGACCTGGATCGTGACCGCCGGATACGTGCGCCCGACCTCGACGCCGCTCTGCCCCGCGCGGGCCTTGCCGACGCCGTGCCACGCGTAGTGCGCCGGCGGCGGCGGGCCGTCGATGACGCGGGCGACGTCGCCGACGTAGACCGGCTCGCCGTCGTGGACCCCCGCGACGAGCTCGCGGACCTCCTTCGCGGATTGGAGGAACCTGCCGGTCTCCACATAGATGGTCTCGTTGCCGCGAACGACATTGCCGGCGGGCATCGCCGTGTTCGCGGCCTGCAGCGTGCGCCGCAGATCCGCGGCGGACAGGCCGTGCGCGGTGAGCTTGTCCAGATCGAGCTGCACCTGGACGACGCGGCCGGGTCCCCCGATGGTCGTCACCTCGAGCGTGCCGGGCACGCGCTTGAGCTCCACCTCGACCGCGTGCGCGACACGCTCGAGGTCGAAGGCGCCGCGTTCGGGATCGCGCGTCCAGAGCGTCAACGCAACGATGGGGACGTCGTCGATGCCCTTGGGCTTGACCAGGGGTTCGCCGACCTCCAGCTCCTTCGGCAGCCAGTCCTTGTGGGAGAGGATCGCGTCGTGGAGCCGGACGATCGCCTCGCTGCGCGGCACGCCGACCTTGTACTGGACCGTGATCAGCGCCTGGCCCGGCCGCGACACCGACCACACGTGCTCGAGCCCCTGGATCTGCGACAGCACCTGCTCGGCGGGAATCGCGACCAGCTTCTCGACGTCCTCCGCCGACGCCCCCGGGAAGGGCACGAACACGTTGGCCATCGTCACGTCGATCTGCGGCTCCTCCTCGCGCGGCGTGACGATCACGGCGAACGCGCCCGCCATGACGAGCACGAGCGCGAGCAGCGGCGTCAGCTGCGAGGCGAGGAAGAACCGGGCGATGCGCCCGGAGACGCCCATCGGGCTCAGGTCGGCCACGCTCTCTCCGTCACTTCTTGAGCTTGGCGATGCCGAGCGCGCTCATCACGTACTTCTCGTAGAAAGGCTCGGACGTCCCCTTCTTCATCTTGCGAATGAAATATCTCTCGAACGCGATCTTGGCGAGGTGCACCCATTTGCCCTCGGAGAACCAGTTGACGTTGCGTGGCGGAATCTGGGGCAGCGCGACGAACGCGATGCCCGTGTCGCCCAGGTCGGCGAGGCAGATGGCGTTCCACGTCGCCTTCTCGGAGGGCGTCTTGCCGTCGAGCTCGGCGCGGATGTTGTGGGCGGTCGCGGTGACCATCGACTCGATCATGTAGCCGGTCTTCGGTGCGCCGGTCGGTACCGGCGTGGCCTCGACCGGTGGAATGGCCACGCAGACGCCGACGGCGTAGATGTTCCTGTACTTCGGATTGCGCTGGTTCGCGTCGATCGCGATCATGCCGCGCGGATTGGTGAGGCCCTCGATGCCGAACACGGCGTCGATGCCCTTGAATGCCGGCAGCATCATCGAGTACTTGAAGGGCAGCGTGTGCTCCTTCTTCGGCTTGCCCTCGTCGTCGTGCTCGGTCACGTACATCTTCCCGGCTTCGACCTTCGTCACTTTGGCGTTGCAGATCCACTTGATGTGCTTGTCCCGCAGCGCCGACTCCAGCATCGACTTCGAATCCCCGACACCGCCGAGGCCGAGATGGCCGATGTACGGCTCGGCGGTGACGAAGGTCATCGGCACGCGATCGCGGAGCTTGCGCCGGCGCAGGTCCGTTTCCATGATGAATGCGAACTCGTAGGCGGGACCGAAGCACGACGCGCCCTGCACCGCGCCGACCACGATCGGGCCCGGGTCGTCAACGAACGCATCCCAGGCGGAAGCAGCGCGTTGCGCATGGTCGACATTGCACACCGACTGCGTGTGACCCTCGGGTCCCAGACCCTCGACCTCGTCGAATGCGAGCTTTGGTCCGGTGGCGATGATCAGGTAGTCGTAGTCGAGCGCTGCTCCGTCGCCGAGCTCGACCTGGTTCTTGTCCGGGTGCACGCGTTTCGCGCCGGCGGGATTGAACGCGATGCCGCGCTTCTCGAGGTACGGCGCTGCCGGGAACTCGATGTCCTTGCGCTTGCGCCAGTTGACGGCAACCCAGGGATTGGACGGGACGAAGTGGAAGTTCGGTCCGTTGCCGACGACGGTGACCCTGTCGCCCGCCCGCAGCTGTTCCTTCATTTCATAGGCCATCGGCATGCCGCCCAGCCCGGCGCCGACGATGACGACGTGTGCCATGGACATCTCCTCCAGGTGACGGGCGCCCGCGGATGCGCGGTGCCGGCTACTTCGATGCTGTCGCGGCGGCAGCCATTCCCGCCTGTACCGGGTTCCGGGCAATGCGCTCGCCGCCGGCCAGGCCGGACAGGATCTCCACCTGGTTGTCGCCCAGGGTCTCGCCGGTTCGGACCTGGCGCAGCTGCGCGCGCCCCTCCCCGTCGACCACGTAGACGGCGGTGACCTCGCCGCGACGGAGCAGGGCGGTCTCCGGCAACGCAAGCGCGCGCACCCCGCCGGTGACGAACAGGGCCCGCGCGAACTGGCCGGGAAGCACGCCTTCCGCCGCAGGCAGGTCGAGCCGTATGCGGGTGGTGTGGGTGCGCGCGTCCGCCAGCGGAATCACCGTCACCTTCGTCGCCGTGACGCTCTTGCCGACCGACGCGATGTCGACGCGCACCGGTTCGCCGAGCTTCACCCGGGGCAGCGCCGTCTGCGGCAACGTCGCCGTGACGCGAAGCTCGCGCGGGTCGAACACCGTGAAGAGCGCGCGGCCCGGCTGCGCCATGTCGCCCAGTTCGGCGAGCGTCGCGCCGATCACGCCGGCATAGGGCGCGGTGATCGTATTGAAGGTTTGCGCCGCGACGGCCTGTCCGGAGCTGGCCTTGACTGCCGCAAGCTGCGCCTGCGCCGCCTTGTACTCGGCTTCGGACTGATCGACCGCGGCCTGACTCACGAACTTCTGCGCGAGAAGGTCGCGGTTGCGTTCGTGCTTGCGCCTGGCATTCGCGAGATTCGCCTCGGCTTCCGCGACCTGCGACAGGCTCGCGGCGACCGCCTGGTCGGCCGTGCGGGCGTCGATGCGCGCGAGGATCTGTCCGGCGCGCACGGCATCGCCTGCCTTGACCGTCATCTCGACGATGCGACCCGCGACCTGCGCGCCGACGGTGGTCTGCTTCACCGCCTCGACGACGCCCTCGGCGGCTATCGTCTGGGGCAGGTCGCGCACTTCGGCCACGAGGGTCGGCCCGACCCCCGGCGCCACCGACGCGGTCGCCGGCATTGCCGCTGGCGCGGCCAGCGCGATCACGGCCGCCAGCAACTGCGCCGCGACGCGGGCGCGAACCACGCCGTGCCGGAACGCCGACGCGCTCACGTCTTCTTGCAGGTATTGATGCCGAACGGCAGATAGGCCGGGCACCAGCCGATGATGCCGGTCCCGATCAAGACGATCCCGATCAGCCCCCACCAGCGAGCGCTGCCTTCGAGCAGAACGAGCAAGGCGAGCAGTGCGAGGCCGACGACGATGCGCACCGCACGATCCACTCCGCCCATATTCGTCTTCATGAAAACCCCCGTTGTTGTCCGGACAAGGGTTTCACTCTAGCGCGGGAGCTCCGGATAATCTGTGATCTGCATCACATTGAGGCAGGCCGCACGGCATGTCCGGCTGATACCGGACCCACGGGCAAGCGTGCTCGTGGGGCCGCCTTCAGGCGGCATTCGCTCAGGCGCCGGGACGAAGATGCCCGAACCGCTGCTCGAGCTGTTTCATGCCCCAGCCGGCGAACAGCAGGAACGCGACGAACGCCAGCACGAACCAGCCCATCGACAGCCCGGTGACGGACGGCAACGTCATCTCGCCCTGCGTGTTCGCCTTGATCCAGCCGTCGATGCCCGGCGTCAGCTCGACGTAAGCCAGGACGCCGGCCAGCATGCCGAGCGCGAACGCGATGCCGTCCTTGCGTCCGGTCGCGATCGCGGCGATGGACGTGCCCGGGCAGTAGCCGCCCAGGATGAACCCGGCGCCGAACACGAGGCCGCCCACGGCCTGCGCGACAAGGCTCGTCGGCTCGACGTAGAGCTCGGCGAGATCGAGCATGCCGACCGCGGCAAGCAGGAACAGCCCGGTCATCGCGGTGACGATCGCCGTGAACATCACCTTCACGACGGCCATGTCGTAGAGGTAGAAGACGGCGGTCAGCTTGCGCGCGCTGCCAAAGCCCGCGCGCTCGAGCGAGAAGCCAAAGCCGGTGCCCAGCGCGAACGCGACCGCCAGATCGACGGCAACCGTGAATTCCATCGTGGACGAGAGCGGGAGCGTCATAGCCATTCCTTCCGCGCGAACCAGGCGAGGCCATAGGCGCTGGCGAACACCGCAACCATGAACACCAGGCTGCCGACGTTGAGAATCGAGCCGCCGGTCAGCGCCTGCCCGCTGGTGCAGCCCTTGGCGATCTTTGCGCCGTACGCGGCGATGAAGCCGCCGACGAAGGCGAGCAGCAGCCGGCGCTGGTCGGACACTTGCGGACCGCGCTCGACCGTCCACTGCATCCGCTGGCCGAGGATCCCGGAGATCAGCGCGCCGACGAAAGCGCCGGCGACGAGGAACAGCGTCCACGACAGCAGTGGCGAGCCGTCGTTGAAGTATTTCGCGAGCGCCACGCTGGCCGCTGCATGTTCGGGCGCGACGACGCTGGCGAGCCAGGCGTCCACCGCGCCGAACGCGGCGGTAGCGCCCAGACCGCGGCCGGTGACGGCGTAGGTCGCGAGCAGCACGACGCCGAGCAGAACGCCGACGAGGTAGGGATTCCAGTACGGTTGCGGCGCTGCCGGCGCGCGGGTGTCGCGGCTCGTGTGCAGTGCGCCGCCGGTCAACGAGTGCGTCATATGCGATGATCCTCGATTGGGGGCCTCGCCGAACCACGCCTGGCAGCGGCGTACCGGACGGCGGCGCCCGTGTTCGCTTCGTACGTTACGCGCCCGACGCCGGGCGAATGTAACCTGGGTCACACAGCGCCCGGCCGGCGCCGCGATTGTCGGTATTTCTTGATCTGCGCCAAAGTCATGCTTCGATTTCCGCCCCTGCCAGTCCGACGCCGGCGGCGCGCCGGCCTCGCCGCGTTCGGTCTCGTCCTCGCCCTGCTGGCCGGCGCACCGGGATCGGCGCAGGCCGGCACGCCTGCGGCGCCGCTCCTCGAGGGCATGGGGCCCGATCGCGGCCCCGTGGCGAGCCGCATCCCGCTCGCGCAGCGCTATTTCCACCAGGGCATGGCGCTCGCTTGGGGATTCAATCCGGCCGAGGCCGCGCGTTCGCTCGCCGCGGCCGCCGAAGTCGATTCCGGATGCGCGCTCTGTTACTGGGGCCTCGCATGGGCGTCGGGACCCACCATCAACGCGGACATGACGCCGGAAGACGCAGCGCGTGTGCGCGCTGCGCTCGCCCGCGCGCGACCGCTCGCGGCCCGCGCGCCTTCCCGCGATCGTGCGCTGATCGAAGCGTTGTCGGTGCGACATTCCGCCACGGGCGATGCGACCGCGATCGACGAGGAGGCGTACGCGGTCCGCATGCGCGCCCTCGCGCGCATGTATCCGCGCGACGCAGACATCGCCACGCTCGCCGCGGAATCGCTGCTGAACCTCCACCCGTACGACTGGTGGACGACGGACGGCGACGCCCGCCCCTGGACCGGGGAGGCCCGCACGCTTCTGGCTCGCGCGCTGGCCATCGCGCCCGATCATCCCGGGGCGAACCACTACTGGATCCACCTGATGGAATCGTCATCGCATCCGGAGCAGGCCCGGGCGAGCGCGGACCGGCTGCGGCGGCTGGTGCCCGGCTCCGGCCACCTGCTGCACATGCCGGCGCACATCGACATGCGCACGGGCCGCTACGCCGAGGCGGTTGCAGCGAACGAGCGGGCGATTGCAGCGGACGCGCGCTACATTGCCCAGGTCGATGCGCAGGGCGCCTACCGCGTCGGCTACGTCGCGCACAACCGGCATTTCCTCTGGGCCGCGGCGGCGATGGATGGGCGCAGCGCCACTGCCCTCGCCGCGGCCCGTGACGCGTTCCCTTCGGCCTGCGGTCCCGCGGGCGCGGACCGCAGCACCGGCATCCTGCAGCACTACTACGTGCTGCCCTACTTCGCGCTCGTCCGTTTCGGACGCTGGCGCGAGGTGCTCGAGGACACGCTGCCACCGGACGTCGCCGAGCCCTACCCGCGTGCGATCTGGCATTACGCGCGCGGCACCGCGCATGCGAAGACGGGCCGTGTCGCCGAAGCCCGGCGGGAGCTCGATGTGCTGAAACAGCTTGCCGCCGATCCGGCGCTGCAGCGCGCGCGCGTCAAGAACATCAATCCGGCGGAAGCGCTGGTGCGCATCGCGGTGCTCACGCTCGGTGCCGACATTGCCGCGGCAGAGGGACGCATGGAGGCTGCCGTTGCGTTGCTCACGGAGGCCACGGCCATCGAGGACGGCCTCACGTACGACGAGCCGCACCTGTGGCTCGCGCCCACCCGGCACGCGCTGGGCGCCGCGCTGCTTGCCGCGGGTCGGCCTGCCGATGCCGAACGCGTCTACCGCGAGGACCTGCGGCACTACCCCGACAACGGGTGGTCGCTGCGCGGTCTCGCCGAGGCCGAGCGACAGCAGGGCCGGGCCGGGGCGGCGCGCGAGACCGAGCGCCGCTTTCGCATCGCGTGGCGCAACGCCGACGTCACGTTGCCGGGCTCGCGCTTCTAGCTTTGCTTGTGATGCCGCGGCACGATCCGCGGTCCGGACAACGCCGGCCGAAGAGCGGTTGGTGGGCGCGATCTCACTCCCCAGGCTACTTCGGGAACATCAGCTGCACCTGCGCGCGGATCTGCCAGTTGGCGCCGTAGTCCGGCCGCACGACGTTGTAATACGCGGAAATCTGCGTGTTCACGGGCAGCTTGCCGAGGTGGAAGATCTTGCCGACGCCGCCGCCCAGCGGCACCGTCCATTGCTGGCTGCTTTCCGCCTTCCAGTTGACGGTCAGGATCGG
>Ga0209253_10001371_pt1 | contig 21325 bp, 17 predicted proteins | sample FrelakmetBRP12BR_FD_187145 | JGI IMG/M metagenome (GOLD analysis project Ga0209253, IMG submission 187145) | Freshwater lake sediment microbial communities from the University of Notre Dame, USA, for methane emissions studies - BRP12 BR (SPAdes)... | ecosystem: Environmental > Aquatic >...
CGGAGCGGGCTTCTTTTTCCCGGAAACGGTGCGCGGGGCTTTTCGAGCGGTCTTCTTTTTGCTGGTCGTTTGTTTTGACATGTTCCGATGCCTCCCCGATCCTCAACACTCGCTATTTTTTACGCAGCACGAACATTTTCTGTTTTTCGCGGCGAACGGCCATTTTCTGTTTTTCGCTCAACAGCCGCAGCACTTCGGGTTCATTCTGCTCGCGCTCGGCCGCCTCGATCGCTTTTTGAATCGACCGCCCGGTGCCCTGTCTTTGGCGGGTTTCGATAAATCGCGCCAACAGGTTTTTGCACCCCTTCAAGGTCCACTCCTCGTCGCCGATCGCCAGCAAGGCCGTGCATCGCTTGACCGGCCCGTCCTCCATCCGCTCCAACAGCTCCGGCAGCTGGTCCGTTGACTGCAGGCGGAAGCGGATGACGGCCTCACCGGCCGCTTTCAACGCATCGTCAGTGAACAGCGCGAGGATGTTAAACGTCACGACCTCCGCATTGATCTCCGGAAACTGAAGCATCATGGAGATGATGCGCTGCTCCATGCGCGTGGAAGGTTCGAGCGCCGCAGGGTCGTTTCGGCCGGCCGCCGAATCGGGCGCCCCCCGCGCTGCGGGTGCTGCCGCGGGCTCGCTCAGTTTGGCCAGAATAGCCGTTTCCGGCACACCGATCCACTCCGAAAGCTGCTGCACATACAGTGCGCGGGCGACGCTGTCGTTGATCGCGGAGAGCGGCGCCTGCAGGTCGGAAACGATGCGGATTTTACCTTCAGTGCTCAGGCCGTGCTTGCGAACGGCGCTGTCCATCAGGAAACTGACGATGCTTTTCTGGTCCGTGTGCGCCGATCGTCGAAATGCATCCGCACCGTGCTGGAAAACGAAGGAGTCCGGATCGTGCCCCTCGGGCAGCACCAGAATGTGAGTGTCCGCCCGATCCTCGCGAAACACGTCGCCGCGCCGAAAATCAACATGCTCTTTCCAGAAGATGTCGATGCAGCGCTGCGCGGAACGGATGCCGGCCTCGTCGGAGTCGTATACCAGCACGAGATGCCCGGCGAAGCGCGCCAGCAGGCGGATGTGCTCCGGACTCAGCGCGGTCCCCAGCGTGGCGGCAGCGTTGAGAATCCCATGCTGGTGCAGGGCGATGAGATCGAGGTAGCCCTCGACGATGTAAACCGTTCCCTCGGCCCGGCAGGCCTCCTTAGCGCGGTGCAAGCCGTAAAGGATCCGGCGCTTCACGTAAACAGGGGTTTCCGGCGAGTTCAAATACTTCGGGGTCGAATCGTCCATCACCCGGCCCCCGAAGCCGACCACCCGCGACTGTTCGTCCCATATGGGAAATATCACCCGGTCCCTGAACCGGTCATAAAATCCGGATCCCTCCTTGCGCGCAACCACCAACCCGGCTTTTTCTACGAGCGACGGGGCAAACCGCTTGCGGGTCAGAAATCCCAGCAGGTGGTCCCACCCCTTCGGCGCATAGCCCAGCTGAAACGCCGCCAGGGTCTCAGACGTCAACCCGCGGCGCATGAGGTATTCTCTCGCCGCCGCTGCAATGTCCTGCCGCAGAAGGGTCTGATGAAAAAATTCGGCGGCCGCGCGGTTCACGGCGAAGAGGGCATCCTGTTCGCTGATACGTTTTTGGTCCTGGCCGGACAGGGGCTTCTCGGGAAGATCGACGCCGTAGCGGCGCGCCAGCGCCCGCGCAACGTCGGCGAAGGCCGCTCCATCCTGTTTCATCACGAAGCTGAACACGTTTCCGCCGGCGCCACATCCGAAACAGTAAAAGATCTGCTTGTCCGGGCTGACGGTAAAGGAAGGGGTTTTCTCGGCGTGAAACGGGCACAAGCCGACCAGGTTTTTTCCGGCCCTCCGGAGAGAAACCGATTCAGATACAATCTCCACGATATCGGCCGCGTGGCGAATTTCGGAGACCTTATCCTCGGGGATGTAAATCGCCAAAAAAAGCAACCTCCATCGTCGTGGCAACGCTTTGTGGGAAAAATCAGGCGATGGGTCAGGTTCTTAAATGAAAGTCAGGGTATGATGGTCAACGAAGGCCGTAACGCCTGAAGACCGTCCCTCGGATCTCCACGCCCATGCTGCATGTTGTATTTGTAACCCAAAAAATTAAGTTTTAACTTAATGTTTGTCAATACATGATGCGGATCGCGGTGAAACGGACGACGTCGGGCCATGGGCTTTTTCAGCGCTCAGGGCCATCGCATCTTCAAACCGCAGCGAACCGCTGTAAAGGGCTTTGCCGGTAATGACTCCGATCACCCCGACGGCCTCCAGGGACAGCAGGGCGCGCACATGCGCCAAGGTGCCGACCCCCCCCGAGGCAATGACGGGAATGTGCACCGATTCCGCCAGCCGCCGGGTCTCTTCGATGTTCGGCCCCGTCTGCATGCCGTCCCGATGAATGTCGGTGAAAATCAGGGCGGCGGCGCCGGCCTCCTCGACCTGCCGGCCTAAATCGACCGCCTGGATGTCGGTGGTCCGGGTCCAGCCATGGGTTGCCACACAACCGTGGCGCGCATCGATCCCGACGGCGATGCGGTCCGGGTGAACGCGACAGAGGTCTCTCACGAAGTTCATGTCCTGCGCGGCGGCCGTGCCGATGACGACCCGATGCGCACCCATCGCCAGGCAGGCGTCGACCGCCCGGAGGTCACGCATGCCGCCGCCCACCTGCACCGGCACACCGGCCGCACGGATGATGCGACGGATGCAGCCCTGGTTGCGGGGGGTTCCCTGGATCGCCGCATCCAGATCGACGACGTGCAGCAGCCGTGCGCCGGCTTCCGCCCAACGCCGGGCCACGGCCTCCGGGTCATCGGAATAGACGGTCTCCTCCTGCATTCGCCCCTGGATCAGCCGGACGCACTTGCCGTCTTTGAGATCAATCGCGGGTATGATGAGCATGGCTTGGCAATCGGTGGAGGATCTCGGTGCTGCCGATCAGAGCGAGCCTTTGGACGAGCGCACACCTCTGACGCGGGCGTCCAACCCGACGGCCTGCTGGAGCGCCCGGCCGAAGGATTTGAACGCCGCCTCCAGGATGTGGTGCTCGTTCTCTCCGTACGGCACGTTAATGTGGAGGTTCATTCCGCCGTGGTTGGCAATGGATTTGAAAAATTCCTTGGCCAAGCTGCGGTTGAAGGATCTTTCCGCCGTCTCGCAGACGGGGACCTGAAACACCAGGTAGGGCCGGCGCGACAGGTCGACGGCCGCCATCGCCAGGGCGTCATCCATGGGGGTCACCGCATAACCGTAGCGTCGGATGCCGCTGCGCTCCCCCAGTGCCTTTTCGATGAGATCCCCCATCACAATCCCCACGTCCTCCACGGTGTGGTGGGAATCAATTTCGATGTCTCCCCGGGCGCGAAGGCGCAGATCAAAAAAACCGTGAACCGCGAACAGCGTCAGCATGTGGTCGAAAAAAGGAATCCCCGTGCTGACGTCGGCTTGACCCTTCCCGTCCAGGTTGATCGCAACGGTGACGGCCGTCTCCCGGGTCTTGCGCTCAATTTCGGCTTTTCGGTTCATGATCCCCCCTGATGGTCGTTCGGCCAAGCCACCGGCGCAACATCCCGACTGTCCCGGTGTGCAAAAAATTCGGGTGACCTCGATGAGGCCACCCGACTTCCGGAGTCAGCCGGATCCGTGAGTTCCTGATGTTTTCAGGCGAAATCCTGTTTCTATTTTCATAGCCTTGTGCTATGCAATAGAACTCTTGAGCCACCCGGCACCCAGCGTGTCAAAAGAAGTGGAGATGAGGGGGATCGAACCCCTGGCCTCGGCGTTGCGAACGCCGCGCTCTCCCAGCTGAGCTACATCCCCACATAAAGTTTCTTTTTAACAAACTATTATCGGTCGGTCAATGAAAAATATCAATTATTTTAAACGGGTGCCGCCCCGGTGACCATCCACGATCACGGGCCGCCGTCGGGTCATCCGGTCGATGGCGGCGGGGCGACGACCGGCCCCACGAAGGAGGCGTTTCATGCAGCCGATAGTGTTGGAAGATGCCTTCAAGACCTTCACGCTGGACCAGGACAAAATCCTTCCCCCGGAGGAGACCGTCAACCGTTTTCGGGAAAAACTGAAAGCGGCCGGCCTGGATATTCTTAAAGAGACCCTGCGCATCGACAACGGCCGTATCGGGATTCCCGTTTATATCAGCCGTTGCGGGCCGGAGGCGCAGCGCATCATCGGAACCCGGAAACAGATGGGAAAGGGCGCGACGCCGCAGCAGGCGGAAGCGAGCGCCGTAATGGAACTGGCCGAGCGGTTCAGTTTTTTCAGCTTTGTCAAGAACCCGGCTCACTTCCAGCGGAGCACCTTTGCCGGCATCGGGGATCAGGCCATCCCCTTTGGGATGATCGCACGCTCCGTTCACGACGACTCCGACGACCTGCCCGTCAGTCGTGAAATTTTCGAGTCCCTGCCCTTGAACTGGACCCGGGCGTTCAATCTGACCCAAGGCACCATCGTCCAGGTCCCGTTCGACTGGTTTTTCGCCATCAACGAATTCAACGGCCCATCGGCCGGGAACTGCAAAGAAGAGGCCATCCTGCAGGGGATTTGCGAAATCGTCGAGCGGCACGTGTCTTCCGTCATCAGCCATGAGCGCCGAACGGTTCCGGCGATCCGTCCGGAATCCGCCACAGACCCCATGGTAATCGACATGCTCGCAAAATACCGGCGTAGCGGCATATCCCTGTTCATATCCGATTTCACTCTCGACATGGGCATCCCCTCGATCGGGGTCCTCGCCTACGACCCCGCCTCGTTTCCGGACAGCAGCGAGATCGTGTGGACCGCCGGCACCACCCCCAGCCCCGAGAAGGCACTCAGCCGTGCGCTGACCGAAGTGGCTCAGTTGGCCGGCGACTTCAACACCTCCGCCAACTATGTCGCCAGCGGCCTTCCCAAGTTCCGGCGGATCGATGAGGCGCGCACCATCACCGACCCCGGTCGCCGGGTAGACCTCCGCCGCCTGCCGGACATCTCCCACGCCAACATCCGGGTTGAAATCGAAAACTGCGTTCAGGCCATTGCGCAACGAGGGTGGGAGGTGTTGCTCATTGAGACGACCCACCCACGGCTTCAGATACCGGCCTACTACGCCATCATCCCGGGGGCCCATTTTCGTGAACGGTCCCGGTCCACCAGCGTCGCCATGTTTGCCGCCAGGCACATCGCTCACCGCCTGCCGCCGGCGGAGGCCATCCCGGCGCTCGAGGCCATCGATGCGAGGCTGCCGGGGAAGTATTATCTGCAGTTCTACCTGGGCCTGAGCCGCCTGAATTCCGGCGAAGCCGAATCAGCGCTTCCGCATTTCCGGCGGGCGCTTGAGCTGAATCCCGACGCGTCGGAAACCCCCAGCATCTACAGTTACATGGGAGTTGCGCTGAAAGAAACCGGCCGCTTCGCAGAGGCGCTCGATTGGCTGAACCAGGGAGCCGCGCTCGATCCCGAACGCACGGACATTCACAACTTGATGGGGTTTTGTCACTTTAAACGCGGCGAGCATGAACAGGCGGTGGCGGCCTTCCGGCGGGTGATCGACCTGGACCCGGCGTCAGCGATCGACTACGCCAACCTCGGTGTGAACCTCGAGGCGCTCGGTGAACCGCAAAAAGCCATCGAGTGCTATCGGGTGGCACTGACCCTGGACCCGGAAATCGAGTTCGCCCGCCGTCACCTGGCCCGGCTGTCCGGATGACGCCGCCCCGTCAGACGAACCGGTTCATCGGCCGGAAGAAGCGACCGAAACATCCTGCTTGAGCCGGCCGAGGTCCTCCTCGATTCTGCGGCAGCGCGCATTCATGTCCGCCAGAACATCGGCCGCGCGATCCTTGTCCTCCTGGTTGGAACTCAAACGGTCCGCCAGCGCACCGAAATCGGCCGAGTACGCCTGCAACTGCTCGGTGACGGCCTGGGACAAGCGCTGGGCCGCGGTCTCCGCCAGGCTGAACAGGTATTTGAATTTCAGATTTTCCTGGTAGTCTTTCAGGTGGAACGATAGCGCCTGCTGGGTTTCACGCTTGATCCGCACCATGCCTTCCTTCAATGCGCGCAGGTCTTCTTCACCACGGATCACCGGCTTTTTAAGCATCTTCTTGAATCCCGTCACCACCCGGTAAAAGCCGTGCCTCAGAATGGCCTCGGTGCGTATTCTGGCCGTATAACCGATGGTGGCGGAGAGCGACGGCAGCCGGATCCCCGAGCTGAGCAGCAGGCTTTCGACGCTCGGTACGCCGGTGGTCTCCGGCCGGCTGCCGTCGATGGAAATCCCCAGGGTGCCCATCAGGCTGCAGAATTCCGTATATGCGTCTTCGATCAAGCCCTCGTAGGGGGCAGCGATGGCCTGCAGGGCCTCCCGGATCTTGACCTCTTCGGAAGCGATGAACCGGATGATCTCCGGGTTGAGGTGTTCCGTGATGAAGCTGTCCAAGGCCTGCTTGAACTCCTGAAAAACCTTGTAAAGGGTCTGCGAAAAACCGGCGGCCTGCAGCGTTTCCGTGCAGCTTTCCGCCACAAAGGGATAGCCGGCGATGAAGCCGTTGATGGCTTTGATCGCCTCGCCGGATCCGGTATCGAGAAAGCGGTTCACATCCGCCCCCACTTCCTGCCGGACCTTGGGCACGATGCCGGACAGCGAGCTTTGCAGCGCGGACAGGATCTGGCCGAACCGCAGCTGGTGTTTGCGGATGCGCTCGGCAATGTCGCGGGCGCTCGCGGCATCGCGGGAAAGGATGTCCCGGTTGATCCCGACCCAGTTCGCCATCCCCGCGACGATGCTGTTCAAGCGCTCGATGTGGTTCTGAAACAGCAGCGTGTGCCGTTTGCGCACGAGCGTTTCGCTGAACGCGGATGCAAACCGCTGGGTTTCCCGCTCTGAGAAGCCCAGCAGTTCGGTTTCGGTTTTCCACTGCTCCAGCCGGCGCCGGTCTTTCTCAAGGACACGGCCCTCCATTGCGGCAAAAAGGTTGAAGAGCGCCGAGAAGGCATAGATGTCCGGATTCGGCTTGATCAATGCCAGTTCATCATTGACCCGCGCGGCCAGCGCCTTGAGTTCCTCGATCGACTGATGCTCGCTGAAATCGCAGTTCAGAATGAACAGGATGTTGTCCAGGATCCCCATCTTCTTGATCATGGAGAGAAACTTGATGTCCGCCCGGCGGAGCCCCGTGCGGCTGCTGACGACGTAGATGAGCAGGTGGGCCAGCCGCAGGTAGTCCTGAATCATGGCCAGGTGCAGGGGGTTGGATGAATCGCTGCCCTGACAGTCTGCGATTTCGATGTTGCTGCCGATGGCCCCGGAATCGATGTCCAACTGGATGTCTTTCAAATAGACGGCCAGTGACTCGTTGCCGGAAAACTTCCAGTGTTCGATGAACCGCTCGGCCTCATGGTGCGTCGTTTTCTGCTGGTCCGCCAAAAAGCGGCTGACCGCGTCGTATCCCTGCAGGTAGCACGAAAGCAGCACCATGTTCCGGTTGCGGGCGTCGTCGGAGATGCGCTGGTCCGCGTTCAGCGCGTCCAGGGCCTGCCGGAGTTCGTTGCGCTCTTTGTCCCGCCGGAGATCGAAAGGGCCTTCGGCCGAGCGCCAGTTCGAGGAGGGAAACAGGACCAGCGCCTGCTGGATGTCCTCGTTAACTTCCTCCCAGGATTTGTAATAGAGGGTCGCCTTCAATCGATCGCCCGAACGCACGCGGGTCACGATCGAAGTGACCACGCCGGCGCCGCGCTTGAGAAAATCCCCTTTCAGCAGGCCGTTCAAAAAGGTGCTTTTCCCCGACTTGATGGGACCGATGACGGCGACGCGAATCGTTTCCTCGTCGAGTTGTCCCGGCAGCGCCGCGCAGGTTTTCTCCCAGTCGCCGAAGCTCAAGCCCGCAAGCCCGGGTATCGATTTGGCGGTGCGAAAAAGAGCTCCCACTTCCGAATTGACCTGCAGAACAGCGCTTTTCTGAATGCCGTAACCGTGGATGGACATCATCACCGTCCTCGTCGCTTTATCGGCAGCGCCGGCACCCCGGCCGTCCGGGTGCGCCGACCGCCTTGTAAGCACGTTCTGAGTATGGTATAAACTCTCGCTGGGATCCAGACGATGGAATCTCCCCTGCAGCGCCCGCAACGGGATGGACCATCGATCACGAAGGGAATGGGGGCGTATGTCCGAAAAACACCCTGAATGTCCGCTATACAACCCCTTGAATTGCAAAGAGTACTACAATCCCAAGCTCTGCGCATTCGTCCGCAAGGACAAATCCTGCCTCAAAAAGAGAAAACCGAAGAACAAGGAAAACGCCGAGGAGTAACGGCCGCCTCAGGCGTGGCCGGCGGTATCCGACAGCAGCGCCGGGTCCACTCCCATTTTTTTCAATGCCTCCGCCCAGCGCGCATCGACAGGCAGGACGAAGATGTTTTCCTCGAAAACCGGCTGGGTAAGCCATGCATTCTCTTTGATTTCGGACTCAAGCTGCCCGGGACCCCAGCCGGCGCAGCCAAGGCTGATCAGGAATGATGCGGGGCCTTGGCCGACGGCAATCGCCTCCAGGATGTCCCGGGTGTTGCTCAGCCCCAGAGACGGCGTCACCTGCAGGGTGGCATCCCATGTGAACGGCGGGCCGTGCAGCATGAAGAGCTCGCCGTCATGCACCGGCCCGCCATAGTATATCGGAAGGGCTTCGACGCCCGGGCTGCAGCGGATGGACAGCTCGTCGAAGATGTCCTTGGCGCGGAGACCTTCCTGAAGGCGGTTGACGACGATCCCCATGGCTCCCTGTTCATTGTGCTCGCAGATGCAGGTGACGGTCTGGGAGAAGTTGGGATCGGACAGCCCGGGCATGGCCATCAGGAAATGACCCTTCAACGATGCGGTGTAAATGCTCGGCATTCCGTCCCCATCCTCTCCGACCCGAAACCTGTCCCCAGGTGGAATCAAACCGCTTCTAAAAGGATCGGGAGGCTTTGTCAAGGCGAAAGGGCCCGGCACCCGCTCCGGGCGGCCCGCGGTCGCCTCACGTCGGCAGTTTCATCAGGGAAGCGCCTGCCACCGACGGTGCGGCGCCGGCCAAGACCGGACCGGCGGCCGGCGTTTCGGATCCGAGCAACTCATACACGGCCACTTCACCCAGATCGCGCTGAAACTCCTCCGGCACGGCAACGGCATGGACCATCAGCCGGGACCGCACCGAACGAAGGGTGGCCCCGCTGATCAGGGCGCCGTTCGGGAAGATCTTGACAAGACCCTGCATGCGAAAGACCGTGTTGACCGCATCACCGATCACGGTGTAGTCCATCTTTTTTTCAAAACCGATGTTGCCGACCACGACTTCGCCGGTGTGGATGCTGATCCCCATGTGAATGGCCGTTCCAAGATCGGGACTCACACTCCGGTTCACCTCCGCCAGGCAGCGGCGCATGTCCAAAGCGGCCTGCACGGCGTTGTCGGCATCGCCGGTGCTGGACACCGGCGCCCCAAAGACGGCCAAGAACCCGTCGCCCAGGTATTTATCGACGATGCCGTGATGCCGGAACACCACTTCGCCCATCGCCGCGAAAAACTGATTCAACAGCGCCACGGTCCGTTGGGGTCCCATCTGCTTGGCCATTCGCGAGAAGCCCCGGATGTCGATGTTCAGGAGGGTGACGCGCTTCACCTCCTCGATGACGGCCTGGCCGCTTTCCAGCCCGTGAATGATCGTGTCGACGACCTCCTTGGGCACGAACTTTTGAAACACCTGGCGCACGTTGCGTTCATGTTCGGCCGCTGCCACGGTCTCTTTGTAGAGCCTCGCGTTCTCCAGCGCGATGCAGACGGAAGCGGCAATGGCCTGCAGGAGATCCCGATCGTTCCCGTCGAAGTCCCCATTCAGCTTGTTCAGCACTTCGATCACCCCGATCACCTGCCCCTGGGAGATCATGGGGACGCACAAGGCCGAGCGTGTGCGAAATCCCGATTCGTCGTCAATCACCGGAAAGAAGTGCATGGTTTTTTCGATGTCGTTGGCGATGACCGCCTCGCCGCGGGCGGCCACGCAGCCGGCGATCCCCTGCCCCAGTTTCAGGCGGAATTTCCTGAATGAAGCGATGCTGCTGTTGAACGCCACGGCCACCTCCAGTTCCCGGCCTTCCAAGAACAGCAGCGATCCGGCTTCGACGTTCATCACCTCGCGGATCATGTCCAGGGTGTAGTTTAGGACTTTTTGCATGTCGAAGGTGGAGGACGCCAGCGCGCCGCCGACCTGGCGGAGGGTTTCCATCTCCTGGTCGCGTTTGACGACAGCGGCCAGCAGCCGGTTGCGGTCGACGGCCAACCCCATGCCGCCGGCCACCCAATTCACCAGGTTGCGGGCTTCGATCAGGGTCTCGCGGCGTCGGCCGATCAACGCCAGCACGCCGAAGACGACCCCTCCGGTTCGCAGCGGCGCCAGGAAACAGGCGGCCGCGCCGGGATCGGAGAAAAGCGCTTGATCCAGCTCGGTGCCCCTGCCGGGCCCGACGTCCAGGGCCAGCGAGGACTCATGCTGAAACGCTTTCTCGACCAGCGATCCATCGGTGCCGTAGGAGGTGTTCCGCTGGAGCGGACCGGACCCGTAACCCACCCATTCCTTGACGTGAACGCGCGACGGGTGATTCTCGTCCTTCACGAGGACGGCGGCGGATTCGAAGTCAACGACGCGGTGCAGCTCGTGGAGCACGCTCGTCAGCAGCTCGCTGTCACGGAAGCTTGAGTTCAAAAGCTTGCTGATCGTGTCGATGGAACGCACATACCGGCCGGTGCGCTCGTTTTCCCTGAGCAGGCGCAGGTTTTCAAATGTGAAGGCCGCGTTGCTCAGCAGCGGGGTGAGCGTCTCGATCTCGTCCTGAGAGTAAATGCGCTGGGGGTCGCGGCAGGAGATGGTCAGCACGCCGATGATGGCCTTGCTGGCCTTGATCGGCATGCACACGAAGGACTTGGTGCCGTAGTGGGAGAGGTTGACCCGGCCGAAACGCTTGTCCTGCTCGATGTTCTCGACGAGCACCGGGGATTTGTTCAGCACGGCGTACTTCGCGATGCTGGATTCGAAGTCGATACGGTCTCCGGGTTTGACATGCGCCCCGAGCCCGATGGTGGCCTTGACGGTGAACGCCTTGTCCGTCGAGCGTTCGAGGGTCAGCACGGACCCGATGTCCGAATTGGTGAGCAGGAGCGCCCGTTCCAGCGTGATGTAGAGAATCTCCTCCGGGTCGGACGTCACGTAGCACAGCTCGGACAAGTCCTTGAGCACCGAAATGTCCGCCGATTTTTTTTCCAGCAGGCGCACGGTCTGTCCGAACTGGCTCCGTATCGCCTGGAAGGACTCGGCGATGGCATGCAGTTCATCGCAGGCGCCGGTGGCCGGCTCCGGTGCTTGCGGTGCGGCGGTTTCCGGGATGGAGGAGGTGGTCATCGATTCCGAAATAGCCGCGATGCGCTGAAAGAGGCTTTTGAGAATGCTGAAACCGACCCAGGAAAACACGAGCAGCCCCAGGAAAAAATAGGGCACGTACTCATCGCCCAGGATGCTGTAGCGCAGGCTGAAAAAAATGAAACCGCCGACCGGAAAAAGAAAAAAGAGCGCGAACGCCAAATGCAGCTTTCGCTGCAGCTGGGTCCGGGGACGAGGCGTGGAGATGTGACTGCCGTTCCACTGCATCCTGCGGTCTCTGTATGGAAGTTGCCCGATCGGGCGGGTGCTGTGTCATATATCGGCATCGGGCCCCATGATCTTTAATTCACCTATAAGAGGATTCCGGGCGGCCGTGCCGTCGGCTTGACTTTCCCCAATTGCGATTATATAGCGAGCAGCCCGCTTTGACTCCCCGGAAACACCGGTCGTCGGCACGCGGGTCGCAAGGAGATTCATGGATTCGCATCACACGGCGCTGATCGCACACGAATTGAACGTCACGCAGCCCCAGGTGGCGGCCGTGGCCGCGCTTTTGGCCGAGGCCGCTACCGTTCCCTTTATCGCCCGGTACCGCAAAGAGGCCACCGGCAGCCTGGATGAGGTGGCGGTCACCGCCATCCGCGAGCGTTTGGACCAACTGAGGCAGCTCGACGAACGCCGCGCGGCTATTTTGAAATCACTCGAGCAGCACGGCCATCTGACCGAGGCGTTGACGGCCGCCGTCTGGGGGGCGGATACCCTGGCCGTTCTCGAAGATGTTTATCTGCCCTATCGCCCCAAACGCCGAACGCGCGCCATGGCTGCCAGGGAAAAGGGCCTGGAACCGCTGGCCCGTCAGATCTTCGACCAACGCGGGGCTGATCCTGAAGCGGCCGCGGCCGGCTTCATCGATTCTGAAAAAGGGGTTTCCTCGATCGAGGACGCCCTCTCCGGCGCCCGTGACATTCTGTCGGAGATGATCAACGAAGACCCGCCGGCACGCGCCCGCATGCGCGACCTTTTCCTCCGCAAGGCCGTGATCACCAGCCGATTGGTCGCAGGCCGGGAGACGGAGGGCGCCAAATTTCGGGACTATTTCGACTGGCAGGAACCGGCATGCTCGGTCCCCTCTCATCGCCTGCTCGCCATGCGCCGCGGGGAAGCCGAAGATGTGCTGGGCCTGTCCATGCTGCCGCCCGAAGCCGATGCGATCGCTTTGCTCGAAGCGCTTTTCGTCAAGGGAGACGGAGCGGACTCCCGGCAGGTCCGCCTGGCGCTGCAGGACAGCTATGGCCGCCTGCTCGGCCGTTCGATGGAAACCGAGCTGCGCGTGGCATTGAAGGAGCGCGCGGACCAGGAGGCCATCCGCGTGTTTGCCGGCAACCTGCGCGAACTGCTGCTGGCCGCTCCCCTGGGGCCGCGCCGGGTGCTGGCGGTCGATCCGGGGTTTCGGACCGGATGCAAGGTGGCGTGCCTGGACCCGCAAGGCCGACTGATCCATCACGACACCATCTTCCCGCATGGCTCCGAGCACCAGGCTGCGCAGGCCGCCCGAACCATCCAGGACATGGTCGGGCGCTGCGAAACCGAGATCATCGCCGTCGGCAACGGCACGGCCGGCCGCGAAACCGAACAGTTCTTGCGCACCCTGTCCTTTTCGCGGCCGATCCCCGTCGTTCTCGTGGATGAGAGCGGCGCATCCGTTTACTCGGCCTCGGCCGCCGCACGCGAGGAATTTTCGGACCTTGACCTGACCGTGCGCGGCACCGTGTCCATCGGCCGGCGGCTCATGGACCCCTTGGCCGAACTCGTCAAAATCGACCCGAAATCCATCGGCGTCGGCCAATACCAGCACGATGTGGACCCGGCGGAGCTCAAGCGGTCGCTCGACGATGTGGTCGTCAGCTGCGTCAACCGCGTCGGTGTCGACCTGAATCAGGCCAGTCGGGAGCTGCTGACGTATGTCTCCGGGCTGGGGCCGCAGCTCGCCAAAAACATCGTTGCGTTCCGGGACGTGCAAGGGCCGTTTCGTTCCCGGCAGCAGTTGCACGAGGTGCCGCGGCTCGGGCCCAAGGCGTTCGAGCAGTGTGCGGGGTTTTTGCGGATCCGGGACGGAGAGAACCCCCTGGATGCCAGCGCGGTGCACCCCGAGAGCTACCCGGTGGTGGAAGCCATGACCGCCGATCTCGGCTGCGCGGTGGCAGACCTGCTCTCCGACGCCGGTTTGCGATCGACCATCGACATCGAACGATACCTCAGCCCCGCCATCGGGCGGCCGACGTTGCAGGACATCCTCCAGGAACTGGCCAAACCCGGGCGTGACCCGCGCCGGGAATTCGAACTGTTTGCATTCGCCCCGAACGTCAAGCAGCTCCAGGACATCGTCCCCGGTATGCGCCTGCCCGGCATCGTCACCAACGTGACCGCCTTCGGCGCTTTCGTCGATATCGGCGTCCATCAGGACGGCCTCGTTCACGTCAGCGAGCTCTCCGACCGCTATGTCAAGAACCCGCTGGATGTCGTCAAGGTGCACCAGAAGGTCCAGGTCACGGTGCTGGCGGTGGACCCGGAGCGCCACCGGATCGCGCTCTCAATGAAGACCGGTCCCGCACGAGCGGCGCATGCAGCGAAGCCGCCGAAGACCGGGCCGACGAGCCGGAAGCCGTCCGCGCCGCCGCCGCGCTCAACGCCGGAGCCGTTCAACAATCCGTTCGCCAAACTTATGAAAAAGTGAGGCAATGCACGTGCGCGCGGTGGTCCAGAGAGTCAGCGAGGCATCGGTCAGGGTTGAGACCGAGGTGGTCGGCCGCATCGGCAGGGGCCTGCTGGTTTTGCTCGGCGTCTCCTCGACGGACACGGAAAAGGATGTCGACTACCTGTCGGAAAAAGTCGTTCACCTTCGGATTTTCGAAGACCCCGGCGGCAAGCTCAACCGGTCGCTGCTGGAGGTGGGCGGCGAGATGCTGGTCGTCTCCCAATTCACGTTGCTCGGCGACTGTCGCAAGGGCCGCCGCCCCTCGTTCACCGCGGCAGCCGAGCCGGGGCATGCCGCGCGCCTCTACGAACGCTTCGTCCGTCAGACGGCCCGGCGGGGGGTTCCCGTGCAGACCGGCCGCTTCCAGGCCCTCATGGCGGTGTCCCTGGTCAACGACGGCCCTGTCACCTTGATTGTGGATAGCGTACAGAATGGAAATTGAGTACGTCTTCGTGCGGCAAAAAGGGTCGACTGGGGGGCGTGGCCGAGTCGCCTCAAACATTGGTTGCGGATCGCCGCGGCGGACACCCCGCTCCGCCGCTGCGTGAGTTGCTGGTATTAGACGTATTTACTTGCCGCAGTAATATCATTTCCGGCGCTCGCCGGAAACGATGTGGGCGTAGGCGCTGTGGTTGTGGATGGACTCGAAGTTTTCGGCGCTGACCGAAAACCAGGTGATGTTGGGGTCCGAGAGCAGGCGCTGGGCAATGTCGCGCACGATGTCCTCAACGAACTTGGGGTTCTGGTAGGCCCTTTCCGTGACGCATTTCTCGTCCACGCGCTTGAGCACCGAATACACATCGCTCGATGCGGTGGACTCCACCAGCTCGATCATGTCCTCCAGCCAGATGAACTTCTTGAACCGCAGGCAGAGCCGGACCTCTCCGCGCTGGTTGTGCGCCCCGAAGTCGCTGATCTCCTTTGAACACGGGCAGACCGAGGTGATGGGCACCACGACCTCGGACTGCAGGTCGACCTTTCCGGCGGCGTCGCTCGACCCCGCGATCCGGCAGGCGTAGTCCATGAGGCCGGTGGCCATGCTGATCGGTGCTTTTTTCTCGATGAAGTACGGGAAGGTCATTTCGAGATGGGCGGAAGCGGCATCCAGGTACTTCTTCATGTTTTCGAGGATGACCGCGAATTTCTTGAGAGACACCTCCGGCTTCAGCACGTGCAGCATCTCGACGAAGCGGCTCATGTGGGTGCCTTTGACCTCATGGGGCAGATCCACATACATGCTGATCGTCGCCACGGTGTGCTGGTAGCCGTCCCGGCGGTCGCGCACGGCAATCGGGTACCGCAGGTTTTTGACCCCCACCTGGTTGATCGGGATGTTCCGAAAATCTCTTTCGTTTTGAACGTCGCGCATGCTCATTTCAGCAGGTACTCGGGTTTCACGTGGCGCATCGCACGGAAGATGTTGCCCTTGATGCTGCGGTTCCGGCGGTAAAGCTCGTGCAGGAGCGATTTCACTTCCGACCGGCGGGACCGCGTGGCCGACGGACACGGATTTTCAACGACCGGCAAACGATACTCCCCGGCGAACCGCCGGATGAGGGTTCCTTCGGCATAGGCCAGCGGCCGGATGAGTGTAAACCTCCCTTCGAAAAGCACCTGCGCCGGCCGCATGGTGCTGATCTCTCCGGAGAAGCACATGTTCAGGAACAGGGTCTCGATCAGGTCGTCCTTGTTGTGCCCGAGCGCCAGTTTGGCGCAGTGCCGCTCAGCGGCGATCTCGAACATCCGTTTGCGGCGCAAGTGAGCGCACAGAAAGCAGGGGTTCTCGCGGTTCGCCGGGCTGTGGCCGACGAGTCCATAGTCGGTGAGCTCGACCCGCAGGGGGATCTCCAACCGCTCGCAGAAGGGCCGGAGAGCGTCGGCTGCTCCCCCTTCGAAACCCGGATCGACATATACCGCTTCCAGCTCATACCGTACGCGGATGCGGCGCCGGCGCTCGGCCAGCAGCCACGCGAGCGTCAGGCTGTCGGCCCCGCCCGACAGGCCCACCAGGATGCGATCGCCTTCCTGGATCATGTCGTAGTCGTGAATCGCCTTGCCGATGGCGCGGTTCAACGACTTGTATTCATACCCGGACGCCCGCAACCAGCACCTATTCCTCTTCCGACGCCGGCTCCTTCTTCAGGATGATTCGTCCGGCGGCGATCTCCCGCAGGGAAATCACCACATCTTCATTCTTGGGCGAGCTCACCAGATAGTCGGAGCCCTCGCGGATCTGGCGGACTCGCTTTCCCACCATGTTCACCAGCAGAAAGCGGTTGCCAACCTTTTTCAAGCAGTCCTCGACCGTGATACGTGCCACGCGTCAACCTCCGTGATTAAAAAATTCGATTCACCGTATTTCAACCAGCTCGTAGCTGCGTTTTCCTCCCGGAACTTCGACCACCAACTCGTCGCCGGGCTTCCTGCCCAACAGGGCCCGGCCCAACGGTGAAACGACGGAAATGCGGCCTTTTTTCAGATCGGACTCATCCGGCCCCACAAGCTGGTACTCCACATCCTGCCCGGTTTCCATGTTCTCCAGGAGCACGCGGCTGCCGAACACGGCCCGGTCCTTGGTCAGGGTGTCTGGATCAATGACTTCCAGATGCGCCAGCTTGTATCCCAGTTCGTTGATACGACCCTCGATAAAACCCTGGCGTTCCTTGGCGGCGGCGTACTCGGCGTTTTCGCTCAAGTCTCCGTGGGCTCTCGCCTCTTCAATGGCTCGGATATTCATCGGCCGATCGACACGCTTTAATTTTTCGAGCTCGAGCCGGATGGCTTCATAGCCTTCCGGCGTAACCGGTATTCGTTCCACGTTTCACTCCTGTTGGCGGATTCCCGCGCCGGCTCCGGGAGTCCTCCGAACAATCCCCGGCGCGCGGTGCGCTCTTTATATGACGGGTTCTGAAAAAAACAAGCCACCCGCGCCGTGCGGGTGGCGCCGGCTGTCATGCCGGTGGGTGGATGCTCACAAATAGGTCGTGCCCAGCACGTGGGCGATCTGGACGGCATTGGTGGCCGCGCCCTTGCGGATGTTGTCGGCCACGATCCAAAGATTGAGGCCGTTCGCCACGGACTCGTCCCGACGGATGCGTCCGACCAGGGTCAAATCCTGCCCGGCGGCATCCGTCGCCAGCGGGTAAAGGTTCCGCCCCGGGTCGTCCACCAGCTTGACGCCGGGCGCCGAAGCCAGCAGCGTCCGCACCTCGTCCGGCGGACAGGGCAGCCGCGTCTCAACGTTCACCGACTCCGAGTGGGCGAAGAACACGGGGACCCGCACGGTGGTGGCAGTGACGCCGATGGTCGGGTCTTCCATGATCTTGCGCGTCTCGTTGACCATTTTCATCTCTTCCTTGGTGTAGCCGTTGTCCAGGAATTTGTCGATGTGCGGCAGGCAGTTGAAAGCGATCCGGTGCGGGTAGACCGACCGCTCGACCTCCAGGAAGTTGATCATGGACCGGGTCTGGTTGAACAGCTCGTCGATGGCCTTTTTCCCGGTGCCGGAGACGGATTGATAGGTGGACACAACGATGCGCCGGATGCCGTATTTGCGATGGATCGGGTTCAGCGCCACCACCATCTGGATGGTGGAGCAGTTGGGATTGGCGATGATCCCCTTTTGGCTGTATTGGGCCACGGCGTGAGGGTTGACTTCCGGCACGACCAACGGCACCTGGGGGTCCATGCGCCAGGCGCTGGAATTGTCGATGACGACACAACCGTCCTTGGCGGCCGCGGGTGCGAACCGTTCGCTGGGGCTGCCCCCGGCAGAGAAGAGCGCGATGTCGATGCCCTTGAAGGAGTTCTCCTTGAGCTCCTGCACCTCGACCGGATCGCCCTTGAACCTGAGTTTCCGTCCCACCGAGCGCGCCGATGCCAGCAGGCAGAGGGATTTCACGGGAAAATTCATTTCCTCCAGGCAGGTGATCATCTGGTTGCCGACCGCGCCCGTAGCTCCTGCCACGGCGACGTTGAATTTCTTCTCAGCCATCTGTCTGTTCCTTTGCCGCGGGCCCCCGCCCGCGCTGTCGTTTCGATAAGTCGTTGGCTAATTACTGTCGCTCACAACGGGGAAGGATCCCAATACGCTGCTGCCCGCCATGACCTTGTCCCCGACCGATACCGCCAGGGTTGCGTCCTGCGGCAGGTAAATGTCAAGGCGTGAACCGAAACAGATCATGCCGAAGCGCTGGCCGCGTCGAACGGTTTCATCGGGCTGCACGTGACAGATGATGCGCCGCGCGATGAGACCGGCCACCTGCACGAAACAGAGTCGCTTGCCGTAGGTCGTCTCGAGAAAAATCGCGTTGTGCTCGTTGCGCATGGACGCGTCCCCGCGGTCGGCCGGGACGAATTGCCCCGGTCGATAGCGGATGCGGTAGACCTTTCCCTCGGCAGGCACACGGTTGACGTGGACGTTGAAGATCGACATGAAAATGCTGATCTTGAGCACCGCTTCTTCAAAAAACGGGGCGCCGTTCACGATCGCCGCGGCAATCACACGTCCATCCGCCGGCGATACAACCTGCCCCGGCCGATTCGGGATGACCCGATCAGGGTCACGAAAAAAGCCGGCAATGCAGAACGTCGCCGCCAGGCCGACCACGGCCAGGACCGATAGCCCCAGCAACGCCAGGATCAGGGTGGCAAAGGCCGCGCCGCATATCAACGGGTACCCGGCCTTCGCCACCGGGAACGCCATCCGCTGGGGCGGGTCCGCCCAAACGAAGTCTTCCATTCGCCGTTTCACCCTTCATCATCGATTGAATTTGGTAACTTACCGTGATCAATCGAGTTTGTCAAATAAAAGCGCTGGCCCGGTCGATCTTTCATTTCCCGGCTATCCCTGTGCCGGTTCGGGTGCCTTGATGCTCAACTCGGCATCGGATTGACGGATGTAGCGCGGGACGAGGCAATCCATCCCATCGCCCGTGGCGGCTGCCAGACGATCGCGCGCCAGCCACGCCACGGTGGAGGCTTTCGGGAAAAGCCGGTCCCGGGGCGCCCAGCGCGCATTTTCCGCCACGATCGCGCGGATCTGCTTTTCGTATAGCAGGACCGCTTCCCCGACGAAAAGATGCGGAGAGGCGATCGTGCGCAAAATGGTTTCGGGGGCGACGACCCGTTCGTCCCCTATTCTTTCCAACCGGCCGCCGGACTCCTGATAGATGGCCGTGTAGACCTCTCCCTTGCGCGCGTCCATGAGGACGCAGATGCGCTCCGGCCACGGCAGGCACACCGACGCCAGTGCCTCCAGGCTGGACACGCCGACGCAGGGCTTCCCCGTGGCGAACGCCAGCCCCTTGGCCGTGCTGATCCCGATGCGCAGGCCTGTGAAGGACCCTGGACCGATGGTCACGGCCAACCCGTCGATGTCCGTGAGGCTCAGTTCGGCCAGCGCCAGTGCATCCCGAATCATGCCCATCAGATGCAACGAGTGGGTGCGATTCGAGAGCGTTGACACCTCGGAGGCCGTTCTGCCGTCGATTGCCACCGCCACGCTGCAACTGCGGGTGGCCGTGTCCAGGGCGAGCACATTCATCGGGGGACCCTTATCCGGACGCCTCGGCGGCGCAAGGCCAAGATGTCAGCCGCCGCATTCATCCGCCCGAGCGTCCGGGCCGCTTTCGCGTTTTGACGGGGTTGGGTGCGCTGCGTGATACCAGGGCGTGCTCCAGTACCTCCTCCATGGTTTTCACTGGGATGAATTTCAGCTTGCGCTTGACATGGCTGGGGATCTCGATGAGATCCTTGAGGTTCTTTTTCGGGATCAGCACGGTTTTAACACCGGCCCGCAAGGCCCCCAAGGACTTTTCTTTGAGACCGCCGATTGGAAGCACCCGGCCGCGCAGGGTCACCTCGCCGGTCATCGCCACGTCGCTGCGCACCGGTTGGCCGGTCATGACCGACACCAGGGCCGTCGCCATGGCGATGCCCGCGGAAGGCCCGTCTTTCGGGATGGCGCCGGCCGGCACATGAATGTGAACATCCGTGACGTCGAGTTTCAGTTTTTTTTCCGCCGGGCGTTTGAGGTACGAGCGGGCGCAGGTCACCGCCGCGCGCGCGGACTCCTGCATGACCTCTCCCAGTTGACCGGTGATGATGAGATCGCCCTTGCCCTTGATCAGCGAGGCCTCCACGTAAAGCACCTCGCCGCCCGCCGAGGTCCACGCCAGCCCAGTGGCAAGCCCGATCTGGCTCTCCTCCTGATCCATCTCGGGAATGAATTTGGCCGGCCCGAGATATTTGGAAAGGTTCTGCTGGGTGAGGGTCAACGGCTCGCTGCGGCCTTCGGCCACCCGCCGGGCCATCTTGCGGCAGATCGTTCCGATTTCCCGCTCCAGGTTTCGCAACCCGGCCTCGGAGGTGTATTCGTTGATGATCTGCCGCAGCGCGCCGGCGCTGATGGAGACCTGTTTGGGCTTGAGCCCGCTCTCGCGGACCTGGCGCGGGATGAGGTGGGTGCGGGCGATGGTCGTCTTCTCCTCCTCGGTGTAGCCCGAAAGATGCAGGATCTCCATGCGGTCCATCAAGGCCGAAGGGATGGTGTCGGTGATGTTGGCCGTGAGGATGAACATCACGCGCGACAGGTCGAAGGCCAGGTTCAGGTAGTGGTCGCTGAAAGCAAAATTCTGCTCCGGATCGAGCGCCTCCAGGAGGGCCGCCGACGGGTCTCCGCGGAAATCCGCTCCCAGCTTGTCGATTTCGTCCATCATGAAGACCGGGTTTTTGGTGCCGCACTGTTTCAGCCCCTGCAGGATGCGGCCCGGCAATGCGCCGATGTAGGTCCGTCGATGCCCCCGGATCTCGGCCTCGTCTCGGATCCCCCCGAGCGAAATGCGAATGAACTTGCGCTTCACCGCCCGGGCGATGGCCTGGCCGAGCGACGTTTTTCCCACGCCCGGCGGACCCACGAAACACAGGATGGGGCCTTTCATGGCCGGGTTGAGTTTGCGAACGCTGAGATACTCGATGATGCGGTCCTTCACCGCGGCCAGCCCGTAATGTTCCCGATCCAGGATCTTCCGGGCTTTTTTGATGTCGATGACATCCGGAGAGAAGCGGCTCCAGGGCATCTCCACCAGCCAATCGAGATAGGAGCGGATCACGGTGGACTCGGCGGAGTCGGGGTGCATC
>Ga0209253_10001372_pt1 | contig 21311 bp, 18 predicted proteins | sample FrelakmetBRP12BR_FD_187145 | JGI IMG/M metagenome (GOLD analysis project Ga0209253, IMG submission 187145) | Freshwater lake sediment microbial communities from the University of Notre Dame, USA, for methane emissions studies - BRP12 BR (SPAdes)... | ecosystem: Environmental > Aquatic >...
CACCAGCGCGCGATCCGCGAAATGATCCCGCGCAGCGCCACGTAGGGCACGAAGGCGAGCAGCAGTGCGATGATCACGGCCTCGGCGGGATGGAAGGTCCTGAACTCGATGAATTGATAGATCGCGTCGATGATGAGGCCCAGCAGAATGATGCGCGCGGTGGCGATCACCGCTTCCTGCAGGCGCCCTGCGCGTTTCGCGGGGTTGGAGAGAACCGTCTGCAGAAAGGGGGCGCGTCCCGTGCGGGCGTCCTTGACGCCGTCGAGGAAGGCTGCAATCGTCGCCATGACGGGCTGCAGGATGAAGCGAAAGGTCATCGGACCGCTCGCACGCTCGAGCAGGTTTTGCCAGATGCGCGCGCGAACCTCCGCCGAGAAGCCGTACTGCGCGAAGCCGACGACGACGAAGGCCACCATCAGCACAACCACCAGTCGCGCCAGGAAGAGCTTGGATTTGGATACTTCTCCTGTCATCGCCTGAAGTCTTTCTTCCGCACGACGCGTCGCCGCCCGAACAGGTGGGCGCAGATTATAACCGCCCCCCCTGCCGCGTACGCGAGGTCGGGCGGCACTTTCGCAGCGTGCGCAAACGTGGAACAATGCTGGAATGGGACAGGGAGTGCGCAGAATCCCGGCGCAATCCCCGCCCCGCTGTGAGGGTTATGGTTACCCCCGTCAATCGACCCGAAGGGTCAGCATGAATATTCGCTCCCCGCTTCTGATGCTCGCGCTGGTGATCTTCGTCGCCGGTTGCCAGACCACCTCGATCCAGTCGGCGTGGTACGACACCAACTTCCGCGGCGGCCCCATGCGCAAGATCGTCGTCGTGGGCAGCGTCAACAGTATGTCGGATGGTCGCGTGTTCGAGGACATCTTTGCCGAGAAGCTGCGCGCGGCAGGCGTCGAAGGTGTCGCAGGCTACACCGTCATTTCCGACGAAGCCCGCACAGCCGAAGCGGCGTTTGCGACCGCCGTCGCGAACACCGGTGCCCAGGGCCTGCTGCTCGTCAGGCTGCTGGCGGTGGATACCCGGACTCGGGTGACGACGACGATGGTCTCGGGCGGCATGGGCTGGGGTTGGGGTGGAGGCTGGGGCGGACCCTGGGGCAGCCCGTTCGGCCCGACGATGGTTCCGGTGCAACAGGTCAGCCAGTACGATCTGGCCACCGTGGAATCCAAATTGTACGACGTGCAGACGAAACAGCTGGTGTGGGCGGCCACCACGACGACGTTCAATCCGACGTCGGTGGCGAGGGAAACCCCCGGCTTCGCCAACGTGATCATCGGTCAGCTGGCTCAACGGGGCATCATCCAGGGCAAGTAGCACCCGACTGCGGTTCGGCACGGGCGTTCGACGGGTGCGCGGCGCCCGGCGTCAGCACGCGCCGACGTCGTCTTTCTGCGCGTTGCGAAATCGCGAATGTGTGTTTTCGATTTACAATGTGCCGCGGATTCTTCGTCCGTGCGCACGCCGCGCGTCCCCGCCGTTCACTCCCATTCGTCACTCGAGGTGTTTAACGTGAAGAGTCTCTTTGTCGCACTGATCGCTGCCGCAGGTCTTGTTGCCGGCAGTGCCACGGCGCAGACCGCCCCCGATACCATGGGCAAGATCAAGGTGGCGAAAGCGATCAACGTCGCCTATTCGCCGGACTCGCTGCCGTTCTCGTTCGCGGGCGCCAACAACGAGCCGGCCGGGTACTCGATCGATCTGTGCAAGCGCGTGATCGCGCAGATCGGCCGTGCCGTCGGCGAGCCGAACCTGAAGGTGAACTGGCTTGCCGGCTCCGTCACCGAGCGGCTGCAGATGGTCGCCACGGGCCGCGCCGACCTCGAATGCGCCAATACCACGCAAACGCAGCTCCGCCTCGCCAACGTCGACTTCTCGAACCTGATATTCCTCGACGCGGGCGGATTCCTCGTCAAGGCCGGAGCGCCGATCAATCAGCTTGCCGACCTGGGCGGCAAGCGGGTCGCCGTACTCAAGGGTACGACGACCGAGACCCGGCTCAACGACGCGCTGCGCAGCCGCCTCGTCAACGCCACCGTCGTTGCGATCACGAATGCCAACGAGGGCGTCGCGATGGTCGAGTCAGGCAGTATCGATGCCTACGCCGGCGACAAGATCAAGCTGGTGGGACTGGCCGTCCAGGCGAAAGAACCGGCCAAGCTCGCGTTGCTGGCTGAGGAACTGTCGTTCGAGCCGTACGCGATGGCGTTGCCGCGCAATGATTCGGCGCTGCGTCTCCAGGTCAACAAGGCCCTCACGCAGGTCTACATGGGCGGGGACATCGAGACGATCTACGCGCAATGGCTGGGCAAGCTCGGCCGCCCCTCCGCGCTGCTCGCGGTGATGTACCTGCTGAATTCGATTCCCGAGTGAACCCACCGATTCCGAACAGGAGCATGCAGATGAAGACTTTCCCGGGATGGCGGCGTGGTGCCGCCGTACTCGCCGCGTTCGCGACGTTGGTGCTCGCCGGCTGCAATACGCCGCCGGCCTTCCAGGTCAGCGAGCAGCCGGCCGCTCGCATCGGCACCGTCGAGTCGATCACGCAGGACACGGTGCAGAACGTCAATACCGCCGTCGGTACCGTCGGCGGTGCGCTGATTGGCGGCGGGCTGGGCAGCCTCATCGGCGGCGGCACGGGCCAGACCGTGGCCACCGTCGTCGGTGCGGTCGGGGGCGGATTCGCCGGCAACCAGCTCGCCCAGCGCAGCCAGACATTCGTCTGGCGGATCGGCGTCCGCTACGACGACGGAACGCTCGCGACGATCCAGCAGACCTCTGCTCCGGGCTTGCGCATCGGCGACCGCGTGCGGGTCACCAATACCGGGATCGAGCTGCTGCGGGGGTAGACGGCCCTCCTCCATGGGCAAGATCGTGGGTCCACGGGTCCTGGATGCATCCGCGCAGCCCGCGCGAACGGGCCGCGACAGTCCGGTCGGTCGTGCAAGAGTGGCGAGGTGGACGTGAAGGCGCGCGGGACGCTCATCGCTTTGTTGCTGTTGGCAATTCCTGCGGCGGCGCCGGGGGCCGCGACGTCGATCGAGGGGCCGATCTGGCGGCTCACCCATCTTCGCGGGCTTGACCCGATCGCTCTCCGCGGCATCACGCGACCGGTGACGGCGGGCTTCAAGGCGGGTCGCATCAGCGGCTTCTCCGGGTGCAATCAGTTTTTCGGACCGTACACCGTCGATCGCGACCGCGTGGTGATCGGGCCGCTGGCCGGGTCGATGATGGCGTGCGAGCAACCGTCGATGCTGGTGGAAAACGCCGTGCACGCCGCGCTGGCCGGAACGTTTCGCTACGTCCTGGCGGACCAGCGTCTGACCCTGCTGTCCGGCGCCGAGCCGGTCCTGACATTTGAGGCGGAACCTGCCCCCAAGCTCGAGGGGGTGACGTGGAAGATCACCGGATTCAACAATGGCCGGCAAGCCGTCGTGAGTCCGTTGTCGGGCACTGCGCTTACCGCGACTTTCCAGGGAGGGTTCGTGGAGGGGTCCGCCGGGTGCAACACCTTCCGCGCGACGTACACCGCCGAGGCGGATCGCGTCGTCATTGGGCCCGCGGCAGTCACGCGCATGACCTGCGCAGGCGACGGCGTCATGCAACAGGAGCGCGAGTTCCTGTCGGCATTGGAGTCAGCGACAACCTGGGGCTTCATGGGGACGCTCCTCGACATGCATCGCGCGGACGGCGAGCGCGTGTTGACGGCAGCCGGAGACTGACGACGTGCGGGACGGCCCCGTCACCTGGCATGCGTGGGTCATCGTCGGCGTCAAGGTGCTGGCGGTCGCGGCCGCGTTGCTGATTCCGGCCATGCCGCAACCGGTCCACTATCACGATTTCGCCGACCATCGCGAGATGTTCGGGATCCACAATTTCCTGGACGTGGCGTCGAATGTCGGGTTTCTCCTGGTGGGCATCGCCGGCCTGGTCGTGGCGCTGGGCCGCCGCGCGCAGTTCGAATTTACCGTCGAGCGCTGGCCGTACGTCATCTTCTTCGTCGGCGTGACGCTGACGGCGGCGGGTTCCGCCTACTATCACCTCGCTCCGGACAACGAGACGCTGTTCTGGGACCGCCTGCCCATGACCATCGCCTTCATGGGCCTGGTGTGCAGCCAGATCGTCGACCGGATCAGCATCCGCGCGGGGCTCGCTCTGCTGGTTCCCATGCTCATCGTGGGCGCCGCGTCCGTCATCTACTGGCGGGTCACGGAGCGCGCCGGCAGCGGCAACGTCGTGCCCTATGGAGTCCTGCAGGGGTACTCGGTCTTCGTCCTGCTGCTGCTGGCGGTGCTGAAGCCGTCGCGCTATACCCACGGCAAGATCCTCTACTGGGTGTTCGCCTGGTATGTGCTGAGCAAGCTCCTCGAGACCTACGACGCGCAGGTGCTCGCATGGAGCCACGGGATCAGCGGACATACGCTGAAGCATGTCGCCGCGGCCGTCGCCGGTGTCGCCGTCTGGGTGATGCTGACCCGACGTACGCTCGTCGCGAGAGACGCGGACCGCGGCGCGCCCTTCACGCAGGCGCGCGCAGCGCGCGGTGCCGACGCCGGCAGCGCCGGCGCGCGGTCCGGGTAACGGAATCAAATCCACCATCGACAGGGAATCCATGCGCCTACGCCTACCGTTCTTGCTCACACTCGCTGTCCTTTCGTGCATTCCGGTTGCGGCCGCGCAGACGGCGACCGTCACGAGCTCCGTGAATGTCCGTGCCGGTCCCGACAAGATGTTTCCGACGGTGACCTGGCTCCTGGGCGGGACGAAGGTCACCGTGCAGGGGTGCACCGCCAACTGGCGCTGGTGCGATGTCGTCGCGGGGCGCGATCGTGGCTGGGTGTACACGCGCTTCCTTTCCCATCCGTTCAACGGCAGCGCAGTCACCATCGTCAAGGGCGGCCCGAACCTCGGCCTGCCACAAACCGAGTTTTCGCTCGGCCCCTACTGGGACGCGCATTACCGGGGGCAGCGCTGGTTCGGGCAAAAGGCGGATTGGCAAAGACGCTGGGACCAACGACCGCCGCCGCGGGCGTGGCGCGAACCCTAGCAGTTTGTTGAAAAGCGCAGCGCGGTGGAAGACACACTCGAGTTTCGAGGTGTTCTGACCCCTCCGCGCGAGAAATGATCGCTCTTGGCTCGCAGTGGGTTACGTTCGACCGAAGTTCGAGCGAAGCCGATCGAGCGCAGGAAGTACTTCACGGGGCGCGCTGCCTGCGAATCACAAGCACGCCGCGCTTGGCCTTCGACGTCGTTGCGGGGCACGGAGCAAGCGGGATGGCAGGCAGCGTGCATCCCGCGATTGCGGAACGCGGAACAAAGTCCGGCGGTCCGGAATGACCTGACCTGTTGATCATTGGTGCCCCGACCTTGGCTCGAGCCAGGGACCTGCGGATTAACAGGCATTCGCAGAGTTTCGGTTTTTCAAATACTTACGCCAAGTTGCGTTCCGCAATTCCGGCGAGTTTGCGGTCCTTCGAGCCCTCATTGCCCTGGTTTCGGTCGGAATTGCGGAACGGAATTCGGCGGCGATTCCATCCCCTGCAGCACCGCGGGCGCCCTTGGCGACCCGACAGGGATGCCACCCGTTACGCTCCGATAACACGCAGCCCGCTTGCCTTCGCGGCGACGGCCAATGCCGCGTCGTGAGTCGCCATCGACAAGTCCTTTCCCGCCTGTTCCTTCCACAGCAACGCCGAAGCAAGATGAATCGCGTCCAGCGTTCCCAGTGCCGTCGGAAGCGGTTGCGCAGCGCGTGACACAACCGGGTGTGTAATCTCCACGATCTCCATTGCTTCCAGCAGCCGGTATACCGCCTCCCGCTGTTCGGCGATCATCTCGTCGGCGAATCCTTGAGCCACGCGCAGCCGGTCCAGCGTGCGCAGACACTCCACCTCCGCAAGCGCCGAGGCGATGCCTTGCGTGACTCGGCCCCACTCCTTCAAGGCGTTGCGCTGGCCGAGGACAACGCGCAGCAACACCGACGAATCGAGGTAGGCGATCACCGGTCGCCTTGCCGCTCTTCCATGAGCAGCTTCACGATGTCTACGCGCAGCCGGAGGGGTGGCGGAAGAGGCACGCGCTGGAGTTTCGGCGCTCCGGGAAGCGGTGCCCGAAGCTTGAGGGAACCATTGCCCGCCTTCCACGGAACAATGCGCGCGATCGGCGTGTCCCGGTCCAGAATCGTCAACGAACTGCCCGCCCTTACCTTGCGCAGATGTTCGCTCAGGCGGCTCTTCAAGTCGGCGATGCGTATCCCAATCATGGTCATATAGTAGTCAGATCTAGTCATAATGGCAAGCTGACGATGCAGAGCCCGGCAGACGTCGCATTCGGTAGAATCACCGCGCATGTCAATCGCCGCCACCGACCTCCTCGTGCCGCTGGTGACCCCGCACGGCCACCTTCGGTTGGCGCCGGATTCTGATGCACCTCCCTTGCCTGCCGCGCTTGCCCAGCGTCTCAGTGCTGCGTTTGCCCGTGGCTCCGGGCATGGCCTGCTGCATCTTGGGGCCGCTGAAGTTGGGAGCATTCTGCCGCCCTCTTGGGCCTGGTGGCGTGATTTTGCCGCGCGCTACGTGACAGCGTTGTGCGCCACGCCCGAGGGCGACACCATCGCCACACCCGACGACGAGGCTCTCGACGCCCTGGTCGCCGACGCCCCTCCGATGGCCGGCGCGGAGTATTTGACGACGGAAGTACTGATCGCTATATGGGCTGAACTCGATGCCGCGTTGCGCGATGAACTCCTCGCATCGAACGGCCCGCTCCAGGAATTTCTCAGGTCACTTCATCCGGTCTGGAATCTGGTTGGCCGCGTCCATTTCAATCTCGCGGAGAACCGCGGAGACGCGCAGGCGCCGTTCGCCTTCCTCGCCACCTACACTTCGCGCGTCTCGGCCCACGGCAAGGCGCAACACCTGCCGCTTTCCCAGGCGCTGGCCGAGTTCTCGGACGGAAAGAGTCGGGCGCGGCTTCTTTCGCTGCTGGCGCCGGTACAGCGCGGGGCCGAGCTGTGCGGTTGGCTGCGCGCAATGGTGGACTCCGGCGAAATCTATCACCCGCTGCGCTGGCTGCCCGCCGATGCCTATCAGTTCCTTATCGACGTGCCGAAGCTGGAGGCGGCCGGCATCATTGTGCGTGCGCCGGGGGCGTGGCATGCCGGCCGTCCCGGCCGACCGCAGGTCAAGGCCAGCATAGGTACACGACCGCCTTCATTGCTGGGAAAGGACGCGCTGCTGGACTTCAGCATGGAGGTCACCCTCGCTGGCGAACGACTCAGCGCCGCCGAGATCAAGGCGCTGCTGGCCGCTGGCGACGGCTTGCAACTTCTCCGCGGACGCTGGGTCGAGGTGGATCGCAAGAAGCTCGGGCGCATGCTGCAGCGGTTCCAAGCCATCGAACGGGCGGCGACCGAGAGCGGACTGCCGTTTGCCGAGGCGATGCGTCTGGTGGCAGGAGCCTCGCTCGACGAGGCGGGCAATGCCGTGGATGCCGACTGGTCGCAACTGGTCGCCGGCCCCTGGTTGGCCGAAACCCTGCAGGGGTTGCGTCAGCCGGAGGGTCTGGCGCAAGTCAGCCCTGGGGCGGAACTCAAGGCCACCTTGCGCCCCTATCAGCAGGCCGGCGTTCGCTGGCTTTATCTACTTACCCAGTTAGGGATGGGGGCGTGTCTTGCCGATGACATGGGCCTGGGCAAGACTATCCAGGTACTCGCTCTGCTGCTGATACTCAAGCGTGAGGACAACGACAAGGGTAAGGAATTCCGTCCCAGCCTATTGGTCGTTCCCGCGTCGCTGATGGCCAACTGGGCCGCGGAATCCGCGCGTTTCTCCCCAGCCCTCCGCATCCTGATCGCGCATCCCTCGGAGTGCTCAGCCGCCGAATTGCGAGCGCTGGATGCGGCGCGTTTGAGTAGTATCGATCTCGTCATAACCACCTATGGCGCACTTCTGCGCTCGCCGGCACTGGCCGACCTGCAGTGGCGGCTGGCAGTCCTCGATGAAGCCCAGGCGATCAAAAATCCGGGGGCGAAGCAGACGCGTCAGGTGAAGAAACTGAACGCACGGTCGCGCATTGCGCTTACCGGCACGCCGGTGGAAAACAGGCTGACCGATCTGTGGTCGATCTTCGACTTTACCCACCCCGGCCTCCTGGGCACGGAAAAGGTCTTTGCCAACTTTTCCAAACGATTGGCTCAGGACGAACACTTCGGGCCGCTGCGCGCCCTGGTACGCCCCTACATCCTGCGACGCTTGAAAACCGACAAGCAGGTGATCGCCGATTTGCCGGACATAACGGAACTCAAAGCGTGGTGCCACCTTAGTGCGGCGCAGGCCGCACTGTATCAGCGTGCGGTGAAGGAACTGGCCGCCGCGCTCGATGATGCCGAAGGGATGGGCCGCAAGGGGATGGTGCTTTCTTACCTGATGCGCTTCAAGCAGATCTGCAACCATCCTTCTCAATGGTTGGGCGATGGGGCCTGGAACGCGGAAGACAGCGGCAAGTTCGCCCGCCTGCGAGAGCTGGCCGAGGTGATTGCCGCCAAGCAGGAAAAAGTGCTGGTGTTCACCCAGTTCCGCGAAACGACCGAGCCACTGGCGGCATTTCTTGGCGCCATTTTCGGTCGCGAAGGTCTGGTGCTGCATGGGGGTACTCCGGTGGCCAAGCGTCGCGAGCGGGTCAAGCGGTTTCAGGAGGACGAGCTGACGCCCTTCTTCGTGCTCTCGCTCAAGGCCGGCGGCGCGGGACTCAACCTTACTGCGGCCTCGCATGTCATACATTTCGACCGCTGGTGGAATCCCGCCGTGGAAAATCAGGCGACTGATCGTGCCTTTCGCATCGGGCAGCAGCGCAACGTGCTGGTGCACAAGTTCGTCTGCCGCGGCACCATTGAAGACCGGATCGACCGGCTGATCGAATCGAAACAGCAGCTGGTCACGGAAGTGCTGGAGGGCGGAGTGGAGCTTCTGCTCACCGAGATGAGCGACTCCGAGCTGCTCGATCTGGTGAAGCTCGACATTCACTCCGCTCAGGAAAATTGATCCAAACAGAGGACTTGCATGAGCTTCTACGGATGGAAGCCGTACGTCTCCGTTGCGGCGCGTCGCAAGAAGGCGGAGAAAGCCGTCGCCAGGGCCAGAAAAGGGGGCGCCGATCTCTCGCCTGTTGCAGCCTCTCGCGGCGCTATCGCCAAGACTTTCTGGGGCAAGGGATGGTGCCGCAATCTGGAGTGCTACAGCGACTTTGCCAACCGCTTGCCGCGTGGACGTACCTATGTGCGCAACGGTTCGGTGATCGACCTCAAGATCACAAGCGGCGAAGTGCGCGCCAAGGTTATGGGGTCTAGTCTTTACGATGTCAACGTCACTGTCATTGCCGTTCCCGGCAAGCAGTGGCGATCCATCAGCGCCGATTGCGCGGGCTCCATCGATTCGCTGGTCGAACTTCTGCAAGGCCGACTTTCCAATGCCGTGATGGAACGAATCTGCAGGCCGAATACCGGCCTTTTCCCTGCGCCGAAGGAAATCAAATTCAGTTGCAGTTGCCCGGACTGGGCTTCTATGTGCAAGCACGTCGCCGCCGTGCTCTATGGTGTGGGCGCGCGCCTTGATAGCCAACCAGAGTTGATTTTTGCGTTGCGCCGCGTGGATCCCAAGGACCTCGTCGCCCAAGCAGGCGCCGGCCTGCGGAGATCAAGACCAAGCCCGACTGCCGGCAAGGTGCTCGATGATGCGCATCTGGCCGATGTGTTTGGCATCGAGATGGCCGATGTCGCTCCGGCGAAGAAACCTGCCGCTCCTCCCCACGCGTCGATGGCGACTGGGATGAAGACGGCACCGGCCAAAGTGGCCACCACAGTGGCAGCCGGCGCGACCCGCAAGGCGACCGCCGCCGGGAAGACGGGGGCCGCCAAGGCCGCGGTGGCGCAAAGGGCGGCAATGGCGAAAGTGCCGACCAAGAAGAGCAGCAACACGCCGCGCCGGATCAGCAAGGACAGGCTGGCCGCCATGATCGAGGAGGCCACGGTCGACGCGTATGGCGAGTCGGAACAGACCACCGGCTGGTTCACGATGCTCGAGGTACACCTCGCACTGCCGTTTGATACCACGGTGCTCGGTGTCTCGGTGAAAGTAGCCAGGCTCGACCTTCGTGGCGACAACGACATCGTCGCAATCTGTACACGCGGCCGCAAGCGACAGTCTGTCTCCATTCTTGATTTGCCACTGCCATCGCCCAAGCCCGTGGGGGCCGAGTGGATCGAGGCATATCGTCACTGGGTCGAAGGTTGACGGAGGTAGCTACGTCGCCTTCGACTCCTCACTACCGGCCATCATGGTTGACGTTCCACCGGACAAGGTGATTGTCGGCGCCCACCAATGTAGGCTTGGCTCCCCGACCTGGGCTCGAACCAGGGACCTGCGGATTAACAGACTGTCGCAGAGTTGCGCATTTTCATATACTTACATCCCAATCCGTTCCGCAATTACCCCGCATTGATCGTCCATACGGCCCTGATTGCCGTGGGTTCCCTCTGAATTGCGGAACGACTTCCGGCGACGCTTCTCGCGCTAGCCGAACTCGTCGATGCGCACGAGTGGATAATCCATCCCTGCGGCAAGTTCACATATCGAGCGCGGAAATCCAGGTAACGGAGCCAGCCTTCGCCCGGCCCTAGGACTCGCCTCCTTCCTCGGGGGCCCACCTGAACCGGACACTTCATGTGTTACCTGGCCCGGACATTCCCACTATTACCAACACTGAAGGATCCGAGGCGGGGTTGACACTCACTTTGCTTGGCGTAATATGTACATATACTGTCCATGTACATACAGCCTATTCAACGGGAGAAGATCATGGCCGGAGCAGCAATAGAACGAATCGTAGTACAGGCTACGCCACAGGAAAAGAAAGCGATCAGCGCCAAGGCAAAGAAACTCGGCTTGCCCGTGTCTGAATTGATGCGCCGTGGCGCAACCGCCTACAAATCTGCGGAGTCCGACGAAGAGCTGGGTACGGTTGCAGATGCGGCTATGGCCGCTGCAAACCGTGCGTCAGGTGCAATTGACGATATGTTGGCTTTTGTGGAAGCGAGCAATAAGCGGATCGACGCAATGGAAGCCAAGGCCAAGAAAGACCGGAAGGCCGCGTGATGGGCGTTACAGAACGCGTGTGGGGTGCGCTAACGTCAATGATCAAACTGGAGGACAGGGTTGTTCGCCAAGGCGAGGTCATCAAAGCGCAGCAAGCCAAGATCGAGAATCTGACAGAGCGCATGATACGAGTGGAAACGACACTTGAACTCTTAATGCGCGCAAGCGAACGGAAACGTATCAACTGATTAGTGTTGGATCTCTGGGAACCGCGTCGAGATCAGCATCGATGGATAAGCGCTTCTGATCTACTCCCTTGGACGACACCATCGGGAAGCTAGTAAAGGTCGTTTCCGCGCGCGCCCGGGTGCGCATCAGCGGTAGACGCCCGAATTGAAGCAATCGCGGAGATGGCTTGACACTTCACGCGCGATCGGTCGATTGATGGCACCGACTTGGCGCTAAACGGGCAAGCGCGTTACGGCGGCCGTGGGATTCCGCATTAGCCAACTTCTGGCCGCGTCAGCAATTGACGATGAGCACTCGTAGGCGGAACGCCGGCACACCAAATCAGCAGTTGCTCCGCAGACGGCGGCATGGCAGACCGACTTGCTACGTTTGCGCCATGTCCCGCAACTGCAGGATTGCGGAGAACAGCGCAACGTATTGATTATTTGGCTCCCCGACCTGGGCTCGAACCAGGGACCTGCGGATTAACAGACTATCGCGGATTTGCGCGTATTCAAACACTTGGGCCCGATTCCATTCCGCAATTTCCCCGAGTTCCGGCACGTTCGTGCCCCGAAGGCGCAGATAGTCGCACTTTTTGCGGAACGCGAAATGCCCCCTTCCGAAACCCCCGCGAATGGCTGTCTGCGCCAAGATGGGCGCCTAGTGTGTTGCATCCATCAGCTGAATTCGCAATTCCAATTTGACGTTCGCAGCTCAAGAATGCAGACATCGGCAAGGCCGCGAAACGTCATACCGAGGTCGAGACCGGTTCGGCCGCATTAGCTGTCCCGCAGCGACCTACTTGGCCGGACCATCGTCGTCCGCTCGAGCGGCCGTCGGCAATCAGAAACCCCTTCCGCCTCGTTCGTACATTCCTCCGTGGCGCCTCCTGCGCAAGAGGATTCGCCGGACCGGCGCACCTGCCCTAAGAACCTTTACACCATCTATACATCGCCGCATGCGGACTTGACACCGCCTATGCGGGGACGACGCTATCGTGATCGCATGAAGAATCGCACTCCGTTCCTGACTGGAGGTTAGAGATGGACATCGTATTTGTTGCCGCAATGATCGCGTTCTTCGTACTTTCCGTTAGCCTGATCCGGTTCTGCGAGCGACTTTCCGATGGAGGTCAACGATGAATTGGATTTACTGGATTTCGGGCATTGCCGCGCTCGCGGTATTCGTCTACCTCGTCGTCGTGCTGTTCAAGCCGGAGTTGTTCTCATGACCACGCTCGGATGGCTCCAGATCGCGCTCTACCTCGTCGTGCTGATCGCCCTCGTAAAGCCAGTAGGCGCGTACATGGCCGACGTATACGAGGATCGACCTGGATGGCGCAAGAGGATCGGCGCGCCGGTCGAAGGTGGCATCTACCGGCTGGCGGGAGTCGATCCGGCGCGCGACATGCGGTGGACCGACTACGCACTCGCCATGTTGTGGTTCAACGGGCTTGGCGGCCTGATCGTCTACGCGCTGCAGCGGCTTCAGGCATGGCTTCCGCTCAACCCACAGGCACTTCCGGCAGTCACTCCGGATTCTGCGTTCAACACGGCGACGAGCTTCATCACCAACACCAATTGGCAGGGTTACGGCGGCGAGACGACACTGAGCTATCTCACGCAGATGCTCGGCCTGACCGTCCAGAACTTCGTTTCCGCAGCCACCGGCATGGCGGTGCTGGTCGCGCTGATCCGCGGCTTTGCCCGCAAGCAGGCGGCCGGCATCGGCAACTTCTGGGTCGACCTCGTCCGCTCGACGCTCTACATCCTGCTCCCGCTTGCCCTGCTTGTTGCGCTCGCGCTCGTCAGCCAGGGCGTGGTGCAGACCTTCGACGCCTATCCGACGGCGCAACTGGTGGAGCAGCCCCTCAACTACGATCGGCCGAAGAGTGGTCCAGACGGCCAGCCGCTCAAGGATGCGAGCGGGAACCCGGTGACCGAGCGCGCGACCACGACCGAGCAGTCAATCGCACTCGGCCCTGCCGCCTCGCAGATCGCAATCAAGCAGCTCGGAACGAATGGGGGAGGCTTCTTCAACGTCAATTCGGCACATCCGTTCGAGAACCCCACACCGTTATCGAATTTCGTCGAGATGCTGGCGATCCTGCTGATCCCGGGGGCACTTTGCTACACGTTCGGCCGGATGATCGGCGACACCCGCCAAGGGTGGGCGCTGCTCGCGGCGATGGTGATCGTGCTGGCTACACTGCTCGCAAGCGCCTACCTGACCGAGACCGTGCCAAACCCGACGGTCGCGCAGGTGGGCGTCGACACGACGGCTTCAGCCGACGCCATCGGCGCGAACGTCGAGGGCAAGGAGGTTCGTGTCGGCATCGCCAACTCGTTGCTCTGGGCCACCATCACGACCGCGGCCTCCAACGGCAGCGTCAACGCGATGCACGACTCGCTGATGCCCCTGACCGGGCTGGTGCCGATGTGGCTGATGCAACTCGGCGAGGTGATCTTCGGCGGCGTCGGCTCCGGACTCTACGGGATGATCATGTTCGCGATCATCGCCGTGTTCATCGCCGGCCTGATGATCGGCCGCACGCCCGAGTATTTGGGGAAGAAGCTCGGCGCGTTCGAGATCAAGATGGCGTCGATCGCGATCCTGATCCCGCCGCTGCTGGTGCTCGTCGGCGCGGCCGTCGCAGTCATGGTCGATGCCGGCAAGGCTGGCGTTGCCAATCCCGGCGCGCAAGGCTTCAGCGAGATCCTGTACGCGTTCTCGTCGGCGGGCAACAACAACGGCAGCGCCTTCGCGGGGCTGTCGGCGAATACGCCCTTCTACAACACCGCGCTGGGCATCGTGATGCTGTTCGCCCGCTACTGGCTCGCCATCCCGGTGCTGGCGCTGGCCGGAGCGCTCGCCGCCGCCAAGACCGTCCCCGCGAGTGAAGGAACGTTGCCGACGCACACGCCATTGTTCGTCGCAGTCCTGATCGGAACGGTGATCACGGTCGGTGCGCTGACGTTCGTGCCGGCGCTGGCCCTCGGCCCCGTGTCCGAGCACCTGCAGATCTTCGCCGGCAAATAGCCGGACTCATTCTGAGGAATTCGCGATGACCACTCTGACCGAACGCCGGGGCACGCTGGCCTGGTTCGTCGAGCCCGCGCTGATACGTCCGGCACTGCTCGACAGCGTCCGCCGCCTGACGCCGCGGTATCAGTGGCGCAACCCGGTGATGTTCGTCGTCTACATTGGCAGCATCCTGACGACGCTGCTGTGGGTTCAGGCGCTGGTGGGACAGGGCGAGGCGCCGGCCGGATTCATCCTCGCCGTCACGCTGTGGCTGTGGGCGACGCTGATCTTCGCCAATTTCGCCGAGGCCATCGCCGAGGGGCGCAGCCGGGCGCAGGCGGCCACGCTGAAGAGCGCCCGGCGGGACACGATGGCGCGTAAGCTCGCGCACGCCGACAAGGATGCGGCACAGACCCAGGTGCCGTCCGCCCGGCTGCGCAAAGGTGATGTCGTGCTCGTGCTCCAGGGCGACATCGTTCCCGGCGACGGCGAGGTCATCGAAGGTGCGGCGTCGATCAACGAGAGCGCGATCACCGGCGAGAGCGCCCCGGTCATCCGCGCGGCGGGCAGCGACTTCAATACGGTGACGGGCGGAACATTGGTGCTGTCCGACTGGATCGTCGTCCGGATTTCTGTCAATCCCGGCGAGGCGTTCCTCGACCGCATGATCGGCATGGTCGAGGGAGCGAAGCGGCAACGCACGCCCAACGAGATCGCGCTGACGATCCTGCTGGTCGCGATGACGCTGGTGTTCCTGCTGGCGACCGTTACGCTGCTGCCGTACTCGCTGTACAGCGTCGAGGCGACCAAAGCAGGCACGCCGGTGTCGATTACGGTGCTGGTCGCGCTGCTGGTCTGCCTGATCCCGACGACCATTGGCGGCCTGCTGTCCGCGATCGGCGTCGCCGGGATGGGCCGGATGATGCACGCCAACGTGATCGCCACGTCGGGACGGGCCGTCGAAGCCGCCGGCGACTGCGACGTGCTGCTGCTCGACAAGACGGGCACAATCACCCATGGCAACCGGCAGGCAGCCGCACTGCATGCGGTCGCAACCGTAACTTCGCACCAGTTGGCGGAGGCGGCCATGCTCGCCTCCCTGGGCGATGAGACGCCGGAGGGCAAGAGCATCGTCGCGCTGGTCAGGCGGACTGCGGGATTGACTCCTCCACCCCTCGAAGCCGGTGCCTTCACCATCGTCCCGTTCACCGCTCAGACGCGGATGAGCGGAGCGACGTTCCGCGGCCGCGAAGTCCGCAAAGGTGCGCTGGATGCGATCCGCGACTGGCTGGCCGCCCAGGGCGGTGTCGTGGACAAGGAAGTCGTTGTCCGGGTCGAGGAGGTTGCGCGCCGCGGTGCGACCCCGCTGGTCGTCGCCGAAGGCCGCTATGTGCTCGGCGTTGTCGAATTGAAGGACATCGTCAAGTCGCAGATCAAGGAGCGCTTCGCCGAGCTGCGCCGGATGGGCATTCGAACGGTGATGATCACCGGGGACAACCGGCTCACCGCGGCGTCGATCGCCGCCGAGGCCGGCGTCGACGACTTCCTCGCCGAGGCCACGCCCGAGGCCAAGCTCAAGCTGATCCGCGAGATCCAGGCCGAGGGCAAGCTGGTCGCGATGACGGGCGACGGCACCAACGATGCACCGGCGCTCGCGCAGGCGGACGTTGCGGTCGTGATGAACAGCGGGACGCAGGCCGCCAAGGAAGCGGGGAACATGGTCGACCTCGACTCCAATCCCACCAAGCTGATCGAGATCGTCGAGATCGGCAAGCAACTACTGATGACGCGCGGCTCGCTGACGACGTTCTCCATCGCCAACGACGTGGCCAAGTATTTCGCGATAATCCCGGCGGCGTTCGCCAGCACCTACCCCGCGCTGGGTGCACTGAACGTCATGCAGCTGACGACGCCGGCGAGCGCGATCCTTGCAGCCGTCATCTTCAATGCGCTGGTCATTCCGGCGCTGATACCGCTCGCCCTCAAGGGCGTGCCTTACCGTGCCGAGGGGGCGGCGAAGGCGCTGCGCCGGAACATGCTGATCTACGGCGTCGGCGGCATCGTCCTGCCCTTCGTCGGCATCAAAGTCATCGATGTCGTCTTATCCGCGGTCGGGCTGGTTTGACGGGAGGAAACCATGTTTGCCAATATGCTTCCTGCGTTCCGGATGCTCGTCGTACTGTCGATGCTGACCGGTGTCGCTTACCCGCTGCTGGTCACCGGCATCGCCCAGCTCGCCTTCCCCTGGCGGGCCAACGGGAGCTTATTGATGGAGAACCAGAAGGTCGTCGGCTCCGAGCTGATCGGACAGCCATTCTCCGACCCGAAGTACTTCTGGAGCCGCCCCTCGGCGACGACGCCTCAACCCTACAACGCGGGTGCTTCGTCCGGCTCAAATCTCGGTGCGCGTAACCCGGCGCTCGCGGAAGCGGTCGCCGCCCGGGTCAAGGCGCTCCGCGACGCCGATCCGGAGGCGACCCTGCCCGTGCCGGCGGATCTCGTCACCACCTCCGCCAGCGGCCTCGATCCGCACATCAGTGCGGCAGCGGCCGAATATCAAGTCCGACGGGTAGCCAAGGCCCGCGGCCTCGTCCCCGACGATCTTCGCGCGCTCATCGCGCGGCACACCGAGCCACCGACATTCGGGGTTCTTGGCGAAAAGAGGGTGAACGTCCTGCAGCTCAACATCGATCTGGACCGAGTGGCGCGAAAGGGGTAGCTTGGCCAAAGCAGTAGCGTATCGACCACGCGCCCAGAGGAGTGATGGCCTCCGACCGTCCCGATCCTGACCGCCTGCTCGCCGAAGTGCAGGCCGAGGAAGCGGCGCAACGGCGCGGGCATTTGCGCATCTATTTCGGCGCCTCGGCGGGGGTGGGAAAGACCTTCGCCATGCTGGCAGCCGCCCGGCAGCTCCGCGATTCTGGGACCGCGGTGGTTGCAGGTGTCGTCGAGACACACGGCCGCCGCGAAACCGAGGCGCTGCTCGACGGCATCGAGGTCTTGCCACGGCGAACGGTGACCGTGAATGGCCGGTCGATGAACGAGTTCGACCTCGATGCCGCCCTCGCGCGGCGGCCTTCGCTGCTGCTGGTGGACGAACTGGCGCACACCAATCTCCCGGGTTCCCGACACAGCAAGCGCTGGCAGGACGTTGAGGAGCTGCTGGCCGCGGGCATCGACGTGTACACGACGCTCAACGTCCAACACCTCGAAAGCCTGAACGACGTGGTCGGCGGAATTACGGGTATCCGCGTCTGGGAAACCGTCCCCGACACGTTCTTCGACACGGCCGACGAGGTCTTGGTCGTCGACATCCCTGCGGACGAGTTGCTCGCCAGGCTTGCCGCTGGCAAGGTCTACGTTCCCGAGCAGATCGAGCGCGCGGCCAGGAACTTCTTCCGCAAGGGCAACCTGATGGCGCTGCGGGAGCTCGCGCTGCGCCGCACTGCCGACCGGATCGAGGACGATGTCCAGGCGTATCGGGTCAAGCAAGCCATCGAGCCGGTGTGGAAGACCGAAGCGTCCCTGCTCTGTGGCGTGGGTCCACACCCCGGGGGGGAAGGGGTGATAAGGAACGCCGCCCGCCTTGCATCGCAACTCGGCGTGGACTGGATGGCCGTCTATGTGGAAACGCCGCGGCTGCAACGACTTCCCGCCGTGGCTCGTGAAGGAATTCTACGCACACTGAAGCTGGCACAGGAAATGGGTGCCCGCACCGCCGTGCTTTCCGGAGCGGACCCGGCTGTGGTGCTCGTCGACTACGCCCGCTCGCACAATTGCTCGAAATTGGTATTGGGCCGGACGCGGACGAAGCCGTGGCTGCCCTTCCTGCCATCGCTGATCTCGCGCGTCGGGGCACTGGCGGAAGACCTCGATGTGGTCGCGGTCGGGCAGGCGACAACCTCGCAGCTCGCCGCGCCGCAATCGATGATCGAGGACCCCGACGATGCGAGTGCTAAGGGCCGTAAGCGTTGGCGGGCGTACAGCTGGACCGCCCTTGCCGTTACGACCGTTGCGCTCGCCGCGACACCGCTCCTGCCCCATCTCGAGCTCGCGAACATCGTCATGATGTTCCTGCTGGTGGTGGTGCTGGTCGGCGTACGCCTCGGGCGCGGCCCGGCCGTGCTCGCATCGTTCTTGAGCGTCGCCGTATTCGACTTCTTCTTCGTTCCGCCGCGCTTTTCCTTCGCGGTATCCGACGTTCAGTACGTCTTGACCTTCGCCGTGATGCTCGCCGTCGCGCTGGTGATCGGCAACCTCACCTCCGGCCTGCGGTACCAGGCAAAGATCGCCTCGACGCGCGAGGATAGGTCGCGCGCTGTCTCGGAGTTTGCGCGTGAATTGTCGGGCCTGCTCGAGACCCAGCAGGTCATCGAGGTCGCTACTCGGTTCATCGAGGCCCAGTTCCGGGGACGCGCCACGATCCTGGTGCCCGATGCGCAGGATCGACTGGATGGCACCGCGGTCACCAGAATCGAGGGGGCCGACGAGGGAACAGCGCGCTGGGTGCTCGATAACGCCCAACCAGCTGGGCTCGGTACCGACACTCTGGCGGGCAGCCGGTGCCTGTACCTGCCGCTGCGCGCGCCAATGCGCAACCGCGGTGTCTTGATCCTGAAGCCGCAGTCCAGGCACGTTCTGCTGGTGCCCGAGCAACGGCGGCAACTCGAGACGTTTGCCTACCTCACCGCCATTTCGCTCGAACGCGTCCACTATGTCGAAGTCGCGCAGCAAGCCCTGCTCAGAATGGAGTCCGAACGACTGCGCAATTCGCTGCTGTCCGCCCTCTCGCATGACCTGCGTACCCCGTTGGCTTCACTGGTTGGTATCGCCGAGTCCCTTTCGCACAGCCAGCCGCCGCTGAGTGCACCGCAGCAGGAGAGCGCAACTCAGCTGGCGACGCAGGCGCAGCGCCTCGCCTCCCTCGTCGAGAACCTGCTCGAAATGGCCCGAATCGAGACCGGCGAAACGACGCTGCGCCGCAGATGGCATGTAATCGAGGAGGTGATCGGAAGCGCAATCAAGTCGGCGCGCCCCGCGCTCGGCAACCGCCCGGTCGAAGTGTCTATAGCTCGCGACACACCCTTGGTGGAGATCGATGCGGTATTGATCGAACGCGTCCTGTACAACCTGCTGGAGAATGCAGGCAAGTACACTCCCGCCGGTACGCAAGTGCGAATCAGCGCAGAACCCGATGGATCGAGCCTCCGGGTCGCGGTGAATGACCGGGGCCCGGGGGTTCAGAAGGGACAGGAAGACGTGATCTTTGAGAAGTTCACCCGCGGGGTCGGCCGCGAATCGAGCACGCCTGGCGTCGGCCTCGGACTCGCAATCGCGCGCGCCATCGTCGAGGCCCACGGCGGCCGAATCTTCGTTGCCTCAGTGCCGGAAGGCGGTGCTTCATTCGTGTTCACGCTGCCGCTTGGCAACCCGCCAGCGGGCCCTGACGAGGTCGAGGCAGAATCGTTGCCTCAAGCGACAGGCGGAATAGCGGCGTGACTGCTCCGCCACTAACAGCGTTGATCGTCGAGGACGATGCTCCGATTCGCCGCTTCGTGCGGATGGCATTGGAGACGGAACGCTGGAATGTCGTGGAGTCGGCAACGCTGCGGCAGGGTCTGATCGACGCCGGGACACAAAAGCCGGATCTCGTGATCCTGGATCTCGGGTTGCCGGATGGAGACGGCGTCGACCTGTTGCGCGACCTGCGGGGCTGGTCGACGGTCCCGGTCATCGTGCTCTCGGCCCGCGCCGACGAGCAGGACAAGATTGCAGCGCTGGACGCCGGTGCAGACGATTACCTTACCAAGCCATTCAGCACGGGAGAGCTGCTCGCCCGCGTCCGAGCCAACGTGCGTCGCGCGGGAACGCCTTCACATCACGAGACAAGGATCTTTCGATTCGGCGACGTTGAGGTCGATCAGGAAGCGCGCGTCGTGCGTAAGGGACAGGTCGAGGTCCATCTAAGTCCGACCGAATATCGACTGCTCGCATTTCTCGTTAGCAATGCGGGCAAGGTGCTGACCCACCGCCAGATCCTGCAGCACGTTTGGGGACCCGGCTATCTGGACCGCGACCATTACGTTCGCATTCACATGAGCCATCTTCGACAGAAGCTTGAAGCCGATCCTGCGCAACCACGGTACCTGTTGACCGAAACTGCGGTCGGATACCGACTCGTTGAGGAGTCCACCGAACCAAACTAGCGTCTACTCAAGACGGACCACAGCCTGGGTCAAATCATTGGAGCAGCGGACGACCGCTATGTTGCGGCAGCCACATTTGACGGGGCGGCGCGGTCCTTGCCGTCGCCGGCATTGTCGTTCGTTGGATGGCGTCGCACGCCCGCGGCACGGCAACGACCGCCAAGCTTGGCGCCGCGAGCGGCTTGTGATGTATGGGACGAACGGAACGCCGGGCCCAGCGTTCCGCAATCGAGTCCGTCGGTCCGAGCGGACCTAACGTGTTGAATTCTTGGCTCCCCGACCTGGGCTCGAACCAGGGACCTGCGGATTAACAGTCCGTCGCTCTACCAACTGAGCTATCGGGGAACAACCTTTCAATTTTACGTTTTCCGGGCCTCCCGGGTCAACCGGCGCCCCCGGCCCGACCGCGGCACGCCCGCGATCAATCGTCGCGGCCGTGCATGTGCGGCGCGGCGAGCTTGAGGTAGTGGAACATCGACCACAGCGTCAGGATCGCCGCGACCCAGAGCGCGAACTTGCCGAGAAGGGGCGTCGACACCCAGGGAATCACATCCTCCTTGAGGAGCAGCGCGATGATCGCCGTCATCTGCGCAACCGTCTTGACCTTGCCGATGAACGCAACGGCAACGCTCTTCGTCTTGCCCAGCTGCGCCATCCACTCGCGCAGCGCGGAGATCGCGATCTCGCGGCCGATGATGATGATCGCGAGATAGGTCTCAGCGCGGCCGAGCCACACGAGCACGATCAGCGCGGC
>Ga0209253_10001373_pt1 | contig 21308 bp, 18 predicted proteins | sample FrelakmetBRP12BR_FD_187145 | JGI IMG/M metagenome (GOLD analysis project Ga0209253, IMG submission 187145) | Freshwater lake sediment microbial communities from the University of Notre Dame, USA, for methane emissions studies - BRP12 BR (SPAdes)... | ecosystem: Environmental > Aquatic >...
AGAAAAAAATTTTATTCCCAAGAATCAGAAAAGCTTTTCCAATTATTTGAAAATAAAGTCGCAAAAGAAATTGAAAAAATTCGAGGTCCCCACTTATCTACAGAACTTATTTTAATTGATTTAATACCAATTTTCCGGTTCATGGTTTATCAACTAATACGAACCCCCAAATTCCAAAAGAAGTTATTGCGAGATCAGGAATTTCTAAAAAGTATGGATCAAGAAACCTATGAAAAATCGATTATGAGATTAGCATTTGCAAAGGTTTCAGAAGATATTACAAAGGAATTAATCAATAATATCCATGAGGATTTGATTTTTTATAATTTATTGGAGGATCGTTATAATCATTTTACTGCAGTTATTTTGAGGAATAAGTTATATAATCCATTACTTACTTCTGATTCACCAGTCATTTACGACAATATCGAATTTTTTCCAACTTATTTAGAAGAATTGGGAAAATATACTTTTTCTGTTATGTTAAACTCTCAAAGTTTTCTGTATTTTCCTCTATCTCGAGAATTTAGTGTAGCTTTTTATAATTTTTCGTCTGATCAACAAGGAGGAATTGGAATTACAGATGAAATCACCAATTTTGATTTATTAAATCAACTTAATAGTCTCATATTCCGTTTTTCAGAGAGATTCATCTATGTTAAATATTATAAGGACTTAGAATATGTGCGTGAAATACGTAAAATATGTGGCGATAATCTGAATGAAGAATATCCAACTTTAGAAAAAACACATAATATAATGGAAAAATTAACTGAAGACAAAAAAAAACCAAATATTAGATTTCATAAAGGAAAATTATAATATAATAATTCAGGGATTCTTTATCTGATGGAACCTATAGATTGAAATAAGCGCTGTTAATAAAAATAAGAATGAGGAGCATTGAAAATTGTAGAGTCTCTATCTTCTCAAAATCTATATGATCAATTTAGAGAAGTTGTAATTTAATTTTAGTAACTTTGTTTTTAAAAGTGCTTATATTTTCAAAGTGCATATTCATATTATGAGTAATAATTTTGACAAATCCATGCATGAAATGAAACGAGAGGTTTATCGCTTAATAAACCAAGATGGGATTGGGGATATCTTGAGTGGTTATATTTTAGTCATATCGGGATTGATTTCGTCAATTATAAATCCTCCTCCTTCAGGATCATGGGATCTGGTCGGGATCGAATTATTTTTATTAATAATCGGAATAACGGGATATATCATGCTTCGGAGGAAAATCATCTTTCCCCGTGTTGGCATTGTTCGCCCCCCCCCAATAATAAATAAAAAGCTAAGAAGGATCATATTGATCGTTTTATCATCCTTTATGGGATTACTTATCTTTCTGTTCATCTCCGTAATGTTGGAGTTATCCTTTACGGATATTTTATCGGATATTTTTATGAATATGCCAAATTTAGGTGATATATGGATTAACCTTTTATGGGCAACGATTATAATTGGACCCGAATTATACAGTGCTATATGGCTTAAAATGCCTCGACTTTTCGTAAGTGCATTTATTTTTTGTTGTGGGTCTGTTTTTGGATGGACAGGAGGATTTTTTGGGATACCTCTTTTATTTTGCCGCATTATTCTCCTCGTGACAGGGAGTATTTTGATCGGCATGGGAATTTATTATCTTCATGTATTTATGAAAAAATATCCAGTACTTCAAGAAGGAGGAGAATTCAGCAGAGGATTATTTAAAAAGGAGGATTTCTCGGATGAGTGACAAATATGAAAAAATTCAGGAGATCAGTGACTTGGATCCGATCATTCATGCACGTGCCCGGTTAATATTAATGTCTTATCTATATTTATCTGAGCTTGTAGATTTTCGGTTTTTACATGTGCAAACCGGTTTAACATGGGGAAATTTATCTACACATATGGCAAAACTGGAAGAAGCGGAATATGTGGTCACAAAGAAAAGAATTATTCAAAAAAAACTGTATACAACAGCTCATCTAACAAACAAGGGCAAGAAAGCATTTGAAGACTATAAAAGAAGCATTTTAAAAATTTTTAGCTAAGAATCAATTCTCGAGGTCGGATACGCTGTAATACAACTCCATATGAGATTTGAAATCGTGGTTTAGAATCCTATCTTTAAGAACATCCAATTCTATTCCCGATGATTCATTCAGACGTTATTTGCCAAGAAAAAACAACTATCACCTTTGAGGATACTTTTACTACAGTTAAGAGTGCAGATGTGACCAACTTTAGAATTCTTAGGTAGGTTTTTTATGGATTACCATGAATTCATATTTAGGTAAAAATCCCAATTGCTCATATAAGGCACACGCTGCTGTATTATCTCGTGTAGTTTCCACCAACACATTTTTTGACTCGTTGTATAAAACCGAAATGAGTTGGGAGAGCATATCATACGCGTACCCCCTACGTTGATAATTTTGATGCGTTGCTATTGCAACAAAGAAAGACGTGTTACATTCAATCCACCCTCCTGCGACCGATATTAATTTCCCCTCATGACCTTCAAGACCGAACCAAAATCGATTTCCATGAAATTTTGGAATATAGTCCCTCCAAAGCTCAGGATTCGCAGAACAGAGAACATTTTGGATTCTGAGAGTATCCTTATCCGTTAATTTCTTCAATATTCCTTTTTGGGGTCTTTTAGAACCAAAAGATTCCTTGTCGTGAAGATATCGAATATGATCTTCAAATAAATGTGGGGGCAGCATTAATTCGTGGAAATAGGAATATAACTTCTTTGGGAAAAAAATCCTATTTCTATCCAAATTTACTTTATTTATAATCGATTTAATCGCATCCTCATTCCCAATTAAATGAATTTCTTCCCAATTTGGATAGTCCCCCACCATGGCCTGTATGATGTTTTTTTTATCTACAACCAAATAGATGTGAACATCTTCGGGATATAGAATCTTATCCATCTGTAGAAAATGATATTTTTCTGGTTCAGATTGCGAGACTCTCTCAAATAACGGAAACTCGGTGGGGCTAAGTTTTATCAATTCCATAGGATTGATTTTATTTTCATGAATATATAGTTGATGAGTGGTTAAGCGAGTAGACAAGAGGTTAAGCATTCCCCTAATGAATATGATGCATTCAATACAAATGGTTATGGCAGTAATTCCCGCAGTTTATTTAATTCCTTGTAGAAATTTTTTAGGATTAAGTTGAGCAATAGTATTAAATTTATTCCCAATCTTATCTCTGAGATGTTTAGCGAAATTTATTTCATAGCCGATAATCTGATTATTATAGAAATCCGACCCGAATAACACTCGATCTAATAATTTGGTGTCCAGTAATGTCTGATTTAGGAGGGTATGAAATCTTCTTTTGCCCCACGTTGCCGATACATCGGTATATAAATTCGGATATTTGGGAGTCCCATCGGTGTTCTCAGCTTTAATCATATTCGATATCATGCTGAACCAGTTATTCGCTACGCGTAATGGCTGATTTTTCCATCTATTATATTTTCTTACTTCCCTTAGCCCTCCAAAATGCGCAAGATTTACTTTAAGATTTGGGAATTCTTTTAGGACTAGTAACCAATTGATCGGATGAGAAAATACTCCACAAAGTAATTTATTCCGCACATGTCCACTCTTAGTAGTATAAAGCTTGAGATATGTTTTTATTAATTCCCAACATTCAACATTCACTTTTTTTCCATTATAATGCGGAGGTTGTTCAAGAGCAGTTTCTATTAGACGCTTCAAATCATCACCGCGATAATAAATCATTCCCACAGATGTGTGGGTGAGAATAGGTACATTTAATTCTTTTTTCTGAATAAAATCGTACAATCTCATGAGCTCTGGATGCCAGGGGAAATAGCCTAATGCAGGATATATCTTTATACCCTTGTATCCTTTCTTCAACCAATATTCAATATATTCAATCATAGAACCACATTCTTCATAATTTCGACGAGGTTCTACGGGTAGAAATGGGATTATGCGTCCTTTATAATGGTAAATTTCATTATCGTTTCGATCATCATATTTCCCTGCATTAAGAGCTAAAATTTCCTCTAACTGTTCCTCGAGGTTTCTTCTTTTTAGACATCCATTTTCTTCATATTCGATGAGTTCTCCAGCACCCATTTCCGAAAAGTCCATAGGTAAGACAACGAATTGGTATTTCTTGATATTCCGTATCTTAAATTTCTCATTTCGGAATTTCTTATTGTATCTTTCATATTTTTTGATGAGTGTATCTAGAATTTCTTTTGAAGTTTTTCCTGCCATTCTTAAAACAGGACCAATTCCTGGAATTATTTTCAAAAATCTAATTTTTCGAAGAATTGATGTGAAATCTCCTAGAAATCTTTCTGGAGAATCTCTATCTCGTACGAGATGCACATGGCAATTATAAAAAACAGTGTCATCAGATGTCATTAAAACACAGTTTGTTCCTCTTATATATAATTGTTAATGGCATGATCAAAATCCTTTGATAACCTTGGACATTCAATTTATTATAGAGAGAAAGGGGAATTTACAAGCTTGGTCAGATGCAAGACCGTATTTGTTAAAAACTGTAGAATTTGCAGTGATCTTATTTACTTTTGACAAATACGACAAGTGATCCAAAGTTACTTATGAGAATTAAAGTGTTGTGCACTTGGTGATTTAAATCTTATGAAAAAGACAGGGATTGGTTCAGAAATTTTTACTGTCATATTTGGAATTATAACTGGAATTTCTGCATATCTATTTTTCTCCGTTCTAAGTGGATTAGACGCTTCAGAATTAGGAATATTTGCAGGTTTAGGATTGGCTCTAGGTGGAATATTAGTGATTGGATCTGCAATTGTTGGTGGAATTTCAGGAATAATAACGATAGCGTTATTCATCATTACAGTAGATAGAATCAAACATTACCGAAGGCAATCAAAATTTAATTCACCAAGCAATAGTTGAATTTGTTTTCGAATTGATTTTGGTGTTTCGCATTATCCCGAATTGCCAAAATCGAATTTTTTCTTACCATTAAACCCCACATTTCAACTCTCTTAGTGTCAATGGAAGTTCAAATAATTGCATTCAACTCCGATTATCAATTACAATTAAAGATATTTCCCGATGTAGATAGCTTCGGTTATACGGTAAGTATAGATAGGAAATTGATTTATTACTAAATCACGAAAAAATTAAAGGTGAATAAAATGGCAAAAGTTGGAAAAATACTTGCATTAATAGGCGCAATCCTCACGATAATCGGAACGTTTTTCTTCAGTTTATTTCAAGCTGTTCCTGGGGAATATATATATGGAGCAGGTGGAATGTTCAATATTGATGAATGGTTTGTGTATGCAGTTTCCGTAAATCCGGGTGCTTGGGTATATTGGATCGTCAGTCCTGTACTAATTCTGTATTTAGTTTCGGGATTCATTCAACTTATAGGGTTAAAATCCAAAGCTACTTCCATCATTGGGGCGATATTACCATTGGCAGTTGCGATATTCATGATATTAGCTGTCTTAGATTTTGTTGTACCATACACAATTATTTATTTAGCTAGCCTATCAGCGGAACCGATTATACCGAATGTTCTTCCTATAACATTTGAATACGGTTTTATGAATTTTGGATTTGGTTTCATTATGGTTGGATTAGGAGGACTACTCTCCTTGGTGAGTGGATTCATCTCTCGTGAAAACTAAAATCTCTATTCATCCATTTTTATCTATTATTTGCATTTTTGAGTTTTAATTTGATAAGATTTTAAAGACACTTTTAGAAAAAAAGTGTATCGGCTATTCTACATGTAGACACCCACTGTAACCTCACTTTACGCTAGTATTCTTCTTACCCACTCCTAACGAAAAATCTATGAATGTTATATGTTTAGGAGTTTGTAATTCATAAGGAACAATTATTGCTAAATTACGCTGTTTTTCTCTATTGTTTTCGCCATCACAGATCAAGGAAATGGTTAATCTTTAGGTGCCGTACTTTTAACTGGGTTCAGTTGTTAAAATTGTGACTATTTTACAATTATTTGGGAGAATTTAGTTTCTTTTGAATCAAATTGACACATATTGCGATGAAAACTATTCCCCCACATGAAATATAAGAAATTAAAGACCCAAAACTTCTATAATCCACCTTATGACTTACCCAGGTCAAAATAGTCCAGAAACTTTCAACTTCATACACAACAAAAATTTGTTTGAGTAAGCACTCAGAATCAGGATCTGGCTCTATTTGGACAAAGTATTCTTCGATGGGGGATAAATTATTATAGAAATTAAAGGGTTTACCCTGCATATAACAAAAGAAATTGCACCCATCCATAACATATACGTTCACCGATTCCGAAGTACTATAATGACGGATTTCCCAGTGATCTCGACTGTCATATGACTCAAATTTCAAATAAAATGGCTTTTCTGCTTGAATATATTCGGCATCATTGGTGTCTTGTATATTTGGGACCCATATTATTACACCGAGCCAGGCACAGCCTCCTGTTAAAAACAGCAAAGAAGAAATTATAAGTAAAATACGTTCTTTCTTTCTCTTCATATGGTATTGACTCCATAGCCCAATATGATTCACTATAATTTTCATTATTTATATGATTCTTCGCATCTTCTTTGAGTCCGTATTATGAATTACACAAATTGGAAATATAAATACATTGTTGTGAATTGAATTGGGAAAAGTTTGTTTGAAAGAAATCACACACATTAGCTAGCTTTTTTCCTAACGACATACAGTGAACAGAAATAGTGTTTTCCATGATCTACGTTAAAACTATGCTATGTAATTCTATGTAATTCCGAACATTTAGTATTAATCCATAGAATCCCAGAGATAGACGGTTGAATTTTGTCCCCCAAGATCTTGATTGATTTCAATGGTCCATAGACCTACTTTTGGGAAGGATACATTGTATTTCAGATTTTGTTCCACATAGACACAAGGATAAACTCCACTCGGTCACCATAATAATAGTTCGAATCGTAGGGGATATATATGAAACCGCTGATAATTATGGGGGGAGTGCCTCCGTTCCTAAAGGTGAATAATAGATCGATAGACAATGGATTTTGAATTTCTAGAGATAGATTATGATTTGAAGAAATTATGATGGCATATTCGGCATTGATTGGGATTGTTAATGATGGAAACAAAAAAAACGTCAAAAACCCACCCGAAAAAATGCCAATAATTACAACTATAAGCGTTATTTTTTTCCATAAGCGCAAATCTCCCATAAGAATTTGTACGCAAAATTACAATTTATAATATTGCATAAAATAGGGCTTAAGAGATTGGAGTCATCCGATTTGGTTATTGTTCGAACAACCATGTTTTTTAGTTACATAAAAAATCGTGCATTCCATGAGTATCAGAGGTACATACAATTTTCACAATTTTGACCCTATTTTTAATGATTTCTATTTTTGATAGAGTATTCTTTGATATTGTGTAGGAGAAGATCGAGATAAACTGGGGTTGCTTCTTTTTTCCCGTCACATTCAGAATCGCAAAAACGGGTAATATGCACTTCTTTTTTTCTCACAAGATATATATACAAATGATGTTTTTATATTGCAATAGTGTATATCTTATATCAATAATTGGAAAATATTACACAAAATTATTGATTTTCTTTAATGAAAAAGGCAATTAATCTCCAAAAAGTGGTTGGGAATAAACATGCAAAATAATAAAAGATTGATAAAATATGTCACTCTGTCCGTTTCATTAATTGTAATCATTTCAGCTAGTATAATGATTCCAGTTTTTTATTTTAAATTTAAGAATAGATCTATTGAACTCTCGTTTTCTAAGCACTCATTAATAGGACCAGTTCATGCAACTTTTATTTCTTTTTACGATTTAGATATAGATGGCGATATCGATCTTCTAGGTGCTTCTCATGTTGATCACCTATTTTGTTGGTGGGAGAATTCCGGCAATGGCGATTTTACCTATCATGTGATTTCATCAGCTTTTGAAAATGCTTCCCGAATAGAAGCTGCAGATTTAGATTTGGATGGAGATATTGATCTGGTAGGTGGGGCTTTGAGCTCTGATCAAATTATTACTTTCCAAAATAATGGTAATCAAGCTTTTTCGCCGCAGATTATCACCAACAACTTTACTTTTGTTGTAGGGATTTATCTTGCAGATATTAATAGCGATGATTATATAGACATTATTGCTTGCGCTTATGGAGAAAGTAAAGTTAGTTGGTTCGAAAATCTGCACGATTTCACATTCACTGAAAGAATTGTAGATATCAATCTAGGTGAGCCGATACTATCATATCCTAGAGACTTTGATGGCGATGAAGATATTGATTTAGTATCGATAGGAATCAATCCTGGTGAAATTTGCTGGTACAAGAATGATGGAACACAGAATTTCACTAAAAACACCATTTATTCTGCCTATATGGTTCATGGGATGTATCCCACAGATATTGATTTAGATGGGGATATCGACATTGCAGCGTGCACTCTACTAGATTCAGGATATGTCTATTGGTTCGAATCTCTTGGATCCAATCAATACTTACAACATAATTTAACTAGTGATTTTGAGGGAACAAATTATGTAAATTGTGCGGATATCGATTTAGACGGTGACATAGATATCTTGAGTAGTGCTGCGGATTCTGAACAGATTGCTTATTGGGAAAATTTAGGACATAATACCTTTAATAAACGAATTATCACCTCAAATTTCCCGGGTATTGGGATTTTTCTCGCAGATTTAGATGGCGATTCAGATTTGGATGCTGTAAGTGTAGCTCATCATCCAGCAGAATTTGCCTGGTTTGAGAATATTTCTTGAAATCACAAAAATAATCCACTAATGCAATTTTCTTATAATTTTTCTTCTTTAGTTCCTTTTTCCCCATTATTCACCAATTTTCATGTTGGGAGGATTTATCCCACTTATTTTAGATGTATTTTCTAGTAATTTATTATATATCTGTGTGATTGAACAAGAATGGTTTATTTCCGACCCATAAAAAAAGATGTACAGATAAAATATCTTTATAAATTCATATATGGAATTTGGTACATTTAATCAGATTGGGTGAGATGGAAATTGGTCAAGCGTATTCATAGTAAGGTGCTAGTTGTCAATTTAACGGAACAAAAATTCTTTGATATCTCGATTGAGGAATCCGTTTACCGACAATATTACGGGGGGGGTACGGATTAGGAGTTTATTATATCTTTAAGCATATCCGACCTGGTTGTGATCCATTAGGTTCTGAAAATATTTTAGAATGATTACCGGGATTATTAAAAGTCATAAGACATATATACAAATGTTGCTTTTATGTTGCAATAGTGTATATTTTATATCAATAATTGGAAAACATACTACGACCAAGAGAAGAAATCCTGATGTATTTGTTATTTTTACATAATTACCAGGGATGATAAATCTGCGAGGAAATATGATGTCTCAACAGCACCAACATAAAAACCGTGCGGGAATGTGGTTTCTTATATTTTCGTTCCCATATCTCATTATGGGGATATTGGGGGTGATTGGATGTTTGACAATCAATTCTCAATTGAAGTTGGTCCAATCAACTTTACCGGAACGCCCCGAATACATTCGTACATTATGTCCAACATGCGAAGATTATATTTTGAATATTTCTGGAGTAGTCAATGGAATTCTTATAATGAGTATCGTGTTGATATCTATGTGGGTATTGATGGTGATAATTTTGCTAAATGGGGTCCGTTCTAAGCGTTATTTCAGATGAAAATCAATACTTCAACCAGTGGATGGATTAAAAGTAAAATGAAAGTGAGGATTAGGACTATTCTTAAATATAAGGTAATTCCACCAATCTGATTTCCGTACCAGTCGCAGCGATGAATTTTCGGAAATCCTCATTTTTTAGTTGTAAGGTAGCCGTATTTACATTCGGATGCACACACAATATTTCAGCGTTCCAGAGTTCTTTTTCAAGAATAAACACTGCACGATGTTTTGTATCATTTACTAATCCCATTGGAGTTACTGCTCCTGGAGTTAACCCCAAGATTTCAAACAGTGCTTCAGGAGTAGCAAATCTTACACTAGGAGCTCCAATTAGTTTCTGGAATCGTTTCAGATCCAATCGTTTTTCAGCTGGAATAGTTACTAAATAATATTCATCGGTTTTTTTATTCCGCAGAAATAGATTCTTGATATGGGTTCCAGGAATGTGTCCACAGTGGATTTTGGCTTCCGGAACCGTGAAAACTGCGGGATGTGTATGCATCATATAATGAATTTTGTGTTCGGCAAGCCAATTTTTTAATGATTCATCCATCAAAATATCAGTTGATTTAATATAATGCAGATAAAAAAGATTAGTGTATCATCGGAATGTGGGATAGGTAAAATAGCTATTGATTAGCCTTCTCTCGTTTTTTACCCATAACACGATATGTGTTTAGAATGATTTTATTCCGTAAGAATCGCGGGATAGCATGTATTAAAAATCGGTTATTCCTTCCAGGGATAACTATTTTTTTTCTCTTGTAAGCTCCTATAAGCGATTCGGTTACGACTTGATCCGGATTCTGCCACATTTTTGCAGGAATCGAAGTTTTCGCCAGTTGTGCTTCGCCCTTATCGTGGAATTCGGTATGCGTAAATCCCGGACATAATGCTTGAACCCGGATCTCCGTTTTATGCAGTTCTATCGCAAGATTTTCTGCAAAACTGATCAGAAATGCTTTGGTGGAGGGATAAAGACCATTTGCTGGAGTTGGCACTAATGCCCCAAGCGAGGAAGTGTAAATAAGTACCCCTCGGTTTCGGGTAATCATTAAAGGGAGGATCGCTTTGGTGAGGATAAATGGTGCGGTGTTATGTACAAATTGCATCTGAATTTGAGAATTAAGATCTAATTCATGAAATAATCCCACGGTCCCAAATCCGGCATTATTGATTAATACATCGATATCGGGATAATTTTGAATTGAAGCGCAGACTTGAGTTATTCCCTCAATTGATGCCAGATCAGCTACTAAAATATCTGCTTCGATTCCATTTGTTGATTTCAATTTTGATGCAAGATCATGCAATCGATCTTTCCGCCTAGCAATTAGCAATAAATTAAACCCTTGTTGCGCTAATCGAGTCGCAAACTCAGCTCCAATCCCACTTGATGCACCGGTTATAATAGCGCATCCTACATGTTCCCACTTCATAAAATTTTCCTTACCATTCATTTTTTTCACCTTTTATTACCGACACTTAAACATCAGCTTAAGACTTGAAAAAGATACGTCAAACAGCACCAGCAGTAATTTTCTTTGAAAATTATTACTTGAAAATCATTACTTATATTTCATTATTTTTAATTAAGAGCAAAAACTCTCTTACTAGATATCTTTCTCTATACACTCATTGTGTGATATTCAATGAAAATTTTTTTTTCACGTGTTATCAACCTTGTTTTCAAGAACACCAAAATATCTTATATCCCTTTAATCTTCTTAAGGAGTTCGTCAAAAATATGTCAATTAACGATAAAAAAATCTTGCTTAATGCACGTAACCATGCTATACGACGGGAGATCCTTAATTTACTATCTCGATCGAATAATGCTTACTCTCAGTTATTTAGCCATTTTGATATATCTACAGGGAAACTAAGCTATCACCTATGTATTTTTGAAGTTTCATCTTAACTTACGTGTTCTCTATCTTCGACAAAAATTTTCTCCCCATTATTGCAGCATAGTTTTGATGATCATCAGAGAATAGATTGCTTTAGCTCTATTTTTGTATCTTATTGATATTTAGGATGTTTTTGATTTTAGATAAAAGCGAAAACAGCAAAACCATCTTTCCTTCAGAATTTAAATATAGGAAGGAGGAGGGTAATATATTTATGGATATTGAAGGGAAAAAAATCCTCCTAATGGGAAGCAGTAATTTTAAGGCAGATGAATTGCCTCCAATAATACGAGCAAGATTGGACTCTGCTATAGAAAAAGGAGTCATTTTTCTCGTTGCCGAAGCCCGAGGAGCGTGCAGACTATTTCAAGATTACCTCGCATCTAAAAAATATGCGAAGGTTATTGTCGGACATGGTCTAAGCATGAGATATAATGCAGGTAGATGGATTACAATTTCTTATGGGGATGATCTTAAGGAGAGGGAGCGAAATATGATAGAGGAGTGCGATTATGCCATTGTGATATGGCAAGATAGTAGTGGAACAATAGCAGAGAATCTTCAATATTTAAAGAAATTGGGCAAACCTACTTTTCTATATGAGTATGATAGTTCCGATGAAACGGAATATGCAGGGGAATTGGACCCTCAAAGAAGTTTTAGGCCATTTTATCCTTATTCAAAATAATAGTTCGGAGTGTTTTATCTATCAAAATACAATCACGATTGTAAGTGAGTCATTTCGGAAATTATTATTCCCACGGTGATAAATAAGGGACCTAAAAAAGAGATAGCACTACAGATTTTTCCTAATTCCATTGGATCCTAGCACTATGAATAAATCTCATAGGATTTAATACTCGTAATAACGAACAAAAAATATATGGATATATCACATAAGGTATTCATTTCTCATTCCAGTAAGGATGAAGAAGCTCGAGCGTTTCTTATCTCGAAACTAAATGCAAGAGGAATTGATCCATATTTTTTCCCCGCGATAAAGCTTCCTCCGAACAAAATAAATGGTACTGAGCTTATAGAAGCAATACTCCAACATGACGCATTAATATATATGAAAGGAGGTTTCTCAGAAAGATCATTTTGGGTTGCGTTTGAACGAGATTATGCAATAAGAGCTAAAAAAGAAGTGTATTCTTTTGATCCGAGTACTTTGAAAATAGAAAAATCCCGATTATATCCCATTCAACTCCCAATCTTTCTTAGCAGTACTGATTCAGACATAAAGAGATTAGATGATCTATTAAAATTTCTGGAGGGAAGATTTTTTGATTTGCAGGAATGGTCCAAAAGCCTTGCACAAGGTAAAGTCATAGAAGATTCATTAGCGAAATCTGTTTTTAATGTCGCTCGTAAAGGCGGATTTGTCGTACAATTCTTAAAATCGAATATGCAGCCAAAAATTATAGAGGAATTGCGTGATTCAATGATATCTTATCCGGATAGGATTCTGTCGGCTACATTGGACAAGGACGCATTAAATAGTGTAACAAGTACAATTCAAATTCCATCCAAAGTACTCACGATACAATTGTACGGGGATAAGATTCGTCCTGAAAAACAACGATGGGATGATCTTATTGTGATGGTTTACTGGTTGATTTTCAGAAATATCTATGAACTAGTTTGAGTATGGGATGATACATTGATTGTGCATGAGTTAGGGAGTCGGGGATTTCTGCTGCGAGTCCCACATGATTTGCGCCATCATATGGAATGCAATTTCTACCTTTTTCCCCGATTTTGCACTAATTTCCGTATACGCTTTGCAAAATCGGTCATGAACATACTCAAAAGCTTCCGATTGGTCTGTCTTTCTGCGTTCACTTATATCCACTTTATTTCCAACAAGCAAAATGGGGATATCTGGGTTGGTTTCTCGGAGTATTTTCACCCATTCATCAAAAAGCGTTAAAGTGGACGCTTTCGTCAGGTCGAACATGAACATTAATCCTTTTGCTTCCTCTAGAAAGTTTGGTAATTGGGATCTAGCTCGTCTGTCGATTTCTAGTTCCCATATATACATTCGACAAATTCCAACGTTATTGAGTTCTATATCTTTTGCGTATACATCTACTTTGGAGGAATAACCAGGTTCTCCTTTCGGTATTTTGAAGTCATACCGCTCCCTAAGAGTTTTTTTGCCAACCCCCTTATCTCCTATAAGAACTAATTTAAACTCCAAGTCATAACTCAACGGTGATCCCCAGTAATTAAATCCATCTAATTAAAAAAACACTTCTATCCATTCTTAAAGATTTCATTCAATCTTTTTTTCATCCTTTTTTTCGCATCAACATCATCATGAATGAATATTTTGTACAGAGCTCAATAATAAAGAAAACAAAATCTATTGTGATTGGAGAAGCAGGCCAGGCATTTTCATTTTTTTAAAATTTCTTTGATTTCCTTAAGATTCTCATTAATTGAGGTAAGTAATGACTTAATATCCGAATCTGTAACTGATTTGGAGGAAATGTTCTCTGAGTATTCTGATACGGAATCACCAAGAGGTTTTTCTTTATGCAACGAGATTTTTTCCGATATTAATTTCACGACATCTTCCGGGATTCTAATTCCATGCAATCTACCCTCAGCTGGTGTAGTGGTACCTCCGGCAGTCTCAATGTGAATACTATAAAATCTTCCAATTTTTTCATAAAACGATTGCACAGTGTTTAAATTCTGAATCCGTCCATATGGAATCCTAGCTAAATGACTGGTTAATACTCCGTGATGGACGAATATAGAATTATCTCCCAAAGCCCACCAATGATTTTGTATGTGCTTTCGATAGTACCACAAGACAATTGGATACCAGATTATAAATCCAAAATATGTTATTGGGAGACTAACCACTGTCCATAAGAGCTGTTTCTGGAGGGATTGTCCCAGAAAGATAAAGAAAAATAGATAGGAGAAGATACATAACCATGTGAATAAAGCCCAAAAAAAACTTTTAGCAAACCATACTTTATTTAAGAACGCTAAATACCCGGGATCGGGCTTATTTTTCTGTTCCTCATTGGGAATTAGATCCAACATAGGCAAAAATAATAAGGGATTAGATCCATATATTTCTATTCGTATAGTCTGCTAATACAGCAAGTTCAATATTTTTTGTGTTTTATTCTGCTGTATTGAGTGTTGGTATCTAAAACACGGATCTTACTCTTCAAACATTTTCGAATCTGGATCTAATTCCTTTTTTTTCTTATTTGGTTTTATTCTTTTAAGGTCTTCTTTGAAATCATCTGTATACTCCATTACAACTTCTGGGAATAGTTTCAACGGGAACATGTCAAGAAATTTGTCCACAACCTCAAGAGTGGGGATTTCAATCCCATGGGTTTCCACGTAATCTCGGAATTTTTTGCTCAGAAGGTCAAATAGCAATCTGCGATTAATTGCATCACGCAAATAATTCTTAAGGTCAATCAGAAAGGGAAAATCATTCTTCTTCAAGAACTCATCCGTATCAACATCATTAAGAAATTCCTTATGTTCTGCAATAGCCCAGAAATATCCTTCGTACAAAAGTCTTTCATCAATAGGAGCGCACTGAAGGAGGTGAACATAATTATTTGATGTAGGGGTGAAAATCACCTGATAGGTTCGGTTTTCTGAAAAGAATTCTCCAACTTCCATTGGCAATGGGAAATGTCTGTCAACTTTGAATTTCAAATCGCGCCCATTTTCTGCATACGAAACATATAATTTCCCCTCTTCCAATTTTGGTTTTTTCTCAGGATAGATATCGACGGTACCATAGTAGGTATTCTCTCCTAGTTTCCTGTGTTTTAGAGAAAATTCTCGATACATTTCCATTAATTTATCTTTTCCGATGTATTCATCAAATTTCTTCCACGATAATTTACTCACTCCATCTCCGAAAATGTATACTTCAATATCGGGATATTCCTGCAATTTCTGACTAAGAAACCGAATTGCTAGTTTATCTACGCTACCCACAATTAGTACTCTGTACTTGTGAGTGATGAATTGATTGTTCATTAAATAGGTAAAATACTCGTCTACATCTTCCTCCTTATCTCCCCCGTCTGGGAATTTGATATTAAACCCAACTTCTTGATATCTCTTATAAATGGAGTAGTAAAAGTTGTGTGGGAGTCTATAGCTATTTTTTAGGCATACAATTTTATCAAATTGCTCATTTTCCTGCAGAATATGATCTCGTATATGTTTTTCTGCTTGAAATATATCCAAGTAATGAACATTTGGTCCATCAACTGCCCATAACACACCAGAACTGGTCTCTGGTTGGAAGACACTTACAGCTTCTCTAAACACAATGGGAGCTTCCACCATCACATCTTTAATCAACTCGCTAATTATGCTAGATTTCTGGTAAGAGTCAAGTTGGTCGAAATTGCTCAAGGCTACATCAAAATTAAAACAGAACTTGTGGAATTGCCGGACGGTTTCATTGAAATCCACAGGACTATTCGAATCAATAGCTTGAATCCATTTCCAATTATAATTATCTGAGGGATCCCAGATTTTTTTCACGAAATTGTTGAATGTATCTGGGATATTTTCATCGGATAAATCAAACAGAATTACGGGGATTTCAGATGTAAGTTCTACGCATTCAGCAATAAGGTGCTTAATATCTATCATCACTGAATTCTTATCTTCGGCTTTACTGAGATTTGTAAGAACTTCCAATTTAACACTAATTTGCTCGATTTGGGTGTCGATCATATCTCTAATGAATTGCTCTAATTCGAGATTCTCTTTTTCTCGAGCGAAATTTGCGATATTAGATAAGATATTGCTAGTTTCATTAATGAATTCTATATTTGTATCTTCTTTCTTTTTACTAACTATTTCCCGACCAAGATATTTGAGCAGGATTTCATGAGGTTCTTTAAGATTTGTTCGGCGTTCAATTTCTTCCAGGAATTTGGTTAAAGTCTCCTTCAAGCGAATGCGGTTATTTTTTATTCGAAAGGGAAGGGGTTGTGGTTTTTCATCATCATCCACAGTCAATCGTTTAAGGATGAGCTCCTCCGTCACAGTATACATGGGATTAGTCAGATGCTTTGAAAAATTTTCCAGACTCACCGATTTTTCCGTATATACATATCCAATGATATCAATTACATCTTTGAATATTGCAGCATTGGTTTTAGCTCGAAACTTCAACAAATCATTGCAGAGTGTAATAATTTTATGTTTATCTACTAATTTCGTATATTCTTCCCGTGAAAAATGTTTAAGATCTAAGAACCGATTAAAACGGGTGATATCCCTGCGGAAGTAATCAAAATCCTTGCCAAATTCCACTAAAAACTCTTTAAATGTTTGCAACCACCCCGAAATCTGTTTGCCATTTATATCATACAGGTTATTTATGAGATTTTGAGGAATAAGCTTGGGAATTAAATGATTAAATTGCGGTAATAATGCATATTGGATGCGCTTTTCCAACATTATTTGGAGTTTTGGTAAATCCCAATCCTCAAATAAAAGCCAGTTGGGGAATACTCCGAAACGTTTAGTCTGATCGATATTAAAATAGGATATCCACGAACGATTTCCGATACATAAAATAAAAATCTTACTTCTGAGAAATTCACTAAAGTCATTTTCCCATACTACTTGGAAAATTTCTGCAAAAATTTTGAAGGGAAGAACCTCATGTTCCATTTCCAGCTGATTTGCTTCAAACACAATCATACTGAATTTCTGAGGATGTTCCGTGAATATTCGTTTATAAAGTTCCAATAATCTATCCAGATATTCCTCGGAATCTCCGTATTTAAATGGTCTCGGATCGTCTCGATAATCTTTAGAGAAGTAGGTCTGATACAATTGTTTATACCACTGTTTATAGATATTACGTGAAACGGATTCTGATATGTCATTTCCTCTAATCTCCTTGATTTTAGTAACATTTATTGTTAAATGGAGAATATCCAGATCTTTTTTTAGGAGATGGATGATTCTATTTTTCAAAGAAGTTTTTCCGATCTTGTAATCCCCAAGTAGAAGGATCCGGTCTCCAAATAATCTCCCAATGTCAAAAATTTTTTCCTGTATATTGGGGGTGACAAAGTATTTTTCTAGCTGTTGTTCATCGTGTAAGGGCTCTAGTTTAAGCAATGGAGCTGCTTTAAATATTCCAAATTCCTCCCACTTAAAAGTGGTTGGAAGGAACTCATAGGGACCAATCCATTCAAACTTGAATAAATCTTCGGGATTTTTTAAAGTGAAAGAGAATTTCAAAGTATTCTGTATCCGACCGAACTCCGAGGAAAGGGTAGAAAATATTCGCTGAGCATCTGTCTGGGAATGAAACTGATAATGGAAAGTGGGTATTCCATTTAGATAAACCTCTCTCTTTAGCCAACCTTGGATTTCCAATTCCAGAAGATTAATAAAGATATTATCGGTTTTTTGATCGGAATATACGATCTGATAGAAATCTGATAAAGTAACATGTTTTTCCAACATTGATGTTAAAGATATAAGGAATAATAATGTAATGCGGTAATGTTGCGCTTCGAGATCCGAATCTGATTCCATATCGGTAGTATTACTAAGCCCAAGTTCCTGTAAGGCAAATTCATGTAACCAATTTTGCAGTTTGTCTTCATATAATTCCGGATACTCCTCCCAATTGATCGAAAACAAAAAATTTCTCAGTATTGAGAGATTTAGGCTGTCCGAAAGCTGATATAATAATTGATGGAGATTATGATCTTGGATCACCAAGGAAGCATAGGCATAATTCTTCTTATTACGCAAAAACAGAGATAGAAATTCAGCAACATATTGGACATCTCGCTGAATACATATCGTATTATTCAAAAAAATCGCATTAATATGAGATTTTAGTTTTCCTCGATATGTATCTAAGGTTTTCGCATGAAAATTCGACGCATTTCGATGGGAAAAAATTATACGTCCGTTAAATTTAGTGTTTTTAAGAATGGGGAGAATTAAATCATCCCATAATCCATCATAATCTTTAATATGATGTAATTCATCAAACACGAACAAGGGAGCAATACGTGAATATATATACTTTGCATTTTGTGCTATTAGGGAATTATAAATTTGTTTCCAATTTGGGGGATGGATACTATGGGAGGAGGAAAATGAGATATAAAAGGAATCTCCTTCATAGATCCTCATCAGATTACGGATGAAACAGGTTTTCCCACAACTCTTAGCACCCACAAGCATGAAGATTTTATTTATCGGGGTAGTTAACGGTTTTAGGATTTTTTTTGCCAAACTTTCTACTGTAGGATGTTGAAATACCAAACCCGCTTCTATATCCACTTGTTTTATTCCCTCCTTCCTCATAAATACCGGTTCTTTGAATATAGTCTTGTCAACATCCAACACTATGGGACTTTCTTTTTGAAGAAATGTGATTGGGGTGAAAGAGGAGTCAAAAAGATGGGCATCCATCAGTTGGACAGCAACGGGAAGTGTGTTTTTTATGCTATTTTCAAATAACCAAACTAATGTAATACAAAATAGCTCAGTGTATCGCTCTGTCAGGAGATTTTGAATCGAATCTGAGATTGTTGCTTGGTTTTTCAGCAGAATTTTTAGATATGTTCGGATTTCTGTAGGAATTACAGCTAAGATATCTAATATATTGAGAGTTTCGTCTATCTCTTGAATCTGTGTTGTAAATTTGAGATCTTGATTATTCTCCTTTTCAAGATTAAGGTTTTCGAATAGATAGAATATAATATCTAATATTATTTTTCGCATTTCTTCAAATGCTGTTTCGATATCTGCGTGTGTGGACGATTTAAGGTGATTTTGAATAAGGAGTATTTGACTTTTTAGGAGAAGTGGACGTTCTTTTTTTGTTAAAATGATCTCGATTGCATCCCAGTTACTTTTTAAGATTAGATATTCTACCCAATTCTCATGATAAGAGTGCTCGTTCGTTTCTGTATCTTTTGATTTAAGATCTTCGAAGGTGTAGCGTTTCGTTTCCCAATCGTGTTTCATTGCAATAAAAACCCCTATTAGTATCATTTCTCGGGTGTATAGTTCCGCGGAATCCCATGGGCTGTGACATAATATTCGTAACTGTACTAAAAAAAAGTATGGAAAAGTTAAGCCATCTGGCTTAGTTAAATATAATCGACTTTTATTGGAAGTACAAAAGTTTCTATTCATATTCGTAAATTAGATTCTGCCGTTTTTTGCTGTTATAACCTTGAAAAAGAAATGATAAAGATATTTAATTGGTAAGCCACAGCCAAGATAATCAAGTAACACAGTGCTGATCATTCCTTTTGTTCCAATAGTTTCAATACGTATAAAATCTACATTAACTCCAATATCAAAATATAAAGAAAAATTGAGTTGATATTTACGTAATAGGGACTTGATTAGGGTTAATTGCTCGAATCTACTATGTAAATCATTGATATAGAATATATATAACCTCAACTTGTTATTAAAATAGAATATATTATTCATAAACGGCGATACTCAATTTATGAGGAAGATCTTTTGTATGGTTCTTATACGAGCTCCGTAGTGTTGGTTAAAAAAATAGAGCACTCTTAACGATAGTAGTTTCCTTAAATATTTAATTTGATGAGGACAAAATTAAGTTGTGAACAAAAAAATCCTAGCACTCATGCTTTCTGGAATTGTGATTTTTGCTTCGGGTGTTACGATGGTCATGTTTTATGTTACTTCAGCGAGATATAGGTATATTGAGATGTTGGATTGGTCATTTCCTCGCAATTGCACTTTCCATTTAGGATATATTACAATTCCATACTTCATTTCTATGCGAGATTCCACTCGACTCTCAACGAACGTTCACATCCCGCGAAATATAGATAATTCCCTACCCATTATCCTCGTTAGGACACCTTATGGCAAACAAAATATAGAGTCTCTTGCGAAAACCTATACACAAAAAGGATATATTGTTGTGGCACAAGATACGCGAGGTTTTTACGAATCGGAAGGTCAAAAAGGATTTCCATTTGCTAGTGACCAGGAAGACGGGCATGATACTTTAAAATGGCTAGAAACACAACCATGGTGCAATGGTAAGATTGGGACATGGGGAGGATCAGCTCTGGGTATAACTCAATATTTGCTTGCTCCAAAGGCATCTGAATCTTTAAAATGCCAAGTACAAGTTGTAGCGACTCCTGATTTTTATGCCGCAAGCTATCAAGGAGGACAACTTAGAAAGGAGCTTATTCTACCGTGGATGGAAGCAAATGGATACTCCGCAGATATGATCAATTATATAATCCAAAATGAAAAACTCATGAGCATTTGGGATCCTTTGAGAATAGTGCACGATTTCGAATACATCAAAGCAGCTTCTTTACATTTAGGCGGGTGGTTTGATATTTTTGCCCAAGGGACGATTGATGCCTTTACGGGGTATCAATACTTTGGTGGAGAAGGTGCTCACGGAAATGCGAAATTAATTATGGGACCATGGAAGCACGGAAATTTTTATAGAGGACCCACGGGAGAAGTCGAGTTTCCTAACCAAGATCCTAAAATTATTGAAAATTATGCGGATGCAGTGTATGAAAAATGGCTAAAGGGGGATTCTACTTTATGGGAT
>Ga0209253_10001374_pt1 | contig 21305 bp, 20 predicted proteins | sample FrelakmetBRP12BR_FD_187145 | JGI IMG/M metagenome (GOLD analysis project Ga0209253, IMG submission 187145) | Freshwater lake sediment microbial communities from the University of Notre Dame, USA, for methane emissions studies - BRP12 BR (SPAdes)... | ecosystem: Environmental > Aquatic >...
TTTTATTTTACCTGAGTAAATATCTGGATTCGACTGTTGCCTCGATCAGCGATGAAGACTTCCCCCTTCTCGTTGATGCACATTTGTGATGGATTGTTCAGGAGACCTTCGTTCCATCCGATGCTGAGCTGCCGCCCTAAGAAAGAGCCTTCCTGCCCCAGCATCACAATTCCGGCACCACTTTCATCAACCATATAAATGGTCCCCCTGTTGTCCGTCGTGATATAGGTAGGGAAGGAAAGGTACTCTTTCAATGATCCCGCTAAGGGAGTAAATTCTTTGGAATCCTTTGGCGCTGCAAACACCATCTTTCGGACGCTATCGATCAACAAAATGCCCCCCTTTTGATCAATGGCAAGGTCCGAGAAAAACCCGTAGCTCTTAGGAAATTCGATGTGCTTCTGATATTTGCCGTTAGGGGTGACCACTAGCACCCGTCCTGAAAAAATATCAAGAATATAAAAAAGGTCGCTCGCCCCGATCTTAAAGCTCCTTGGAACAAAATTGGATGGGGAAGGCAATCCTTCCGGACTGAGATAGCCTTTGAACTCTCCTTTCGGACTCAGTCGTACAATCCTACGTTGTTTCCCATCAAGGCTATAAATCTCTCCTTTCGAATCGACCTGGACCCTTATCGGACTCGATAACTGGGGGACTTTCATCTCGCTTCCACCCGCGATGGTCTTATCCTGAAAGGTGTATCGGAGCAGACGCCCGTTTCCTGTATCCCCCACGATCAAGACCGACTTATCGCTGAGGGCAAGCCCCTCCGGTTGCCTCATCCCACCTCCCCTTTCATCAAAATAGATGGATTGGAAATATCTCAACTTGGCCGTTTCAGCCCCGAAAGACTTCCACGGTAAAAGCAGAATGCTAATAATTAGTATGATTTTAATTGAAGTTCCTGCCATTCTTTCACCTCTTTCAAGACGAGACTCACTACCGGATGACACGACAATCGATCTTGTCTCTCTATCTCTTTCTCAATATTCCACCATTACAAATATCCAGCCTTCGCTGATTACCTCTTGAATTTCTTGTGGCATTGAACACAGAGTTCCGTAACCGTTGGGAAAGGATTCAAATGGGTGTAGCCTGTACCATGCGACTTGTGGCAGCTCAGGCATTGCAGGGTAAGATTTTTATTCCGTGAATCAATGATCTTCTCCCCAAGGGGGTGAGAGGAATGTTTAAGCCACTCATGACAGGTTCCGCAGAGCTCCGTCTGTGAAGGGTTGGCCATCAAAAAGACACTGTCCGAAGCATGGGCTTTATGACAGGCTAAACAATCACCCTCCGACACGGGCTTGTGAGCAATGTCACCCTTGTCCTGGGGTTTACCCTTCGCAGCCGCCAGAGACGCTTTCTCCTTTTTATCCATCTCGGCATATTTATCCCGCTTTTCCATCGTGTCTGAATGACACTTTCCACAAAGACTGACCACATTCCCGATCAGAAGTTTTTTCTGGGTTGACGCATGAGCTTCGTGACAGCTTAAACAGCCCTCTTTACTCACGACAGGCCAGTGTATCCGGCTCTTGCTGAAGGTATCGTTCATCATGGTACTGTGACATCCCCGGCACAATTCATACCCTTCCCTCTTGGTTTTAAAAGGAGTGGAAGAGGTTGGTGATTCGTGACACTGGATACAGTTTTTATTAGCCACCGGCGCGTGGACATTATCAAAGAGAATCCCTCCTTTGTTGGAGCCATGCGGATCGTGGCAGGAGGAACAGTTGGCGTTTGCCACCGGGTAATTCAAGTGATCTCTGACAAAAGCGGGGCTATTAGGCTTGTGACAATCGCTGCAGAGGGAGATTAGTTCTTTCTTAAGAAGATCCTTCGATTTCGAAGAACCATGGGGGTCGTGGCAGGTCAGGCATCCTTTTTCCACCGGATTGTGTTTGAATTTCGCCTTTGTTACAGCATCCCCAATCGTTTTGTGGCAGGTGAAGCAGAGTTCATTCCCAGCCTTCAATAAATTGTTCTTGTTGTTTGATCCATGTGGATCATGACATTTAACACAATTTCCCTCCATCGCAACTTTGTGGACACTCTGGGCTTTCGCTGGAATGATACCTTGATGGCACTTGATGCAGATTTTATTGGTATCGGTGTCAAGCAATTTCCCGTGGCGAGAGGTATGGGGATTGTGGCATTCCGAACATTCACCCGATTTCACCGGCGTGTGAATAAATTTATCCTTCAGCTTTTCCTTAAATTTGTCATGACACTCCAAACATAGCTTGCCTTTTGCATCCGGTCTCAATTTGAATTTGTTCTGCCCGTAAGCCAATGGAAAAATCAAAAGGGAGGCACCAACCAGCACGAATGGGATAATTTTAATTTGTAGTTTCATTAGATATCCTCTCAAATTAAAAATCCGAAATTCGAATATCGAAATCCAAAATAATTCCGAAATTCGAATGACCAAATGTTCAAAACTTTATTCGCTTTTGCGAAGAATAGATCCGAAAATGTTCATAAGCTCTGTGGCTTCTTTTTCTAACTCTATTCTTTCCTTCTCCAAGTCGGCTTTAAGATCGGTATCTACCAATTTCAACCAATATCGACTTTCCTTGGCTTCTTTGCGACAAATCTTTATCCTCATTATAAAGTCTTTCTTCCCGAGCGATTCGTTCGCTTCGATGTAATTAGAGCCGACAGAACCTGACGCTCTAACAAGCTGTCTTCCATCCTCGATATTCACCATTGTCTTAGGTAACTTCTTCACAAACCCTCTGACCTTTTTTGCAAAAGCCAGTGTCCGATTCTCTAAATCATATATTTTTGAGTTTCCCGTTTCGGTCATTCGGATTTGTTTCGTGCTTCGAATTTCGGATTTCGAATTTTGGATTCTATGTTTTCACTATGCGTCTCGCGTTTTATTACTTCGTTAAAATGTGGCAGTCCTCACACGATCTCCCCGCAAAAGGAGCATGGACAATACCTTTAAAGAACTTTGGATCCTTCGAAGCATGAGGATCGTGGCAGTTCTTGCAATTCATGACCGATGCTTCGATTTGAAGATGAGCCTTGCCGAAAGAAGCGCTTTTGCCGTCATGGCACTCCCCGCACAGGGGTTGAATTGGTTTCGTCATCAGATCTTCCTCTTTTGAAAAATGGGGCTGGTGGCATTTCTGGCAATCCTTCCCAGCAGGCGAATGGACCTTCTCTTTGCCCATTTTCCCTTTCAATTCTTTGTGACAGGTCAGGCAGAGATCAGAGCCTTTGGCCAGGAGGAGGGCATTCAATTTGGCTTTGTGGGGGTTATGGCATTTTGTGCATTCCCCGTTACTGACCGATTGATGTCTGCTCTTGGCCGCCTTCAACCCTTTCTCAAGGTCAGGATGGCAAGAAAAGCAGAGGGGTCCCTGTTTGTTGGCAGCTATTCCCTTGACGTTGCTTCCGTGGGCATTGTGGCAGGTCAAACACTCTCCCTCTTTAAAGGGATTGTGGTTTGAGCCGCCCTGAACTTCTTTCATCATGTCCCCGTGACATTCGCCGCAAAGTTTGGGGCCGGATACTTTCAAGAGCTTCCCCTCGTTTGCCCCGTGGGAGCGGTGGCACGCATCACAGTTTGCATCGAGGACAGGCCGGTGCGTGTAGGTTTTCAGGAACTTTGCCTCGGAGTCGGAATGGCAACTATAGCATACTCGGTCCATTCGATCCTTCAAGATATGCTTCTGGTTTGAGCCATGCGGGTTATGGCAGGCATTACAGTCTCCATCAGTAAAAGGAGCGTGGGCCTTCTTCAATTTCCCTGCCTCCCTGGTTTTCCCATGGCAGTTAAAACACAATTCCGCGTCTTTGGCATTGAGGAGCTTCTTATTCTTTGCTGCGTGAGGCGGATGACAGGTGAGGCATCCTTTGCTACTCTCTATGGGTTTATGGACAACACCGACCTTTCCCCCCATCTCTTTGTGACAGTCAAAACAGAGGGTGTTGCCGCCCTTGAGAACAAGTTTTGGAAACTCCGAGGCATGGGGCTGATGGCAGGAATCACACATTCCTTCTTTGAAAGGAGAATGGTCCACCGTCCCTCCCGCCCTCATGTCTTTAGGATCATGGCAATTGGAACAAAGTTTATTCTTGTCCTCACTGGTCTCAAAAGGTTTGGTCGAAGAAGCGGGTTTATGACAACTCTCGCATTGGGCAGAAGAAACAGGGTTATGGGCGCTCGTCTTCAGGAGCTTCGCCTGCAGGGAGGAATGGGGGTTATGACAACCAGAGCATTTCGCCTGACTCACAGGATAATTCCCATGGGCCTTTTTAAAAGGAGCCTTGGTGCTGTCGTGGCATCCAAGGCAAAGCGGAGTTTCAGCCTTCAACAGCAAGTCCTTCTGGTCGGAACTGTGAGAGGCATGGCAAGTGGTGCAGCCTTTTGCTGCCTGGAGGGACTTATGAACAACCTTCTTTTGAAAAATCTCTTTCTTATGACACAGGAAACAGGCCTCATTGCCCTCTGCTTTCATCAAGTGGCTTCCCTGCGAAGCATGGGGGTTATGGCAGAGGATGCATTTGCCTCGACTGACTGCTGTATGAACCTTGGGTTTATTTAATCCAATTTTTTCTTTACTGTGGCAGGGGAAACAGATCTCGTTTCCCTCCTTCTTGAGCAGGAGTTTCGGAACCATGCCATGCCGCCGGTGGCAGTCCTCGCACTTTCTCTGTTTGACAACGGCATGGACGTTCTTCATGCCGAGGTATTTATCCGCAAATTTCTTGTGACAATCCAGACACTCCTTGCGGGTAAACCCTCCCTTCGTGTCAGAAGCCTTTCCTCCTCCCAGTGTTGTCTTGCGAGATGCGGTGGGCGCTTCGGCGCACGCGTACAACAGCAAAGCTGACAAGAGCACGGTCATTCCGACCCACAAGGTCTTTCTTTTCCCTTTTAGAAAACACATAGCTTCTCCCTCGATCATACCCGGCCAACGCCAAACCGATGGCGCCTAGCGTAAGGAGTTATCAACCCGCTCAATCCTTTAAATAGACCTCAATCTCCGAGACCGCTTTTAGCTTAGCCACCCAGGCCTCTACGGTCTTGCCGAGTTTTTCCTGGAACACTTTGGGGCCAATGATCCCTTTTACTTCTTCATAGGGTTGTGGCTTCGAAGGAACCACATCAAGAACAGAGAGAACGTAATAGTGGTCTTCCGGGCTTGCATACAATTTTAAATCCCCCGAGCGGGCACCCGAGAGAACCTTCTGTAAGCCTTCGGGTAGACTCTTTGTAGCCAAAGGATTTCCGTCAAAACGCATCAGGCCCTTGGTATCGCCTTCCAGCTGCCCCTCTGCATGGGCCGACAGCCATTGGAAATCCATCCCCTTTCTCAATTTTTCCATAGCTTCTTCCGCATCCTTCCTCTTCCCGAAGGCAAGGCCCTTGATCTTGAGCATCTCGGGATAGGTTAACTCCCCGATATGCTCGTTGTAGTAACGCTTGACTTCCTCCTCCGTCACCTTGACTTCGGGAAAGATCACTTTCTCAACAAAGACTCCGAAGATGACTGATTTTTCATAGTTGCTCACCCTGAGCTTATACTCCTGCGTCTTGTCGATCCCCAGTCTGAGGGCTTCTTTCCGAAACACCCGCTTGTAGATCATCTCCTCCAGGGTCGGAACCTTCTTGATATTTATCTTCTTGCTTTGAATGGCCTGATCAATCCCATGATAGATCCCTTGCCGGATCTGTTCGGTCAACTCGCCCACGGTGATGGGCTTCTCCCCCTTGATCTCGGCGACCACACGTTTATCCTTCAGGTATTCCTGAAAATCCTCTACTTTCGCCTCGTAGTTGATGCTGTCAAGAACCTTCTGGTGGATCACAGAGTATTTCTTCATCAGCCCATCGCTATATTTTCTAAGAGCCTTTCCCTTCTCAAAGGCAAGCCCTTCTTGCTTTGCCTTCTCCAAGGCCTCAGGATTATCAGGGTAGCGGACATCATCAACTCTTAAGATCACAAACCCCTGTTTAATGTGAATCATGGGGCTGATGGAACCAACCTTCATCTTTGACAGGGCCTCCGAAATCTCCGGGGCGAGGTCCTTCTTCTTTAAATAATTCTTCTCCTCTCCCCCTTTCGCCTTCCCGCCTTCTATCAAGTTCTTGGCCAGTTCATCGAAACTCTTCCCCGCCTTCAGTTCATCTTCAGCCTTCTTCGCATCCTCTTCCTTCTGGATTAATACGGAGGTGATCTTCCATTCTTGGATAAACTCCCTGTATAGCCTCTCGACCCCCTCTTGATTGGCTTTGACGTCTTTCACTTGCCTTTCCGCCAGCATCTCCCTGAGGGTGACCCTCGAAAAAACGTCCACCAAATTCTTCGCCTCCGGGAGCTCATCAAATCCGATCCTTCTCCCCTCCTGAACGATCAATCTCGAATCGATCAGACGCCGTAGAAGCTCTCCCTCCTTCTCCTTCTCTGCTTTCTCTTTCTCTGTCCTGACCTTGTCCAGGGTTGCAAGCTCCTGTTTGAATTCTGCAAGGGTAATCGGCTCGCCGTTCAGCATGGCGACAACCTTCTGCCCCTTGATCACAGGCAGTTTCTGCTCCGCTGCAAACAGATTTACCCCATAGAATAGGCCCCAGAATAGGACCAACCCAGAAATGGAAACCAACTTGAGAAAACGCTTCATGAGGTCCCTCTTTTCATCCATTCAATTTTTCATCTACTCCAACTATCTTTTGTTTGCCCTTTGCTCTATCTTCTAAATTAAATAATTTGGAATTTCGATTTTCGCTCCTTGGAATTTATTTGTTATTTGGTATTTGGTGCTTTTTGATGCCTTAAGCCCTATGCTCTCTGCTCCCTGCTCTATGTTTCTTCTCTCCCGGATCACGGACCCCCCAGACTAAGCTGAGTCGCGTCGGTCTCTTCGGAAAAAGACCCCTACCTTTTTTCTTCTAAAATCTTCCTTTCAATCATCTGAACCATCCGGCTCATCAAACTATGGGCTGTATTGATCTTGCCCCAGTCAAAGAAGAAAACCCAATCATCTCCCTCGTTGTGGCTGAAGGAATCCCAAACAATCCTGCGCCTCTTCCGCTCGAGAATTTGCACAGAAAAATCGATTATCGGTTTTCCCTCAGACCCTTCGAAGTCCTGATAATCCATTACCTTACCGGTCATCACAAAGTCTGCGTCCAGGCTGTTCGCAACGAGGTCCACATCCGTCAGGGCGACTCCTCCCTCCAGGATCACCCTTGCATTGAGCAGCCTCTGTCGCACCACGCCGAGCTCAAGGACGTTGAATTGATTGAGCTTGGCCATCTCCCGCAAAAAGCTGAGGAGAACGATCTCTCCCACATATTTTCTGTTCGTCATGTTGTTGAAGGGAATGACGGCAACGGTATATTTATCCTTCTGCTCAATCTCAGGAGACCGGTACCAGATTTTTGGATTAAACCTTCTCTCTTTTTTTCCGAAAGGGACAGGAAGCTTGCCATGCCAAACGTAATTCGCAAGAGAATCCGAAAGGGATTGGAGGGCATTGTTCACCAGTAGGCCTGGGTCTTCGATCAGACCCAGGTCAAGGATTCCGGGAGAATCATCGCCCGCCATTCCCACCCCATCCATCCACAGGATGGTCGTTTGATCTCCGGTCGAAACCAGCCTTGATGTCATGGCAATCTTGGGAGGGACAGAATCGATGTACATCTCCAAGGAAGTGAGGAGAATCCCTTTGATCCCAGCTTCTGTTTTGAATGCCTGCGCTGCGGTTTGATCAACTCCCCCCACATACCGGATGCGATGCCTTTCCATTATTTTTTCAAGCGCTTCCTCGCTGAGAATATCGAAACCCTGGTCCATCAACTTGGCTATAAAAATCTCTCTCATCTCCTTAATGGGTGCAAGGGTTGCACTCAGGTTCTCAAGGGGGAAGATAGCGATGGGGTATCCCTTTTCCCTTGGCTGAGGATCTTTTCTTATCTCCTTCTTGGTGCAGCCTGAAAGCAAGAACAAAAAAATCAAAATGATCATGGCACCACGAAGACACTGAGATTGGAAAAATATACCCTTCTCCTCCTTGACTCCGGGGTAAGCTGAACCATTTAAGCGCTTAATGAGATCTATTGTTTTCCTCGAAGCCATCGGTTACCTGGTTATTTAAGGAGCTTATTGATCAGGTCGTTGACAGCCCTCTTCGTAATCGCATTCATGGGCTGACCTCCCCCGCCAAAAAGGCGATGCCAAATCGTCACCCCGCCCTTGGTCGTGGACCCTGTCCATACCACTCTTCCTGTCTCTGTCTCCATCATCTGGAGGCTCATGGATATTGCATTAGCAGAGGCCGTCCCCGACCTGACATCTCCGTATTCCCTGAGGGTCCCGAGGATAACGGCCTCGGCTTTTATCAATTTCCCCAATTTCACAATCTCTTCGGGCGAAGGTGCAGAAGGGTTTGGAACCTCGGCCTTTGCGAGACCTCGGTTGACCTCACCCGTAGGAAGAACATAAACTGCCCCTGTGGCAAGGAGGGCATTGATGAAGACATCCCTCACCCTTTCCCCAGCGATCTGGTCTCTTGACAGGTTAACAAAAGGCACCACGGCAACGGTCTTCACAGCTCCGAAATCCATATTCGGATCCCGGTACATCTCGCCCCCGCCTGCGCAGGCTGCCAAAGCAAGAAACATCAGACAGAAAAATTTTTTTCTAAAAATGGCCATCGTTCTTCCCCTTCTGGAATGCCCAGATATCTATTATGACATCTGTAAAAACATTAAGTTAACTAAGTTATAATTATCTTATCCCTATGAAAGTTTGTCAATATGCTCCCGTGCTAAAATGCTTTGAAGGGCTTCGACCATGTTCCCTTTCTTGGTGTTGCCATGTGTTTTTTCTTTCATCAGAAGGTCACCTGCAATCTTGTGACAAAGGAATTCGTACTCGTTTTCTGCGATTTCGAATCATCCGTCACATACTGGTAAGAAACATCCAGAGTCGAGCGTGGGGTCACCTTCCACGTCAGGGTCGGGCCGATCCTTCTCTCTCTCCCATTATCCGAAGATCTTAAATTCTCAGTATACCCTATGTTGAACTGGAGGTCTCCTCCGGATATCGGCGACCAGCCCAGTGAGTAGCTCTGCAGGATGCTTGTTTTCTGGCCCTGTTGTGTAGCCACGGTGATCCCTCCAAAGAGGTATAATGTCCTGATGGGGCTGAACGTGAAGTTGAAATCCCCGCCCCTCGTATAGGACGAGGTGCTCGGTTTGCCCCCTCCTGATAGATCGGATGTCGTGTTGCTGAAACTGAGATTGAAGGTCAGGGTGGGGTGAGGTACGATGTTGCTTCCAATACTGACGTTGGTGCCGAAGAGCCTCTCGCCCGTCTCATTCCTTCCAAAATTTAACCCGCCGGTCAGATAGAGATCGATGCCCTTGTACAATTTCGCCGAATTATTCAACGTGATTGAATTGTAATAGCGCGATCCCTCTTCGCTGGTTGTAAACCGGCCGCTGTAGAGGAGCGTATGGGTGAGTGTCCGGAGGGGAGTTGCCTCAAGCGATGCGTTATAGAGATATTGCGTGGTCCTTCTGCCCGGCTGTGATTCCAGATCCATTTCGACCCTTGCGGTTCCCGAAAAAACCTGACTAAACCGATGGGCCACCGAGAGAGCGTTCGAAAGGTTGTATTGGGATACGCCGTCGGGGTCGAACCTCGAAAAGAAGAAATTGAAATCGTAAAACAGCATGGGGATATTCAGGATCCTCACCTTTCCATCCACGTTAAAGAGATGGGACATGGTGTAACTTTTGCTTTTCAGGTCCTCGACGGGCTTCGTGAGGAAGGCCTGAAGTTCTGTGATGAATATCAGGTCAGGGTTAAGAAAGCTTGGCTCCGTTGCTGCAATGGCTGCAGGGAGTGGTCTGGTCACCACCTTGAAGTATCTTGCCGTTACGGGTGTTAAAAAGCCGATCTCAAAACGGTTCTGGGATGGGCCAAAGGAAATAGAAAGGGGGGGAACGGGAACAAGGGTCCAGTTGAGGTTATCCGAACTTTGATAGACACGGATGCCATCGGGATTTGAAGTGAAGAAATTTCTGATGTTGGTGGCCGTGGAAAGGTCCCGATCCACCCACAGAAAAAGTTGATTCACCTCCGTTGAAACCAAAAAATCGATGCCTACCTGCCTTAGGCTTGTCGTGTCTCCACCAAGAGGAGGAACTCCAATATTCATGCCCGCGCTTGCCGCGGTATTCCCATCAATCAGAGCGGGGTTGGGATCAAGAGCGACGGGACTCGCCGCAATATTAATAATAAAAAGCCCTGCAATTGGAAAAGTCTGAAAGCTGACCTCCCCCTTTCCCTCTGAGATCACTCTACTATCCTGCCGACTAATGTTGTAGCTCGTGTTGAAAGTGACCCGCCTGTTAAATAAGGAGTCCGAGTAAGAGATTCTTCCGCTCTGGACCAGGCCTTTCGTCTCCAATCCTATCAGGTTGTTTTTCTGATCGTCATAAGTGGCCTGATATTTCACGTCAAGGTTCTTGTACCGATACTTCACCCCTAAAAGGATGGAGTCGGTCGTCGTATCTTCGATTTCTCGATCCTTGTCATAATAATTCGTTTTCGTGTACATGAGGTCCACGGATGGGAAGTCCTCTGGCTTCCACCCGAAAATCACATTGTAATCCTCGTTGACGTTTGTGACGCTGGGCCCGGACCCGATCTTCTGGATGTCCTCCCTCCGGCTATAACCAGCCTGGACCGTGTAAGGCGCGCTGACCCATGTGAGATTGATATAGGGCCGGAAGATCGTGCCGGTCGACTTCGCTTCCACGTCATTTGTCGTACCCTTAAAGATCGTTGTCTCGACCGTTCCTCCGGCCGAGAGATTGAGGTTCGGAAAAATCTGTGTGTTTATTGCGAGGCTGAACCGGGGATGATAGCCTGTTTGAGTCGTTTTGACTGTATTTCCCGATGAATCCGTTGATTTAATGGAGCTGGTATAAAAAGTGAAGTCAAAGAATCCACTGACGCTGTCAAAGAGCCCCTGGGCTTCCGAAACAGCAGGGTAAAGCAAAACCAGCACAGAGCATAGGGTATAGGACACAAGAGAAAAACGAATACGCATCCCCCTCACCCTTCCCCTCTCCCCCCAGGGGAGAGGGTGGGGGTGAGGGGCTCTTGGTTCTCCGAATCTAAACTTAGCCATTACTCGTGCAATCTAACTTCATGCCCTTTCTTCGTTGCTGTGGGCTCTGTATCCCTGCTCTTTGCCTCTTTACCTTTCTCCCATCATGGTCACCCAGTAGGGTCCTTCTCCGACGTCGAACTCGGCAATCATCTTTCTGCTCACCAGGTTGACGACCATGACCGTCCGCTTCCCGGAGTTGATCAGGTAGAGATAATTCTGTTCGCCGTCAATGGCCATATACTGAATATCCCCGTCCGTAGGGATATAATCGATGGGCACCCATGTGAAGGGATCATAAACCTCCATTGTGACATCTCCTTTTCGCCCAAGATAGATATAGTCTGTCCGCTTATCGATCTTGATCGCGTTCATCCCGAACTTCACCTTATTTCTCCTCATAACGGAATAGAAAGCGGCATCCATCTCCAAGAGGTAGGAAGACCCGTCCTGGATCACATAGAGCCTGTCCCCCCTCCTGTTGAACTGCCCTCGCAGGGGTCCCACCTCTGTTGGGATGTTGCGAACGAGGGCCTTGTTCGGAATGTCTATGACAGAGATGTTGTTTGAAAGCGTATTAAATACAAACCCCCTCCTCCCAGTCTGGTCTATCAGAATCGAATTGGGGCTTTTCCCCACACTCACCCTGCTCACTTCGAGGGAGGAATAAGGATCAATGAAACTGACCGTGTTCGATCCCGTGTTCACGCTGAGAAGAGATTTGCCGTCAGGGGTCATGGCGAGTTCCAGAGGCCTGTCCCCATTGTTGAGCCTCAGCCTGTCCACGACCTCCCCTACCAGAATGTCAATGACTTCAATCGTGTCATCGTTTGTGATGGCAACGTAAGCCCTGTTCCGAAACGTGTCGATAGCCATCCCCGAAGGGTTCCTGCCGGTCACGATCACGCCTGCCACCCGATTTCTCTTTTTATCGAAGATCGTAATGTTGTTCAGGGCGGAGTTTGAGACATATCCTGTCAGGGCAAGGATAGGTTTCGGAGGGATGGAAAGGGAAAAGACGGGGTTGAAGCTGAAGCCCCTCTGGACCGATTCATTGTAGTTGAAGGCCATTGAAATGACGTATCCCTTTCTCCGCAGGACATTGAAGGGAAAGTCGATTCTCACAGCCGTATCAGGAATGAGCAAGGACGCCTCTCCCTCCTCCGTTTTCAAGAAGGCGCTCTTGATTTTGAATGAGAGCCCTGAGTAGGGCCCCGGAGGCAACGGGGCAAAAGCAAGGAGGCGCTGCCTATTGATGTCCCGGCATCGGATGTCTTTGATTGAGAGGGTGAAGGGGATTTCTCTCCCATCGCTGGCAATGGCAGAGATTCCTTCAATATTGAATCTGAGCCTTCCTGATTCCTGGGGAAATGGCTGAACGTAGAGATAGACCTCACCCTCGTTTTCAAGGGCAGGCCTTAGCTGGAGGATGGATCCGGCACAACCCAACAAGCTCAAAAAAAGCAAAGAGCATAGGGCATAGTGCATAGGGAACTTAAGAAAACCTAGAGAATAGCGTTTACCAAACCTTCGAAAAAGCCGCAAAGGACATAGAGTTTTCTTAAATATCATTTCAATACCCCCATCTGTTCATAAGTTCCTTTAGATTAAAATACCGTTTTGGAAGAAAAGAAGTATTTAAAGAAGTATTTAATCTTATCACTTTATTAAATTCAAGAAAAAAAAGGGGGCTGGCAATGCTGCCAGCCCCCTTGGCATTTCATAACCCCCTCACCCCTCCCCTCTCCCCGAAGGGAGAGGAAAAAGGTCTGGGCTTGTATTAGTCTTTTGCGTGGCACTTGTTGCAGTAGCTTCTTGCCCACGGGCCGAACACGGTGGCCGGTCGGTAGTTGTAAGCGTTCTGCTGCTGCGTCTGGCTGTAGCCGTAGTTGATCTTGTTCTCTGTTGTGGACGAGTCGTAGATCGCCGCATTGGCGCTGTCAGCAACAGTCATGAACTCGTTCAGATAAAACCAGCGGAGCGCGCTCTCAAACCCTGACGCATGCGCGCGGTGGCAGGAGAGGCACATCACGTTGTTGCCGGTTGTTGCTGCAGGCATGTTCTGGTTGATGTAAGTCGTAGAAGTAACAGCAGCTGCCTTCAGGACAGCGTAGTCTGCTGTGCCGATCTCGAAAGGAGCCAGGGTACTGAATGCTGCTCCAGCAGTGACATTCGTCATGATTCCAGAGCGGACGTAGGCATTGTAGTTGGCAGCGATGTCAGCGTTCAGTTTCGCGCCGTTTCCAGTCGGGTGACGGAGACCGGCCATGCCGGAGGTATAGGAACCCTGGAGCATACTACTGTGGCAGTTGGCGCACCACTCGGACATGTTGTTGCCGTAAGCGATGCCGGTCTGGGCAGTGGCTTCGGAGCGGTTGTAGCTCGAGGCAACAACTGCGTCAGGAACCTGGTTCGCGAAAGCAAAAGCGCCTGTAAGCGACCTCGGCTGGTATCCAGCGCCAGCGAGGATGCGGTACGCACCGACTGCCGAGACACCGGCGATCGGGTTCGCGCTGCTGTTGTATGAGCCGGAGTTCCAGATCGGCAGGCCCGTGAGACTCCACGCACCGGTGGCGTCTCTTCTGTACCTTCCGTGCGGATCATGGCAGCTCTGGCAGCCGAGTGCCGAGGCCGGGTAGGTGCCGCCCGGGGCGACCGTCAGGGTGGTGTCAGCGACGTAGCCGAAGTCAGCCGCGATGACATTGTGGCCGTGGCGCTCGCCGGGGTTGCCGTCAAGGGCCGTGGTCTTCCGGATAACAACGTTCATGGTCTTCTTCAGCCAGGCGAAGTCACCGCCAGGTGTGCTTTCAACAGGGGTTGTGCTGTCGTAAGGGTTCACGCCAAGGGTGGCAACGTGGTAGCTCGATGGAGCTGTATCGGCGGCCGCGTGGCAGTTGAGGCACGCGCCAGACTGGTCATTGGCCTTCAAGAGATAGATGCCTGTGCCCTGGGCAAAGGTTCTGCCGGTCACGTTGGGCGAACCATCAAAACTGTTGTGCATGGAGTGGCAGCCTTCGCACTCTGCAACGCCGCCTGAGTGGAAGGCGCTTGCAACACCTGTCAGGCCAATGGCCATCAGGGCTGCTGCTACAAAAACCAAACTGATCTTCAATCCTTTCATCTTTTCCTCCTTATTTTTTTTCTTTTGATTTCCGTTAAATTGTTTTTACCAAAATTCTTCTTTAATTCTGCCAATATCCTGTATCTTCTATTCAGTCCCTTTTCAGTTGCCTTCCATCACCCCCTCTGCCATCGATTTTTTCACCCCTCTTGTTAATCGTTTGAATAAAAACCTCTTTTATTGCCTTGCCCTTCTGTCTATTTGTAGGAGATCTTGTAGACGCTGATTCCCCTTTTCCTCATCTGGGTCACGTAGAGCCTGCCCTTAGCATCCACTTCCAGATCACTGGGGGCGATCAGGCCTCCGGGCCTGAGGCTCCGGTAACCAAACTCGTTCTGGAACCTGAACTCTTTGTCGAAGATCATGACCACGCATCGCAGCTTGTCAGCCACATAGATGTATCCTTCGTCATCCGACACAATCCCTGAGATGACGCTGAACTTGCCCGGCCCGCTCCCTTTTCTCCCAAAATCAACCATCTTGCTGTCCGGCGATAGTTTGTAAGCCCTGAACAGGGTGGGGACGGTAAAGAACATGTTTCCTTCTTTGTCAACGCTGAAACCGCCGAGACCCGACTCTGCCCTTTGCTGCTCCTTGAGCTCGAGAAGGGAAACAATGTCATATCCTTCCTTAAAAACTCCATTCGTATCGGTGATCACAATCTTCATCTTATTCAGATCTGCCAGATAGAGACTCTCACCTCTTAGGACCATGCGCATGGGTCCCATGTCGGAGAAATTATCGGGAATGTTTTTAAAATCTATCTCCGCTTTTGGCTCGCCCCTGAAATTGCAGCGAATGATCGAATATTTTGAACCGCTTTCATCCGTCTTGTAGCAGAGCAGGAGGATCTTCCCGTCTTTCTCGATCTGGCCGTCCACCACAGCCCCAAGGGCCTCATCGTCGCCAAAGCTATAGACTTCCATGCCGTTTTCATTGAAGATTCTTACCGACCTGTCGCTCCGGTTAGAGACGTAAATCTCATTGTTTACCCTGTCAAAAAAGACCCTGACCCATTCATAGCGGATCGTGCCCGTGAAGTTTGAGAGGTTGTAAAGGTACTTTCCCTGGACCGCTGCCCCTCCAGGGGTTGTGAAGACCAACACGAAGAGGATACCGAGCATGACAATGATTAAAGGATGTTTTGAATTTCTATTTCTCATGGTCATTTGGGCTCAATTTCGATTCGATCTTCTTTAGAGCAAAGGACATGCCAAAAAAAGCTTTTTATCCCGCCAAAAATTTTTCATGTGATAATGAAATATTTTGTTTAAATTCAATTAGTTATGTTATTGCAAAAATTGTCACATATTTCATTTTTATTTTTACTTGTGAAATCTGGTTCATATTTGCGGGTTATCTCGCATCCCTGTGGGTTTTCACCCAATAAAATGGTGTGAAATGGAAAAGGGTTAAGGAGGTCGAGAGTTCAAGTTAGTAAAAATGAAATAAAAATAAAGAGGATGGCAAGCGTCGTTTTAAAAAGAATTGTAAAAAATCAATAGCATGAAAATAATCAAAATAATTAAAAATAAAAGTTTTCCGAAAATTTGATTTGGTCTTATTGTTTGATTAGGAAAAAAAGTTATTGAATTGGAACAGGAATTGCTTTAGTGGTTGATTAACCCAAAAAAGTGGAAAACCTTAATCATAAATAAATAAATGACGCATCAGGTTTTCACCGGTTAGGAGATGAATGGCATGGCCTATCACGAAAGGATTAAAAGATTTCTTATTACTGGAGGCAGTGTGGCGCTTGTAAACTTCCTGGTCATAACTATCTTGATAGAACTGCTCGGATTTAATAGCTATTTTTTAAAAAACCTTGCAAATATATTGGCCATTGAAATAAGCGCATTCTATAATTTCTTGATAAGCAGACAATGGACATGGATAGATGCGCCGAAGAAACAGGGAAAGGGTCTGTTCGCACAGTTCATCTCCTTCAATCTGGCAGCTCTTACCGGAATCGGGTTTAGAATCGTTCTCTTCCCAATCCTGGATAATTTGGGAGTCTTTTACCTCCTTAATGTCGCACTTGGCATAGGAATCGCCGCCTGTATCGGTTTCTTCCTTTATGATAAGTTGGTCTTCAGAAGGGAAGGACATCGCAAAGAGCTTGTCGGTAAATTTACCTCCTGAAGGGATAAGAATGAAAGCATTACGCATAGGGCCGGGCGCATAGCAAAACCGAAAAACCTTGCCTCTCCAACGTGACTGACGTTTGACCTTTCTATTGCTGACCTCGGCTTCGTTAGTTATAGTCTCAATAACGTTCCCATGACGGAAGCCCCTTCCAACGCTCTCAGGACCGGCACCAGATGCGGTCGCAGACCTAAGGATAACAACTTATGGGCAACACCAAAATTATCTGCTTATCTACCGACGGAAGGAATAAGTTTCCAAGTAAGTATTAGACATCGATTGTTTCCAGTTTTCCTGTACCCCTCTGAATGCCCCTTTCTGAATAGTTATTTCCCTCCGGAAAGGGATTACGAAAATCCCATCAAGGCGTTGGAAAAACTATTTCAGCCCCCTGGCTTTCAGCTTGGGAAACAATGGGCCACTTAAAGGTTGCTGCCAGACTCGCAGAATGCTAAAATTATTTCGTCCTTTCTGTTAACTCCTTCGAAGACCAAGAATCTTTTTCGGAGAAGCGGTTCCATGAAAATGATATACAAGCTACCCTCCTGCACATTGACGCATCCAAAGATCAGCGGGTCTATTGGACAAGGGAGATCATGGGATACTACGAACGAATAAAGAGGTTTCTCATTGTCGGAACCAGTGCGGCCCTTGTAAACTTTCTGAGCATAACGATTCTGATCGAGCTCCTTGGATTTCAGAGCTATCTCCTTAAGAATGTTGCCAATATATTAGCCATTGAAATCAGTACATTTTATAATTTTTTTGTCAGCAGATTGTGGACATGGGGAGATGTGCCCAGAAAAGAAGGGAAAAGCCTGATCGCTCAATTTATCTCCTACAACTTAGCAGCCCTGACGGGGATTGCATTCAGAGCCCTTCTCTTCCCGGTCCTTGAAAAGCTGGGGGTCTTCTACCTCTTCAATGTTGCCCTCGGTATAGGCATGGCAGCGACCCTGGATTTCATCCTTTTTGACAAGTTAGTGTTTAAGCGGAGGAAATACCAAAAAGAGGCGTGGGAGAAATATCCCAGTTGAGGTAATCTCTATTACAAGCTGTGCGCCCAAGGGTTAATTTTGAAACCAAGGCTCTCGGTAGAGTCTTTGAGCGGCTGGTCGGTTTAAGGAAATAGCTATGTTTATTCGTTCGAAAAGATTCTCCTTTCTGCTTCTGTTCATCCTGGCAATCACCTCGTTTGCCATTTTCTGGCCCGCCCTAGGACACGAATTTCTTCGAAACTGGGACGACACAAAATACGTTGTAGAGAATCCTATCATACGTGGATTAACGATTGAAAACTTAACAACCGCCTTCAAGACAAGTGTCCTCTGGAATTATGCGCCCATTCATATGGTATCCTATATGCTCGATTATGAGATTTGGGGGTTACGGGCATTTGGCTTTATCTTCACAAACATTCTGCTCCATGCAGCCAACGGCATCCTCTTCTACCTTCTACTCAGGTGGTTATCCGGCGAGAAAGTCTGGATCCTATTTGCATCACTGATCTTTTTGCTTCATCCCGTTCAGGTTGAATCCGTGGTCTGGGTCTCACAGCGGAAAAACGTGCTGGCCATGTTTTTCTTTCTCATCGCCTTCTACCTTTACACACGGTATCGAGAGAGGGAAGAAGAAGTTGACATTCGCCTGTATTTCCTGTCTCTTTTTGCCTTCACTCTATCCTTGTTGTCAAAATCAATAACTGTGGTCTTCCCGCTCGTCCTCCTGGTTTTCGACCTTTGCTACCGGAAGAAGTATGATCTCAAAACACTTATCCTTGACAAAATCCCATTTCTTCTCATTGCCCTCATTCTTGGTTTTGTTGCCATCGAGACGCAGTCTGCCGATTATCAAGGGGGAAGAACTTCCTATCATGGCGGAAACCTCTATACCACACTTCTCACCATGCTCCCTGTGCTGGTCCGTTACCTCACCATGGTGATCTGGCCTGCAAATTTAAGTGCCTATTACAATCCCCCCATTAAAACCCATATCGATTCTGAAGTCATTTGGGCCGCCTTTCTGTTGGTCCTTCTATGCCTTATGGGAGTCATGCTCTATCGTCGAAGGCGACAAATGTTTTTCTGGTTTACTTTCTTCTTTATTGGCCTCATTCCTGTTTCCCAGATCATCCCCATTGTGACACTGATGAACGACCGCTACCTCTACTTCCCGATGTTGGGGGCAGCGGCTTTCTTGAGTATGACAATACTCCGGGAGGTTACGTGGACTGAATTGTTCAGCTCAAAGAGAACCATCCCTGCCGCCTTGTTCTCTATCCTTATGATAGGTGCATGCTCAGCAGCAACCCTTCACAGAATTCCAGTCTGGCAGAATACTTTCACCCTCTGGAGCGATGCTGTAAAGAAAGCTCCTGATGTCGCGGTGACTCACGAAGGCCTTGGGGAGGGACTGCTGGGTCAGGGCAGGATTGACGAAGCCATTACGGAGTTTAAGATATCACTGAATTTCAGACCAAGCATCATGTCAAAGGACATTGATTCCAGTACGCGCCATGCCATGGCCATCACCTACAATGATCTCGGCGCAGCCTATGGCATGAAAGGGATGACAGATGCCGCGATCGAACATTTCACCATTGCCATTCAATTGAACCCCAGACATGACAAGGCCTATTTCAATCTCGGAAACGCCCTGGTGCACAAGGGGTTAATGGTCCAGGCGCTGCAATGTTTTGAAATGGCTGTCCAGCTAAACCCTCACAACCCCCAGTTCTACGCAAACCTCATGAAGACTAGGGAATTTATTAAATCCGGAAATTTTCAGAATCCAAGGGGAAAAGCGGATGGGGGAATTTCAGGAAAATAGGAAACGGATGAATTGCACGGTCTGCGGAAGTGAATTGATACCCCAGCTTTCGGAAGTCCGTGACCCTTTGACAGAAGAAACTTTCTCTATCGCGCGATGTCCAGGCTGCGGACTGGGGCATACGGTACCGCAACCCGAAAATTTGACCCCCTACTATGCCTTCCCCTATTATGGAAATCGTCACGGATTCACCTTGCGGCGCTGCATCAAAAGACGGCTTGCCTTTGTTCATTCCGTTGTGCAACCGGGTTCGAGCCAAAGACTCCTCGACATTGGCTGCGGGGATGGCTCCTTTCTGTGGGCAGCCAAGAAAATGGGCTGGGAAGTCATGGGAACAGAGCTCAATCCTCAGCCAGCCCGGGACTCCGGCCTTGACGTCAGGGCAGGAATTGAACAAGTGGATCAAGAGGGTCAATTCGACTGCGTTACAATGTGGCACACCCTGGAACATATGCGAGACGTCAAATCAACGCTGATACAGATAGGGACACTTCTTAAAACTGACGGGAGATTGATTATCGCCGTGCCTGATAATGGGGGCTTTCAGGCAAAGATCTTCGGACGGAAATGGCTCCATCTTGATGTCCCCCGGCACCTGGTCCATTTTGATGCGAATTCGTTAGCCTACTGCCTTAGATCTGCCGGGTTTTCCATCGACCGCCAATGGCATCAGGAATTCGAGTACGACCTTCTTGGCTGGTCACAGAGTGCATTGAATTGTATCATCCCCTACCCCAACGTTTTCTTTGATGTCTTGACTGGCAAACGGAAAAAACATGAAATATGGGTCACTGTCTCTGGTTTCGTCCTCGCAACGGTTCTAACCGTTCTGGCAGTGCCCTTGGTTGCCGCGGGAACGCTTGCAGGCCGTGGCGGGACGATCGTGGTGGCTGCCTACCGCGCAAGAGAACAGCATAGGGCTTAGGGCATGGAGCAATAGGGCATAGTGTGAGAAAATTCCAAATTTCAAAATCCAAATCACAAATAAGCCCCAAATTCCAATTTCAAGTGGTCCAAACAGGCGTTTCGAGTTTCGGATTACAGGAGAATGTATGTTAAACGGAAAAAAGATTGTTGTGGTCATGCCGGCGTACAATGCCGAGAAAACCATTGAGATGACTTACAATGACATCCCCCATGAGATCGTTGACGATGTGATTCTCGTCGACGACGCCAGCCGAGACCGCACATCGGAAATTGCGAGGAAGATGGGAATTCATACCGTTGTTCACACGGAGAATCTCGGCTATGGTGGCAACCAGAAAACCTGCTACCGAACTGCCTTGTCGCTCGGGGCCGACATTGTCATCATGGTACACCCCGATTATCAGTACACACCGAAACTGATCCCCGCGATGGCGTCCATGATCGCCTATGGGGAATTCGATGTTGTCCTGGGTTCCAGGATTCTAGGAATTGGCGCACTGAAGGGCGGTATGCCCCTTTACAAGTATATCGCTAACCGTTTCCTCACTTTATTCGAGAACCTTCTGCTCGGCCACAAGCTATCGGAGTATCATACGGGATTCCGTGCCTTCTCCCGTGAAATTCTCGAAAAGCTTCCCCTGGAAAATAACTCAAACGATTTTGTATTCGACAATCAGATGCTGGCCCAGATTATCTGCTTTGGTTACCGCATCGGAGAGCTCACCTGTCCCACGAGATATTTCACGGACGCGTCCTCTATTAATTTTCGACGCAGCATCAAGTATGGTTTCGGCGTGCTGAGGACCTCTGTACAGTTTCGTTTACAAAAATGGGGGCTTTGCTCCTCCCCCATTTTTTCAGGATGCCGTGGAAGAAAGTAATTGGAATACTGGGAGATTGAAAAAAGATTAAAACTAGAAAGACCTTTGTTCCCTATTTTTACCCAATATTCCATCATTCCTATATTCCATTATTCCTGCTGACTCTATATTGAGTGAGTCTATTTTGGGGAAATGACAACGTTATCGATGAGTCCTCGTAATCTTTATTTTTTATTGTTTGCGATATCAGGTTTTTCGGGTCTGATCTATGAGTCGATCTGGACCCACTACCTGAAGCTTTTTCTAGGCCATGCCGCCTA
>Ga0209253_10001375_pt1 | contig 21304 bp, 14 predicted proteins | sample FrelakmetBRP12BR_FD_187145 | JGI IMG/M metagenome (GOLD analysis project Ga0209253, IMG submission 187145) | Freshwater lake sediment microbial communities from the University of Notre Dame, USA, for methane emissions studies - BRP12 BR (SPAdes)... | ecosystem: Environmental > Aquatic >...
TTGTGTTTCACTATACCAACTAAACGAGGCATTGCTACCAATGTTAGCATTGGTAATATTTTCTTGTTTGAATTCATCGTAATATCCAAAACTAATATTATAGGGACTTGCAGTTGTGAGGGTTTCGTGACCTAAGGGACTTAATATTACCCTGGTTGTATTAGCCGCAATTATCACAGTAGAATCTAAGATACCTACGTCCGTATTATTATCCCATCTGACTTGAACTCGATAAGGGCCATATTCCGTAATATCTGTAAGATTATCGGTTTCAATATCAAAAGACAGAAGATTGATGAAATTCGTATTCGTAATTGGTAATGTATTCGTAAATACCATTTCATTATTCGGTGTGGGTCTATATACACTGAGGTTTACATTACCAGATACAGCTTTCGAGAAAGTAGCATTGAATACTAAAGTTTCATTTACGTACGCAACAGGAGACTCGATCCCATTAACTCCAATATCAATATTTGTCAGTAAATTGGTAGAAGATGTAAGGAGCGTCCATTTGCCATCAATTGCATTTGCTCCCCGCACAATAATAATTTTTGCGCTGGAATTCGAAGTGGTTGAATAAGATACGGATGTTGAATCTCGTTTCAATGAGGACAATGGAGTATTCCAATTTAATGGTATTGTGAAGTTAATCGTATTATTTACTAATCGATGATCAAATTTATCAATCTCAGAAGTTGCATTCCAAAATACATTCACTCCACTTTCTGCTGTATATGTAGTAGTTGCATCCAAAGTGCAAGTGTAATTAATTATTGTTTGATTAACATTCAAAGAATAACTATACCAATCAGCATTTATTGAAAAATTTAACATGTTGTTGTTACCTGAAAGACGATTATAACTTTCCCAAAAACCATTGTTAGCATTAATAGTAACGCTATTATTGGAAACTGAAGTATTATTAATTTGAAGATTGAGCTGAGATGGTGCAGGATTAGTATCATTCAGACTCAATCCGACTTTCAAATGAAAATCGATTGTTTCTCCTGATCCCCATGGGTCTATCACCAAACCCCAATTAGAACCACCACTATATTGATAAGATAATGTCTCATTTAAGCTGTCTCCAGAATCTTCATCAAGCGTATACCACCAATTTCCATTATATTCGGCAGTATTATGATCAATAAATCCTACATACCATGTATTATTCTTAGTCTTTGAGTTATCTAGAAAATGATTAATATTCAACTTGTTTTGCCATCCATTTCCTACAGTAAGATTACCAAAACTTACGTATTGATTTACATTTGAGTGAGGCCTATTACTATTACCGGTCCATGTAGAATTGTACAGTCGAACAGTCATATTTCCATTCTGAGCGAGAGTTCTTTGAACATTAAATGATAAATTTGTGAGATAACAATTTGTGGGAACTTGAAAAGATGTGACACTTGGTTGTGCGTTATTAACATCAAAAAAACCAGAAGGAACACTGCTATCCTCAACTGTCAGAGTATAATTCGCTGCTGTAAGATCTTTCACAGATATTTTCATGTATGAACTATTATATCCCGTTGCGTTAGGTGCTGGGGCAGTATACCATGTATTATCCTGATCAATTGCTACCGTGCTATCATTTCGATACCCTTGCTCGATAGTAGTAGTAACTACATCCACTGTTTCTGACGAATTCGTTTCATAGTCTTGAATGAGAGGAAGAGTTCCCTTCCCAAAGTCAGTATAAAATATAGGATGAATTCCCACCTGGGATGCAATTCCAATAATATTAATTGTGAAAATTAAGAAAAACATCATTACTTTCAATCGCTTATTACGCATGTTGAATCCTCCAAAGAATGGACTGAATCCTTTTATCTATAATTAATGATTATTGTTTGTTTGTGTCATCCTAAGAGCTTTATGCAAAATACAATGTAGACATAATTGGAAAGGATTCATTCGAATTTTGCTCAAGCGATGTGAATTTCGGCGTAAAAAGAGAAAAGAATACCTATTCGGCGTTTTCTGGTGTTTTTAAAATAATACGGGCATCCACAATTTTTAATCCCTTTTCATAGATGAACACGGGATTGAGATCCATTTGGTCGATATCCAAATGATCCATTGCAATTTCGGATGCAGTTTTTAACAGTGACATAAGGGCTTTTAAGTCTGCTTTAGGAGCACCTCTAAATCCATCTAGTACTTTAAATGCCTTAATTTCGTGGATCATTTCGTCTGCATCGAATTCAGTGATCGGAGCAATCCGAAAACTCACATCCTTCATGATTTCTACGAGAATTCCCCCAATACCGAACATAATGGCGGGTCCAAATTGAGGATCTTGGAGCGTACCCACAATGAGTTCGGTGATAGGTTTGGGTGCCATTTCTTGGATAGAAACTTGCTTTTTCGAATTTGAGGGAACTTTCATCAAGTCATCAAACATTGCACCAACATCAGTTTCATTCTTGATGTCCAGTTTAACTGCTCCCACGTCCGATTTATGCACGACATCCTCAGCCATTAATTTCATTACAACTGGGAATCCTATCTCTTTAGCAGCTTTCACAGCATTTTTTTTGGTTTCCACAAGAATTTGTTTAGTTATCGGTAAACCCAATTGCCCTAAGAACTCTTTCGCTTCATATTCCGTTAAAGCAGCCCTATTCTGTGCAACCGCTTTTTGGATAATTTCGGATCCTACCATAGTTTTCAATTCCACTTTTAGTAATATTCAATCTCACGTTGTACAAAAAAAGGTTAACGGTATTATATATCAAATTTTCGACAAGATTTTCATGAAAATAAAGAGAAAAAAAGAAAATGCATTATTTATGGATTACATTCAAGTTGAAATCGATACCCATTTGTTTGCGGTAGAAAATTTTCAAGATTTCAACTGTGAAGAAAACGGGTAATGCAAATGCAACTGACATTAGCAATTCATCCCATCCTAGGGGAATTAAACTGAACACACTAGATGCAAATGGTACATAGAAGATAAATTCGGTTAATGCTAGAGAGATAATCACCGACCAAAATAGGGCTTTATTAGTAAAAATTCCAATTTTAAGCAGAGACCCATATTCACTGCGGGAATTATAAGCGTTTATCAACTCTCCAACTATCAGACAGTTAAATAAAGTTGATCGAGCATTCCATACATTGTACCATTCTAATTTTGTAATGCTTGCAACCAATTCTGGATTATCATCAACCCACTCCAAGTACCATTCCTCAAACCATTTCGGATTCATATATGTGTTAGTTGGTAAACTATCTTTAGTTAGCCATCCTGAAAAATTTCCAAGCCATCCCTGCGGGGCACCACCATACATCCAGAAGAGGAACAGGATGAAAACCGTTATAACAACACCACGTATAACCATTGTAGATGCAAATCGTTTTGTGATAATCGATTCTTTGGGATCTCGGGGAGGTCGTGCCATCAAGCTCGGATCATAGGGATCAACACTTAGTGCAACTCCGGGTAAGCCATCGGTAACCAAATTAATCCAAAGGATCTGGGCAGCAATCAAAGGCACTTCCAAATTAATAATGATTGCAAAGAAGATGATCAATACTTCTGCGATATTTGAGGATAACAAATACATGATGAATTTTTTGATGTTATCGTAGATTCCTCGACCCTCTTCAACTGCTGTTACTATCGTGTTGAATTTATCATCCGCTAACACCATGGCAGAAGCTTCCTTGGATACATCTGTACCAGTAATCCCCATAGCAACTCCTACATCTGCCATTTTGAGAGCTGGAGCATCATTTACCCCATCTCCCGTCATAGCTACGATGTGGTTTTTATTTTGGAGTTTCCCAACAATAACTTGCTTGTGTTCAGGAGACACACGTGCAAACACATTACATGCCTCGATCTCATCCACATCAAGGTCTCCGATCATTTTACCCTCATATGCTAATCCATCGGTGGTTGTAATTCCTAATTCTGTAGCGATCGCTTTTGCTGTTATCAGGTTGTCCCCGGTGATCATTTTTACAATAATTCCCGATTGCCTGCATAATTCAATTGATGGCTTGGTTTCCTCTCTAGGAGGATCAATCATCGTCTGCAATCCCACAAATATAACGTCTTTTTCTAGATCCTCTATAGTATATTCACGCCCTTCTTCGAAACTAGCAAGGTTTTTATAGGCAAATCCCAATCCACGTAACGCTTCTGAGGCCATTGCATTATAGGATTCCATAATTTTGTTCTTATCTTCCTGAGTAATATTGCGTTCCATACCATCGATAATGATTTTGGAAGTATCTTCAAGGATTATTTCTGCAGCGCCTTTTATATAAGCAATATATTCTCTATTGACATTGCATATTACAGACATTTTTTTCCGGGTTGAATCAAATGGTAATTCATACACCCGGGGGTAATCAAGATTAGCTTGTTTTGCTCTGATTCCAGCTTTCTCTGCGGAAACAACTAAACATCCTTCCGTCGGATCCCCAAATACAATATAACCTTTCTTTTCATCGGTAGCAAGTCGAGAATTATTACACAATAATCCAATTTTTAAGATCAAATCAAGACTGGGGATTGTTGACGTTTGCACTTTTTCTCCTTGTGAATTAGTGAAAGTTCCTTCTGGAGAGTAACCTGTACCGCTAACGTCATATAAGGTATGATCGACATAAATTTTCTTTACTGTCATTTCATTTTTCGTCAATGTTCCCGTTTTATCTGAGCATATAACATCAGTACATCCAAGAGTTTCAACGGATGGTAGTTTTTTGATGATTGCATTTTTCTTGGTCATTCGTGTGACTCCAATTGCTAAACAGGTAGTCACGACTGCCGGTAATCCTTCTGGAATAGCTGCAATAGCCAAGGACACTGCAATAATAAGTTGTTCTGCCCACACTTGGATATCTGCCCATCCATTTAAGCGCCATACTTCTGTTATCATAACTATAGCGCAAATACCTAAAATTAAATACCCTAACCATTTTCCGAACTCAGTAAGCTTCTCCTGTAAAGGAGTCTCCTTCTCTTCCACTTCTTGAATTAATTGAGCAATTTTTCCAAATTCAGTATTCATGCCTGTTCGAGTGATCACTGCCTCACCTCTACCATAAGTCGCAATTGTACCAAGATACATCATATTTTTTCGTTCTGCAAGAGGTGTATCAGGATCTTCGAGAATTGCATGTTTTTTATTGACAGGAACTGATTCTCCAGTTAAAGATGCTTCATCAATCTTTAAATTTACGGCTTCAAACAATCGACCATCTGCGGGAATTTGAGATCCCTCCTGAAGAACAATAATATCTCCTGGAACTAACTCTCGAGCGTAGATTTGTTTTTCTATTCCATTCCGAATCACTTGTGCTTGTGGGGCAGCGGCAGCGCGCAATGCTTCTATCGCTTTATCTGCTTTTCCTTCCTGTATGAATCCGATAATAGCATTTGCTATGATGATCGCAAAAATTACAATAGCATCGGTGGGATCGATTGGAGGACGTCCTTCTTCGATCGGTACAGAAAAATGTTCCCAAATTTCAACACCTAAACTGATGAGTGAGCCTGCAATCAGAATGTAAATTAGGAAATCATTAAACTGCTCGAGGAATCTGAGCCAAGCGGGTTTTTTTTTACCCGCAGCGAGTTCATTTGGTCCGTATTTCTCCAGTCGTTTTTGTGCTTCAACTTCAGTTAATCCCTGTTCCCGATGACTGAGTGTTTTTTCAATTACAGCATCACCAGAATCGAGAAAATAGGATTCATCAGGTTGCGCCTCATACATAACTTGAGTTTTTTTTGCCATAGTCTTATAACTCCTTATACAACATTTCCCTTCTATATAATTATGAAATTAAGACTCTATCAGAATAACAGCTAAAAAAGTTGATGATTCAAGGAAAATGTAAAAGGAACTCGGAATTGTGGATAATGATTGGAAATCTTCATAGATCGACTAGGATGTCAGATGTTATTGGTAACCTTCCCATGGTTTATTTTTGATAATGATCGGCATCTCGATCAAATACTAATAATTGGACTGTATAGAGATTTAATACAATCCATACCTTTTCAAATCATCAAAAAATCAAAAGTGATATAATTATGTTCTGTCCTGTTTGTGGAAAAGAATTAGAAATAAATGCAAGATTTTGCCCCGAATGTGGGGCAACTATCATTGGTGGTACTCCCACTCCCTATGTAAAACCCCCGATACAACCTGCAACATCTAGTGCTACTGCACCAATTCCTGTTGGAGCCCCTCGTCATTCACGGACTTATCATTATCATCGGTCTCGCCGTGGTCTGACCGTTGGATTATTCATCGGTTTTTTACTTTTAGCGGGAGGTGGCATATTTGGGATAGTTATCGCTACAAATTGGGGAAATATCGAAGGTTACAAGTACTATTATTATGAAAATCCTACTCCTGCAAGTATAGAAGCGTTCCACTTTGATGTAGATGTTGCAGATGTGAATATCGGATATAATTCAACCCCTACCCCTTATCTAATAGAGATTGAATACCATTACCGCTCCTCGGGAGCATTCTTGGAAGGGAAAGGTTTTGAAGACCTCTATGAAGTAAACTGGGAAAACACATCAGCAATAGTCTATTTCCAAAGCCACTTCAAATGGTGGACGAACTGGATTTTTAATGATCGATCCGTAATTACAATTACTTTAAGATCTGATATCTTGTACAGTATTGATGGTGATGTTTCAACCGGTAAGCTACTATTTAGTATTCCTGATAATACTACATTAAGCACAGTGTTGTTAGGTGGTTCTACTGGGGATATAACGTTAGGTATTGGAAATGGTACAGTATTCCAAGAAAACTTTACAATTGGAGTTAGTACAGGATCCATTGAAATTTACGGGAATGATGTCGAATTCCAGGAAAAATTCATCACTACAGCATCAACTGGAGATATTCATGTAGCAGGACATGATTTTCGATTCAAAGATGATCTCTATGCTGATGTATCCACAGGTAGTATTACGTTCATCTTTACAAATCCTCAATTCGGGGATCGGGTCGAATTATATGCAAGTACAGGAGATATTTACGTAAACTTAATTGAACCAGAATATAACGTTGCAGAATCAACTTGGATTGGGGATATTTCAACTGGATCGTTTACAATGATGATCACCCAGTCTACTCCGATGGGAACCAATGTAACTGCAACTATCGGAGCGAGCACAGGAGACATATCCATTGATGTAAATCTCGAATCCTCCATTGGAGCCCGGTTCCTATCTTCCGTATCAACGGGATCGTATAGTTATTCCAATGCAGGGGGATTTGAAACTCTTGGAAGCGTATTTCAAACTATCACGTTTCCACGTACCAGTAATTATTACTTTACATTAGATGTAACCACTGGAGATATTGATGTAAGTGGGTTAAGTAATTAAAACGATTAGTCGTACTCGTTGCGTACTAAACCTCCTTTATTTTCCACTATTTTTTTTATTAACTGTCGTAATTCTAGAATGTGTTTTGTTCTGCCATCAATATCCTCTCGACTCGGAGAATTAATGAAGGAAGTTAAATGCAACTCAACACAAATCGGTTTCCTTACAGGTTCATGTAAAGAAGCGACTATTCGTGGATGTGTTTTTATCCAGATCTCGGGATGTTCATTCTGTAGAGAATCAATTTCTGCAGCAATCTGGGATTCACCCACATTTTCAAAAATAAAACCTGCTTGCAGGTAATGGCGAGTGGAATTCTCTAATAACGGTACAACATAATAGTTAAATGCAGATTGATGCTCGGACGGCACTCCAGGCATCGCAAACAATTTTGTCTTATTTGCATTTTGTAGTTCGATCATAATACTTGGAGCGGTTCCATTTAAGTTTTTCAATGGTTTCGCCCCTTCGGGCAAATAAGCCATCTTTTTACGAGATTCATACATTTCGGTAGAAGTGATTCCTTCCTGTTCTAATTTCGAATATCTCTCTTTAATAAAGCCTAATGCTTCTATATTTAAGATTAAGGGTACATTTAATGCTCTCGCGATTCCCTCAAACGTTACATCGTCGTGTGTAGGACCTAAACCTCCAGATATAAATAAATACATAGGTTCCCGAGAAAGCGATTCTAAAATAGTTTTAGCTATTATGGGAATATCATCTGGAATGAAAACCATCCGTGACACATCATGCCCAAAATCCAACAGTCTTTGTATCATCCAGAAACCATTTATATCTCTAATCTTCCCAATAAGCAATTCATTTCCTACAAGGATTATTTCTGAAGTCATACGATTTCATCCAATAAATTATATCTTATCTACTATGTTCCACTTGTTAAAATTTTAGCTCAAAAATATGTGAAAGAAACATATATCAAGAACAATTGCCCCAAATACTACTAAGGAAATTGTCAATGAAAAAACCAACAGCTTTAATCATTTGCCCACACCCAGATGACGGAGATATTTTGGCTGGGGAATTTAGTGCTCAATCAGTACGGGCGGGATGGAATGTGCACGAGTTATTGATGACAACGGATGAATACGGAACAACACGAAACGACTTCAAAGGAACGCGCATAAAAGCAATCCGTAAAGCAGAAATGATTCGCGCTGCCCGATGTTATGGCATAGGTACACATGGTGATTCGTTTATTCAATTACATTGGGCTAATTATATCGATGGATTTGCCCCTCTCACCCACCATTCCATCAAACGCTTACGTACATTTATTCGAAAAATCAATCCCGATATTATCATTGGCCCGGATCCCTTCGTCCACCATGATGCCCATGTGGACCATATTGCTACTGGTAGGAATTATTTTTATGCATTGAAAGGAATGGACTCTTGTGATCGACCAAAAGTAATGTTATTTTTCCAATCTCTCATGCCGGATTTCTTTCTACCGATTCTGAATCCCCAGACTGTGTTTAAAGCACGCATAGCTCATAAAAGTCAATGGTCAGGGCGAATCGTTAAAATCTATGGAAATATACAGCGATTTCTATACCCATTTCGACTCATTAAATATGCGGGTGGAAGAAAAAGTGATGGATACAGAAGAGTAACTTTTGATTACGCGGATCATTACCCCCACGGCTTTGCAAAGCTAGTTTTTCGGATTTTTAAAAATCACCCTATCGGGTATAAGGAAGGTCATTTCAATCCCACTCCCGAACAATTGAATCTTAATTTATATCCCAAGGGGGAAATTGAGTGAGTAATGATCTATCTGATTTCGATTTAATCCCCCTATTTGCTTCTTCTATTATCTCCATTACAGCTCAAGGCTGTTTTTTACAGTATTTAACTTATGATTATTTGGAAAAAACGGGGAAGTATTTCATACAAATAAAACAGGAAAATGAGTTTTATCTAAATGAATTGAACACGATTTCCAAAAATATGCAGTCTTTCATGCAAGATCTTCCCAACACTGTTAACGGACATACCGTAATTCCACGTGTGGTCCATACTGAGATCGATTTTAAAAAGAAAATCTTACCATTTTTCTATTGGATTCTAGAATTTCATGGTCCTCTAAAATTCGGAATGAATACCTATGAATCAGTTATGAATAATGAAATATTGGAATATGATGTCCATTCGATTTATCTGTTCGATACTTTGCTACAACCGGTGTCGGTTCAATCCACTTTGCATCACAAAATTTTGTTCGCAGAACGAATTATAAAATACTGGGCATACAAAGGAGAGACCGTTGGACCCAAAGAACTATTAATGTTCAAGAAAATCCAATAAAACTTTAATTGAGTAAAATATGAAACCGTTTATAATTCTGCTCCACATTTTTTGCAGATTTTGTCTTTGTCACGGATTGGTGCTCCGCATGCGTAGCAAAACAAGCGACTTTCGTTATCAGCTTGTTGGTTTCCCTCCATTTCTTCTTTTAAGTGCGCTTCTGGTCCAAACGGATCAGTTATTTCTCCCCTATCCTTCGTACCCTTATAAGGATCGATAGTATCCGGATTTTCTACGGGTTCGATGGATAATGAAGAATCTCTTTCAATGAGAGTGATAGATTTTGTGGATCCTTCAGCAGATACTCGAGGGGGTGGAGCTGAGGAAGGAATAATCGATTTGTCTGGAGTATATTCACTCGGTCGAATTTCCTTAAAAATATCCGGCATTTTTCGTAATTCATCTTCCATCTTCTTGATCCGTTCAAAAAAATCGTTAACCTGTTCTTTGGGTTTCTCTTCTGCAAAGTTGTCAGAAATCGCATCCTGAAAGAGTAACTTGTCTTCATCTACTTCTGAAGATGCTAACTTAGGTGGTTCAGGGGATTGGAAAGGTACCTTATCATTTTCACTGGAACCATCTTCCTTAGGTACGGATGGAAAATCAACTCCAAAATCCACCTCGAAAGGAATTGCCGATTCTTTTTTGGAAGTAGATTGGGAAGATGGTGGTTCTGTAGATATCAGTTCCTCTCCTTTTACTTTTTTTATAATAGTATCAACTTGAGACCAAATCTTCAGTCTAAGGGTTCGATCTACGTTTTTCTGTTTAGAATATTCGATTGCGAATTCACAGATTTTCAGCCACATTGCATTTGCTCTGCGTTGGTCTGTTTTTTCTAGTGCACGAGCATCAGCAATAAACATAGCTAATTTTCGATTGAAATCGCTTATATCCATATGGATTTCTTACCCTATTCAATCTATTAATTCTATTTGTGCCATTTATTATAACAAATTCGTCCACTATCGTAGTAATTTTAGTATACCAAATATAAATTTCTGAAAAGCATTAAAGGTAGTAAATAGAACGTATAAGTACCACTAAGTTCGCTGTTGCCCACCTATTCAAAATTCACTAGGATTAGTATGTCGAATCAGGACGAAAACCAGAAAAACCTGCAAGATCTGAAGAAAAATCTCGAGGAAGTGAAACAAAATCGGGACACAGTCGATGCGGGAATACGTGACATTGAGGATGATTTCGAATCTGCCAATAAATCATTCTCTGAAGATTCCGATATCCCTCAAGAAATAATCAAATCTCTGGTAAATTTTCCGAAGAAGCTAAATAAATTGAAAAATGATGAACTTACACAAAACGAGAAAAAATGGGGTTCATTAATCCATAAAATCGAAGAATCTGAGGAAGATTATGAAAAACTCGAGATCCGAAGACAAGCTGAAGAAGAAAAATTGAAAAAAACTGAGCAATCTCGATCTGGGTTAAAAAAAAACTTGATCCTGGTAGAAAAAACCATTCGAGATGCAGAAACTAATATCCAACAAAAAATGACTTTGAATTTTATTTGCAGGATTGCGAAGGTGGTTGGGGGAGTAGTAATAGTGTTTGGATTTGCTTATCCGACATTTATGGAAGTTGGAGGGTATTTAATTGAAATACTGTGCATAATTATTGGAGTTATCATGACCCCATCGGATCTTTTGCATCCGCACACTTGATTTTTCCCACAAGGAGGACCTTCATATGCGACCATTATCTCATCAAGAAAAGAATATCGTATCGTCACTGCTGGAAAATCTCGGATTTACAAATATAATCACCCCAATGGCTCTATACCGATATTCTTTTGAACAGGATCAAGTAATATCAATCCAAGTAAAATATCCCGTAAATATGGGTATCCGTCTTAATATCCCCTTTGAGTTATGTCTCTTTAAAAATGCATTTTTCTTCCATCCTCGGTTAATAAATAACAAAGTTTTAGAGGATATTAACTTTTTAGCCCAAAATTTAGTGCATATTTCCAAAAATCTCGCCTTAGAGCAATCTATCCCTATTCATCTCAAACAACAAGATTTTCTGCAGTTCCTAAGCACTTTTATGCCAGAGAGTTATCCAAATGAAACCGAAAGACAGTGGTTGAACAAAACACGGATATCATTAATGAACAAATACTCTATGTTTCAAAATATTGAATCTCTTCATCATGAAAAATTAACTCAATCATTGGATTTGGTCGGTTTACGACCCTCTTGGAAAAGACCCATTTCTTTATCAGACGGTATTCCCCCTTCTCGCAAAGAAGCATGTATTTTTTATACAAATGAGGAGGGCAATGAGTTTTTCCTTGTGGAAAAAGGTTATATTACTTATATCCGAGATTTTTCCCTGTATCACATTCAATCACGGTGTTTCTTTGAATCCTATTCCTTACTATTACTTGATCTTATTTTTCAAGACGTATTCTCGGTGCAAGATCTCCTACTGAACTGGATTCGATTTTCTCGGATGACATTGAATCCTATTATTTCTGTATTGGATTCTGATTTCATCAATTCCCAAGAATATTATGATATTAAAGATAAATTCTTAAATCAAAGTGGTCTTGAAGAATCTGCAATCCCACTACCCGCGATTGCCCTTGAAAAGCTGAATAAGTTCCAACTTTACTTGCCCGAAGAATCCTTATCCAAACTTCTTAGCACCCCGCCAAAAAGCTTTGAAGAATTAACCGTTGGAACCATGTTTGAGGATGCGATAGACGCAATCAAAAAAGGGCAACTTCAAGAGGCTATTCAAATCTTTGGAAAAACACTTGTGATTCTGAATCGGTACAAACAAAGAAATGGAGTTGTTACTATCTTATTTTACCTTGCGGACATTGCCAAAGATCTGAATAAATATCAAGACGCTATCGGATACCTCACAAACGCGCTTGATCAATGTCGTTCTGGGGAGATTTCCATGGAGAATATCATTCAAATCCATGAAAAATTGGGTAATCTCTATTTAAAGATGAAAAATTATGCAGAATCCAAAAAACACTTTGATATCATCATTACATTTCTTGAGAATAAGGATCCTGCTAAATACACTGCTGCTATATTGTATATCAAACTAAAAATCATTCGGATTTTAGTGGATTTAGACCAATTCAAGGAAGCAAATCTCCTGTTCAAGGAAATCGAACGGGATGGAGCCAAATTTCCCAATGTGGTTGTCAGCTATTATTTAGAACGCGCAAATTATTCCATGAAGCGAAATGCAGTTTCCAGTGCAATTCAATATCTTAAAAAAGGGAGTTTGGTAAAAGGAGCAAGTAAAAAACGATTGGGACTATGTCATCTAGAATTAGGGAAACTGTATTTAAATGATCGGGGAAGTGGGTATAAAGCACGGGATTATTTGGAAGTGGCAGATAAACTCATTGGGGATGATGAAATTGAGGATCTTTTTCTCAAAATAAAAATCTATGAAATTCTCTCTGATGCATATAACAAAATCGGGGATAAAGATAATATGAATTTCTATTCTGATAGATTACGTCAAATCCGAAATATACTGCATCTTCGTGGAGTATACTGATTATTTTTTCTTTTTTCGAATAACAATTCCCCCAAAGGCAGCTTCCCCTTTCAATTGCTCAGGAACTAAAGATTTACTTTTTACAACTCGTCCCTCCATACTCTCATCTAATTTCATGGATAATTGGATACGATTTGTTTTCAAATTGATATTTTGAATTCTCACATCAATAATATCTCCTACATTTAGGACTTCCAAAGGATTGGAAATATATCGATTATCCCCGTCTTTATTCGTCATTTCGGAGATATGCACGAGACCATCGTATTTCACTCCAATATCAACAAAAGCTCCAAAATCTACCACGTTTCGGACAGTACCTTTTAAAATTTGCCCTTCTTGTAAATCTTCTAATTTGAGGATATCTTTTCGTAAAATCGGTAGTGGTAGGTCATCCCGGGGATCCCTGTCGGGACGAATCAGTCCCATCACAATATCCTTTAATGTTGGTAAGCCAATATCGCGTTTTAAGAATTGAAGGAGCTCTTTAGGTTTCATTTGTTTGATTTTCTCTGTCAATTCCTTCTTTCGGGAGGGTTCTTTAAGGATATCAAAATCCTCGTCAATAAATTCCAAGATCTTTTCCACTACCCAATATGATTCAGGATGAATATTTGTCCGATCTAATGGATTGGAACCATCCAAGACTTTAAGGAATCCCGCGCACTGCTCATATGCTTTATCCCCCAAACCGGTAACTCTCTTCAATTCATCACGGTTTTTAAAAGGCCCTTGTGTATTGCGATAATCAAAGATTTCCTTTGCGATTCGAGGACTCAGACCAGATACGTATTCTAGCAATTTGTAGGATGCATTATTCACCAATACTCCCACTTTATTTACACAATCTTCAATAACAGCATCTAATTGTTTTTTAAGAGTTGCTTGATTCACATCATGCTGGTATAATCCCACTCCAATGCTCTTAGGATCGATCTTAATTAATTCACTTAATGGATCCTGGAGTCGACGGGCAATCGAAATCGCTCCCCGGACGGTCACATCCAATTTAGGAAATTCTTCATTGGCTAGTCTGGACGCTGAATAGACCGATGCACCAGCCTCGGATACTATTGCATATTCTAGACGTTTTTCGGTTTTTGCCAACTCTCCCACGAATAGTTCCGTTTCTCGGGATGCTGTGCCGTTTCCAATTGCGATTGTGTAGGATTTATGTTTCGCAATCAACTCAGATATGATTTGTTTGGACTGCGAAATGGCATTTTTTGGAGGAGTGGGGTAAATAACCGTATCCTCCAGAAAATTCCCGAATTCATTCACAACGGCAACTTTACATCCTGTTCGATAGCCGGGATCAATTCCAATGATTCGCTTTCCTTTAATAGGGGGTTGCATGAGTAAGGATTCTAAATTTTGCGCAAATACAGATATCGCATGAGTCTCCGCCTTTTGGGTTAAATCAGACCGAATTTCGCGTTCAATCGCACGGATAATATATCTTTTATATCCATATTCCACTGCTTTGGTATATTCTTCATGAAATAATGATTTTGGCTCGTGAATCGTTTCTTTGGATAAGTGATCTATCATTTCCTCATCTGGATGATCCAGCGTAATTGTTAGCACTTTTTCTTGTTCCCCTCGATTCATAGCTAGAATCCTATGGGGGGGAATCTCCTTACTACTTTGCACAAAATCAAAATACATTTCATAGACTAAGGGATCGACTTCTTTCTTTCCGAGTTCTCCCCCCTCTACGTCCTCGATTAAACCTGCTGCTTTTAATTCCTTTTTTTGCTTCCGAAGGAGTTCTTCTTGAATTCTTTTTTGTCGTTCTTCTTCCGTTTTTTTCTGATCTTCCATTTGTTTGCGAATTAGAGCCTTAATCGAATCATGCGAGCTTAAATCGACATCTACTTTATTCGATTCCATTTTCTTTTCTTCTTTTTCTGGTTCGGTCTCCAATTTCTCCTCTTCTTCCCGTTTCTGGATCATTTCTTGAAGAGAAGCCGCATCTGCATCTTCTTCTTTTTCCTGTTTCGCTTTTAGGAGATGTTCATATTTCTTTACGACTTTGGATACCATCGTGGAATGCTCAAAGCAAATCTCACGAACATATTTTCGAAAATCCGCTCGGTTACCCAAATCTTCTGCAATAATATCAATAGCCCCTTTTAGAGCTTCCTTTGTATCCGGCACTTCCTTTTTTTCATCCACAAATCCCTTAAGAATTTCCTCCCGATTTCCTTCTAGACGTTCTTCTCGGATTATTTCTGCCAATGGTCCTAATCCCTTTTCCAATGCTTTGGTAGCAAGGGTTTTTCTCTTAGGTTTGTATGGAAGATATAAATCCTCAATTTCCGTGAGAGTTTTTGCTATAAGAAGTTTCTGTTTTAATTCTGGCGTTAATTTGTCTTGTAATTGGATCGATTTTAGAACTTGGATGCGTTTTTCTTCTCGTTTATAGGAATCTTCATAGTTGTCCTTGATATCCCGCAGCTCATTCTCCGACATTGCTCCCGTTTGTTCCTTACGATATCGCGCAATGAATGGTACTGTTCCCCCTTCTGCCATAAGACTAATGGCATTGGATATGTAAGTGGGGCGGAGTTGCAATTTAGAGGCTATCTGACGTATAATTTCAGATGTATCAATTTGCGTCTGCATGCTTTCGCTCATAATGTAATAAAGAAAAATAGTGCGAACTTAAATAGATTTTTCAAAATCTAATTTCGAATTTAAAAGATGTAAGAAAATAGATGGTAAAATTATCTGTTTACGGTTACCTTCCGATTATGCTTTTGAGCACCCATACTCGTAGCTTGACCCGCATATTTGTGCTTGACAATCCGCTTATTAAAATTATCCCGATTTCTGAGACGGGGGCTTTTTTTACTATTTAGGTTTACGCCCGTTCTGGGGACTTGAGGGGTTTGACCGCGAACTTTTCCTGCTTTTGTTAATGAACCGTGTGAACCTGGAATTTTTTTTTCACCTACCACTAATAAAAATGGATCTGATAAAAAATTTGCGGAAAAAAGAGAAAAAAAGGCCTAAACTTGATATTATTGTCTTTTTTCAATGAATGTTACGCGGTTGGCAGTGTCACAGTTACCCAGGGATCACTATAAAGCCCAAATAATGCTGTTGTTTGTAGTGTTGTTAAATCCCACGCAGTGATACAGGCACCGACTGGAGTGTCAGGACCGCCGGTATAGTAATTATATTTTGGCGGATGCAAATAATCAATCAAAGTAGCACCTGAAACCAAGTCAATGGTTCCATACTTTGCGAGGACTTCATTGGTGAGCCATGAGTAACGGTCAGTTGAATCATCAATCGCGTAGGAATCCGCAAGGCTTGGCATATTATAGTGAATATAATGATTCGTCCACGTAACCAGATCTGACTTTTTTTCAATGGGATTAGGACTGAAAATTGCCCACCAGGGTCGTGTATAGGCCATGTTTCTAACACGGTAATAATTGTCAGAAATTTCTAGTGCGCATCCACCCGTCTCTCCATTCTTTCCATCCCCAATGCCATAAATCCAAGAGCATCCATGTAGATTAGACGTAATGTAGGTAATTGCTGCAGAATACTGACCACTATATTGCGCTACCATTCTCGCAGTAAATAAAGTCCCCATACCATATCTTGCCGGATCACAATCTTGAGCGGGAACCATATCTTGCCCGATTCCAATTCCCTGATTGTTCATAGCACTGGTTACTCCCACAAAACCCGGAGCTGAGGTTGAAATAAATTTAAATCCTAAAGATGGATAATATTCAATTATCATCATTTCTTCATAGAGCACGTAGCTGGAGAATTGCCAGTGTCGCCCCATAATAGTATGACTATTTACCGTTCCAGCTCCTTTTACGACATATCCACTGCATGACAGGAAAGAGAACAGATCTAACCAGAAAAGTAACGGTTCTACAACGGGATAGGCTAGCGCAAGCAATGCATCCATCCCCATATTCAATAGGAGTACATCATCATATGTAACTGGGAATCCCGCAGCTGTGGCTCCAGCAGCAACCCCTTCACACTCTCTTATTAACTCAGCTGGAACGTATTGAGCGTTATATGCAACTAAGACACGACATAGCATCAACAATTTATTCAATCGGGAATCAATTGTATCACCAGACTGCGCCTTGACTGCTTGCAATGTGGAATCCGGAACAACACTACCTACGACACTTACAAGTCGGTTGTAGTCCAAAATATCACCCAAGACAGATAATAAAATATCGTCTGGTGCATCCAAAAGACCAGTTACAATGTTTTTAAACCAACCTTCAGACGCAAGGCGTTGCACACTATAGCCATCTAGATAGCCCATTTGATACCCCATATCATAGTGTGCTCCTTCTAAATGCATTTTAAATTTACTACTACCTTCTGGTAAAGGTTCGATATATCCTTTTCCATCGGGGGCATAGGTTCGAGATACAACCGCTGCACCCGTGGGCTTCACAAAAACACCCAAAGGCACAATCCCTATTAATATCGAGATAAAGATCGAGAAAATCACTATTCTTGTATTCTTTTTCATAGTTAAAGACCTATTAAAGATAATTGGATTTTAACCTCATTCAAAGGTTAACCATAAAGTCATTTCCTCACGCATATAAATCCTTCGATGGTTAAACAACTTTTTTAAGGAGATAATGGACAATTTTGAGAATCTGGAATAGAACAATGTAGATCTTTGGGAGATGGAGTATGTTAGTATGAAATCAATTCCACTGAACAGTGTTAAACCAATATGAATTACCCAAAGGCATCCTAATGTGGAACAAGGAAAGATCGACTATTAAGCAAATAACATGGATGTTTCCGCGTTTTCGAGCTTCGACTGGGTAGCTAAAATTGTTCTTTTAAAACATAAGATGAGTGTGCAATGGTAGATCATGTAATGATCTTAAAACAATCCAATGGAAAAACGAAAACTACTCGATGTGAAAATGAGGGGAAAAAGACAAATCCGGATTATGAATCAAAAACGGAGAAATATATACAATCCGCCTCATCAAATCAATTCACAAAAGAACCATCGGTTTCCAAAATAGTGACTGGGTATCGATCTATTTTTAAGGATATATCCATACTTAAAGCGGCTAAGGATACTTTAAATCGTAAATCCATAACAATTGACGGTCAAGTTTACGAAGCCATTAAACACATAAAGCATACCATGAGTAAACACTCCCACGGACGATTTTCTTTTAATATGGTCATTCAATCCCTTCTGCAAGATCATGTAGACCTTCAAAATTTGCGCTCGGAAATTGAGCTAATAAAAAAAGAAATGGAAGGCACGCAAACCTACCTTAAGGAAATGCTTAAACTTGCACTAGTCAATTCCAAATCGCAAGTTCAATATATCCCTATATCCGGACAATCCCCTCCTTCTCCTCCACCTACCTCTCCTCCTCGCAGTTCACAAAAAAAAATTAATTACACTCCTCCTAACACGGGAAATTTGATGCGGGATTATGTGAAAGAAATCAAACTGTTGTTCACAGGGGAAATCCTCCGACCTTCCGATGTGGTGAATATTACGAAACCTACCCATGGAAATGTGCCAGTTAACAATTTGAAAGAAGATTACCTTATTCCGAATATAGAGTTGATCTCGGTTGCGAAACATTTCAAACCCCTTACCGAAGAGGAATCCGATGTTTGATAAATCATATAATAAAGTTCATGATCCAGAAGATTCGAACTTAAAAATAGGTATGCAGAAGAGTATCGTGCATCTTTTAACTCTTCTTCAGACAACTTCCTTTACCAACCTAACAACCGACACTCGACAAATTCTCTCTGATACCTATGAAGAAATGAAGCAATAGGTAGAAAATAATAAAGAAGAATTTCTGATTCAAAGAAAATTTTTTCGAGACTTCGCTACTTGGATTCAATATCTACAGTTAAGAATTGACCGATTAGAGCTATATATACCATGTAACTTCAATCACATATCAATAAATTCCACTGCACCTTTTTCATCCACTTTTTGGATTATTAATGGGGACTTCTTTGATTTTTGTTTTCCATCTACTTTGAGGGTTTTACGCATTAAAGCGAGGAATTCCATAGCATTCACACATGCTTCGGGGGGAAATACTCCTGGGCCTCCTCTAAGTTTTCCTTGTAACATCAATAATGCTCCGAATGCACACGGAATTCCTGTTCCCTCTCCCATCGCCTGTCCTTTTCCCACACCTTCTGATACAAGCGAAAAAATATATTTCCGATCTAATCCTCGTTCATTTTTTCCCGAAACCACGATTTTCACACACCCACGCTGTTCTCCAAAATGGAGTTCTTTAAGAATCTCATCCCGGCGTTTGATAAGGAACTGAGTAGCGAAATCATGGGGAATAACGGAAACTCCCTTAACCACAATGGGATCTTTTGAAGCTAATCCGCTATTGAATAAAGTTCGAGTGAGATTATAGTATTCTTCTGGGAGAACTGTGCCCTTATTTGTTACACGCTTGATACTTGGGATCCATTTCGGCATAGTTATCGGCTCGGGATGCGGATAGGGATACACTCTATGCTTTCCCTCAAGATTGATGAATTCTACCTCTTCGATGAAGTTGTCACTCTCTTTCTGACTCAAATTTAGCATTTTTCCGTCAAGGAACATCGGCACATCTTGCTGCATACAATAGAATCGGTGTGCAATTACTCCCGCACCTTCTACCGGCTCCCCTCCATGGATGTGATAGAGATCAATCGCTTCACATTCCGCGAGAATATTTTTTGTGGTGGCAGCAAACGCTGCTAAGATGTTTGTAACACCCGGACTGGATCCCATCCCGATGAGTGCACTCACTCCTTTTTGTTTGGCTTTTTCATGAAGACTTAAGGCATCATAGGTGGCACCCGTATCATCGCATACATCGACATAGTTCATTTCCTCATCGATAACCGTTTCCAAGATCTTCTTTTCAAACTCATAATACGGACCAATGGTGTTCACGACCACATGGGCTCCTTGAATTGCATTTCGAATGCTTTCTGAGTCGTGTGCATCCACTTTGATTGCAGAAACTTTATCTCCTAACCCCAAAGTCATCTGCTTCGCAAGATCTAAATTGATATCCGCAATGATTATCCTATCAACTTCTTTGGATTGTACAAGAGTTTTTACAACATGGCGACCTACAGCACCACAACCTCCGAGAACCACAATTTTCTTCATACTAGATCCTCATCTTTGTCCACTTTTAAATTCTCATCACAGTTAAGGTGATAAAATTTAAATCAAATCTTAAATAGATTAAACATGGCTACGTTCAAACTCCTAAGGGAAACATCCGATCCCATCCCGAACTCGGTAATTAAGCCTATGGAGGTTGATGCAAGTACTGCCTTCATTACAGGTGGGAACCTTCAAAATGTAGCCTTTATTTCTTCTTTTATACGAAATCTTATCATCACGAATTTGCTTTATACTTCTTGAATATAAGATAGCCCATTAATCCCAGTAATCCGATATTGAGGGTAAGAATGAGAATAAAGGAAGCTGAAACCGGTATTTTGAACGCCATGGTGTTTGCCCAGCTGAGATAAGAATAATTTTCCCCGAAATCATATATAAAGAGGATATAGAAATAATTTCCGGGTGTTAACTGAGGTAATACACCATCAACTCTCTGCGCGTCTTCATCATAGGGGAGTCCATATACTGAATAGTTTTGGAAGAGATCTTTGGATACTACTATTACACCGCATGAAATAGAAGAATTAGCATCTTGAGACGGAATAATGAACCGAATTTCATCATTCACTGTCGGTTTTCCAGGTGAATAAGAATACATTTGTGTGAAGATAGGCGCTTCCGTATCATTCACGATATAAAGCTTCCCCATAGTAGGAATCATATTATGCTTGGTTATTGTATAATCATAATCTTGAACCCCGAAAGGAAGCTGAATTCTTACTAATCCATTTTGATCAGTAAGATACGTTTCATACGCCCCATCATCGCCAATTAGACTAATTTTAGCATTGGGAACGGGATTATCATCTTCATCTCTAATCACTTGC
>Ga0209253_10001376_pt1 | contig 21297 bp, 18 predicted proteins | sample FrelakmetBRP12BR_FD_187145 | JGI IMG/M metagenome (GOLD analysis project Ga0209253, IMG submission 187145) | Freshwater lake sediment microbial communities from the University of Notre Dame, USA, for methane emissions studies - BRP12 BR (SPAdes)... | ecosystem: Environmental > Aquatic >...
GGCTGGCGGAGCTTCTCGGCGTGGCGGCGGGAGAGGAATCACCGCAGCGTGAGCAGGCGCGGAATCTGGCTGTCGCGGCGTTGCTCGTCGAGGTTCTGCGGGCGGATTACGATGTCTCCGGACACGAGCGGCGCCAGGTGCTCGAGTCGATTCGCGGCATCCTCGGTCTCGATCCCGGGCAGTGCGAGACGTTGCTCGAGCTGGCGGAGCAACGCGTGGACGAGGCGCACGACCTCCACCAGTTCACCTCGGAGGTCAACCGGGCGTTCTCGGCGGAGGAGAAGGTCGGGCTGGTCGAGCAGTTGTGGCGGGTGGCCCAGGCCGACGCGACCGTCCACAAGTACGAGGAGCACCTGATCCGCCGCATCTCGGACCTGCTGCACGTGCCGCACCGGCAGTTCATCGCGGCGAAGCTGCGGGGCGCTGCGCAGTAGCGGCGGTTCGGTGCCGTCAGGCCGCTCGCTTGCGACGCGGCCGCTGCGCAACCTCTCGCTCGCAGAAGGCCTGCAGCGCAGCGCGCTCGGCAGCCGACTCGCGAGTCCAGGGCAGCAGGTGAGGGGAGCGCGGCGCCCGGTCGAACCAGAACTGGCCGGTCGAGCCGCGCGCGGCCGCGCTCGACGCGAGCCAGACGACCGTGTCTGCACCCTGGGCCGGTGTTCGCAACCGGCCCTGCATGGCCTGCCAGAAGCGCGGCAGCGAGGCACGCACCGCTGGCGTGTCCGCCCAGCCCGGGTGCATGGCGCTGACGGCAATGCCGTCGAAATCGGGATCCCCGGCCAGCAGTTGCGCCATGACGACCTGCATGCGCTTGGTCTGCGCGTAGGCGGCTACACCGTCGTACGGGCGACGGCGCCACTCGATGTCGTCGAGCGAGAGCCGCTGTGTGTACATGCCGCCCGAGGAGACGAGCACGACCCGCGCGTCGCTCGAGGCCTTGAGCCTCGGCAGCAACTCGCGCGTGAGCAGCCACGGCCCGAGCACGTGCGTGGCGAGTGTGATCTCGTGCCCCTGCGGCGAAAGCAAGCGATCGTCCGGCAGTACGCCGGCGTTGTGCACCAGGACGTCCACCCGTCGTGTGTCGAGTCCGCGGGCAAACCGCCGCACGGCATCCAGGTCGGAAATGTCAAGTAGGCCGAGCTGCACGCGACGCGAACCACTGCGCCGCCGGACTTCTCGCACCGCTTGCCGGCCGCGCGCGGGGTCACGGCAGAGCATCCAGACGGTGGCGCCGCGCTCCGCGAGCGCCAGCGAAGTCTGCAGGCCGATGCCGGAGTTCGCCCCTGTCACCAGGCAGACGCGCCCGGCGAGGTCCGCGTCGAGGCCGCCCGCACCGAAGCCTGCCGAGTGGCGGTGATAACCGCTGCGGTCGAACGAAAACAGGATCGAGGCATCGAGCAAGCGGCGATAGCCGCTGCGCAGCAGTTTCAGGAACATGCTGCCCGATTCGCGCCAATCGGCTTGCCGGATTGCACGTCGTCGGTTAGGTTCTCGTCAGGACACGGTCGCGAAGCATGCAACAACCCAAGGCGCCCCAGAAAATCGTCGTGCTGAACACCAAGGGTGGTTCAGGGAAGACGACCGTCGCGACCAACCTGGCCGCCTACTATGCGTGGCGCGGCAGCCGTGTGGCGTTGATGGACCTCGACCCGCAAGGCTCGAGCATGCGGTGGCTCAAGGTCCGTCCGCAGGACCTGCCGCTGATCCACCCGATCGCCGCTTACGAGAAGCGCCTCAACGTGACCCGGGCCTTCGCGCTCAGCGCGCCGCCGGGCACCGAACGCATCATCGTGGACACGCCGGCGGCGTTGCCGTCGCTGCAGATGCCCGAAACGGTGCGTGACGCCAGCGCGATCGTCGTGCCGGTGCTGCCGTCGGACATCGACATCCACGCCGCATCGCGCTGCATCGCCGACCTGCTGCTGGTGGCCAAGGTCCACCGCTCCGAGAAGCGCCTGGTCATCGTTGCGAACCGCGCGCGACGCTATACCAAGGCGTACCAGTCGCTGATGCGTTTCCTGCAGAGCCTGCGCATTCCGGTCGCGGCGGTGCTGCGCGATTCACAGGCCTACGTCCGCTCGGCCGAGACGGGCATGGGACTGCACGAAATGAAGGGGGCCCTGCTGCAGGAGGACCTGGACAGCTGGAAGCCGCTGATCGACTGGCTGGAGCGCCGGTCGTTCTCGCTGGTGCCGCTCACCGAGTCGGCGCTGCCGCCGGCGGCTCCCCAGCCTGAGCCGGAGGAGCCGCAGCCAGCAGCGACGACGGGCGCGTATTCCTACTGGCCCGCGGGGCGGTGAGAGACTCGCTCGGCGCCGCCGGCATGGAGGGCGGCCTCGTCAGCCACCGTGAAGGTCACTTCGACCGGGCTGCCGCTCGTGTCGTTCGCGCTCGAGACCTGCACCAGGTACGGCGAATCCTTCATCCACAGCATCGCCGTCGAGCGTGACTGGATCGAAGACTCGTCGCGGCGCACCGCGTCGAAGTCGCCGAACATCGTCCGCGAACGATTGACCACCGCCAGCAGGGTCGGCAGCGACGCGTCCATGCGCGCCGTGGCGCTGCCGAGCGTGCCGTCCGAGCCCATCAGGAAACAGATCTCGCGCGTCTGGTGCTGGGGTGGCAGCTTGAGCAGGCTCTGGCGGCTCGCGGCGCAATAGCGGGCCCGCCCGGTGTCGTCCGCGTCCCATTTGCCACCGGGGTGCTTCGCCTCGACCGCGGCCTTGCCCGCGGTCCACGGCACGCCGAATGCGCCCGAGCGGAACTGGTCGCTCACCGGGCCAGCACTGGCCGCGGCTGCGGCCAGCAGGGAAAGTCCGCCCGCCAGGGCTGCCGAAATCATTGACCGACGCATGCTGATGTCTCCTCGATCGACCGGTGGGGTGAGTCTATTCACTGCGTGTATTGCCCCACGGCGCGCGAATTAAAACCACGACGCGCCTCTCAATCGATGCGTTCCGTCCGGGCGACATAATACCGGCCGTCAACCACCAGTGCGATGTTCGCTGAGACTTTCGAGCAGTAGCAGATCCTCCGGAGTGTCCAGTTCCACTCCGGCGTTCTGCATCGGCACGCGCACCAGCCGGTCGACGTTGCGCCGCAGGACCAGGCGCGGGTCGCGATCCCCGCGCAATTCGAGCAGGTCGCTGAACGCCCAGCGCGGGAAGATCGCCGGCAGCCCGGGGGCGCCCGAGTACAGTGCCGCGGCGATCAGGATCGGGTGCCGCCGCCACGCGGCGAACAATCGCCGCAGGTCGTCCGTCGTTACCGCCACCTGGTCGCCCAGCAGCAACAGCAGGCCCGCGCAACGCGGCGGCGCGGTCCGCACGGCCACCCGAACGGTGCTGGCCAGGCCTTCCTCCCAATCCCGGTTCAGTACCACCGACGCCGCGGATTGGCGCAAGGCCGGGGCGATCTCCTTCGCGAAGGCCCCGAGCACGACGGCGACCGACGGCCCGGCGATGCTGGCCGCCGTGGCCGCGGCCTGGTGCAGCACCGGCGATCCCCCGAGGCGCACCAGTTGTTTCGGGCTGCCGAAGCGGGTCGAGGCGCCCGCGGCCAGGACCGCTGCGTGGAGTCCGAAGGAGTCCAGGTCGTCCATGGTGGCGTAGTTTGCCTGCCGCGCTGCAAGAAGATACAGTGACTTGCACCGTCACCGCGCACTGCCGTCGAAGGAGTTCCCCTCGGCCCGAGCCGCGTTCGACCGTCGTATCGCAGCGACGCGCCGGCGTGAGCGTGCGGGCGGTCGTTAGGGAGCCATTCAGCCGTGCAAGCCTGGAAAGTCCACAAATTCGGCGGGTCGAGCGTCGCTGACGCGGCCTGCATGCAGCGCGTCGCCCAGATCATCGAGGGCGACCCCGTCCCTCGCAAGGCGGTCGTCCTCTCGGCTTGCCGCGGCGTCACCGATGCGTTGCTGAACCTCGTGACGCTGGCCGAACAGCAGGACGCTGCGCTCGATGATCGGATCGAGGCGTTGCGCCAGCGCCACATCGACATGGCCCGCGAGCTTCTTGCCGGCGACCTCTACGATGAATTCGTCGTGGACCTGGACCGGGACTGCCACGACATTGCAGGCATCCTGCAGACCGTGCGCCTCGTTCGCGCCGCCTCCACGACCCTCCGCGACCTGATCGCCGGCTACGGCGAGCTCTGGTCGACCCGCCTCTTCGAGCGCCTCCTGCGCCGCCGTGGGCGATCCCAGGGAAGGGTGCAGTGGCTCGACGCCCGCCGCGTGCTGCTGGTGGAATGGGGCCCGCTCGGGCCGGGTGTCCGCTGGGAGCAATCGCGCGCCAACCTGCAGGCCGAGGTGCCGCCCGATTTCGTCGGCACCGTCGTGATCACCGGCTTCATCGCGACCGACAGCCAGGGCTTGCAGACGACCCTCGGTCGCAACGGCAGCGACTTCTCCGCGTCGATTTTCGGCTCGCTCTTCGATGCCGCCGAGATCGTGATCTGGACGGACGTGGATGGCGTGCTGAGCGCCGACCCACGCCTGGTGCCCGAGGCCCAGGTCATCGACGCGCTGTCCTACAACGAGGCCATGGAACTGGCCTACTTCGGCGCCAAGGTCATCCATCCGCAGACGATGGCGCCGGCGGTCCAGAAGCGCATCCCGATCTGGATCAAGAACACCTTCGCGCCGGACGCCCCGGGCACGCTGATCCACGATCGCACGGCGCCGAGCCCGCTCGTCAAGGGCATCACGACGGTCGAGCACATCGCGCTCGTGAACCTCGAGGGCGCCGGCATGATCGGCGTGCCGGGCACCGCGCACCGGTTGTTCGGTGCGCTGCGCGAGGAGGGCATCTCCGTCATCCTGATCTCCCAGGGCAGCTCCGAGCACTCGATCTGCTTCGCCGTGCCCGAGCCCGAGGCGGATCGCGCCGAGCGCGTCGTGCGCCGCGCCTTCGAGCCCGAGCTGCGCGAAGGGCAGATCCAGAGCGTCGAGGTCAACCGCAGCTGCAGCATCCTGGCCGTCGTCGGCGATGGCATGGCCGGTGCCCACGGCGTCGCCGCGCAGGTGTTCGCCGCGCTCGCCAAGGCCAGTGTCAACGTCCGCGCCATTGCGCAGGGCGCGTCCGAGCGCAACATCTCGGTCGTGATCGACGGCCGCGGCAGCGCGCGCGCGCTGCGTGCCGTGCATTCGAGCTTTTACCTCTCGGCGCACACGGTCTCGATCGGGCTGATCGGCCCGGGGCTCGTGGGCGGCGCGCTGCTCGACCAGGTCGCCTCGCAGGTCGAGCGCCTGCGACGCGACTTCAAGCTCGACCTGCGCGTGCGCGGCATCGCGGGGTCGAAGTCGATGCGGCTCACGCAGGGTTCGATCGACCTGGCGCGCTGGCGGGACGAGTACGCGGTGGGCGGCGATCCGGTGGACCTCGAGCGTTTTGCCGATCACGTGCACGCCGACCAGTTCCCGCACGCCGTGATCATCGATTGCAGCGCCAGCGCCGCCGTGGCGAGCCGCTACGCGCACTGGCTTTCGCAGGGCATCCACATCGTGACGCCGAACAAGAAGGCCAACAGCGCGGCCTGGGGCGACTACGAGCGCGTCCGCGCGGCGCGTCGCGCGGCGGGCTCGCACTACCTCTACGAGGCCACCGTCGGCGCAGGCCTGCCCGTGATCCAGACGCTGCGCGACCTGCGCGAGACCGGCGACGAGATCCGGCGCATCGAGGGCATCTTCTCGGGCACGCTCGCCTACCTGTTCAACACCTGGGATGGCCGCGAGTCGTTCTCGTCAGTGGTGAAGCAGGCGAAGGCGCTCGGCTACACGGAGCCCGATCCACGCGACGACCTGTCCGGCATGGATGTCGCCCGCAAGCTGATCATACTGGCGCGCGAGATGGGCCTGAGGCTCGAGCTTGGCGACGCCCAGGTCGAGAGCCTCGTGCCGGGCGCGCTCGCGGATTGCGGCGTCGAAGACTTCCTCGGCCGTTTGCACGAGTTCGATGCACCGATGCTCGCGCGGCTCGAGGCGGCGCGGGCCCGTGGCCACGTGCTGCGCTACGTCGGTTCGGTCGACGTCGCCGGGCACGCGCAGGTGGGCGTCGTCGAGTTGCCAGCCTCGCACCCGTTCGCGAACATCGCGCTCACCGACAACATCGTGCGCTTCCAGACCGCGCGCTATGACAAGAACCCGCTGATCGTGCAGGGGCCGGGTGCCGGTCCCGCAGTGACCGCCGCGGGCGTGTTTGCCGACCTGCTGCGCGTCTGCGCGTATCTCGGGGCCAAGCTTTGAGCGGTGCGCGAACGACCGCCACCGCGTTCGCTCCGGCGAGCGTCGGCAATGTCGCGGTGGGCTTCGACATTCTCGGCCACACCGTCGCGGCCCTCGGCGATCGCGTCACGGTCACCCGGCGAGAGAAACCCGGTGTGTCGATCCGATCGATCCGCGGCGTCGTGGCCGACCTGCCGCTCGCGGCGGAGAAGAACACCGCCGGCATGGCCGCGCTCGCGCTGCAGCGGGAACTCGACCTCGACTACGGCTTCGACCTCGACGTGATCAAGGGCATCCCGCTCGGATCCGGTCTCGGTGGCTCGGCGGCGTCCGCCGTGGCTGCGGTCGTGGCCGCCGCCGCGCTGGTCGAGCGGCCGCTCGACCGCACCCAGCTGCTCAAGTTCGCGATGCAGGGCGAGGCCGTCGCGAGCGGCTCGGTACACGTGGACAACATCGCGCCATCGCTGTTCGGCGGCCTGGTGCTCACGGTCGGCATCGACAACCCGCACGTCAAGCAGGTCCCGGTGCCGGAGGCCGTCCGCTGCGTGATCGTGCATCCGCACATGGTGCTCGGGACGCGCGAGGCGCGCGCAATCCTGAGCCCGACCGTCCCGCTCGCGGACGTGATCTGGCAGCAGGCGAACCTCGCGGGTTTCCTGGCCGGCTGCTACACGTCCGACCTGCCGTTGATCCGCGCATCGCTGCTCGACGTCGTGATCGAGCCACAACGCCAGAAGCTGATTCCGGGATTCGCCGCGGTCAAGCAGGCCGCGCTCGACGCCGGCGCGCTCGGCTGCTCGATTTCGGGCGCCGGTCCGACGGTGTTCGCCTGGACCGAGGAGCGTGACGCTGCTCAGGTGCGCGCGGGCATGGTCGAGGCCTTCCGCAAGCATGGCCTCGCGACCGACAGCTGGATGTCGGCGATCGATCGCGAGGGTGCACGCCTGGTGGACGCCTGATGCGATTCCTGAGCACGCGCGACCCGTCGCACGCGGTCGGGCTCAGCGATGCCATCGCACGGGGACTGGCGCCGGATGGCGGCCTGTACGTGCCGGAGGCCTTGCCGAGACTCGACGTGGCTCGATTCGCGGGCGCTGCGAGCCTGGCTGAACTGGCCGAGCGGCTGATTGCGCCGTTTGCGGCCGGGGACGCGATGGCCGACGCGCTGCCCGAGATCACTCGCGACGCGTTCAATTTTCCGGCCCCGCTGGTCGATCTGCACGGTGCGGGCGGACCCCTGTCGGTCCTCGAGTTGTTCCACGGGCCGACCGCGGCGTTCAAGGATTTCGGCGCACGCTTCCTGGCGGCGACGCTGGAGCGGATTCCACGCGACGATCCACGCCGCCTGACGATCCTGGTGGCCACGTCGGGTGACACGGGCGGCGCCGTCGCCGCCGCGTTCTACGACCGGCCGTGGGTCGACGTGGTGGTGCTCTATCCGCGCGGCCTCGTCTCCGCCCGTCAGGAAAAGCAGCTCGCGTGCTGGGGGCGCAACGTGCGCACGCTCTCGGTCGCCGGTACGTTCGACGATTGCCAGCGCATGGTGAAGGATGCGTTCGTCGATCCCGCGCTCGCGAGGTCGCTGCTGCTGTCGTCGGCGAACAGCATCAACGTCGGTCGGCTCCTGCCGCAGATGGTCTACTACGCGAAGGCCAGCCTCGAGTTGCAGCAGGCCGACGGCCGTGCGCCGAACTTCATCATCCCCACCGGCAACCTCGGCAACGCGCTCGCGTGCATCTGGGCTCGCGAGGCCGGCCTGCCGATCGGCGAGATCCTGCTCGCGAGCAACGCCAATCGGACGGTGCCCGAGTTCCTCGGGGGCGGGGAGTGGCGGCCGCGCCCGAGCATCGCTACGCTGGCGTCCGCGATGGACGTCGGCAACCCGAGCAACATGGAACGCTTGCGCACGTTATTCCCGGACGAGGCCCGGCTGCGCGCCCGGGTCGCCGCGGTGCCGGTCAGCGACGACGAGATCCGCGACACGATCCGGCGCGACTACCGCGAGCTCGGCCAGACCTGGTGCCCGCACACCGCGACGGCCGCCTGTGCCTACCGCGGCTTGCCGGTGCAACGCCGCGCCGGGCGCTGGGTGCTGGTGGCGACGGCGCATCCCGCGAAGTTCAACGACATCGTCGAGCCATTGATCGGTGCGCGGGTCCCGGTCCCGCCGGCGCTCGACGCGCTGCTCGCGCTGCCGTCGGTGCAGACGCAGATCGAACCCGGCCTCGAGGCCTTGCGCACTGCACTGGGTGGTCGCTTGTGAAGAATTTCCTTGGCCTGCCGCTCTGGCTCTGGGTGCTGCTCGGGCTCGGCCTGCTGGCGGCCGCGGTGTTCTTCGCGCGCGGCTGGCTGCGCCAGGTGCGTGCGCGCAAGGCGATCGACAACGTGATCTCGTCGGTGGCCTACGACGAATTGCGCAACGTGCTGCTGCCCACGGGCACGGGCGAGCAGATCCACGTCAATTACCTGCTGCTCACGCAACGGGGCCTGCTGGTCATCGACCTGTTCGACGTGCCCGGCATGATCTTCGCCGGCCAGAAGATGGAGCAGTGGTCCGTGTTCGGACCCAAGCGGCACTTCACGTTCACGAATCCGCTGCCCATGCTCGACGATCGCCTGGCCGCCGTGCGCCAGCTCGCGGGCGACACGCCGGTCGAGGGACGGATCGTGTTCTCGATGCGCGGTGAGTTTCCGAAGGGACGCCCGTCGACCGTATTGCGCCTCGATGCTCTGCAGGACGAATTCCCGGTCGTCGAGCGCGCGCAAGGCGGCGTCGTCGCGGCGCTGGCTCCGCTCTGGGAGCGCGTCAAGCAGGCGGCGCAGCCGAATCCACTCGCGCGCTGACCGCGCGCCGCTCAAGCCGCCCGTCGAGCCCGCTCCCGGTTGGCGTGGTCGGCCAGCACCCGTGATACGCAGGAGGTCAACCGGCGCGCGGTCTCCAGGTGCAGGAATTCATTCGGTCCGTGCGCGTTCGATTGCGGACCGAGCACGCCGGTCACGAGGAACTGGGTGCCCGGGAATTTCTCGCCGAGCATGCCCATGAACGGAATGCTGCCGCCGGTGCCCATGTACATCGCGTCGCGGCCGAAGAAGGCCTGCGAGGCGGCCTGCATCGACTGCTCGAGCCACGGCGCGAGCGCAGGCGCGTTCCAGCCGCCCATCGCCGATTCCACGGTGAAGCTCACGCGCGCCCCGTAGGGCGGGTCGCGCTCGAGCGTGCGCTGGATGGCCGCTGCAGCGCCCGCCGGCGCCAGCGTGGGCGGCAGGCGGAACGAGAGCTTCAACGTGGTCTGCGGACGCAGCACGTTGCCGGCGCTGCGAAACGCGGGCAGGCCATCGGCGCCCGTGATGCTCAGCGTCGGCCGCCAGTTGTTGTTGAGCAGCAGCTCGAACGGGTCGTTCGAGACCGGCCGCATGCCCGGCAGGAACGGGAACTTCGCGTACACCGAATCGCCGAGCACGGCCGCGGCCGCCTTGGCCTGCGCGCGCCGGTCGGCAGGAATCGGCGCATTCAGTTCCTCGATCAGGATCGCCCCGGAGGCCGCGTCCTCGACGCGGGCGAGCAGCTCGCGGAGGATCCGGAAGCTCGACGGCACGACGCCGCTCGCCGTGCCGGAATGCACGCCCTCGGCGAGCACGTCGACGCGCAGCGAGCCGATCAGGTTCCCGCGCAGCGAGGTCGTGCACCACAGCTGCTCGTAGTTGCCGCACTCGGCGTCGAGGCAGACGACCAGCGTCGGCGACCCGAGTCGGCTGCCGAGCGCGTCGATGTGGTGGGCCAGGTCGGGGCTGCCGCTTTCCTCGCTCGCCTCGATCAGGATGACGCAGCGCGCGTGCGGCACGCCTTGCTCGCGCAATGCACGGATGGCCGTCAGCGAAGCGAAGAGGGCATAGCCGTCGTCCGCGCCGCCGCGGCCATAGAGCTTGCCGTCGCGCAGCACGGGCGTCCACGGCTCGAGACCGTCCGACCAGCCGGAGAACTCCGGCTGCTTGTCGAGGTGACCGTACATCAGCACGCAGTCGTCGACCGCGCCCGGCACGTCGACCATCAGCACCGGCGTGCGCCCGGGCAGCCGCAGGACCTCCACCCGGGCTCCCGGCAATGACCGGGCCTCGGCCTCGGCCCAGCGGCGCATCAGCTGCACCGCGGCCTCCATGTGGCCGTGAGCTTCCCAGTCGGGGTCGAACATGGGCGACTTGTTCGGGATGCGGACATACTCGGTCAGCTCGGCCAGGATCGATTCCTGCCAGCGACGATCGACGAAGTCCTGAGTCTTGGTGGTGTCCATAATCGCCTTTGAAACAATCCGTTACGACAACTTTCTAGAAACCAAAGAAGGCCACCGCGTTGCGGGTCGTAGCCGCGGCCACGGTCTCGGGTGGTTCGGCCCGGCACGCCGCGACGGTGCGCAGGATGTGCGGCAGGTATTTTGGCTCATTTCGACGGCTGCTGGGCTTCGGCCGCAGGTCGCGCGGCATCAGGTACGGCGCATCGGTCTCGATCATCAGTCGATCGAGGGGAATCAGGCGCACGAGCTCACGCAGGTGCTGGCCGCGCCGCTCGTCGCAAATCCAGCCGGTGATGCCGATCGAAAGGCCCAGGTCGAGATAGTCACGGAGTTCGCGGTCATCTCCCGTGAAGCAATGAGCCACGCCGGCCGACAGCCGTGGCCGGTAGTCGCGCAGGATCGCCATGAACGCGTCGTGTCCGTCGCGCTGGTGGAGGAACACCGGCTTGCCGGTTTCGGCCGCGAGCGCGAGCTGGGCGCGAAATACTCGCTCCTGGTCCTCGTGCGGCGAGAAATTGCGAAAGTAATCGAGGCCGCATTCGCCCGCGGCGCCCACCTCGGGCGCGAGCAGCAGTGCGCGCAACGCGGGAATGTCGGCGTCGTGGAAGTCGCGCGCGTGGTGCGGATGGATGCCGGCGGTGGCACGAAACGCACCCGGCGCCGAGCGAGCGAGTGCGATCGCAGCCCGGGTGCTCTCGAGCGTGCTGCCCGTGATCACCATGTACTGCACGCCCGCGGCCCGCGCCGCTTCGACCACGTGCTCGCGATCGTGGTCGAAACTGTCGTGCGCGAGGTTGAGTCCGATGTCTGCGAGGGGCGCGTTCATGCAATATCGGCTGTGGTAAGGTGCGCGTCCTCGCGGCGCAGGGCCAGCGATTCCGGCGACCGGCCATTCTAGCCAGCCCGGTCGCCGCGCGCCCGGTCCCAAGAAGCCAGAACAAGCCAGAGGACGCTCATGCCACTCGACAAGCAAGCCCTGGAAAGCCTGCGGCTCGATGCCGACTCCGATCCGCAACGATATCGCGACGCTCCCGGCGGGCGGCGGCGCCTCTGGATCGTCATCGCGGTCGTGGCCGTGTTCGCGGCGGCGATTGCTTGGCGCGTGCTCAATGCCCCGGTCGCGGTCCAGACGGTCCTGGTCGAGGCGCCCGATGGCGCCGAGGGTGGCGCCGTCCTCAATGCCTCGGGCTACGTCGTCGCGCGCCAGCTGGCGACCGTCAGTTCCAAGGTCACCGGTCGCATCACCGAAGTGCTGTTCGAAGAGGGCGCGGTGGTGAGCGAGGGACAGGTGCTCGCGAAGCTCGATCCGTCGACCGGACAGGCGGAGCACGCGGTCGCCGCGAGCAGCCTCGAAGCCGCGCGCCGCAACCTGCGCGAAATCGAGGTGAGGCTGGCCGATGCCCGCAAGACCCTCGCGCGCAATCGCAGCCTCGTCGAGGCCAAGCTGGTCGCCGAGAGCGTGCTCGATGGCTCGCAGGCCGAGGTGGCTGCACTCGAGGCGCGACTCTCGGCCGCAGGCGGGGAAGTCGGCGTCGCGCAGAGCCGGCTCGCGCTCAGCCAGCAGGGGCTCGACGACCTGGTGATCCGCGCACCGTTCGCCGGCGTCGTGCTGTCGAAGGACGCGCAGCCGGGCGAGACGGTCTCGCCGGTCTCTGCGGGCGGCGGCTTCACGCGCACCGGCATCGCGACCATCGTCGACATGGATTCGCGGGAGATCGAGGTGGACGTCAACGAGGCGTACATCAACCGCGTGCACGACGAGCAGCGCGTCGAGGCCGTGCTCGATGCGTATCCGGACTGGACCATCGCGGGCCGCGTGATCAGCATCGTCCCCACGGCGGATCGCCAGAAAGCCACGGTCCGGGTCCGGATCGCGTTCGAGGCGCTCGATCCGCGGATCCTGCCGGACATGGGCATCAAGGTGCGTTTTCTCGAGGAAGACTCGGGTCGCGAAACCGGCCATCCGCAGGTGCCGGCGTCGGTCGTGCTGCGCGATGGCGATGCGACCAGCGTCTGGGTCGTGCGTGACGGCGAGGTCGAGCGCCGCGCAATCACGCTCGGGCCGGCGGATGGGGATCGCGTCGCCGTGCTGCAAGGCCTGCAGGGCGGCGAGGCGATCGTCGTCGACGCGCCGCGGCGGCTGCGCGACGGTGCGACTGTGGAGCTGAAGGCCGACGGATCGTGACGGCGCCGATCGTCCGGATCCGCGAGCTGGTCAAGGAGTACCGCCGGGGCGCCGAAGTCGTGCGCGTGCTCGACGGGCTCTCGCTCGAGATCGCCGCCGGCGATTTCGTCGCGTTGATGGGTCCGTCGGGCTCCGGCAAGTCGACGCTGCTCAACCTGATCGGCGGCCTCGACCGGCCGACTTCGGGCGTGCTCGAAGTGGACGGGCTGCGCGTGGACCAGCTGGGCGGCGGCGCGCTCGCACGGTGGCGCGCGGACCACGTCGGTTTCGTCTTCCAGATGTACAACCTGCTGCCCGTGCTGTCGGCTGAACGCAACGTCGAGCTGCCGCTGCTGCTCAAGGACCTGACGCGCGAGCAGCGCGGCCGTCGCGTCGCCGCGGCGCTCAAGCTGGTCGGGCTCTCCGACCGGGCCCGGCATCGGCCGCGCGAACTGTCGGGCGGCCAGGAACAGCGGGTCGGCATTGCACGCGCGATCGTCACGGACCCGACGCTGCTGCTCTGCGACGAGCCCACGGGCGACCTCGACCGCAAGTCGGGCGACGAGATCCTCGACCTGCTGCAGGCGCTCAACCGCGAGTACGGCAAGACCATCATCATGGTCACGCACGATCCGCACGCCGCCGAGCGCGCGCACCGCACCATCCACCTCGACAAGGGCCTGCTGCGGGAAGACGCGGCTTGATCACCCGATACCTGCCGCTGCTGGCCGCCAGCCTGCGCCGCAAGCGCCTGCGGACGTTCTTCACGCTCGCGTCGATCGCGGTGGCGTTCCTGCTCTATGGTCTCGCCGACTCGATGCGGCACGCGTTGCAGTCCGGCGTGGACATCGCCGGCGCCGACCGGCTGATCACGATGCACAAGATCTCGTTTACGCAGCTGGTCCCGCAGAGCTACGAGAATCGGATCCGCGCGATCGACGGCGTCGTGGACGTGACGCCGCAGACCTGGTTCGGCGCGTGGTACCAGAACGAGCGCAACCAGCTGCCTGCGTTTCCGGTGAAGCCGGAGGCGTTCCTGCGCATGTATCCCGAGTACCTGGTGCCCGAGGCGGAACGGCTCGCGTGGATCGCAGACCGTACCGGTATCCTGATCGGCCGCGGCGTCGCCGACCTGACGGGCTGGAAAATCGGCGACACGGTTCCGCTGCGCTCGTCGATCTGGCGCCGCACCGATGGCAGCGATGCCTGGGAAGTCACGGTCAGCGCGATCTACGACCTGCCCGAAGGCGGCGATACGCGGCAGATCCTGCTGCACCAGGACTACTTCGACGAAGCGAAGTCGCAAGCCAAGGGGCTGGTGGGCTGGTACCTGGTCAAGGTCGACGACGTCGGTCGGGCCCAGTCGATCGGGCGACAGATCGACCTGCAGTTCGCGAACTCGCCGGCGGAGACGAAGACTTCGTCCGAACGCGCGATGGCGCAGTCGTTCGTCAACCAGGTCGGCAACATCGGCGCGATCCTGCGCGCGATCGTGACGGCCGTGTTCTTCACGATGCTGCTCGTCACGGCCAACACGATGGCGCAGTCGGTGCGCGAGCGGACCAACGAAATCGGCGTCCTGAAGACGCTCGGTTTCACCAATGGCGGAGTGCTCGGACTGGTGCTGGCCGAGGCCGTGCTGATCACGGTACTGGGGGGTGCACTCGGACTCGCCGGCGCGTGGTGGCTCGGCGTGCAGTTCGAACCGGTGTTTCGCCAGTATCTACCCGGCTTCAGCCTGCAGGGCGAGGCCATCCTGATGGGCGCGGTCTTCATGCTGGTCCTCGGCCTCGTGGCCGGCGCGGTGCCGGCGGCGCAGGCGATGCGGCTGCGCATCGTCGAGGCGCTGCGTCGGGAATGAACGCGCCATGAGAGCCTGGCTCAACCAGCTGGCCGCGGTCACGGCCATGAACCTGCGTAACCTGCCGGCCCGGCTCGGCACGTCGCTGGTCGCGGTCGTCGGCATCGGCGGGGTGGTCGCGGTGCTCGTCTCGCTGCTGTCGATGGGCGAGGGATTCCGCGCCGCGCTCGATCTTTCCGGTCGCGACGACGTCGCGCTGGTGCTGCGTGGCGGTTCGCCCGACGAGCTGTCGAGCGCGTTCAGTCGCGAGGAAGTCAACGTCATCGTCTCGGCGCGAGGCATTGCCCGGGACGCGCTCGGGCCAATCGCGTCGCCCGAGTTCTACACGATCGTCGACCTGCCGATGCGCAGCACCGGTACCGGCGCCAACGTGCCATTCCGCGGCGTGACGGCGCGCGCGGCCGGCGTGCGCGAAGGCTTCCGCATCGTCGCCGGCCGGATGTTCGAGCCCGGTAAGGACGAGGTGATCGCCGGCCGCGGCGTCTTCGCGCAGTTCGGCAACGTGGACCTCGGCCGGGAGGTGACCTGGGGTTCGCACGTCTGGCGCGTCGTCGGCGTGTTCGAAGCGGGCGGCAGCGTGTCCGAGTCCGAGGTCTGGACCGACTTGAGCGTGCTGCAAGGGGTCTACCGGCGCGGCAACACGGTCCAGGTGGTGCGCGCGCAGCTCGAGTCACCGGCCGCGCTCGCCGAACTCGCGCGCTGGCTTGATGCGGATCCCCGGGTCAACGTCTCGGTGCGCAGCGAGCGGCAGTTCTACGCCGACCAGTCGCGCATCCTGGTCACGCTGATACGTTACGTCGGCACCGCGATCGCGGTGCTGATGGGGATCGGCGCGGTGTTCGCCGCGTTGAATACGATGTATTCCGCCGTGTCGTCCCGCACCCGCGAGATCGCGACTTTGCGTGCGCTCGGCTTTGGCGCGGCACCGGTCCTCGCATCGGTGCTGCTCGAGGCCATCGTGCTCGGGCTGCTCGGCGGCATCGCGGGCGGGGCGCTCGTCTACCTCGGCTTGAATGGTTACCAGGCTTCGACGCTGAACTGGGCGAGCTTCAGTCAGATCAGTTTCGCGTTCACGGTCACGCCGGAGCTGCTGGTGACGGGTCTCGGGTATTCGCTCATACTCGGCCTCGTCGGCGGCTTGCTGCCCGGATTGCGGGCCGCTCGAATGCCGATTGCGGCGGGCTTGAGGGAGCTCTAAGGGGATGACAACAAGAGGCGGTGGCACCGCGGCTCGGTCCGCGGACAGCAGCCCGTTGCAGATGCCGCTCTGGGCGCCGCGCGCCGCGACGCCGGGTTGGCACGTGCGTATCAGTCGCCGTGCCCGGCGGCTTTCCATGCGAGTGTTCCCCGGTGGGCGGGTCGAAGTCGTCGTGCCGCCTGGCGTGGGGATTCCAGCGATCGAGCGCTTCGTGTCGCAGCATCGCGATTGGGCCGAGCGACGGGCGCGCGAGTTTACGCTGCTGGCCCCGGAGGCGGGACAGCGCCGCCCGGTCAGCGTCGAGCTCGCGTTGCTCGGCCAGCGTTGGGAGGTCGAGTACCACGCGGCGAAGCGCACCTCGATCGCCGACCGCGATGACGGCGTGCTGCGTGTCCGCACGACCGATGGCACGGATCAACAGGTCAGCGGGGCGCTTCTGCGGTGGCTTGCGGGTGTGGCCGCGCGCGAACTCGCTGTGCGCCTCGACGAGACCGCGGGCGAGATCGGCATCGGCTATTCACGGATGCACCTGCGCCGGCAGCGTACCCGGTGGGGCAGTTGCTCGACGGCCGGCACGATCAGCCTGAACGTCTGCCTGATGTTTCAGAGCCCGGCCGTCGTCCGCTACCTGATGATCCACGAGCTGTGCCATCGGGTGCACATGAACCACTCGAAGCGGTACTGGCGGCTCGTCGAGTCGTTCGAGCCGCAGTGGCGGGCGCTCGACGCGGCGTTGCTCAAAGGCTGGCAGCACGTGCCTGCGTGGGTGTTCCCGGCGTGAGTGTAAGATAACGGCCGTCCATCACTTCGACGGTCTGCGTCCGATGCAAGAGCGCCTGCAGAACATCAACGTCCTCTCGAGCGAGCTGCTGCCGACGCCGGAGCAGGTCAAGCTCGACCTGCCGCTGCCGCCGGCCGCGGAGGATTTCGTTTACCGCAACCGCAGCGCGCTGCGCCGGATCCTCGATCGCGAGGACCCGCGGCTGTTCGTCGTCGTCGGGCCGTGCTCGATCCACGACACTGCGGCTGCACGCGAATATGCCGCGCGGCTGCAGGGACTGGCGCGCCGCGTCGAGGGCACGATGTTCGTGCTGATGCGCGTCTATTTCGAGAAGCCGCGCACGACCATCGGCTGGAAGGGCCTGATCAACGACCCGGACATGGACGACTCGTTCCACATCGAGAAGGGCATCCGGCAAGCGCGCGAACTGCTGCTGTTCCTGGCCGACATCGGCCTGCCGGCCGCGACCGAGGCGCTCGACCCGATCATGCCGCAGTACCTGTCCGAACTCGTCACGTGGACCGCGATTGGCGCGCGCACGACCGAGTCGCAGACGCATCGCGAGATGGCGAGCGGCCTCTCGACCCCGGTGGGGTTCAAGAACGGCACCGACGGCTCGCTGTCGGTCGCGATCAACGCGCTGCAGTCCGCGCGCCATCCGCATCACTTCCTCGGCATCACGCAGCAGGGCCAGTCGGCCGTGTTCCGCACGCGCGGCAACCGCTACGGCCACATGGTGCTGCGCGGCGGCGGCGGACGGCCGAACTACGATTCGGTCAGCATCGCCCTTTGCGAGCGCGAGCTCGAGAAGGCGGGGCTGCCGGTCAGCATCGTCGTCGACTGCAGCCACGGCAACTCGAACAAGGATCCCGGCCTGCAGACGCTGGTCGCGGAGAACGTCGGCAACCAGATCCTCGAAGGCAACCGCTCGATCGTCGGGCTGATGCTGGAGAGCAACCTGCACTGGGGGCAACAGCCGATTCCGGCCAACCGGGCCGAATTGCAGTACGGCGTGTCGGTGACCGATGCCTGCATCGACTGGGAGACGACCGAAGGGCTGCTGCAATCGCTCGACGTACGGTTGCGCGCCGCGCCGCGCATCGCCAAGGGCCCCGTGGCCGCTTAGCCGGCGGCGTTTCTCCGGCGCCGCGCGGATCCTGGGCCCGCCAGCTTGACTCGACTGCAGGCCCCGTTGCCGCATCTGCACGCGATGCGCTGGCGCGTCGCGATCATGCTCTGCCTGGTCACGGCGATCAGTTACATCGACCGGCAGGCGCTGTCGGTCGCGGCGCCGGTGGTCCGCGCCGAGTTCGGTCTCACCAATACCCAGTACGGCTGGATCACGTACGCGTTCCTGATGACGTACGCGCTTGGCCAGGTGGCGCTCGGCCCGGTGATCGACAGGCTCGGCACCCGGCGCTCGTTCAGCCTCGCGGTCATCTGGTGGAGCGTGGCGGCCATGCTCCACGCGTTCGGCAAGGGATTCCTGAGCCTGTTCGCGCTGCGTGGGTTCCTCGGCCTCACCGAGGCCGTGAATTTTCCGGCCGCGCTGAAGGCGGTGGCCGAGTGGTTCCCGGCGCACGAGCGCTCGCTCGCGACCGGCATCGTCACCGCGGGTACGGGCATCGGTGCGATCGTGGCGCCGCCACTGGTGGGCTTGCTGATCCACTTCCATGGCTGGCAAGCCGCGTTCCTGGTGCCGGGCGCGGCCGGGTTTCTCTGGGTGCTGGCCTGGAAGCGCATGTACGCGTTGCCCGAGGCGCATCCGACGATCGCGCCGGCAGAGCGCGACTACATCCTGGGCGGACGGGTGCCGGAAGCCGCGGGGAACGCGACCCGCTGGCGCGACTACCTGCGCCACCGAGAGACCTGGGGCCTGATCCTCGCGCGATTCACTGGCGACGGCGCGTTCTATTTCTTTGCATTCTGGTTGCCAAACTACCTGCACAGCGAGCGCGGTTTCGACATCGTCCGGATCGCCTGGGTCGCCGCGCTGCCCTTCGTGGCGGCCGATCTCGGCGCGCTGTTCGGCGGCTGGCTCGGCGGCCGCATGATCGCTCGCGGCGTCGAATTGGACGCGGCGCGCAAACGCGTGATCTGGCTCGGCGCCTTGCTGGTGCCGGTCGCGCTGCCGGCCGTGTTCGTCGAGTCGCCGTACCTGGCCGTGCTGCTCGTCTCGTGCGCGTTGTTTGCGATCCAGGTCAAGCAGGCTTCGTTGTTTGCCGTGCCGACCGACCTGTTTCCGGCCCGGGACGTTGCTGCGGTCTGGGGACTCTCCGGCGCGGCCGGCAGCCTGGCCGCCGCGTTCGCCCAGCCGGTGATCGGCTGGCTGATCGACAATTACTCCTACACGCCGGTGTTCGTGATCGTGTCGTTCATGCACATCGTGTCGGCGTTGACGGTGGCGGTGCTGATTCGCCGGATCGAACCGGTCAAGCTCCGCGTGTCGGCTCCGGGCGTTGCTTGATGAAACGGGTTCACGACCCAGGAGGAAGCACGTGACGAAAAATGGTCTTGATCAGGCAGATTCGGGTCGCCGCGTGGTGATGAGCGCCGTGGCGTTGCTGTCCCTGGTGGCGGTTGAGGTCCAGGCCGGGGAGTTGACCGCGCGGCAGATCGTCGAGCGCGTCCATGCGGCGGCCGGGGGCGAAGCCTGGCTCAAGGCCGGCACCAACGTCATGCGTGGCGACGCCACGCTGTGCCGTGACGGCGATCCCGCGCGCTGCGTGCATGCCGATCGCTATGTGATGTATCGCGTCTATCCGACCGGGTTGCAGCAGGGCGCGCACGCCGGCAGCGGCAAGTTCCGGCTCGACGCCCACGCCGGCGACCGGGTGCTCTTCCAGGTGGCATTCGACGGCGTGCGCTCGTACGACCAGAACGGCCCGATTCCGCCGGAGCGCGCACGCAGCGATGAAGCGAGTGCATTCGGTTTCAGCGCGATCCGCTTCGCTCTGGAGCCGGGGTTCATGGTCGAGCGGGTGACCGACGACCAGGTCGAGGGCCATCCGTGCCACTTCGTACGGGTCGTCGACCCGACGGGCATGCGTACGCTGTTCGGCATCGACCAGGCCACGTTCGCCGTGCGATCGGCGGGCTGGCAGACACCAAAGGGTTTCCATCAGCGCCTGTACTCCGATTTCTATCTCGTCGGGGACACGGCCTTCGTGCAGCCCGGACGCGTGCGTCACTTCTACGACGGGATCAAGAGCGTAGATATACGCTGGACGTCGGCTGAGATCGGTGGCCCGATCCCGGACGAGGTCTTCGTGCTGGGACCAAGTGTAGAATCCGGGCGTTGATCTCCGGGAGATTGGCCATGGCTGCAGCGAAGAAATACGACCTGCTCCTCCGGAATGTCCGCGTCGTCCGGCCGAACAAGGCGTCGGCACAGAAAGCGGACGTCGCGATCGCCGACGGCAAGTTCGCGAAAGTGGCCCGCGAGATTGCCACGGCCGATGCGCGCAAAGTCGTCGACGGCAAGGGCCTGCTGGCCCTGCCGGGTCTCGTCGATCCGCACATGCACACGGGCATCTATTCGCCGCTCGCCGAGGACGCGATCTCCGAGAGCCGGGCGGCGGCGCAAGGCGGCGTGACCTCGAGCCTCAACTACTTCCGAACCGGCCAGTACTACCTGAACAAGGGCGGCGCCTACGCGGATTTCTTCCCGGAAGTGCTCGACATCTCCAGGGGCCGGTTCTTCGTCGATTACGCGTACCACCTCGCACCGATGGATCGCGGCCACATCGACGAGATTCCGCTTCTGGTCGAGAAGCACGGCGTCACGTCGTTCAAGATCTACATGTTCTACGGTGGTTACGGGCTGCACGGCGCCTCGAGCCACCAGCACGAGTTCCTGATGATCGATCGCGACGAGAAGTACGACATCGCGCACTTCGAGTTCGTCATGCGCGGCGTGCAGCGCGCGATGGAGCAGTTCAAGGACCGGCGCGACGCGATCAGCCTGAGCCTGCACTGTGAGACCGCCGAGATCATGGCGGCCTACACGAAGCTCGTGCAGCAGGAGGGCCGGCTCACCGGACTCAAGGCCTACAGCGCGGCCCGGCCGCCACACTCGGAAGGACTTGCGATCTGCATCGCGTCCTACCTCGCGCACGAAACGAACTGCGTCAACATCAACCTGCTGCACCTCACGTCGCGCAAGGCGGTCGAGGCGGCACTGAAGATGGCCAAAGCCTTCCCGCACGTGAATTTCCGCCGTGAGGTCACGGTCGGCCACCTGCTGCTCGACTACGACGCGCCGACGGGCGTGCTCGCCAAGGTGAACCCGCCGATCCGCTCGCGCGCGGACGTCGAGTATCTCTGGCAGACGCTGCTCGACGGCAAGCTCGACTGGGTCTGCAGCGATCACGCCTGCTGCCGTCACGAGATGAAGGTGGACGCGAAGAAGCCCGGCGAAGTCTTCATGGGCAAGTCGGGGTTCGGCGGCACGGAGTACCTGCTGTCGGGTGTGGCGAGCGAGGGCCGCAAGCGCGGGTTGTCCTGGAACCGGATCGCCGAACTGACGTCGTGGAATGCCGCCCAGCGTTTCGGTCTCAAGTCCAAAGGTGACATCGCCGTGGGCTACGACGCCGACCTGGTGTTGTTCGATCCGGACAAGTCGTTCGTCGTCCGCGCGGCCGAGTCCGAGTCGACCCAGGGCTACACGCCGTTCGAGGGCATGGAACTCACCGGCCAGGTCGTCAGCACCTACCTTCGCGGCGGGCTGATCTACGACAAGGGGCGGTTCGTCGGCCAGCCGCGGGGACAGTACTTGTCGCGTCCCT
>Ga0209253_10001377_pt1 | contig 21293 bp, 19 predicted proteins | sample FrelakmetBRP12BR_FD_187145 | JGI IMG/M metagenome (GOLD analysis project Ga0209253, IMG submission 187145) | Freshwater lake sediment microbial communities from the University of Notre Dame, USA, for methane emissions studies - BRP12 BR (SPAdes)... | ecosystem: Environmental > Aquatic >...
ATGTTTTCAGGGCCACAACTGGTCATTATTATTATCCCAAGAGACGGGAAAAATCGTTAAACAGGGCCAACCCCATTAGCAGCATCAACACAATGATGCCCAGGCGCTGGCCAAAATTTTGTATGGTGTCCGACAACGGACTGCCCTTCACTAGTTCAATAAGGTAATACAATAAATGCCCTCCATCCAGTAGCGGCACCGGCAATAAATTCAACACCCCGAGACTGACGCTAACCAAGGCCAGAAACGACAAGAAAGCGGTCCAACCGATGCTAGCGGACTGGCCAGCGAACTGCGCAATCGTAATTGGCCCGCTGATGTTATCCAAAGAAGCCTTGCCAATCAGCATCCTTCCCAACATGCGCAAGGTGAACAGCGACATATTCCAGGTTTTTTTGGCCCCTTCCACGAGGGCCTGCAACGGTCCGTACCTTACCACGACTTGGAGTGTTTCAGCGAAATCATCAGGCACTTTGCCATAGGCATTGATCAACCCGATGGTGCCTTGCTCAGTCTCCACCGCCTCGGGTATGACTTGCAGGGATAAGTCTTGACCCTCGCGGTCGATGCGCACGGTCAATGCTTGACCGGGCCGATCCCGCACATAAGCCGCCCATTCCTGCCAATCATTGACCGCCTTCCCATCCACGGCCAGGATACGATCTGCCGGCTGGAAACCGGCGCGTTCCGCTGCGCCCCCCGTTTTCAATCGTTCGATCACCGCCGGAAAGTGAGGCCGCCATGGGACCATTCCCACCCGTGCAAGCAAGTGGCCGTCTTCCGACAGAGCTTCCATACTGCGCAGATCCAAGCTGCGCTGGCGCACGCGTGCGTCGGCATCGCGCACCTGCACCGGTACCACGCCCCCAGCCATGCCCTGCTCCAACAGGGCCAGGCGAAAATCATCCAGGGTCTGGATCGGGTCATCATCCACCGCCATGACCAGATCGCCCTTCTGGAAGCCGCCTGCTGCGGCCACTGAACCTGGCACGGGCTCGTCCAATAAGGGGCGAAGATCGGTAACGCCGCCCATAAACATGAGTGCGTAAGCGAAGATGGCGAAAAAGAAGTTGCATAGGGGTCCGGCCAGCACGATGGCAATCCGGGAACTCACGGGCTGGCGGTTAAAGGCCCGATGCAGTTCCTGCGCATCAACCTCGCCTTCTCGTTCATCCAACATGCGCACATAGCCGCCGAGCGGAATGACCGAAACCGTATATTCGGTGCCGTCCATTTGGCCGCGACGCAACCATAGAGGACGCCCAAACCCTATTGAAAAGCGCAAAACCTTCACACCCAGGCGACGGGCCACCCAGAAATGGCCAAATTCATGAACCGTGATCAGGATACCCAGAGTGGCCCCTAGGGCTAGCAGGGAAAACAGGGAAGACGTCAGCAGATCACTCATGGTAGCCTCCAGTCAGCCGGCTAATTTGCTCACTCGCAAGCTGGCGCGCAGCAGCGTCGCTTTCCAGTATAATCTGCAACGACACGGCATCCTGGATGGGCATGCGTTCCAGCGTATACTCGATTATCCGGGCAATATCCGTAAAGCGAATCTGCCGCTCCAAGAAAGCCTGTACCGCCACCTCATTGGCGGCATTGAGCACGGCGGACGCCGTGCCGCCCGCCGCCATAGCGGCGAAAGCCAAGCGCAAACATGGAAAGCGGATAAGATCGGGGGCCTCAAAATCCAGGCGCCCCACTTGAAACAGGTCTAGTCGATCGACGCCGGAGGCCATTCTGCGTGGCCAAGCCAGCGCATGAGCAATCGGTGTGCGCATATCGGGATTTCCCAACTGAGCAAGCACGGAGCCGTCCGCATATTCCACCATCGAGTGAATCACGCTCTGAGGATGCACAACCACCTGGACCTTTTCTAGTTCAGTGTTAAACAACCAGCAGGCCTCGATAACCTCCAGTCCCTTGTTCATCATGGCGGCTGAATCCACGGAGATTTTTCGTCCCATATTCCAGTTGGGATGAGCGCAGGCTTGCTCCGGGGTCACCAAGGAGAGTTGTTCCAACGGTTTGTCTCGAAATGGCCCCCCCGACCCTGTCAGCAAAATCCGGGTAATACCCATGGCGTCGAGATCAGCCGCCAATCCGGTCGGCATGCATTGAAATAGCGCGTTGTGTTCGCTATCGATAGGCAACAGCTCAGCGCCGTTCCGACGCACTTCGTCCATAAAGATGCGCCCCGCCATGACCAGCGATTCCTTGTTGGCCAGCAATACGCGCTTACCGGCCTGCACCGCCGCCAGGGTAGGGTAGAGCCCCACCGCTCCGACAATAGCCGCCATAACATAAGGTGCCTGGGGCATAGACGCGACACAATTCAAGCCTTCGATGCCACTCAATACCTGAATGTCACGGCCCGCTGCGCGCAACCGGTCTTGTAATTGCTGAGCCGCGTCGGCATCCCGCATCACCGCATACTCAGGAGCGTACTCCAGGCACTGCCGGCATAGGCCATCCACATTAAGATTGGCGGTCAGGGCGATGATTCGGAAACTTTGGGGATGGCGCCGTAACACATCCAGCGTACTGATACCTACGGAACCGGTAGAACCTAATATAGTAACTCCGATAGGCGCTTTGGATAAGGCAAGGGCGGATTCGGCGAAGCCGTCGGCGGGCAGGCTTGAACTCACGCGGATAATCCTTGTAAACCCAATAGGAAAATAGGCGCAGCCGCCGTCAAGCTATCCATACGATCCAGAATACCGCCATGACCCGGCAGTAGATAGCCGCTGTCCTTGGCGCCATGCTGCCGTTTAAGCATGCTTTCAAGCAGGTCGCCGGCGATAGAAAACACGACCGTTACCATGCAAATCAGGATAAACTGAGGCCATTGTCCCAGCTCCAGGCCAAACACCATGGCGCCGAGCATGGCAAATAGCAAGGTTGCGGCAAGCGCTCCATAGGCGCCTTCCCGGGTCTTGCCGGGACTAATGCGCGGCGCTAGCTTGTGATATCCCCATCTGCGGCCAGCAAAGTAGGCACCGCTATCGGCGATCCAGATCAGTAACAGCAGAAACAATACATAATCGGGACCAAGGGACGGCGCGCTGCGCAAACCCATCAGCGCTACCCAGGCCGTCACCAGGGTAATAAGGCCGGCCAACTCCCAGGCCAACACCGGGTCTCTAATCTGGGGATTGGCTGCATACCGCCGCAGCCATGCCAACACATAACACCAGTAGGCACAGGCCAAGGCCAATATAGCCCACGAGAAAGCCTGGCTTTCCAGCAATACCCAGGCCAGCACCATAAGGCTGAGCACCAGGATGCAGTAACCGACCCGGCCGACCGATCTGGACAGCCCCAACAAACCGCCCCACTCCCAGGCACCGAGCAAGACGAATACCAACAGCGCGATCCCGAACCACATCGTCGGTAACACAAGAGTTCCCGCCACCACCAGGGTTCCCAGGATGGCAGCGGTAAGAAGACGCTGCTTAAGCACCGCCGCCCTGCTCCACCTGCTCACCGGTTTGACCGAATCGGCGCTGCCGCTTCGCAAAAGACAGGCAAGCGGCAGCAAGGTCTTTGGCGTCATAGTCTGGCCATAGGCGATCGGTGAAATAAAATTCCGTATAGGCCATCTGCCAGAGCAGGAAATTGCTGATACGCTGCTCACCACCGGTGCGGATAAAGAGATCTGGCTCCGGCAGATCATGTAAACACAAGCGTTCCTGCACGCATTCGACAGTGATATCTTGCGGGTCCAAACGTCCTTCCTTAACCTCCTGCGCCAATTGCCGGGCCGCCTGGGTAATATCCCAGCGCCCGCCGTAATTGACCGCGATTACTAGCGTCAAACCAGAATTACACGCCGTCCGCGCCTCGGCTTGAGTGATATGCGCTTGCAATGTCTCTGGAAAAGCCTCGCGGTCGCCGATAAAGCGCAGGCGCACATTATTGCTCTGCAAACGGCGCAGATCCTTGCGCAGGGTCGTGAGAAACAATTCCATCAGCAGGCTCACTTCCTGCTGGGGGCGCCGCCAATTCTCGCTACTGAAGGCAAATAACGTGAGCACTTCGACACCCTGGTCTATGCAAGCCTTAACAACCCGCTGGACGGCTTTGACGCCCTCGCGGTGCCCGGCGGGACGCGGCAAGAATCGTTGCTTAGCCCACCGCCCGTTGCCATCCATGACAATCGCTACATGGCGAGGCAAGTTTGTCCTTCTTGACGTCGCTGGTTCGCTAGTATGGGCGGGCATTACATCCACTATCAGGTTCTTTACTCAGGGTAACGGGAGCGACTCAAATTTCCATCAACTCAGCTTCCTTCGTCTCCAGCACCTTTTCTATTTCACCGATGTATTTATCGGTCAGTTTCTGAATGTCATCTTGAGCGCGGCGTTCCGCATCTTCCGTAATCTCTTTCTCTTTAAGCAGTTCCTTGAGAAGCGTGTTGGCATCGCGGCGGATATTGCGTATTGCCACCCGCGCTCCCTCTCCTTCATGCCGCACTACCTTCACCAGGTCCCGGCGGCGTTCCTCAGTCAGGGGCGGCAAGGGAATCCGCATAACGGTACCGGCCGTGACAGGATTCAGTCCCAAATCGGAGGCCAAAATAGCCTTTTCAACGGCCGAGACCATATTTTTTTCCCAAGGCGAGACTACCAAGGTACGAGAATCGCCCACCGTGATAGAGGCAACCTGATTGAGTGGCACTTCGGAACCGTAATAGTTGACGGTAATATGGTCCAGCAGACTGGTATGGGCTCGCCCGGTGCGTAACTTGATAAGTTCATGCTTGAGACTTTCAACACTTTTCGCCATCCGGGAAGCAGCTTCTTTTTTAAGATCATTGATCATCTATCGTTAACCCCGCACTACGGTTGTACCCACGTTCTCTCCACCCACAAGCCGTATTAGATCACCGCGCCGGTTCATATTGAACACCTTCAGGGGCATGTCATGCTCTCGGCACATGACAATGGCGGTAGCGTCCATGACCTTTAGCTTGCGGTGCAAGGCTTCGTCGTAGGTCAATTGTTCATAGCGCCACGCATCCGGTACTTTGACCGGATCTGCCGAATAGATACCGTCCACTTTGGTGGCCTTGATCATCACTTCGGCGTTAATCTCGATAGCTCTCAGACTGGCCGCGGAATCGGTGGTGAAGAAAGGATTGCCAGTACCTGCGGCGAAAATCACCACCCGACCCTTTTCAAGGTGGCGGATAGCGCGCCGCCGCAGGTAATCCTCGCAGACCTCATTGATGCGGATGGCCGACATCACCCGGGCAAAGATGCCTAGGCGTTCGAGGGCATCCTGCATGGCCAGCGAGTTCATTACGGTAGCCAACATACCCATATGATCAGCGGTCACGCGGTCCATGCCGGCTTCGGCAAGCCCGGCGCCCCGAAACAAATTACCACCACCAATCACGATGCCAATTTGCACTCCCAGCCGATTGAGTTGCGCCACCTCTTCCGCAATCCGGGTGATAACCTGAGGATCGATACCATAATCTTTATCCCCCATCAGCGCTTCACCACTGAGCTTCAACAGAATCCGTTTATAAACCGGGCGTAATTCCTGCATGAGGTTTGGAGAACCTTGTCGACCAGCGATAGCCAAAGATTGTACTGCTTTACAGCCAAGGAGTCAGCCTAAGTAGGCATTTCGCCATCTCGCGACGATGAACCATCAAGTACCGCGCACCTGCGCCATCACTTCCTCGGCGAAGTTTTCAGACTTTCTCTCGATACCCTCGCCCAGTTCAAAGCGCTGGAAGGCGGTAACGCTGGCTTGCGCAGCCTGCAGCAATTTTGCCACGCTCTGTTCGGTGTCCTTGACAAAGGGCTGCCCCAATAAGGTCACTTCAGCCAAGTACTTACGCACTCGGCCTTCCACCATTTTGGCGATGATATTCGCTGACTTGCCACTTTCCGCGGCCTGCGCGGCATAGATTTCCCGCTCCTTGACTAGCAGCGCCGCAGGCACCTGATCATCGCTTACGCAAATCGGCTTGCTGGCGGCCACCTGCATAGCGATATCTTTGGCAAGCTGCTGGTCCCCCCCGCGCAGATCCACCAACACGCCAATACGGCCACCATGCAGATAACTGCTCAGAATCCCATTCTGGGTAGTGTAACGAGCAAAGCGGCGCACGTTGATGTTTTCGCCAATCTTGGCGATGAGTTCCCGGCGCACCTGATCAACGCTCTTATCACCCTGCAAAGGCATCGCCAACAAGGCGTCCACATCCCGGGGGTCGCGACGCAGAACCAGTTCGGCGACGGCCGTAGCGAAATCCTGGAAGTCCTTGCCTTTTGAAACGAAATCAGTCTCACAATTGACTTCCACCATGGCAACGGCTCTGCCGTCATCGGCCTGGCGCACGATTATCATCCCTTCGGCGGCGGTGCGGTCGGCCTTTTTATCAGCCTTGGCAAGACCGCTCTTGCGCATCGTCTCAACGGCAGCCTCGATATCACCATTGGTTTCTTGCAAGGCTTTCTTGCAATCCATCATGCCAGAACCGGTGCGCTCACGGAGTTCTTTTACCAACGCCGCAGTAATCTGTGCCATGTTTTTTACCTCGACAGAATTGAATTCTCATAAATCTCTGGCCCCCTCGACATCTGCTGAACGTTTATTCTATAGAGATACGGGGGGATCATCTAAAATACCGAAAAGGCCCGCAGGCTCTAGGCGCGCGGGCCTTTATCGGTCAGCTAGGGAGAACCGACTCAGTCGGCAGCCACTCTATCGCTGTTCTCAGCCACAACCACCTCGCGAATTTCGACGAACTCTTCGCTGTCTCCATCCAGGTTCGGCAGATCTAAACGCCCTTCCAAAATAGCCGTGGCGACGCCTTCCGCATACAAGGCGATAGCGCGAATCGCGTCGTCATTACCGGGGATGACATACTCCACCCCGTCTGGGGAATTGTTGGTATCCACCACACCGATTACTGGGATGCCCAGCTTGTTGGCCTCTTTGACGGCGATTTTTTCATGACCCACGTCGATCACGAACAAGGCATCGGGCAGGCTAGACATGTCCTTGATGCCACCCAGGCTGCGTTCCAGCTTGTCCATTTCCCGCCTGAGCAGAATGACCTCCTTTTTGGCAAGCCGATCGAAACTGCCATCCTGAGACATGATTTCCAAATCTTTCAGACGCTTGATAGACTGGCGCACCGTCTTGAAGTTAGTCAGCATACCGCCGAGCCAGCGATGATTGACGTAGGGCATGTTGCAGCGGATGGCAGCCTGGGCAGTGGCCTCGCGGGCGGAGCGTTTAGTGCCAACGAACATTATCTTGCCACCTTTGGAAGCCAGCTTGCCCATGAAGTTCAGGGCATCGTTGTATAGGGGCAGAGTTTTTTCAAGATTCACGATATGAATCTTGCTGCGCGCACCGAAGATATAGGGCGCCATCTTGGGATTCCAGTAACGAGTCTGGTGGCCAAAGTGAACGCCGGCTTCCAGCATCTGGCGCATGGAAACAATCGCCATCGCAATTCTCCTCATTGTTAGGGTTGGGCCTCCCTACGTCCCATGCAACGACCCCGTGGGGCACCCGGTTGCATGTGTCGATGCAGGTGAGGATTTGTTTGATTTGCCTAATAGGCGCGCGCTTTATACCATATTTTGCTTTGCAAAACCAAATGAACCGCCACCCTGGGATAGTGTCTCAGGGCTTGCTACCCGATAACCGCGCATTCACTTGTCGCTCTTGAATCGTCAAGGAACACCCCCATGAGCAGCACCATCAAGACGCCCGCAGAAGTTGAAAAAATGCGCATCGCTGGACGTCTGGCAGCGGATGTCCTGCACATGATCGGCCCCTCTGTGCAGGATGGCGTGACCACCGAAGAATTGGACCGCATCTGTCACGACTACATCGTGAACTACCAGCAGGCAATCCCCGCCCCTCTCAATTACCGGGGCTTTCCGAAATCCATCTGCACGTCCGTCAATCACGTCGTCTGCCATGGTATCCCCAGCCAAAAACGTTTGAAGCGAGGGGACGTGGTGAACATCGACGTCACCGTCATCAAGAATGGTTATCACGGCGATACGAGCAGGATGTTTTTTGTGGGCGAACCGCCTATCATTGCCCGCAGGGTCTGCACCATTGCCTACGAGTGCATGTGCATCGGTATTACCATGGTGAGACCGGGCATACGTCTAGGGGATATCGGTTACGCCATCCAGCAACATGCCGAAACCAACAACTGCTCTATCGTGCGCGAGTATTGCGGCCATGGGATCGGGCGGCGCTTTCATGAGGACCCCCAAGTATTGCATTACGGCAAACCGGGACAGGGTGAGGAATTGATACCAGGCATGACCTTTACCATCGAGCCCATGGTGAATGCTGGCAAACGTTACACTAAATTGCTTCCCGATGGTTGGACCGTAATCACCAAGGACCATAGCATTTCAGCTCAATGGGAGCATACCGTGCTGGTGACGGAAACCGATTTCGAAGTATTGACACTGCGCCCTGGCGACGCTCTGTAGTCCGCGCCACTCATTAGTCAGGATCTAGGTATCTGTATGTCCACCTTGCAAGTTGCGCAGACGTTGCATTTTACCGACCAGAATATTTTTGACGGTACTGCTTTCGATCGAGAACTTGCCCACAACGGCAATCCGCTCAAACTGTTCCGCGAAACCCTGAAACACGGCGATGCAACCCTCAAGCTGCTGTTTTATAAGGGGGTGCCGGCCTATGAACTGGTGCCGGCCCGCGCCCAGCTTATCGATGAACTGTTGCGACGGGCATGGGCGCATTTCTTCGAACCCGATCCCGCCGACTTGACCCTGGTGGCGGTTGGCGGCTACGGGCGCGGCGAATTACATCCCTCCTCGGACATAGACATCATGGTGCTCACGGCCGATAACGCCAATTCCGAGCGCCGCGAGGGGTTGGAGAAATTTCTCGCGTTTCTCTGGGACATCGGCCTGGAAGTAGGCCAGAGCGTGCGCACCCTCGAAGATTGCGTCCAGGAAGGAGCCGCCGACGTTACCGTGGCTACCAGTCTGATGGAGGCCCGGTGGTTGGTTGGTTCCCCCTCGCTGTTCAAGCAGATGCGCGCGCTGACGGGGCCCGACCGCATTTGGCCTAACCGCGCGTTCTTCGAAGCCAAACAGAAGGAACAACAAAAACGCTGCCATAAATTTAACGACACTGCCTATAATTTGGAACCTAATGTCAAGGAAGGTCCGGGGGGGCTGCGCGATCTGCAGATGATCGGCTGGGTGGCCAAACGCCATTTTGGCGCCACTACCCTCCACGACCTAGTGGTCCACGGCTTTCTCACGGAACGGGAATACCGGGAATTGATCGATTGCCAGAACTTCCTATGGCAGGTGCGCTTCGCCCTGCATGCGCTGACGGGGCGCCGTGAGGACCTGCTGCTGTTCGATTACCAGGGTCGGCTGGCCCAGCAGTTCGACTACCATGATCAGGGCGACAACCTGGCCATAGAACAATTCATGCAGCGCTACTACCGCACCATCATGGCGCTGAGCCGGCTCAACGAAATGCTGCTGCAATTGTTCGAGGAAGCCATCCTGCTGGCTGATGAACCGGGCGACCCCGTGCTGATCAACAGCCGCTTCCAAGCCCGCAAGGGATATCTGGAGGTTACCCGGCCAAACGTCTTTATCCGCTATCCATTCGCCCTGCTCGAAATCTTTCTGGTGCTACAGCAGCATCCAGAACTCAAGGGCGTGCGCGCCTCCACTATCCGCCTGATTCGCGATCACCTGTCCCTGATCGATAAAAAATTTCGCAATGATATTCGCTCCCAAACCTTGTTCATAAAGATCCTGCGCCAGCCCTACGAGGTCACCCGACAACTGCGGGCCATGAACAATTATGGGGTATTGGCCGCCTATCTACCTGAATTCGCTAATATTGTCGGGCGCATGCAGTACGATCTGTTCCACACCTATACCGTGGACCAGCATATCCTGTTTGTGGTGCGCAATCTGCGAAGATTTTATGTGCTTGAATTTTCTAGTGAATTCCCGCATTGCAGCGCCATTATTCGAAAGCTGCCCAAACCGGCGCTGCTGTATATCGCCGGGATTTACCACGACATTGCCAAAGGTCGCGGCGGCGATCACTCCGAACTGGGCGCCGTGGACGCGAAGAAATTCTGCCGCCGGCATGGACTCAGTAGAATTGACACGGGATTGGTAAGCTGGCTGGTCCGCAGTCATCTCACCATGTCCTTGACTGCGCAGAAAAAAGACCTCGATGATCCGGAAGTCATCAACGATTTCGCGCATCGCGTGGGTGACCAGATGCATCTAGACTACCTCTACCTGCTTACCGTCGCCGACATCCGTGCTACCAATCCCAGACTCTGGAACACCTGGCGCGCCTCTTTACTATGGCAGCTTTACGAGACCACCCGGCGTGCCCTGCGCCGTGGCCTGGGCAATCCCATCGACATCAAGGAGCGCATCCGGGAAATTCAGTACCAGGCCCTCGCGCAGTTGCGCACTAGGGGTATCGATGAAAAACGCATTAAAGAAGTATGGCGAGGTTTCGGCGATGACTACTTTATGCGTTACTCGGCCGATGAAATCGCCTGGCATACCCGCGCTGTCATCAAAAAAACCGATGCTGAACGTGCTCTGGTGCTGGCGCGCCAGGATGATGTTCGGGGTGGCACCGAGATATTTATCTTTGTTCGCGATCAGGAGGCCATTTTCGCGCGCATGGTATGGACCATGGACAAGCTTGGCCTGACCGTCATGGATGCCCGCATCATTACCAGCCACTTTGGTTATACGCTCGATAGTTATACGGTGCTGGAGGACTCCGGCGAACCCATCTGCAATCGCGAACGGATCAAGGAGATCATTACTACCCTGTGCCAGCAACTCGATAATCCCGATGCCAACCTCACCTACTCGAACCGGCGCACTCCAAGGATTTTGCGGCACTTTCAAACGCCTACCCAGGTTTCTTTCACTGACGATGAACCGAACAAACGCACGGTGATGGAGATCGTCACGGCTGACCGCCCCGGCCTGCTGGCCCGCATCGGACAGGCTTTCATAGAGCGCGGCATACAATTGCAAAACGCCAAGATCGCCACCATTGGTGCCCGCGCCGAAGATGTGTTTTTCATTACCGACCGCGATTGCAAGCCTTTGCGGGACTCGCAAAAAGAGGCTCTACGAGAGACACTGGTTCGACTGTTAGACGCCCCCCCGGCACCCAGCCACTAGCGCCACAGAGCGCAAGAAGCAATCCTGGAGTTCGATAGAGAAGTAAAGGGTGTGTAATAAAATCGTAGCACTTCAAGCTTATAGTGCCTCCAGATACGCGATTAGCTCTCTTCATCCGTATAATTTGGAGGTTTTTGTGATCAGTAAAAAACTCGCCCTCGTTGCCGCGATTACTGCTGCGGTAGCCGGTACCGCTCACGCCCAATCAGCTCGCGATTATTTGTTTATTGTTGGTTCGTCTACCGTCTATCCGTTCGCGACGGTGGTAGCCGAGCAATTCGGCAAGACGACCAAATTCAAGACCCCGAAAATTGAATCTACCGGTACTGGTGGTGGCTTGAAGTTGTTCTGCGCTGGTGTTGGCATTGAGCACCCGGATATCGCCAACGCCTCTCGCCGCATTAAGAGTTCCGAAGTAGATATGTGCGCTCAAAACGGCGTCAAGGAGATCGTCGAGGTTAAAATCGGCTACGATGGCATCGCCATTGCCAACTCCAAGAAGGCCAAGCATTTCACCTTGACTCGCAAAGAACTGTTCCTGGCCCTGGCCAAGAATGTGCCACAGACAGGCGGCGACAAGCTGATACCCAATCCCTATAAGACCTGGGAGGAAATTAATCCCGACCTGCCCAAAGCCAAGATCGAGGTCATCGGTCCGCCGCCCACCTCCGGCACCCGTGATGCCTTCGTTGAACTCGTGATGGATCATGGTTGTAAAGAGTTCCCCGCCATCAAGGCACTAGAGCAAAGTGACCCCAAAGCCTTCAAGGCAGCCTGTCAAACCGTGCGGGAGGATGGTGCCTACATCGAAGCGGGTGAGAACGATAATTTGATCGTTCAAAAGTTGGAAGCCAACCCAAATGCACTGGGTATCTTCGGCTACAGCTTCCTGGAGCAGAACACCGACAAGATCCAGGGCTCCCATATCGATGGCGCTCAGCCGACCTTTGAAAACATTTCCTCGGGTAAGTATCCGGTGTCGCGGCCGCTGTATTTTTACGTGAAAAAAGCCCATGTTGGCGTCATTCCTGGCATTAAAGAGTACATTGCCGAGTTCACATCCGATAAGGCCATTGGACCCGATGGCTACCTGTCCGACAAGGGCCTTATTGCAGAGCCTGATGCTGAACGGAAACAAGCGAAAGCCGAGGCAGACCAATTAAAACCTCTGTCTCTCAAGTAAGGGATTGGGCGCAGAACCAGCTCGGCGGACGGGTCATGCGACTCGCTCCGCCGGTCTACTTGGTCGCCATTCATTAACCGCACTCAGCGTGAGCGTCAATCCATGCTCTCTTACCTCATACTGCTGCTTCTGATCCTGACCACCGTCAGCTATTACCTTGGGCGCAGCCGCTCCCTCGCCTCGGTAAGCGGTCGCACCCAGGACTTACACTCACTGCCCAGCTATTATGGGTTTTTCACCGCGCTTTGGTGTGGCCTACCGGCGTTGATCGTATTTGTTTTCTGGATAACTTTTCAACCTACCATCATCACCCATCTGGTTGTCGCCGGGATGCCTCCGGAAATTCAAGGGCTTCCGGAGGCGCAGCTCAACCTGGCTATTAATGATTTAAAGAATGTCGTTAGCGGTAACATCGTCTCCAGCAATCCAAACCCGGCGATGCTGGCTGCCGCTGAACACTACAAGAATCTGCAAACCATCAGTTCCGCGGCGCTCTGGGTAACCGTTCTGGCGCTGGCTATTGGAGGCATCGCTTATGCCCGGCGCTCCATCGCGCCGACGTTGCGCGCTCGTAACAAGGTGGAAATGACCATCATGGTGTTTTTCATCGCCAGTTCCACCATCGCCATTTTCACCACGATAGGCATTGTCCTATCGGTACTCTTCGAGTCCCTCCGCTTCTTTCAGAAAGTTCCGGTGACCGAGTTCTTGTTCGGGCTGCAATGGAGTCCACAGACTGCGCTGCGCGCTGACCAGGCCGGTTCCTCCGGCGCTTTTGGCGCCGTGCCTCTGTTTACGGGCACCCTGCTGATTTCCGCCATTGCGATGCTGGTTGCCGTGCCTTTAGGGCTGATGTCGGCACTTTATTTGTCCGAATACGCAGCCCCTAAATTCCGGGCAGTGGCGAAACCCATACTGGAGATCCTGGCGGGTATTCCTACCGTCGTCTATGGTTTTTTCGCGGCGCTGACGGTAGCACCCATCGTTCGCGATACCGGCCATCTGCTGGGCTTGAACGTAGCCTCCGAAAGCGCGCTGGCTGCGGGCTTGGTAATGGGCATCATGATTATCCCGTTTGTGTCATCCTTGTCCGACGATGTTATCAATGCGGTTCCCCAAGCGATGCGCGATGGTTCCTACGCCCTGGGCGCTACCCGCTCGGAAACCATCACCCGGGTCATCCTGCCGGCGGCGTTGCCAGGTATCGTGGCCGCCATTCTGTTGGCTGCCTCGCGCGCCATCGGCGAAACCATGATTGTCGTCATGGCGGCGGGTATGGCAGCCAATCTCACCGCTAATCCACTGCAAGCAGTCACCACGGTAACGGTGCAAATCGCGACGCTGTTGACGGGCGACCAGGAGTTCGAAAGCGCCAAGACATTGGCAGCCTTTGCCTTAGGTTTGGTTCTGTTCACGGTCACTTTGGCACTCAACGCCATCGCCCTCCACGTGGTCAGAAAATATCGGGAACAGTATGAATAACAGTAACCTGACGCCTGCCGCGGCAAATACTACCGCCATCGTTGCTGCTGGACTCAAGCACCGTCATGCGGCCGAAAAGCGCTTTAAATTATATGGCTTGATTGCCATCACCCTCGGCCTCTTATCGGTCCTGCTGTTATTTGTCGATATCATCAGCAAGGGCTACCCGGCCTTTCAGCAGACCTTCGTTAAGCTGGAAATCAAGTTTGACGAGGCTTCCCTGGACCCCACCGGCAGCCGTGATCCGCAGGTATTGGCCAGCGCAGATTACAGCGCGTTGGTAAAAGCCGCCCTGCGCGAGCTGTTCCCTGACGTGGCGGGGCGGGAAGAACGCCGGGCGCTGTATGGTCTGATCAGCTCCGGCGCCAGTTTTCAACTACAGGATATGGTGCTCAAGAATCCCGCACTGATTGGCACCACTCAGTCCGTGTGGGTTCCCGCTGCCGCCACGGTGGATACTTTTATCAAGGGTGGTATCGACCGGGATACAACGGAAATCAACCGTTCCCTTAAGGACAACCAAATCGTCTGGATCGATAAGCTGGTTGCTTCAGGGGCTGTGGAAAAACAGTTCAACAAGGCTTTATTTACCAATGGCGACTCCCGCGAACCGGAATTGGCGGGTATTCGCGGCGCGCTCATGGGTTCCATCTACACGCTGCTGGTGACCATGGCACTTTCTTTCCCGATGGGGGTGGCGACGGCCTTGTATCTGGAGGAGTTCGCCGCTAAAAACAGATGGTCCGACCTAATAGAGGTCAATATCAACAACCTGGCGGCTGTGCCGTCCATCATCTACGGACTGCTGGGCTTGGCTGTATACCTGCAATTTTTTGGCCTGCCGCGCTCGGCACCCTTGGTGGGTGGTCTGGTGCTGACTCTGATGACACTGCCCATCATCATCATCGCCAGTCGCGCCGCGCTGAAATCGGTGCCGCCATCGATACGCGAAGCTGCCTTGGGGATGGGTGCCTCAAAGATGCAAATGGTCTTTCATCACGTTCTGCCACTGGCCATGCCTGGCATGTTAACCGGCGCCATTATCGGCATGGCCCATGCCTTGGGCGAAACGGCGCCCTTGTTGATGATCGGCATGGTCGCTTTTATCGTGGATATACCGCACGGCATCCTGGACCCAGCCACGGTGTTGCCCGTGCAAATCTATCTGTGGGCAGACCTTCCAGAACGGGCGTTTGTTGAGCGCACCTCGGCCGCCATCATGGTGTTGCTCGCCTTTTTAATTACCATGAATGCCGTGGCCGTTATCCTGCGCAGACGCTTCGAGCGACGCTGGTAGGACCCGGTCAGAGGTAGATAGATGAACGCTGAAAGAGAAATGCTATGAATACCGCAACCATTCAAGAGCGAATTAGCATGGCAACAGACATGCAACCGGACACCAAAATACAAGACAAGCCCACCGCCAAAGTTGGTTATGAAGACCGCAGGACGGTTGGAGAGATCACCGTCGACAACCCCAAGATGACTTGCCGCGATGTCAACGTTTACTATGCCGAGAAGCACGCCATCAAAAATGTGACCGTCGACATCGGAGCCAACGAAGTCATCGCGTTTATCGGTCCGTCGGGCTGTGGCAAATCCACTTTTCTGCGCTGCCTGAACCGTATGAACGATACTATCGACATCTGCCGGGTAACCGGACAAATGATGCTCGAGGGCCAGGATATCTACGACAAGAATCTAGATGTGGTGCAGTTGCGTGCCCGCGTGGGCATGGTATTCCAAAAACCCAACCCCTTCCCCAAATCCATCTACGAAAATATCGCCTACGGTCCCCGCATCCATGGCCTCACCAACAGCAAGGCCGAGCTTGATGAGCTGGTTCATAAATGTCTGCAGAAAGCAGGTTTATGGGAGGAAGTCAAAGATCGGCTGGATAATCCCGGAACCGGTCTCTCGGGCGGCCAACAGCAGCGTCTGTGTATCGCCCGCGCCATCTCGGTCAGTCCTGAGGTGATCTTGATGGATGAGCCCTGCTCTGCCTTAGATCCTATCGCCACGGCGAAAATTGAAGAACTGATGGACGAGCTCCGCGAGAACTACACCATCGTCATCGTTACGCACTCCATGCAGCAGGCCGCCCGCGTTTCCCAGCGCGTAGCCTACTTCCATCTAGGCGATTTAATCGAGGTGGGCGAAACCGAGCTGATCTTCACCAATCCCCGGCATAAGCTGACCGAAGATTACATCACCGGCCGTTTTGGTTGATGGTATCTCGCACAATGCAGGCAGTCATGAACAATGGCAACTTCGGAGGAGAACTTTTAAGTATGGCTATAGGCACAGGCGAACATACCGTCAAACGTTATGACCAGGAACTCTCGCAACTGCGCGGCCTGGTGCTGGAGATGGGCGGCTTGGTGGAAGAGCAGATCAAGAGCGCAGTGAAGGCACTGGACGATGAGGACTTTAAAACTGCCCGGGAAGTGATTGCCCGAGACCAGGTGGTCAATGGCCTGGAAGTCAAAGCCAGTGACCTGGGCATTAGCTTGCTCGCCTTGCGCCAACCCGCTGCCAGCGACCTCAGGCTGATCATGTCCCTGTCCAAAATCATTACCGACCTGGAGCGTATCGGCGACGAGGCCGAGAAGATCGCTCGCATGGTGGTGCACATCTACGACAGCAGCAATAGCCCGCCGAGCAACCGGCTGTTTCGGGATGTGATGACCATGGCGCATCTAGCATTGAACATGCTCCACGACGCCATGGACGCCCTGGCGCGCCAAGATGTGGAGAAGGCCGTGGAAGTCACCCAGGGCGACGATGAGCTGGACCGGGAGTATCAATCCGCGTTACGCCGTCTGATGACGTATATGATGGAAGATCCTCGCACCATCGGTCACGGCATTGATGTCATGTTCATGATCAAAGCGCTGGAGCGCATGGGCGATCATGCCAAGAATATCGCCGAGTACATCATCTACATGGTCAAGGGCAAGGATGTGCGGCATCACAGCAATATCAGCGATTTGACCAAGGACAATCCACCGGACAAAGACCCTCCCAAGGCGCGCTAACCGCTTGCCTTGCGTGGCTAGTGGGGGGTTAGCCAACCCCCACCCCCGGCGGCAATCCACTATGACTGGTGCCGCAACCAGGTAGCATGTTTGTTGCGGATATCCTCGAGCACTTCCAGGTCAATCAGATCGTCCTCTCGGATACGCTCGTCATAGTTTTCCCAACCCATAAAATCGTGCAGGGCCTTTTGGGTGGTCGCGTCGAAGATCCCGGTGGCGGCACCCCTGTAGAAGCCGCGGGCGCGGAAAATCTGTTGCAATTCATTGGCAATCGCCATATCCACAGGGACGAGATTGCCGGGGTCGCTGCGGAAAAAAGTCAGGCGGTGCAGGGCGTACAGCCGAGCCAGTTCCTGAATGGGGGCAGGATGATCGTAGACGGAAATATCCACATAGCGGTCATCGAAACCACCGTAGCCGCCACCCTCGCGCACCACCAGCAGCGCAGCGGACTGTTGGCCGCGGCGGTCACCGCCCGCCGCCTGACCGGCAGCGAGGGCGGCGAGCAAGCGTTCGCTGAGCGGTCCCGCCGCCCGCCGAAAGGCTTGCGCCATGTCTTTCAAAACCGATTCCCCCGCAAGGGTATTGCCCTGCACCGCAAAATGCTCCCCGTTCAAGCCACCCGAGTAAGCGAAGCAGCGAGCCCCAGTGAAGGTGGCGACACGCCCATGCGTGTCGACAATTCCCACCTGCCGGTAATCCCGCTGGGAGTCGTTGCCGGTCAGGATATCGATAGCCTGCTGCGGCGCCGCTCCACTTTCCAGCAGCGCCAGTCCCTTGGGTCCATAGCTGGTATTGCAGTAAGACTGGGTCGCCACCGCGCCAATTCCGGCTCGGGCAAAGGGAATGGTCACGCCCACGTTGGGAAACTTGGATTGCACTGCGACCCCCAAGTCACCATTAGCAGGATCGAATGCCACGATCGAAAAAGTCACTGACGGATCTCTCTCCCCAATCACTCAAACGAGCAGACTAAACGGCGTCTGCTGACAGAACGCTATCTTCCAGTGTACAGCCACGTTCCTGCGTTTTCAGGCAGGCTCATCGTGACGCAGCCATTCGCATCGGAACCAATTCCAACAACGGTTCAACAGCAGGCGGTTTATTGTTAACGGCTCGCAACAAAGTCCAATAACCAAGCAGATTGACGGGGGTACTGGTTATCACGTCCAGGCCCGTTTCCCGTATGAAATTTTTGAGGGAAAAATCAGGGCGAAACCCCAGCATTTTCGATAAAGGTGCAATCAATTTCTCCATGCCGCCGATGACGGGGTTGGAGCTGTGGAAATGGTTGACGATAAACAACTCACCACCGGGTTTGCAAACCCGGTGCATTTCTTCCACCAACCGCTGGGGATGGGGCACCACGGAAGCAACATACATGGCAACCACTTTGTCAAAGCTGTTGTCCGCAAACGTCATCTGCTCGGCATCCATTTCGAATAACTCCACCTGCTTCAGATCGTCTCGTTCCTTACGGGCCCGGGCACGCGCAAGCATCTCGGCGGACAGGTCAATGCCGGTAATAGTCACGGTTGACGGATACATTGGCAAAGACAAACCAGTCCCGACACCCACTTCCAGAATACGGTCCCCCGACTGACAGTGTATTGCATCGATAACCGCTTTCCGACCTGGCTGAAACACCGCACCAAAGTAGAAATCATATCCACGAGCATAGCGTCGATAGGACTTCTGGATCGCATCGATATCCAAATTTGTACTCCTTCTTGTCTGGAACACCAGACAATGATCTTTAGTAATTGCAGAATATGGCAACGCCACGTAAAAAAACCCTTGATCGCAGTCATGCAACCAGCTCATCAAAACGTTTCCTTTCAATTGTACCCCTAGGCTCTTCCCTGCATAAAGCCCGTCAAGCCGCGTTTGCCAAGTGGACTATACACCATATCCGCCCGCCATCTTAAGAAACAATCGCACTGAAGTGTTAGCACGCGCCCTTGATTAACCACAACTCCTTATTGTTCAAACCATACCGTTGCAACTACTTTCCCTTAAAAACTCCTTAACGTTCGATGCTCCGAGGCATTCGGCGAGCACATTGAAAGCCGCTGCCAAGCCCCCATTTATGTTTAATGTAGAGCAGTCCGAGCTAGCAACTCCCCACTGAAGCTATCAGGGACCGCCTTGAAAGAGTGAACCGGCACCGGGAGACCACAAAATGCAGGATTTTAACCATCATGCCCTTACCCTGATCGACAGCCCGGAGGGCGTTCACAAGCCAGGCCGCTGCACGGTAAGATCAAGTGATTCCACCGATGTGGAGTTCCTGGATGCCTACTCACGGGCCGTCATTACGGTGGCGGATACCGTCGGCCCGGCCGTGGTCAGTATCGCTGTCGGCAATCTCTCCGCTGGCAATGCCGGTGAACCAACCGGAGCGGGCTCCGGGGTAGTCATTGCCCCGGACGGCTACATCGTCACCAATCATCATGTCGTACATCAAGCCAAACGGCTCACTGCGCTGTTCACTGATGGCAGTAGTGCTGCCACAACCCTGGTCGGTGCAGATCCAGCGACTGATCTAGCAGTAATCCGGGCTCAAGCTTCCAGCTTACCTTACGCTAGCCTGGGCGACTCAGCGCAAATGCGGGTCGGCCAGCTAGTTATCGCCATCGGCAACCCACTGGGTTTCCAGTCAACCGTCTCCACAGGGGTAGTAAGTGCCTTGGGCCGTGCCCTACGCAGCCAGCAGGGCAGGCTTATCGAGAGCGTCATTCAGCACACCGCTCCCTTGAATCCCGGCAATTCCGGGGGACCATTGGTGGACTCACGGGGGCGCGTGGTGGGCATCAACACGGCCATCATCGCCATGGCCCAGGGCATCGGTTTCGCCATACCCGCGAATACTACCCGCTGGGTTCTCTCTCAACTGCTGATTCATGGCAGAGTACGGCGGGCTTCCCTGGGCATCGGCGGTCGCGAAAAACCCCTGGATAGGCGGTTAGCTCGCTTTCTCCAACTTGATGCCAACCATGCCGTGGAAGTGATCTACAGCGATCCAGTCGGCCCCGCTGCAAAAGCCGGCCTGCACAAGGGCGATCTGGTAATTGCCATAGCGGACCGGCCAGTAGCCAATGTCGATGATCTACACCGTTTTCTGGCCGAGTGGCCTATCGGCGAGCCGCTTATTCTTACCATTGTCCGTGGTAATCAGCGATTGGAACTTGAGGTTATACCCAGCGAGGCGGCATGAAAAAAGCGGGAAATATGATAATCATCATGGCTGAAAATGCCAACTTGAAAAACGCCGCCCTTGAAGACGTTTACCCGAACTAACGGACAAACATAGACCTATACCCTAAACTGGGGCAACAAAACGAACTCGCTAGGTTTCTGCATGGCCAGCGTGTCCGATAACAGGCGAAGCACATACTTTGGGTCATGCGACCGAACAGCCATATCGGGGGAATAGTAGATAAAATAGGGTTCGCCCTTATACTTGAATCTGCGCACTTCTTGACTGCTGATACTACTCATCTTGGCTCTCCAGAATAACCCTTGAGGATATGGCGTTGGATTATGTCCAGGTCTGCCTTAAGAAAAGCATTTACAATGCCAAATGTTTTTACATGTAAAAACAAAATTTTAAATCTACTCTGTGGCTCCCTGCCAGACTCAAAATGACCTTTTTTGCCGGTTCAGCGGGTCAGCTTTTAACTCAGCAACGCCTGTTACCGCGATAACGGTCGGGCAGAGCAATCCTGTCGATGGTTTCCGCGGCGGTACCGGAGCGCCTGAAATAGCCGCCTTCGGGATGCGACGCCAGTTGCAGCCTTGCTATCCAATAGTCCGCATCAGGCATGCGGGTGTTGACCGGCCCCGCACACCGGACAAAGCGGGTTTTTCTTGATGGTCACGCAATGCCACTCCAGCGCGAGGGCATCTAGCAACAGCAACCGCCCGGTCAGGGTTTCGCCGATGCCAATCAACAGCTTGAGGGCTTCCACCGCCTGAATACTGCCGATGATTCCCAGCAAGGGCGCCAGAACCCCGGATTGCGAACAGGTTTCGCTGATCTCCTCATCGCTGCGGTACAGGCAACGGTAACAGGGGGCATCCGCTTGTTCAGGCCGATAGACCAGCACCTGACCCTCCATGCGGATCGCCGCCCCGGACACCAAAGGAATTTGAGCGCGGACACACGCCTCGTTGACAGCGAAACGAGTCGCCAGATTGTCGCAGGCATCCACTACAACATCCGCCAACCGCACTTGCTCCAGCAGGGTGTCCCCTGCCAGGGCATGGGCGATGGCGGTAACCCGCACCAGGGGATTAAGGGCCAGAAGTGTGTCCCGCGCGGATTCCACTTTGAGCCGACCGATGCCTGCCATGCCGTGCACA
>Ga0209253_10001378_pt1 | contig 21292 bp, 24 predicted proteins | sample FrelakmetBRP12BR_FD_187145 | JGI IMG/M metagenome (GOLD analysis project Ga0209253, IMG submission 187145) | Freshwater lake sediment microbial communities from the University of Notre Dame, USA, for methane emissions studies - BRP12 BR (SPAdes)... | ecosystem: Environmental > Aquatic >...
CCAGCCGCATCAGCTCGAGCGCCTGGCGCTCGCCGCTCGAGTCGGCATAGGCGCCGGTATGCAGCTCGACGACCGGCGCGCCCGCATCGAATGCGGCCTCGAGTTGCCTCGGCTCCGGGTCGATGAACAGCGACACCCGGCTACCCGCTTCGCGCAGGGCCGCGCAGCATTCCCTGAGGCGCGCGACCTGGCCGGCCACGTCCAGCCCGCCTTCTGTCGTGACCTCCTCGCGCCGCTCGGGCACCAGGCAGGCGTCCTGCGGTCGCACGCGCCGCGCGATCTCGATCATCGCGTCGGTCGCCGCCATCTCGAGATTCATGCGCGTCTGCAGCGAGGCACGCATCCGCTCGACGTCGTGGTCCTGGATGTGGCGCCGGTCCTCGCGCAGGTGCAGCGTGATGCTGTCGGCACCGGCCTGCTCGGCGACCAGTGCCGCCAGCAATGGATCGGGATAGCTCGCGCGACGGACTTGCCGCAAGGTTGCGACGTGGTCGATGTTGACGCCGAGCCGCAGGGGATGTGTCAGCACGATTCAGCCTCCGGACGCCGGGCCGCCGTGTGCGCGCATCGCGAGCAGGACCTCGCGCGTACGCAGCGTGCGACCGTCGAGACATTGGTCGAGCGCGGCCCGCAGCAGCCGCCGGGCATCGGCAATGCTGCGCGGATCGGCGAGTTCCTCCCGCGCCAGCGACAGCAGCGAAGCGCCCCGGAAGACCAGCGGCCCGTCCGCGACTCCGTCGATCGCTTCCGCACCGCCGTCGATCCGATAGCGGTAGGCGCGCTCCGCCTCGATCGGCCGCCCGTCGCCGGCGTCATGCTCGAGATCGAGGCCCCAGCCGAGCTCGTCGAGCAGGCGCTTCTCGAACAGCCGGAGCGCTCGCGCGGGATCCGCGGCGGCGTCGTGCAGCCGCGAGACCAGCAGCGCGTAGGCGTCGAACAACGCGGGGTGAGGGTCGTGCCGCGGCAACAGCTTGATCAGCAGCTCGTTGACGTAGAAGCCGCTCATCAACCGGTCGCCCGCGAGAAACCCCGCCGGGCGCACGCGCTCCGCGCCCGTCAGCTGGCCGGCATCGCCACGCGCGCTCCACGAGACGAGCGTTTCACCGAACGGCTGCAGCGCCGCCGGCAGCGCGGAGCTGCCGCGACGCGCGGCTCGCGCGAACACGCTGACGCGGCCGTGCGTGCGCGCGAAGAACTCGAGGATGCGGCTCGAGTCGCGCCACGGATAGTGATGCAGCAGGAAGGCCGGCTCGAGCTGCACCCGCCGAGCCGAAGCGGTCATGTCTCGAACCCGAAACTGCGCAAGGCGCTCTCGTCGTCGGTCCAGCCTTCGCGCACCTTGACCCACAGCTCGAGGTGCACGGGCTTGCCGAAATGATGGCGGAGCTCGAGGCGCGCAGCGCGTCCGACCTCCTTCAACAGCTCGCCACCCTTGCCGATCACGATGGCCTTCTGGCCGGTGCGTTCCACCCAGATCACGGCCTGGATGACCAGCTTGCCGGGCTCGTCCTCCGCCTCACCCATGCCCTCGATCTCGACGACCAGGCCGTAGGGCACCTCTTCCTGCAAGCGTCGCGTCAGCTTCTCTCGGACGATCTCTGCGGCCATGAAGCGATCGCTGACGTCCGTCAGCTGGTCGGGCGGGTACAGCTGCGGGGACTCGGGCAGGTAGCGGGCGATCACGTCCGGCAGCCGCTCGAGGTTGTTGCGTTTCAACGCGGAGAGCGGCACGACTTCGACGAAATCCGCCTTGCGCACGATCTCGTCGATGAACGGCAGCAGGCGCTCCTTGGGCTTGGCGCGATCCACCTTGTTGATGACCAGCACGATCGGCCGTCCGGCCTGGCGCAGCTCGCCGAGCGCGCGCTCGTCCTCGTCGGTCCAGCGCAGCGCCTCGATGACGAACAGGTTTACGTCGGAGTCGGCCAGCGACGACAACGCCGTGCGGTTCATGTAGCGGTTGATCGCGCGCGGCTGCTTCGTATGTATCCCGGGAAGGTCCGCGAAGACGATCTGCAAGCCGGGGCGCGTCAGCACGCCGTGGATGCGCGTGCGCGTCGTCTGCGGCTTGGGACTCACGATGCTCACCTTGCTGCCGAGCAGCGCGTTGAGCAGCGTCGACTTGCCGACGTTCGGCCGCCCCACCAGCGCGGCGATCCCGCAGCGCGCGGCGCCAGCCGCCGTCGTCGTTGTCGTCGTGTTCCCGCCTGCTTCGTTCACTGCTCGATCACCTCTGGGGCCAGCAATTCGAGGACCCGTTGCGCCGCTTCCTGTTCCGCCCGGCGGCGGCTCGAGCCTGCGCCGCGCTCGCGCACGTCGAGCGCCGCCACCTCGCAACTGGCGACGAACCAGTGTTCGTGCGGCTCGCCGCTCACTTCCTCCACGGCATAGGCCGGCAGGCGCAACCCGCGCGCCTGCAGCAGCTCCTGCAGCCGCGTCTTCGGATCCTTGAGCTCCTGCGCCTGCGGCAGGCCACCGAGCCGCCCGGCGACCAGCGCCTCGATCACGCCGCTCGCGGCCACGACGCCGCCGTCGAGATACACCGCGCCGAACAGCGCCTCGAGCGAGTCGGCGAGGATCGAGCTGCGGCGATACCCACCGCTTTTCAGCTCGCCGCCGCCCATGCGCAATTGTTCGCCGAGCCCGAGCTCCGCGGCCAGCGTCGCGAGCGAACTGCCGCTCACCAGCGCAGCGCGATAGCGGCTCAGGTCGCCCTCGTCGGCCTCCGGGTACTCGCGGTAGAGCAATACGGCGACCGTGAAGTTGAGCACCGCGTCGCCGAGGAACTCCAGGCGTTCGTAGTTGCGCTTGCCCGCACTGCGGTGGGTCAGCGCCGCCTCGAGCAGCGCTGCGTCGCGGAAGGCGTGCCCGAGCCGCGTCTCAGCCCATTCCGCCGCGCTCAGCAAGCCCGGCTCACTGCTGGATTAAGACCGACTTGTCGAACTTCACGAGCAGGTAGACGTTGGCGACGAACGGGCGCTCGACGTCGTACGGCGCGCGCACCTCGTAGCCCTCGTTCGTCCGCTTGATCTCGATCGCCTTCCAGCCGACGCCCTGGATGTCCTCGACATCCCAGCGCCGCTCCAGCGAGTTGCGGATCATCTGCGGGTTCGTGTCGATCGCGGAGTGCTCGTCGCGCACCTGTTCCAGCGCCCGGGCGACCTTGGTGTACTCGAGATACACGGGGACCAGCCGCAACCCGGCGTACAGGCCCGCGCCCAGGATCAACAGGATCGTGACCATTCCCAGGAAGGTCGCGCCGCGTTGACGTTGCTTCATTTTCGGACTCCCGGTTCGTTCAATGGATGGCGTCGCCGATCCGGCTCCAGATCGGCGCGTTCGGCAGGTTCCAATTCAGCCAGATGCGCACGGCCTTGCCGACGACGAGGTGCTCGGGCACGAAACCGACCTCGGGGAAACGGCTGTCGCGGCTGTTGTCGCGGTTGTCGCCCATGAAGAAGAAGTGCCCGGCGGGCACGACGTCGTCGAAGTCGTAGGAGGGACGTTCCGGAATGTAGAGCACGCGGTGCGGCACCGCGCCGAGCGTCTCGAGCGCGATCTGCGCACCGGTGTGCCCGAACCCCTCGTAGACGCCGTCCAGCGTGACCGGCTGCGGCTCGCCGTTCACGTACACGCGCTTGCCGCGCACGGTAATGTGGTCGCCGGGCAGGCCCACGAGGCGCTTGATGTAGTTGGTCGCGGGATCCGACGGCAGCCGGAACACGACCACGTCGCCGCGCTGCGGCGAGCCGAGCGGCACGATCTCGGTGTTCACGACCGGCAGGCGCAGGCCGTAGGTGAACTTGTTGACGAAGATGAAATCGCCGTCGAGCAGCGTCGGCATCATCGAGTCCGACGGGATCCGGAACGGCTCGAACAGGAACGAGCGGATCACCAGCACGAGCAGGATGATCGGGAAGAACGAGCGCGCGTACTCCACCACGACGGGTTCGCCGGGCGGTGTGCCAGCGGGCGCCCGCGCGAGCCGTCGGGGCTTGAAATACCACGCGTCCGCGGCCCAGACGAGGCCGGTCACGACGGTGGCGAGCACCAGGACGAACGAGAAGTCGAAAACCACGCGTCACCTCACGAAGGCTGCGGGAGTATTGAGTATTTCCCGCGCCCCATCAATGCCTTGCGTCACACGGACCGTTATTCCTTGCGGCCGACCTGCAGCACGGCGAGGAATGCCTCCTGCGGGATCTCGACCTGCCCGAGCTGCTTCATGCGCTTCTTGCCCTCTTTCTGCTTCTCGAGCAGCTTGCGCTTGCGGCTGATGTCGCCGCCGTAGCACTTGGCGATCACGTTCTTGCGCAGCGCCTTGACGCTCGAGCGGGCGATCACGTGCGAGCCGATCGCAGCCTGGATCGCGACCTCGAACATCTGCCGCGGAATCAGTTCCTGCATCTTGTCGACCAGCTCGCGGCCGCGCTGGTAGGCGCTGTCGCGGTGGATGATGATCGACAGCGCGTCGACCTTGTCGCCGTTGATCAGCATGTCGAGCTTGACCAGCGGCGCCGCCTGGAAGCGCTCGAATTCGTAGTCGAACGAGGCATAGCCGCGGCTCACGGACTTGAGACGGTCGAAGAAGTCGAGCACGACCTCGGCGAGCGGCAGCTCCCACTGCATCGAGACCTGCGCGCCGAGGTAGAGCAGTTTCTTCTGCACGCCGCGCTTGTCGAGGCACAGTTTCATGACCGGGCCGACGTAGTCCGGCGGCAACAGCAGATTGGCCGTGATGATCGGCTCACGCACCTCGGCCACCTTGTCGACCGGCGGCAACTTGGCCGGATTGTCCACGAACAAGACGCTGCCGTCGGTCAGTGCGACCTCGTAGACCACGGTGGGCGCGCTGGTGACGAGGTCGAGCTGGTACTCGCGCTCGAGGCGCTCCTGGACGATGTCCATGTGCAGCAGGCCGAGGAAACCGCAGCGGAAGCCGAAGCCGAGCGCCGTGGAGACCTCGGGTTCGTACTGCAGCGCCGAGTCGTTCAGCTTCAACTTCTGCAACGCGTCCCGGAAGGCCTCGTAGTCGTCCGAGCTGACCGGGAACAGGCCCGCAAAGACGCGTGGCTTGATCTGCTTGAAGCCGGGCAGCGGCGCGCTGCACGGCCGGGCGTCCGCCGTGATCGTGTCGCCGACCGGGGCGCCGTCGATCTCCTTGATCCCGGAGATCACGAAGCCGACTTCGCCGGTGTAGAGGGCCTCGGCGGCGAGCGACTTCGGCGTGAAGCGCCCGAGCTTGTCGACCTGGTGGGCGCGCCCGGTCGACCAGACGCGGATCTTCTGGCCGGTGCGCAGCGCGCCATTCACGACGCGAACCAGGGACACCACGCCGACGTAATTGTCGAACCAGGAGTCGATGATCAGCGCCTGCAGCGGAGCGTCGGGATCGCCGGCCGGCGGCGGGACGCGCGCGACGAGCGCCTCGAGCAGGTCCGGCACGTTCTCGCCGGTCTTAGCGCTGACGCGCACCGCGTCGTGCGCCTCGATGCCGATGATCTCCTCGATCTCCTTGATCACGCGATCCGGATCCGCGGACGGCAGGTCGATCTTGTTCAGCACGGGCACGACCTCGAGCCCCTGCTCGAGCGCCGTGTAGCAGTTGGCGACGCTCTGCGCCTCGACCCCCTGGGCCGCGTCGACGACCAGCAGCGCACCTTCGCAGGCGTACAGCGAGCGCGAGACTTCGTAGGAGAAGTCCACGTGCCCCGGGGTGTCGATCAGGTTGAGCTGGTAAGTCTGGCCGTCCCGCGCCTTGTAGCGCAGCGAAACGCTCTGCGCCTTGATCGTGATGCCACGCTCGCGCTCGAGATCCATCGAGTCGAGCACCTGCGCCTGCATCTCGCGCGCCTCGAGGCCGCCGCAGGTCTGGATGAAGCGGTCCGCCAGCGTGGACTTGCCGTGGTCGACGTGGGCGATGATGGAGAAATTGCGGATCAGGTTCATCGGTGCGGGCAGTCCGGCCCGGCGCCGGTGCAAAGGGCGCGATTATACCTGCAGTGCCTGCCGGACCCGCGGTGCATCGTAAACACCTTCGCAGAGCACCACGCCACCCGCCTCCAGGACCGGCACGCGCAGCCCGAACCGGACCGCAAGATCGGCATCCCGGTCCACGTCCACGACCTGCAGCACCTCGACCGAGGGCCCGAGGTCCAGCGACAATTCAAGCAGGAACTGCTCGCAAAGGTGGCATCCATCGCGCACGTAAAGCACCCAGTCCGTGCGGGGTTCACTGCCCATCTGTGCCCCGTTCGCGCCACACGGTGAAACTCGGCGGCGAGCGCCGGACCCAACCCCGCGCCAGCACCCAGCCCAGCGCGACCCCGGTCACGGCGGCAATCAATGCCGCCGCCTCGCTTCCGGCCCCGATCCAGCGAACCAGGGCGGGGCCAGCCAGCAGCCCCGCGAGCGGCAGCAGGTATACCTTGGCCGACGACCGGAGCAGCTCGCCGTCGGGCACCTCGATTGCGACCAATTGCCCGGCAATCAGCTCGGATCCATCCCGACTCACGCTTGGGACCTCGAGGCTGGCTCGATCGGAAGAGCCGAGCCAGCGCAGGGCGCAACCCCGGCCCCCGCGGCAGGCCTGGCACGCTGGCTGTTCGTCGCAGGCCAGGCGCGCCCGTTCGCCCTGGACGTCGAGCACCCGGGCCGAGGCCCTCATCGACTCAGCGCTCGACGTCGGCCGTAGGGACCTCGGCCGCCGGAGCCTCGGCCTCCACGGGCGCGACGGAGGTCGCGATGTCGCGCACGGTTGCGGCCGGCACCTCGCCCACGGCCGTGACCACGTGGCCTTGGATCCGCGTCGAGAACGCGTTCGCGGAACCCATGCTGGTGGACTCCGGGGGCGCCGGTCCCGTCGGCGGGCTCGGCTCGATGAACACGGACACCGAGGCAAAACCATCCGAGAAGATCAGGTGCTGGACCGGCATGGGCACGCCTGGCATGACCTGCAATCGGCTCGCGACCAGCCGGAATCCGGGCGGCACCTTCAACGGACGCCAGCCAGTCACGGCGACCGCCGCTCGCGGCTCGGTGCGCTTCCCCGATCGGATCCACTGGAAGCCGGATGCATCGACGGCGGGCTCCAGATCGTGCCGGTCGATCGTCCCGTCCGTTTCGAGCCTCGTGAAATGGATCCGCTCGACGGCCTGCCCGGCGCTGTCGACGACGACCGAGCGCAGCGGCATCGCAGTCTCTTCGTCGAGCCACAGCCGGTAACCATAGCGGAAGGCGTCCCGCGGCTGGATATCCACGACGCGCACTTCACGACCGAGCAGCTTCTTGCCCTTGCGGATCGACAGCGTGTAGAGGGAATCGAGACGCGGGCCCGGCGCCGGCAACGCCTTGAGCAGCGATCCTTCGTCGGAGCGTGGTTCGACGATCACGACGCCGCGGTCCGGCATGTAGAAATGCACTTCGCCCGCCGTGCGGACGATCTCACGACCGCTGCCGTCGAGGGACACGAGACGTTCGACGCCGCGGCCTTCCTCGACCAAGTGCACGATCCGCATGGTCTCGGATTGGTTTCCCGCTGTGTGCGTGAACAAGCCGTCGTAGTTGCGCGACGCGAGCGACTCGGTCATCCGCTGCAACCAGACGCGGGCCTCATCGGGGGTGGCCATCGCGTGCGGCGTGACGAGCGCCACGGCCAGCGCGACGATGACTGCAAGCCGGCGCCGCATCAGGGGCCCTCGACGATCTCGTAGGCGACGCGGGTGATGCCGGTCTCGGCGGCCAATGCGCTCGACCACAGGTTGCGCCGCCCGATCGGGCTTGCGAACTGGCCGTGGGCGACCAGGTAACTGGCGAGCCGCTGGTTCTGGGCGGGCGTCGGGCTGGAACCTCCGCTCGGCAGGCTGGCCAGCGTCGCCACGGGGCCGCCGTTACCGTTCACGGCGAGGCGCGCCTGCTGGTCCGTGCCGGGCCGCAGCAGCAGGACAGCGGCCAGCGCCGCGCTGGCCGCTACCGCTGTCGCGGCCATCGGCCGCCGCCAGCGCAGCGGCGCGCGGCGGTGAGCGGACTGGGGGGCGGTGGCCGGGACGGCGCCGTCGTCGATGGCCGCACTGACCCGCGCCGCGAAACCCGGGCTCGCCATGATGGCACCCGGCGCGCGCAACGACTCGCCCGCCAGCACGTAGTTGCCGAAGGCCTTGCGCAGTGCGGCATCCCGCTCGAGCCGGCGTACCAGCAAGCCCACCTCGTCGGGGGGCAGTTCGCCGTCGAGCAAGGCAGACATCTGTTCGCGGATCTGGTTTGTCATCGGCGTGGACTCAATCGAGCAATGGCTTCAGGCTGCGGTCGATCGCCTCGCGGGCCCGGAAGATCCGCGAACGGACCGTGCCCACCGGGCAATCCATGGCCGCGGCGATCTCTTCGTAACTCAGGCCCTCGATCTCGCGCAGGATGATCGCCGTGCGCAGGTCTTCGGGCAGTTCTTCGACGGCGCGGTTCACCGTCTGGTGGATCTCCTCGGAAAGCGCCGCCGCTTCCGGCGTATCCGTGTCCTTCATCCGGGCATCGACACTCGACTGCTCGGACTCGCTCAGGTCGGCCTCGTACTCGAGCGGCCGCCGCTGGCGCGACGCCATGGTATTGCGGGCCGTGTTCACCGCGATGCGGTACAACCACGTATAAAACGCGCTGTCCCCGCGGAATGAACCAAGCGCGCGGTAGGCCTTGACGAACGCCTCCTGGGCGACGTCCTCGGCCTCGGTAGGATCACGCAACAACCGCGCCACGAGCTTGATGACCTTGTGCTGGTACCGAAGGACCAGCAGGTCGAACGCGCCGCGCTCGTTCCGCTGGGCCCGCTTGACGAGTTCGAGATCGCTTTGCTCGACGCCGGCGGCCGGCCGAGCGTGCTCTTCCCGAGACTCGTGCGGCTCAGTAGACCCATCGGAGGGGGGAAAGTTCGCCATCGCCTTCATGGGCCGATGACGCGGGCCTGCGCCAGCAGCCGCAGGGCAAGAGACCGCAGGAGCGGTCGCGGCACGTCGGCCGCGGTCAGCCACGCGCGGTAGGAACGCCCCTCCGCCTGCCAATGCAGCACGACAGACGGGCCGAGCAGTCGGGTACCACGCCCCAGGTCGGCGTCGATCCGGCGGCCATTCGCAAGCAGCAGGTGCCAGCCACGGGGCTCCCACACGGCCCGGGTGGGAGCCTCGCGCGCGCGCCGCAGGTGCCAGGCCCAAAGCAATCCCGCGGTCACGATCCCGGCCCCGCCCGGCAGGCCAGGGTGACGCCAGAGAGCGGCCTCGAGGACCACGCCGCAGCCCAGGATCAGGAGCACGCTCAAACGATCGGCCAGCAGGCGCCGGGGCAGCTCAAGGCTCATGACGGATCCGGGCGATGACATGGCGCAGCGAGGGGTCCGCGACGACGTTCCGGCCCACAAGATAACCGAAGAGTTCCGGATCCTGCAGTTCGATTATTCGTGCAAACGCCTGACGATCGGCGGGCGACGCCTGCGGGTAGTCGCGCTCGAGAAAGCGCAGCAGCAAGACGTCGAGCTCCTTCATTCCGCGCCGGCAGCGCCAGCGGAGGCGTCCCCGTTCCCGCTCGTCGTCTGCCGCCGCGTCCGGCGTCGGGGTGCTCAGTGCTGCCGCTCCGCGATCATGCGCTTGATCTCGCCGATGGCTCGGGCCGGGTTCAGGTCCTTCGGGCAGGCCTCGGCGCAATTCATGATCGTGTGGCAGCGATAGAGCCGGAACGGGTCCTCGAGCTCGTCGAGGCGCTCGCCCGTCGCCTCGTCGCGCGTGTCGACGATCCAGCGGTATGCCGCAAGCAACGCGGCTGGACCGAGGTAGCGGTCGCTGTTCCACCAGTACGACGGGCAGCTCGTCGAGCAGCACGCGCACAGGATGCAGGCCGAGGGCTGGTCGATCTTCTCCTGGTCTTCCTTAGACTGCAGGCGCTCGCGGTCCGGCGGTGCCGGCGTGCGCGTCTGCAACCACGGCTTCACCGAGGCGTATTGCGCATAGAAGTTGGTGAGGTCGGGAACGAGGTCCTTGATCACCGGCATGTGCGGCAATGGATAGATTTTCACGTCGCCGCGGATTTCGGTCGTCGCCTTGGTGCACGCGAGCGCGTTGACGCCGTCGATGTTCATCGCGCACGAGCCGCAGATGCCCTCACGGCACGAGCGGCGGAACGTCAGCGTCGAGTCCACCTCGTTCTTGATCTTGATCAGCGCGTCGAGAACCATGGGCCCACAGGACGCGAGATCGACCTGGTAGCAATCCATGCGCGGGTTCTCGCCCGAATCCGGGTCGAAGCGGTAGATCCGGAACGTGCGAACGTCCTTCCCGCCTGCCGGTGCCGGATGGGCCTTGCCGGGGCGGACCCTGGAGTTCTCGGGGAGTTTGAATTGCGCCATGGGAGAGTGATCGCTTCAGTAGGTCCGAGCCTTGGGCGGGATGGCCTCGACGTCGCTCGTGAGGCTGTTGAGATGCACCGGACGGTAGTCGATGCACACGCGGCCCGATTCATCGGCCCACGCGAGCGTGTGCTTCAACCACTCGCGGTCGTCGCGGTCCTTGAAGTCCTCGCGCGCATGCGCGCCGCGGCTTTCCTTGCGGTTCTCGGCCGACTGCATCGTGACCAGCGCCTGGCCAAGCAGGTTGTCGAGCTCGAGGGTCTCGATCAGGTCGGTGTTCCAGACCAGCGACCGGTCGGTCACCTGCACGTCGCCGAACGAGGCGTGCACCGCGGCCAGCTTCTCCACGCCGTCGGCCAGCGATTCACCGGTGCGGAACACGGCGGCGTGGTTCTGCATCACGCGTTGCATGTCGAGCCGGATCTCGGCCGTCCGCCGCGAGCCGCTCGCATTGCGGAAGCGATCGAGACGACTCACCGCCAGGTCGCCGGCATCCTTGGGTAGCGCCTTCTGGGTCGCGCCGGGCGTCGTCGTCGTGGCGCAATGGCGTGCCGCTTCCCGGCCGAAGACGACCAGGTCGAGCAACGAGTTCGAACCAAGCCGATTGGCACCGTGCACGGACACACACGCGGCCTCGCCCACGGCCATCAGGCCGGCCACGACCGAATCCGGATTGCCGTCGCGCAGCGTCACGACCTCGCCGTGCACGTTGCATGGGATTCCGCCCATGTTGTAGTGCACCGTGGGCAGTACCGGGATCGGCTCCTTGTTGACGTCCACACCCGAGAAGATCCGCGCCGTCTCGGCGATGCCGGGCAGCCGCTCCTGGATCACGGCCGGGCCGAGATGCTCGAGGTGCAGGTGGATGTGGTCCTTGAGCGGACCGACGCCCCGACCCTCGCGGATCTCGATCGTCATCGAGCGACTGACGACGTCGCGCGACGCGAGGTCCTTCGCGTTCGGAGCGTAGCGCTCCATGAAACGTTCGCCGGCGGAGTTCGTCAGGTAGCCGCCCTCGCCTCGCGAGCCTTCGGTGATCAGGCAGCCCGCGCCGTAGATACCGGTCGGGTGGAACTGCACGAACTCCATGTCCTGCAGCGGCAGGCCGGCGCGGAGCACCATGCCGCCGCCGTCGCCGGTGCAGGTGTGGGCCGAAGTGCACGAGAAGAACGCGCGGCCGTAGCCGCCGGTCGCGAGGATCACCTTTTGCGCGCGGAACCGGTGCAGCGTGCCGTCGGACATGTCGAGGGCGACCACGCCGCGGCAGGCGCCGTCCTCCATGATCAGGTCGATCGCGAAGAATTCGATGAAGAAGCGCGCCTCGTGCTTCAGCGACTGCTGGTAGAGCGTGTGCAGCATCGCGTGGCCGGTGCGGTCCGCCGCGGCGCAGGTGCGCTGCGCGATGCCCTTGCCGTAATGCGTGGTCATGCCGCCGAAGGGCCGCTGGTAGATCCGGCCGTCCTCGGTGCGGGAGAACGGCACGCCGTAGTGCTCGAGTTCGATCACCGCGGCAGGCGCTTCCTTGCACATGAACTCGATGGCGTCCTGGTCGCCGAGCCAGTCCGAGCCCTTGATGGTGTCGTAGAAATGGAACCGCCAGTCGTCCTCGCCCATGTTGCCGAGGGCGGCGCTGATGCCGCCTTGCGCGGCCACGGTGTGGCTGCGGGTCGGGAAGACCTTGGTGAGGCACGCTGTCGAGAGCCCCGCCTCCGCCAGACCGAAGGTGGCGCGCAAGCCGGCTCCGCCGGCGCCGACCACGACGACGTCGTACGTGTGATCCGTGAACGTATAGGCGCTCATGCTGCGACTCCGAAGGCGATGCGCAGCACCGCGAGCACGCCGATCACGGCGGCGACGACGAGCGCGAACTTGACGAAGAGCAGGGCGGCGAGGCGCTTGCCGTGGTCGGCAACGTAGTCCTCGAGCACCACCTGCAAACCGAGCAGCGCGTGGTATGCGGCGGTGACCACGAGCAGCACGGCCAACGCTGACGAAATCGGCGAGGCCAGCCAGCCGACGACGTTGGCGTGCGACGCGCCGCCCAGCGACGCGAGTGCCGCGACGAACCAGAAGCCGAGCAGGACGAGCGCCACGGCCGTGACACGCTGGACGTACCAGTGGCTGGCGCCACCCTTCGCGGAACCGAGGCCGGTCACGCGGCGCAGTGGGCTGCGCAAGCTCACAGCGCCCCCCCGAGGCCCGCGCGCAGCACCATCCAGAGGCCCAGACCGAGCGCCAGCGCGCCGATTGCAACGGCCCAGCCGCTCTTCCTTGCGGTCCGGGTGCCGAACCCGTGGCCAAGGTCGAAGAACAGGTGCCGCACACCGTTCAACAGGTGGTAGCAGAAGCTGAACGCCGTGCCGAACAGGATCAGCTGCACCGGCGGCGACCCGAGAATACCGATTGCCGACTGATAGCTCTCCGGCCCGGCTGCCACCGCGGCGAGCCAATAGACCAGGACGAAGAAACCGATGCTGAGCAGGATCCCGGTGATCCGGTGCAGGATCGACAGCGTGTTCGTGTACTGCCAACGGTAGTGCAGGAACGGGGACAGCGGCCGCGCGCGCTGGGCCATTTTCGATTACCTCCAGGGGTCGCCGCTAAAAGTCGATGCAGCGTCCGGCCTTCTCCCAATCGCCATAGCGAGTGGGCTCGGGTCCGTCCCGACCGCCAATCTCGCGTGGGCGCGCCGGCGCCCGCGTCGGCTCGGGCGACGTGGCATCAGCGGGCGCGGGTTCGACGGGCTTTTGTTGCGGTGCATTCATGTCGACAGCAGTTAAGTTTGCCAGATCCGTGAGTCATTCACCATCTTGAAACTAAAGGCAAAATTCGCAGCGGCGAGATCGATTCAAAGTGGCGCCTGACGATGCGCTGCGGGAGGTCCGCAGCCGGGCGCGGGCAGGTAATATCCGGCTCAGGACCATGACCGAACCCACCCAGAGCATCCACACGGCCCTGCTCCCCTTCCTCGGGGTGCTGCGCATTGGCGGCGAGGACGCCGCCCGCTTCCTGCAAGGACAGTTGACCAACGACACCCGACTGCTGGCCGACGGGCGCACGCAGCTCTCGGCGTGCAATACGCCCCAGGGCCGCGTCGTCGCGCTGCTGCGGCTGCGCCAGACTGACGATGCAATCTATGCACTGTTGCCGCAGGAGCTCGCCACGGCGGTCGCCGGCTCGCTCCGACGTTTCGTGCTGCGCGCCAGAGTGGATCTGCAGATCGCGGCCGACCTCCAGGTCGCCTGGCTGGGTCGAAAGGCGTTCTCGGATGCGCTCGAGATCGTATCGTTCGACTACGGCCCGGGTCGTCAGGTGATCGCCGCGGACGGCGCGACACTGCGCGCGATGACCGGCCTGTCACCCGAACGTCCGCACCCGGAGATCGAGAACGAATGGCGAGCGGCCGACATCTCCGCCGGGCTGCCGCAGGTCTATGCCGCGACGTCCGGTTCGTTCGTGCCGCAGATGCTGAACCTGGACCGGCTGGACGCGATCAGCTTCGGCAAGGGGTGTTACACCGGCCAGGAGATCGTCGCGCGGACACAGCATCTCGGGCGCATCAAACGCCGCACGCTGCGTTATCGATTGCCGCCGGGCCCGGAACTGGCACCGCTCGACGGCCTGTCTCTCGACGGCCAGAAGGTCGCGGAAGTCGTCATGAGCGCGACCCACGACACGGTCGTCGAACTGCTCGCAGTGACGAGCCTTGAGGCGCTTGGGCGCACGCTGCATGCCGAGGATGGCAGGGAGGCCGTGCCGGTGGAACTGCCCTACGGACTGGGGGATGGGGAATAGCGGATAGCGGATAGCGGATAGTAAGAAGGTGCCACCCGCGCGTGCAGTCGCAACTTCCGACTATCCGCTATCCGCTATCCGCTATCCGCTTCCTACTCCGGCCGCATATGCGGAAACAGCAGCACGTCCCGGATCGACGGCTGGTTGGTGAACAGCATCACCAGCCGGTCGACACCGATGCCGAGGCCCGCGGTCGGCGGCAACCCGTACTCGAGCGCACGGATGTAGTCCGCGTCGTAGAACATCGCTTCCTCGTCGCCTGAAGTCTTGCGCGCGGCCTGCTCGCGGAAGCGGGCGGCCTGGTCGTCGGGGTCATTGAGCTCCGAGAACCCGTTGGCAAGCTCGCGCCCTCCCACGAAGAACTCGAACCGGTCGGTGATAAACGGGTCCGTGTCGTTGCGCCGCGCGAGCGGCGAGACCTCCGCCGGGTATGCGCAGACGAAGGTGGGCTGCAGCAGGCTCGCCTCGGCCGTCTTCTCGAAAATGTCGATCTGCAGCTTGCCCGCACCGTCACCGGTCGCGGGCTTGATGCCGAGCTGCTCGCAAACTCCACGCAGATACTCGACCTCGCGCAGGCGCGCGCGATCGATGCCCGGAGTGAAATTCACGATGAGCTCCTCCACGGTAACCCGGCGGAACGTCGTGCCGAAGTCGTAGGTGTCGCCCTGGTACTCGACCTGGCGCGTGCCGAGCAACGTGTCGGCCAGTCCCTGGAAGAGGCGCTCGACCAGGTCCATCAGGTCGCGGTGATCGGCATACGCCTGGTAGAGCTCGAGCATCGTGAACTCGGGGTTGTGCCGGGTCGACAACCCCTCGTTGCGGAAATTCCGGTTGAGCTCGTAAACGCGCTCGAAACCGCCCACGACGAGCCGCTTCAAGTACAGCTCGGGCGCAATGCGCAGGTACATGTCGACGTCGAGCGCATTGTGGTGCGTGACGAACGGCTTCGCCACGGCCCCACCCGGGATCACCTGCATCATCGGCGTCTCGACTTCCATGAAGTCGAGCGCCTCGAGGAAGCTGCGGAGGTAATGAATGATGCGGTTCCGGCGCTGGAAGACCTGGCGGCTCTCGTCGCTCATGATCAGGTCGACGTAGCGCTGCCGGTAGCGGCTCTCGACATCGGCGAGCCCGTGCCATTTGTCCGGCAACGGGCGCAGCGACTTCACCAGCAGTCGCAGCTGCTCGACCTTGATCGTCAGCTCGCCGGTCTTCGTCTTGAACAGCGTGCCCTCGGCACCGAGGATGTCGCCGACGTCCCAGCCCTTGAACTCGTCGTGGACGGCGCCGAGCGTGTCCTGCTGCAGGAACACCTGCATCAGCCCGCTGCGGTCCTTGAGCTTGGCGAAGCTCGCCTTGCCCATCACGCGCTTGAACATCATGCGGCCGGCGATCGTCACCCGCGTCGGATGTGCCTCGAACCACTCGGGTGGATGCTCGCCGTACGCGAGGTGCAGCTGCTCGGCCGTCGAGTCGCGTCGGAAGTCGTTCGGAAACGCCCCGCCCCGCTCGCGCAGCCGCTCGAGCTTCGCGCGCCGCTCCGCGATCAGGTGGTTGGTCTCGGTCTCCGTACGCGGAGTCGTCTGCTCGTCACTCATCGGGTACCCCAGTTGGTGAGGGGATGGGGGATAGCGGATAGCGGACAGTGACGGAGTGGCAGCTGCGCGTGCAGGCTGCCGCGCACTTCCCACTATTCGCTATCCGCTATCCGCAATCCGCTTCACAGGCCTTGCTTCAAACTCGCTTCCAGGAACGGATCCAGGTCGCCGTCCAGCACCGCCGTCGTGTTGCCGATCTCCACTCCCGTGCGCAGGTCCTTGATGCGGGACTGATCGAGCACGTACGAACGGATCTGGTTGCCCCAGCTCACGTCCGACTTCGCGTCCTCGAGCACCTTCGCGGCCGCGTTGCGCTTATTGACCTCGAGCTCGTAGAGCTTGGCCTTCAGCATCTTCATCGCCGTCGAGCGGTTCTTGTGCTGGCTGCGCTCGCTCTGGCAGGCGACCACGATGCCCGACGGCAGGTGGCGGATGCGCACCGCCGACTCGGTTTTGTTGACGTGCTGGCCGCCCGCGCCGCTCGAGCGGTAGACGTCCATCTCGAGGTCAGCCGGGTTGACGTCGATGTTGATGTCGTCATCCACCTCGGGCGACACGAACACCGAAGCGAACGACGTGTGGCGCCGCGCATTCGAATCGAACGGCGACTTGCGCACCAGTCGGTGCACGCCGGTTTCGGTGCGCAGCCAGCCGTAGGCGTACTCACCCTCGAAGCGGATCGAGCAGCTCTTGATGCCGGCGACTTCGCCGTCGCTGCTGTCGGTCACCTCGGTCTTGAAGCCGCGCTGGTCGGCCCAGCGGAGGTACATGCGCATCAGCATCTGCGCCCAGTCCTGGGCTTCCGTGCCGCCGGCGCCGGCCTGGATGTCGAGGAAGGCATTGTGCGAGTCCATCTCGCCCGGGAACATGCGCTGGAACTCGAGTTTCGCAACCTCGTGCTCGATGCCGGCGACGTCATGCTCCACTGCGGCGACCATGCCCTCGTCAGCGTCGGACTCGGCCATCTCGAGCAACTCGGCCGCCTCAGCCAGCCCGGACTTGAGCTTGTCGAGTGTGCCGACCACGGCCTCGAGTCGGGTGCGCTCACGGCCGAGTTCCTGCGCGCGATCGGGCTTGCTCCAGACCGTCGGGTCTTCGAGCTCACGCAGGACTTCCGTCAGGCGCTCGCTGCGACCCTCGTAGTCAAAGATACCCCCTGAGCGCGACGCAGCGCTGCGCGAGATCGTCGAGGGAGCGGCGAATCGGGTTCGTTTCCATGGCGAGCGAAGGTCCGAGCGACGGGCGAGCCTGCAAGTTTATCACGCCGGCCAGTGACGCCCGACTGGCCTCACGGCGGCGGATCCGACTGCACCGCGGGCGCGAGCCACTCCGCAACGAGTTGCAGGCGCCGTCCCCCGCCGTATTCGTCCAGCGCGGCTCGGTACACGAGATCAATCGACTGTTGCGGCCGGATCGCAGTCGCCTGCGGATCGTCGAGGTAGCGGAATGCGATCGCCTGCATCGTCTCGCCGGATGGCGCGCGCACGCGCAGCTTGAGGTGGCGGCCGCCGACGACGCGCGTGTCGAGCACGCCGAAGCGGCCGTCGAACGCCGGCTCGGCAAAGCCGGCCCCCCAGGGCCCGCCTTCGCGCAGCGCGACGGCCGTGTCGGCGGTGAACTCGCCTTCGGCCAGTGGGCCATCCGTGTAGAGATCCCCGGAGAGCGTGTCTGCGCCGGCGCAGCGATCGACCTCGGCCGCAAAGGCCTGCGCAAAGTCCGGCAGGCGCTCGGCGCGCAGTGTCATGCCCGCCGCCATCGCATGACCGCCGAACTTGTCGAGCAGCCCTGGATGATGCGCGGCCACCGCGTCGAGCACGTCGCGCACGTGCAGGCCCGGCACCGAACGCGCCGATCCCTTGAGCCAGCCCGGATCACCGGGTGCGAATGCAATCACCGGCCGGTGCAGGCGCTCCTTGACTCGCGAGGCCACGAGCCCGATCACGCCTTGGTGCCAGCCCGCGTCGAACAGGCACAGCCCGGCCGGCAGCGCACCCTCGAGCGTGGCGACGAGCTCGTCGACCTGCACCAGCGCCTCGCCCTGCATGCGCGCTTCGAGCCCGCGGCGCTCGCTGTTCAACTGCGCCAGGCGTTGCGCCAGTTCGCGCGCCTCGGACGCGTCGTCGGTCAGCAGGCAATCGATGCCGAGCGTCATGTCCTCGAGCCGACCCGCCGCATTGAGCCGCGGTCCAGCCTGGAAACCGAGATCCTGGCCGATGATTTCTTCCAGCCGCCGGCCCGAGGCTTCGAGCAACGCGCGCAATCCCGGGACGCAGCGCCCGGCGCGTATGCGCCGCAATCCCTGCGCGACGAGAATCCGGTTGTTGAGGTCGAGCGGCACCACGTCGGCGACGGTGCCGAGTGCCACGAGATCGAGCAGGTCGGCCGGATTGGCTGGTTCTCCAGCGGGCAACGATCCATCGTCCCGCATGCGCCGCGTCAGCGCGGCCATGACGTAGAACGCGACGCCGACGCCCGCCAGCGCCTTGGACGCGAACGGCTCGCCGGGCAGGTTCGGGTTCACGATCGCTGCCGCCTCCGGCAGGATGGCCCCGGGAAGGTGGTGATCCGTGACCAGCACTTCGATGCCGAGCCGCCTGGCCTCGGCGACCCCTTCAAGCGAAGACACCCCGTTGTCGACGGTGACGATGAGTCCCGGACGCAGCGTCGCGGCGACCCGCACGATCTCGGGCGTGAGCCCATAGCCGAACTTGAACCGATCGGGAACGAGGAATTGCGGCGCCGTGAATCCGAGACGCCGTAACTGGCGGACGACGACTGCGGTACTGGTGGCGCCGTCCGCGTCGAAGTCGCCAATCACGAGGACCGATCCGACACTGCGACGGCACTGCAACAACAGGTCGACGGCGGCTTCGATCCCGCCCAGCGAGCTGACCGGCAGCAGGCGCTCGAGGCTGAGGTCGAGATCCTCGACGCCACGCACGCCGCGCGCGCCATAGATGCGGCGCAGGACGGGATGCAGCGTCTGTGGCAATCGGGCCGCGTCGCCCGCGAGCGACGCCCTGCGAATGATGCGACGTGGCTTCACTGCAAGATCTCGCCGAGCGGGCGCGACCTGCGCCAGAGTCGCCAACGCGCGTGGCGTCGCACCTCGAATGCCGCGCGCCCAGTGTGCAACGACAGGCACTCGACGACGCCGTCGACCAGCGCCGCTCGAGCGGGCGCGAGCAACAACCGATCCAAAGCCGCCCACTGATCGCGCAGATTCTCATCGCCGCTCGTCGGCGCCAGTGCGACGCGCACGACGGCCCGGCCCCGGCGCAGGAAGTCGGCGAGTTCGTCCGGCGACCCGACCTCGCCACCGTGCAGCCGCCAGAGACCGGCCAGCCATGCGTCGTCGGTCAGGAGCGCGCCTTGCGCCTGAGCACGCGCTTCGACGGTCGTTCCGAATCCCCACAGCCAGAGTGAATTCATCGCCGGCGTACCCCGCAACGCACGCCGCTCGTTCGCCGGATGTTCGTGCAGCAACATCTGCAGCTCATTGACGAGTCCTCGAACACGCGCCGCGTCCCGCCCGCCGGGCAGCAGCTCCCGCAAGTTCCGACCGACGGCGGCCGCGGGCTCCACGGCCGTGCAGACGAGATCCGGCGGGCACTCGCACAGCCAGCCCCGACCGGCAGACGAGTGCAGGCGAAAGCCGGTGCCCGCGAGGTGAGCATCGAGGCTCGCAAGCAGCGCGGCGGACTCCTCCGCCTCGAGCGGCAGCGGCACGGGCGCAGCGAGTTGCAGGTGATCGATGGCGGTCAGCAGATGCACGGGCGCGGCACAGGCCCACGTGCCGCACGCGGGCCGACCCGTCCAGGCCGCGTGCGCGCAGGGTCCGGCCGGGAATCGCTCCAGCAGATTCTCGCCAAGACCCGCGTCGTCCAGCAGCCACTGACGCCAGGACACCGGCAGTTCCGGTATCCGGTCGCCGCGTGCGACCAGCCACTCGGCCGCTGGCAGGCGCACCACCTGTAGGCCGCATTGCGACGGGTCGAGCGACGGCACGGCGATGCGCAAGGTCGTCGCGGTGCCGCTCATGCGACTCCCCGCCGGCCAGCGCTCCTGACAGTGACCCGGTGACCGTCCATCCAGTATTTTATCGGCATGAAATTCAACCTCGACCGTCCGGCCACGACGCATATCGTGCGTTCCTACGCGCCGGGCCTGATCCGTATCGGTGACCGGGATTTCTCCGCCAGCGTCATCGTCACGGCCAGCGCACTGATCGAGCCATGGCGACCGCGACGCATGGCCGATCTCGCGGCCGTCGATCTCGAGCCCGTGCTGGCCCTGCAGCCGGAAGTCCTGCTGATCGGCTCCGGCGAGCGCCAGGTCTTTCCGGCGCCGGAACTGCTGGCCGCGCTCTATGCGGCGCGGCTCGGCTTCGAGATCATGGCGACCGGCGCCGCGTGCCGAACCTACAACGTGCTCGTCGCGGAAGGGCGCGAGGTCGCGGCGGCGCTGATGATCGAATAGACGCGCGCGTCAGCTCAATCCCTGCAGCAGCGGCACGAATGTCGCCGGACCGAGCACCTCGCGCTCGAACGTCTCGCCGCGACGCGTGAGCCGGACCAGCTGCTGTTCCCGATCGGGCCCGACCGGCATGATGAGCCGTCCGCCGTTGCCGAGCTGCTCGAGCAGCGCCCGCGGCACGGCCATCGCCGCGGCCGCGACCAGGATGCCGTCATACGGCGCATACGGCGGCCAGCCTTCGAATCCGTCGCCGTGCCGCATGAACACGTTGGCGATGCGCAGGTCGCGCAGCACGCGTCGCGCCCGCAGTTGCAACGCGGCGACGCGCTCGACGCTGTACACCGTCGTCACCAGCGGCGCCAGCACCGCGGTCTGGTAGCCGCAGCCGGTGCCCACTTCCAGGACCTTGCGGGGCGTGCCGCCCTCGAGCAGTGCCTCGGTCATGCGCGCCACGATGTAGGGTTGCGAGATGGTCTGGCCGTGGCCGATCGGCAGCGCGGTGTCCTCGTAGGCGCGGCTCGCGAGTGCCTCGTCCATGAACACGTGGCGTGGCACGCTGCGGATCCGCTCGAGCACCAGCGGGTTGGCGATGCCCTGCTCGCGCAGCCGCGCGATCAGCCGGTCGCGGGTTCGCGCGGACGTCATGCCGATGCCGGTCATCTTGGGATTGCTCATGGGCGTGCGGCCGTCACGGGGCCCGGCCCCGGAGCCATTCGTCCACGTCGACCAGCGCCGCGTGCCGCGTCAGGTCCACCTGCAGCGGCGTGACCGAGACATAGCCGGCCGCGACGGCCGCAAAGTCCGTGCCTTCGCCAGCGTCGGCGCCCTCGCCCGCTGGACCGACCCAGTACACGGGACGTCCGCGAGGGTCGGCCGATCGCACGACGGATTCGGAGCGGTGACGGTGGCCGAGGCGCGTCGCCTTGACGCCGCGCAGCTGTTCGTAGGGCAGGTCGGGCACGTTGACGTTCAGGATCATCGAGGCGTGCAACGGCGTGCGCGTGAGCCGCATGACGAGTGCCGGTTCCCACAGCACGGCGAC
>Ga0209253_10001379_pt1 | contig 21278 bp, 18 predicted proteins | sample FrelakmetBRP12BR_FD_187145 | JGI IMG/M metagenome (GOLD analysis project Ga0209253, IMG submission 187145) | Freshwater lake sediment microbial communities from the University of Notre Dame, USA, for methane emissions studies - BRP12 BR (SPAdes)... | ecosystem: Environmental > Aquatic >...
CGGTGAGGCCGTTGAAGAGCGGTTGATTGGGGATGTTCCACAGCACCGCCACCGGCGCGCCCATCTTGCCCGCCAGCGCGGCCCCGAGCACAGATGTCTCGCCGCCCGGGTTGCCGCCCGTGATGAACAACAGCATCGTGTTCGGATAGGCGACCTTTGCGGGTCGGAAGACCTCGATCGAGTGGTCCCAGGGGATGTCGCGCCACACCTGGGAGCGCATCTTCAGCGTGTAGACTGTCTCGGCGGGCACCTTCCAGGGCATCACCGTCATCTGGCCGTCGGGCCCGCGCGTGGGTATCGGCAGGTCGGTTGCGGGCATGGGCTTCTCGTCCGCCTTGCTCCAGGCGAACTCCGGCTCGGGGCGCGCGACATATTGCCGCAGGTCGGCGGTGCACGGCACGCAAAGCAGCCAGAGCGCGAGCAAGGCCAGTGCGCCTGCTCCGATGCGCCTTCTGATTCCTGTTCGCTGCGCTCCGCACGGGGCGCCCGGAGCACGAGACCCTCCCCTTTGGGGGCGTGTTTTCCGAGTGAAGCCAAGGAGGGCGGGAGCGAGGAAAACCCGCAGCCGACGTGAGCCAGGGAGGGCGAACGAGGCGTCCCCAAAGGGGAGGGTCTCGTGCGAAGGAAAAAGCCCCGTGCGTGTGCCTCCGGTTGTAACGTCCCGAAAACCGCCGTGTATTATTAATATGGCCCGTCATCCGGCGTTCCCGGTGTTCCTTGCGCTCGCGATCGGCCTCGTCGCGGGATCCTGCGCCGCCCGTCCGAAGGCGGTGGCGGACCGGGCCGGGGTCGCCCGGCCCCTCTGGAAGTTCCGGACGGGCGGCTTCGTCGATTCCACCCCGATCGTGTCCGGCGGCGCCGTCTATTTCGGGTCCTGGGACCGGCGGCTGTACGCCCTCGACGCGGCGACGGGGAAGGTCCTCTGGTCGCTCGAATCGGGCGATTTCATCGACGCTTCCCCCGCGGTTTCGGGCGGGAGGGTGTTCTTCTGTTCCTGGAACCGGATCGTCCAATGCGTCGACGGCGCCTCGGGGGAGACGGTCTGGCGTTTCGAGATGCCTCCATCCCTCCAGGACGATCACCGGCAATCCTCCCCCGCGGTGAGCGGCGGACGGGTGCTCGTCGGGGGATTCAACGGCGTCCTGTACGCGCTGGACGAGGAGACGGGCCGGAAACTCTGGGAACTGCCCACGGAGGGAGCGATCCGGAGCCGGCCGAGCCCGGCGGGCTTCGCGGGGTCCGGGGACGGGCACCTGTACGCGTTCCGCACCGCGGACGGGAAGGAGCGTTGGCGGTTCCGGGCGGGAGGCGCGGTGCACTCCGCCCCGGTGGAGGCGGACGGGCGTGTCTTCTTCGGCGCGCGCGACGGCGGAGTATACTGTTTGAATGGGGAAACGGGGGAGCGGGTCTGGCGGTACGACACCGGGAGCCGGTTGGAATACTCCTCCGCGCTGCTCTCCGGAGAGGTCCTCTACATCGGGGATTGCGACGGGGTGCTCCACGCGGTGGATCCCCGGGACGGGAAACCCGTCTGGCGATTCCGCGGGGAGGGGGCCATCTACTCCACGCCCGTCGTCGTGAACGGCCTCGTCGCATACGGGGACAACGCGGGGAAAGCGTACTTCCTCGACCCCGGAACGGGCGAGCTGGCGGGGAGTTACCGCGCCGGGGGGCCGATCCAGGCGATCGCACCGGGCCCCGGAAACTCCGTATACCTCGGGTCCCGGGACGGGTATCTGCACGCCGTGTCCGTGAGTCGGGCGGAAAGGTGAACGCGTCGTGAGAAGGGCGGCAGGAAAGAGGATCCTCGCGGCCGCGGCATTCGCGCTCCTGGCCTCGGGCGGCGTGCGGGCGGGGGAGAACGCGGCGACCGCGGGCGGAGCCGTCGAAAAGGACACGACCTGGAAGGGGCGGGTCCTCGTCGAGCGGTCCGTCACGGTGGCGAAAGGCGTCGTGCTCACCGTGAGCCCCGGGGCGGTTGTCACGTTTGCGAAAGGGGCCGGGCTGACCGCCGAGGGCTCCCTGGTCGCGACGGGGACGAAAGACGCGCCGGTCCGGTTCGCGTCCGCGCTGGAAAACCCTTCCCCGGGGGACTGGGAAGGGATCCGGTTCGCGGAATCCGCGGCCGGGTCCGTCCTCTCCGGGTGCGTCGTCCGGGACGCCGCCGCAGTGGACATCTTTGGACCGGAGGTCGAGGTCCGGGATTGCGACATCGGGAAGGGGAAGGTCGGGCTGATCATCCGCCAGAAGACGAACCCGAAGGTCGTGGGGAACGTCGTCGCCGACATGACGGAAGGGGGGATCCAGGTCACCCCGGGGTCGTATCCCGCGATCGAGGGGAACACCTTGCGGGCGTGCGGACCGTACGGGATCGAATGCCCCCAGAACTCGGCGCCGGTCATCCGCGGGAACGAAATCTCCGGGTGCGAGCGGGGGCTTTCCGTCAGCGGCGCGATCCCGCCCGTGGAAGGGAACGTGTTCCGGAAGAACGTGGCCGGGCTCGTCGTCACCTCCTCGGGGAGCGGAGCATCGATCCGGGGGAACCGGTTCGACGGGAACGAGACGGGGCTCTTCTGCGAGCAGTTCTCGGACCCCCTCGTCGAGGGGAACACCTTCACCGGGAACAACGTCGCGTTGCTCTGCTTCCGGTCGTCGAGCCCCCTCGTCCGGAACAACGAGATCGCCGGGAACGACCAGGGGATCGTGTGCACCCAGCTGTGCCACCCGAAGATCGTGGGGAACGAGATCCGCGGGAACAGGAAGGGGATCTACCTGACCCTTTCCTCCTACGCGACCGCCAACGGGAACAACATCCACGGCAACGAGGTCCAGATGGAGCTGGGGAACATGTCCTCCGACTGGGAGAGGCGGGTTCGGCAGAAGCCGGTCCGGGGGAGCGCGGCGCAGATGGCCACCCAGTTGGGGAGGGGCGTCGCGAGCGCGCGGGAGATGCGGCAGCTTTCCGGGGACAACGCGGTCATCGCCGGGTCCGTAGACGCCACGGGGAACTGGTGGGGCGAGAAGGACACCGGGGAGATGGAGGCGAAGGGGCCCGACGCGAACATTGGGGGACTGGTCGATTATTTCGACGTGCCGGTTCGTACCTACGATGAGGACCCCGTCGAATACGTCCAGGACCGGATCGTGTACGAAGGGTGGAAAAAAACGCGGATCCCCGGGGCGGGGCTCCCGGGGAAGGGGAAGGGAACGGCAGGATGAGGGGATCGATCCGACTGGGAATTCTCGCGGCGTGCCTGTGCCTCCCCGCGCCGCTCTTCGCTGCGGGAACCGTCAAGGGAAAGGTGAACTACCATGGGAAACCGCTGGAGGGAGCGGTCGTTTCCCTGTACGCGAAATACGAGGGCGGGTTCCGGGGGAACGCGGAGTACCGGTCGGCTCCCACGGGGAAGGATGGCGCGTTCGAGGTCGCCCCGGCGCCCGGCCGGTATTTCGTCATCGCGAGGAAGCCGCTTTCGGGCGGGGGGTCCGAGCTGTCCCCTGGCGACTTCTACGCGTATTACGGCGGCAACCCCGTCGTCGTCGGCGAGGGGGAGACGATCCACATCGGGATCAACTGCAGCCCGATCGTCGACCTCGGGGAGCGGCGGCGCCCCGGGGGCACGGGGATCCGGGGGAAGATCCTGGCGGACGGAAAGCCGCTGGACCGCGCGAGGGTGACGCTTTACCAGGACGGGGAGACGATCTTCCGGGGGATCGGGTACGCCTCCGTCCTGACGAACGCGGAGGGGGATTTCTCCTTCAACCTGGAGCCGGGCCTCTACTACGTCGTGGCACGCAAGCGCACGGGGGACGACAAGATGGGGCCGCTGGGGGGCGGCGACACGTTCGGATTCGCCCACGACAACCCGGTGAAGGTGGAGGCGGGGGCCTACACGGTCGTTTCCATCAACTCCGTAAACAAGCTCGTGAAGGTGAAGGAAGGCGGGCAGGAGGTGACCCTGGGCGGGACGGTGAAGTCGGGGGAGACGGTCATCGAGGGGGTCATCCGGGGTCGGGACGGGAAGCCCGTCCCGGGGGTGTTCGCCCACGCCTACCGCGACTCGATGATGACGCAGAAGCCGGACTTCATCTCCGCCCGGACGGGGCCGGACGGCGCCTACGTCATCCACCTCTCCGAGGGGGGGGAATATTTCCTCGGCGCCCGCAACACGATGGGCGGCCCGGCGGAGAAGGGGGACCTCCTCGGCCGGTACGACGGGAACGAGGACCACTCCCTGCGCATCCGGACGGGGGAGAAGCGGAAAGGAGTCGACATCGTGGTGGAGCCCGTCGAATGAGGCGCGCGGCCGGTTCGTTCCTGTTCGTCCTGCTGCTCTGCTCCGCGTGGGGAGCGGCGTTGCCGGCTTTCGCGGCCGGTCCGGAAGAGGCGGCGAAGGAGGCGCAGAAGGCGCAGGCCCTGGCCGAGAAACTCGCCGCCGAAACTCCTCCCGGGACGGGGTTCGAGGGGAGGGTGGTGCGGGAGGGAGAGGTCCTGGCGGGCGCCCGGGTGTACGCGTACAAGACGTTCCAGGACGTGATGGCGAGGGCGCCGTTCGCCGTCTCCGCGCCGACCGCCGACGACGGCTCCTGGAAGCTCGACGTCCCCCGGGGGAAATATTACCTGGTCGCGAAGAAGCGGAAGGGGGGCGACGGCGACGGCCCGCTTTCCGCGGGAGACGACTTCGCGTACCACGGGTCGAACCCGGTCACCGTGGTCCCGGGGAAATACACCCACGTCGGCTTCTCGATCGTGCGGCTGGAGCAGGAGGTGCAGTACGAGGAGGGGACCGACAAGGGGTCCGGGTCGCTCGCGGGAGTCGTGATGCTGGGCGGGAAGCCGGCGGAAGGGGTCAACGTGCTCCTGTACGTGGACGACAAGCACGATTTCCGCGGGATGGCGTACTCGTCCTCGCCGCCGACGCGGGCCGACGGGCTGTTCCGCTTCGATTTCCTCCCGGAGGCCGACTACTTCGTCATCGCCCGGAAGCGGGCGACCGGGAAAGGCGCGGGGCCGCTGACGGACGGGGACACCTTCGGCTTCTACGTCGCCAACCCGGTCCCGGTCAAGGCGGGAAGGACCGCGCGGCTCCGGTTCGGGGTCATCAGCAAGGCGGCGGAGATCGGGAAGGAGGACAGTTTGTTCCGGGACACGGGGACGTACGTCACCGGGACGATCCTCGACAAGGACGGCAAGCCCGTGAAGGGGGTCTACGCCTTCGCCTACACGGAAAAGTCGATGGCGCACCGCCGCCCCGACCACATCTCCCGGCCGGTCGACGCCGCCGGGAAGTACGTGATCCACCTCCCCCAGGGGGGGAGTTATTTCATCGGCGCCCGGTCGGAGTACGGGGACACGCCCGCGTACGGGGAATGGTACGGGCGGTACGAGGGGACTCCCGACCACTCCGTCCGGATCGAGACGGGGCACGTCCTCGAGAAGATCGACATGGTCGTCGAGCGGATCCTGCAGTAGCCCCATGCGGACCGTCCCCCTCTCCCGGAATGTCCTGCTCGCCGCCGTCGGGATCGCGGTTTCCCTGGCCGGGGTTGCCCCGGCCGCGGAGCCGCTCCGGTACGACAAGGGATACATCACGAAGGACACGACCTGGAGCGGCACGGTGATCGTCCGCGGGCAGACCGTGGTGAAGCGCGGGTGCACGCTGACGATCCTCCCCGGGACGGTGGTGAAGTTCGAGTGGGTCGACGAGGACGGGGACGAGATCGGGGACGGCGAGCTCACCGTGGAGGGGCGGCTGCTGGCCCGGGGGACGAAGGACAACGTCATCGTCTTCACCTCCGCCCGGGAGAACCCCCGGATGAAGGACTGGACGTTCGTGCAGGTCTCCGTGAACAAGGACGCCGCCGTGGAGTATTGCCGGTTCGAGTACGGCTTCACCGGCCTCCAGGTCCACTACTCCACGGCGGTGATCCGGAACTGCCTCTTCCGGAACAACTTCGAGGGGCTCCGGTTCTCCACCACGGACGTGCGGATCGAGAACAACGACATCGTGGACAACTATTACGGGATCCGGTGCGAGGCGCACGGGTCGCGGACCGTGATCACGAAGAACCGTTTTTCGGGGAACGAGTTCGCGTTCTTCCCGGTCCAGAAGAACTGGGACACCGTGAAGATCTACGAGAACAATTTCGAGGGGAGCCGCGTGTACGACGTCAAGTTCGGGATGAACCAGAAACAGGACATGGATTTCACCCGGAACTGGTGGGGCACCGCGGACCCGCGCGAGATCGAGGGGAAGTTCTACGACCGGAGCAAGGAGGAGACCCTGGGGCGCGTGCTCTTCGCGCCGTTCCTCGCGGAGCGGGTTTCCGGGTGCGGGATCCTCCAGGCGGATCCGGGGAAGACGGAGGAGAGATGACGATCCGGTTCGACCGGCGGACGTTCCTGAAGGGGGCGGCGGCCGGCTCGCTCGCGGCCGCGGGGGGGCCCCTGCTCGACGCCTTGCGGCGCGCCGAAGCGGTGGCCGCCGAGGCCGGGAAACCGGTCCTCGCGGTGGCGGGGGACGACAGCCCCGAGGGTATGACGCGGAAGGCCGTCGCGGCCCTCGGCGGGATGCCCCGCTTCGTCCGCAAGGGGGACGTGGTGGTGGTGAAGCCGAACATCGGGTGGGACCGGACGCCCGAGCAGGCGGCGAACACGAACCCGGAGGTGGTCCGGGCGGTCGTCCGGATGTGCCTGGAGGCGGGCGCGAAGCAGGTCCGCGTCGTCGACCGCCCGTGCAACGACCCGCGGCGCTGCTACAAGCAGAGCGGGATCAAGGACGCGGTGGAGTCCCTCGACGACCCCGCCGTCGTCGTCGAGCACGTGGACCCGCGGAAGTTCGTCGAGAAGACGATCCGGGACGGGAAGACGCTTTCGAGCTGGACGTTCTACAGGGACGTCCTCGAGGCGGACCGGACGATCAACGTGCCGATCGCGAAGCACCACAACGCGACCCGGCTGACGCTGAGCCTGAAGAACATCATGGGGATCCTCGGGGGGAACCGGGGGAACATCCACCACGATCTGGACCGGAACATCGTGGAGCTGAACACGGTGATGCGGTTCGACCTCATCGTCCTGGACGCCGTGCGCATCCTGACCGCGAACGGGCCGCAGGGGGGCCGGATCCAGGACGTCCGCATGGCGAACACGGTCGCGGCCGGCACCGATCCCGTGGCCGTCGACTCCTTCGGGGCCACGCTGTTCGGGATCGCGGGGAAGGACGTCCCCCATGTCCTGTACGCCTCCCAGAGAGGGCTCGGGGAGATCGACCTGAAGAAGGTGCAGATATTCCAGGTCTGATCCCCGCCGCCGCCGCGTCCCTTTTCGTCGGACTCCTCGCCGCGGCCCCCGCGGCGGCCGAAACGGCCCGGGCGTGGTTCTCCGACGCGACCCGGGAGTCGGGGATCCCGCCGATGAAATACGGCGAGGGGGCGTGCCTGTTCGATCTCGACGGCGACGGCCTCCCGGAGCTGTTCCTCCCGAACGTCAAGGGGAGGAACCGGCTCTTCGCGAACCGGGGCGGCGGCCGCTTCGAGGACGCGACCGGGGCGCGCGGCGTCGGGGAGTCCGGGGGGATCGGCGCGGCGTTCGGCGACCTCGACGGGGACGGGCGGGCCGATCTCTACGTCGTGCGCGGCGCGTACCCGTACGGCGTGAACCTGCTCTACCGCCAGGGGGAGGACGGCGTCTTTCGCCCCGTTCCGGCGGAGAAAGGCGCGGAAGACCGGAGGAACGGCATCTCCGCGTCGCTCGGCGACGTGGACGGCGACGGCCGTCCGGAGCTGTTCGTCGCGAACTGGGGGTCGAACGTCCTGTACCGGAACCGGAGCGCACCGGGGCGGATCCGGCTCGAGGACGCGACGGGCGCGGCGGGGGTTGGGGAAGAGGGTCGGAGCTGGGGAGCGCTCTTCACCGACCTCGACGGGGACGGGAGGCCGGACCTTGTGGTCCTCCGGGGGGGAGCGGGCAGGCCGGAGGAGCCGAAGGTGTACATGAACCGCGGGGACGGGACGTTCGCGGACCGCAGCGCGGAGTCGGGGATCCGCGGCGTCGCCTGGTCGCTGGGGGCGGTTTCGGCGGATTTCGACGGGGACGGCGATTTCGACCTGTTCGTCGGCAGCTACGACGGAGAGGACCGGCTCTTCCGCAACGACGGGAACTTCCGCTTCACCGACGTGACGGCGGAATCCGGGATCCGGTCGGGACGCACCGTGGGGGTCGCGGCGGGCGACGTAGACGGCGACCTCCTCCCCGACCTCGTGGCGGCCGGGTTCCAGGGGCCCGTCCGGGTCTTCCGGAACCTCGGGGGGTTGATGTTCGGGGAGGTCGGGGGTCCTTCCGGGATCCTCCCCTCGAAGAAGAACGAAGCGGTGGTGCTGGCGGACGTGGACGACGACGGCGACCTCGATCTGTACGTGGCCAACTACGACGGGGAGAACCGCTTGTACCGGAACACGCTCGATGACGGCAGGTTCCTGAAGGTTCGCGTCGCGGCGGGCGGCCGTACGCCGGTCGGGGCCGTCGCGCGCCTGTACCGCCCCGGGCGGCCCGGGGAGCGGGGAGCCCTCCTCGCGAGCCAGGAGCTTTCGGCGGGACACGGTTTCTGCAGCCAGGCCCCGCCGGAGTTCCTCTTCCGGCTGCCGGACCGGGGGCCGTACGACCTGCGGGTCACGTTCCCCGGCGGGGGCACGGCGGAGCGGGCGGACGTCGCGGCGGGAACGATCGAGGTCGCAAGCCCCGGGGGGACGCGGTGAAGACGATGCGGATCGTCCGGCGCGTGTGCCAGTCGGCGGTGTTCCTCCTCTTCGTGTTCCTCTTCCTGAACACGGAGTACAAGGACAACGACATCCTCCCGTACGCGGTCAACCTGTTCCTGCGACTCGACCCGCTGATGGCGGGGGCGGCCTCCCTTGCGGGGCGCGCCCTGATCGGGCTGGTCTGGCCGTCGCTGGTCGTCGTGGTCCTCACGGTCCTGCTGGGCCGTTTTTTTTGCGGGTGGGTGTGCCCGCTGGGGGCAGTGCTGGACGCGACGGACGCCACCGTGTTCCGGTCCCGGCGGAGGGAGGCCGTCGTTCCCCAGTCGTGGAGACGCCTCAAATTCCTGATCCTGTTCTTCCTGGCCGCCTCCTCGCTCTTCACGCTCCAGTGGGTCTTCCTCTTCGACCCGATCAGCATCCTCATCCGGACGTTCACCGTCTCGGTCTTCCCCGCGCTGAACCTGGCGGTCCACGGGGCGTTCGACGCCCTCTCCCGGCTTCGCGTCGGCCCCGTCACCCGCCTCGCGGAGCCCGTCTACGGGTTCCTGAAAGGCCACTTCCTCGCGTTCGAACAGCCTGTGTACCGGGCCGCCGTCTTCGTCGGGCTCCTGTTCCTCGGGATCCTCGCCGCGGAAGCCTACCAGAAGCGGTTCTGGTGCCGGAACCTGTGCCCCCTCGGCGCCCTGCTGGCGCTTCTGGGCCGGTTCGGGCTGTTCCGGAGGCGCATCGAGGCGGCAGGGTGTACACGGTGCGGCATGTGCGAGGAGAATTGCCGCATGGGGGCCATCGGGAAGGACGTGGCGGTGACCGACCCCGGCGAGTGCATCGTGTGCATGGATTGCCAGGCGATCTGCCCCACGGAGGTCGTGCGCTTTTCCGGGAAGGAGGGGCGCCGGACCAAAGCCGTGGACCTGTCCCGCCGGGGCGTCCTGGCTTCCGCCGCCCTCGGCGCGGTCACCGTCCCGTTCTTCCGCGCGGAGGCGCACGGGAAGGCGCCGCACCCCGGGCTGATCCGTCCCCCCGGGGCGCTTCCCGAGGACCAATTCCTCGCCCGCTGCACGCGGTGCGGGGAGTGCATGCGGGTCTGCATCGTCAACGGGCTTCAGCCGATCTGGTTCGAGGCGGGCCTCGAGGGGATGTGGAGCCCGGTCCTGGTGCCGAGGATCGGGTACTGCGAATACAACTGCACCCTCTGCGGGCAGGTCTGCCCGACCGGCGCGATCCGCAGGATGCCCGTGCAGGAGAAACGGAAGGTGATTATCGGGCTCGCGGAGGTGGACCGGAGCCGCTGCCTGCCGTGGAGGGGGCAGTCCGACTGCATCGTCTGCGAGGAGCATTGCCCGACGGGGAGCAAGGCCATCGTGCTGAAGGAGGAGACGGCGATGACCCCGAAGGGGGAGGTCCGGGTTTTCAAGAAGCCGTACGTCGACGAGGAGCTGTGCATCGGGTGCGGAATCTGCGAGACGAAATGCCCGTTGACCGACCGGGGCGCGATCTACGTCACGTCGCGGGGCGAATCGAGGGGGAGGGAGGCGTCTTTCCGATGAGCGATCGGGATACCCCGGCCGCAACCGGCCGTTTCCGGGCGGGGGGAGGGCGCAGGTCGGCGGCGATCCCCGCGGTGCTCCTCTTCCTCGGGTTTCTCCCGGGCCTGGCGCCGTGGGCCCCGGCGGCGGATTTCACCGGCGTCAGGGGGTGGGTCTCCCTCAACGGGGAAGCGATCCCCGGCGTGACGGTCTACGCGTTCCGGGAATACGACGGGGGGCTCGCCTCCGAGCCGGTCGCGCGGTCCGCTCCATCCCCCGCCGACGGGACGTATTCCCTTCCGCTACCGCCGGGGATCTACACCCTGGTCGCAGCGAGGACGGAAGGGAGGGGCCTCCCCGACCTGCGGGAAGGCGACCTGTTCTGCTATTTCGGCGGAAACCCGGTCCGGGTGGAGCCGGACAGGCCCACCGGGATCGGGCTGAGCCTCCTGCGGGTGGGAAGCGACCCTGCCCCTTCCTCTCCGTCCGGGATCAGCGGGACGGTGTTCGACGAGCGCGGGAACCCTCTCGCCGGGGCGACCGTGTACGCGTACAAGGGGACCGCCGAAGGGTTCAAGGGGATGCCGGGGGTGTTCGCCAGGACGCGGGAGGACGGCACGTTCCAGCTGCGCATCCGGAAGGGGACCTTCTTCCTCGTCTCGAGGAAGCGGGAGAGCGGGGAGATCTTCGGCCCCACCCTCCCCGGGGATTCGTTCGGCTTCTACCCCCGCAACCCCGTCGCGCTCTCCGAGGGCGAAGGGAAGGGGGTCCGGATCGACGCCCAGCCCCGGCAGGCGGCGCAGGAAAAGCTCGGGGACCTGTACGTCCCGCCGTCGTCGATCGTCCTGCGGGCGAAGGCGACGGACGCGACCGGGCAGCCGGTGGCCGGGGTGAGGCTCCTCGCCTACAAGAGCCCCTCCATGACGGGGTTCCCCGCATACGTTTCCGCCCGGTCGGGGAAGGACGGCGCGCTCGAGCTTTCCGTCGCGGAGGAGGGGACGTTCTACCTGCTGGCGCGGGAGAAGCTGGGAGGGCCCGCCGACGGGGAGTGGTACGGCAGATTCGCCGGGAGCGCGGACCATTCCGTGAGGATCTCTCGCGGCATGGCCGGGCCCCTGACGATCGTCGTGGAGAGGCGATGAGGTCCCGGTCGCTCTTTTTCCTGGCGGCGGCTTTCCTGGGGACTCTCCTCCCGGCGGCGGGCTTCGCCCACATGAACGCGCGGTTCTACCGGGGGGATATCGCCGCGTCCACTTCCTGGGAGGGCGTGATCCGCCTCACCGGGAAGGTGGTGATCCTCGAGGGGATCACCGTGACCGTGGACCCCGGGTCCGAGGTGCTCGTCCAGCCGGGCGTGGAAAACACGATCGAGGTCCGCGGGCGACTGATGGTGCGTGGGATCCCCGAGAAGCCGGTCCTCTTCGACACCGCGGGAGGGTGCGAAGCGGGCCGCTGGGGGGGGATCCTCTTCCGTCCGGGGAGCGTCGGGCTCTTCGAGAACGCGAGGATCCGGTGCGCGGCGAATGGGTTGTCCGGGGAGCTCTCCGGAGTCTCCCGTTCCGGGCTGACGGTGGAGGCCGGGAGGTGAGGCCGTGCTGATCCTCTCCCCCGTGGACCGCGCATCCGAGGTGGCGGAGCTTTGCGACGCCGGGGCGGAGGAATTCTACGCGGGGTATGTCCCGCCGTTCTGGTCCGAGGCGTTCGGCCCGGTGGTCACCTGCAACCGGCGCAGCTTCGCGGAAGCCAGCGTGTCCTCGCTCGAGGAGCTCGACGCGGTCCTGTTCGAGGCGGCGCTGCGGGACGCCTCGGTGCACGTCGCGATCAACGCCTCGCCCCTCCCCGACCGGATGATCCCCCCGATGGCGGACCTGGTCGAGGAACTGGCGGGGAGGGGGGTCCGCGGCGTGATCGTTTCCGACCTGCCCCTGATGCTGTCCCTGCGGGATCGCCGGTTCCGGAGGCTGGAGGTCCACGCGAGCACCCTGTTCTCCGCCTTCAACGGGGGGACCGTCGCATTCCTTCGCAGGGCCGGCGCCTCCCGGGTCGTCCTCGCGAGGGAACTCTCGACGGCCGACATCTCCGCGATGGCGTCCGTCGCGAGGGGCACCCCCCTCGAGGTCATCGGGTTCCGGGGGAGGTGCCCCAACATCGAAGGGTTCTGCACCCACCTGCACGACGACCCCCGCCGGGTGTGGCCGTGCGAGCTCCGGTACGACAAGACACCGGAGGGCGAGGGGACGCCGCCCGGCGTTCTCGAGGCGATCGGGAGGAACGAGGGGGTCGACCGGTTCTTTTCCTGCGGCCTCTGTGCCGTGCCGATCCTCGAGCGTTGCGGGGTCCACGCCCTGAAGATCGTGGGCCGGGGGGCGGAGACGGAACGGAAGGCATCCGCCGCGAGGGCGGTGGCTTCGATGCGCGCCTGGGGAAGGGAGGCATCCCCCGACTCCCGGGCGTGCGGCTTGCAAGGCAAGGCGGTTTACCGGGAGACCTTCGGGCGCCGGTGCCGCCCCGAGAACTGCTACTTTCCGGAGTTCCTCCCGGGGGAGGACGGCTGAATGCCCTGCACGTACCGCTACGCAGGCCCGGATGGCGAAGGGGCTCGCAACCTGCCGGAAGGCGTCGGGTGCGCCATCGGGAGCGAGTATTGCGTACACCTCCTTCCATCCGCCGGGAGTCTCGCGTCGGCGGCCGAAACGTGCATCGCCCGGGACACCCCCCTCCTTCTCCTGACCCCCTACTTCCGGGACGGGGAGCTCAAAAGGCTCCTCCCTCTCTTTCGCGCCATTCCAGGGGGAGCGGACGTGGACGTGGCGGTGAACGACTGGGGGGCGCTCCTCGTGCTGCGCGCCCTGTTCCCGGGCATCCGCCGGTCGGTGGGGCGTCTCCTGAGCGGCCAGAAGCGATGCCCCCGGATCGGCGCCTCCCCCCGGCTCAACGATGCGGGGAGGGCATGGCACGGCGAGGGGCTCTTCTCCTCCGCGAAAGCCCGCTCCTGGCTCGGAAAGGAGATGGGGGTCTCGGGGTACCACGTGGACTCCCTCCCGTGGGGGCCGCAGTCGTTCGGTACGTTCCCGGATCCCGGCGACGGAACACCGCGCCTGTACGTGCACTCGCCGTACGCCGTCGTGACGGTCTCCGACTCCTGCCCCTGGATCGGCGGGGCGTCTTCCGCGTCCCTGTCCTCCTGCCCCCGTTCCTGCCGGCAAGGCCCGGTCCGGCTCCGGGAGGTCTCCATGGGGGGGGACATGCTGCAGCGGGGGAAGGCGCGTTTCCACCCTGTCCGCCTGGACGACCTCCCGCCGGGGGTGTCCGCGAAGGCGCACGGGCTGGTGTATTACGAGGATTTGCCGTAGCGGGGGGGCGAGGACCGGGGCCGGGAGACCCCTACTCGGGGATGTCGAAGCAGTACACCCGGTTCAGGAGAGAGCTGGTGACGTAGAGGCGGCGCAAATCCTCCAGGTACGCGATCGAGGTCGGGAGGTTGGCGGACAGGCGGACCCGGTCCTTCTCCACGACGTCGGCGTAGGTGGCCACGTACCGGTACTCCCCGTCGAACTCCTTGACCATCCGGGAAAGGATGTCCAGGACCAGCAGGTTCCCGTTGCGCCGGAAGGCGAGCCCGCCGATGGCCTGGAACTGGTTGTTGGCGGAGCCCAGGCCGCCGAAGGTCCGGACCACCCGGGCCGTTCCGGGGTCGACCACCTTGATCTCCGGGCGGACGCCGAGGACGATGTACAGCTTCCCGTCGTACGGGTTGTAATACACCTTCCGGGCGGTGGGGAGGTCCGATTCCCGCCGGTCCTTCGCGGCGTACGTCCCGGGGGGGCGCCCGATGACGTCCAGGGTCTTCCCTTCCTCGTTCAGCCGGATGACCTGGCTGCGGACACCATCCAGGACCCAGAAATATCCCTTCCCGTCGATCGCTACCCCGTTCGGGTTGTTCCGGCTTGCCCGAGGGTCCGGGTCATACCGGATCTCCCCGGCGAGCTGACCTTCCTTATCCACGATCCGGACGACCTGTTCGGAGTGGAACGCGATCAGGAGCCTGCCGCGGGAGTCGAAGCCGGCCCACCCGGCGGCTCCCCAACCGGGGGCGAACGGGAATCGCCGCAGGGGATTCCCGTCCGGGTCGAAGAACTGGACGCCCCGGCGCTCCAGCACGAAAATCTCCCCCCCGGGGGCGATGCCGATCTCCCCGGGCTGTTCGAGCGGGCGCTTCTCCTCCCCGCGGAAGGTCGCGCGCAACCGCGTCGTTCGCACCACCGGCTTCCCGGCCTCGGCCGCGTCGGCTGCCGCCGCGACGATGGCCCGGACGGAAGGGGATTGCCCGGACTCCTTCCCCCCGGTGTTCACCGCGGCGACCCGGTAATGGTACTCCCGGTCCTTCCCGACCTCCCGGTCCACGTAGGTGTCCCCCTGCACCGACCCGAGGAGCGCGTAAGGCCCCTTCTCCGACTGCGACCGGTAGACGTTGGTGTATGCCGTGCCATCGGCGACCGACCAGCGGATCGTGATCGTCTTGTCGCCGGGGATCGCCCCGGTCATCTCCGGAGGCTTGAGGGGCGCTTCCGCGCGGATCTCCGCGACCGGGGACGCCTCCGATTCCGTCTCGCCGAGGAGTGCGATCACTTTGTAGTGGAGGGAGACGTCTCCGCCGGCCCCGGCGTCGGTGAAGGCGATCGAGGTCCCCCTGTAGATCTCCCGGTACTCCCCGTCCCCGGCCTTCCGGAGGAGCTTGTAGGAGGTCGCGCCCGGAACAGGCATCCACATCAGAAGGGCCGTCTCCCCGGCCCGCAGGGGAAAGCCGGTGCGCCACGCGGGGCCTGCGGGGGCGGGGAAAGCCACCCCGGCAGGCCCCGCCAGCAGGGCGCAGAGGCTGAGGGAGAACAGGGTCCTCCGGGCGGGTCGTCTCATTCGACCGCTCCCCTCACCAGTTGTGCGAGGTGCCGTTGAAGATGTGACAGTCGGCGCAATCCATCCCGCCGGACAGGTCTCCCAGCCCGGAGCCGGGATCGGCCCACACGGGGTTCTCGTATCCGACCCCCTTCAGGGCGAGGTCGTCCCACCGCTCCTTCGTCGCGGTGACGTGGTGCGAGTTCGGGGGGGCGGAACCGTCCGGGGAAAACGGGCTTCCCGTGCCGTCGTGGCACGATTTGCAGACGGATTTGCTCCCCTGCCCCATGTTCACGATGGCCATGCTGCCCGGCGCGCCGAAGTGCACCTTGTGGCAGGTGGTGCAGAGCAGTTCCCCCCTGTCCCCGAACCGGTTGGGGCCTGGCGGGTCGACGGGTGACGGCTTCGCGACCCGGAACCGGAACCCGGAAACGGAGGAAATGTAAACGCCCGCGCCGTCGTGCGCCGTATCGCTTCCGGCGGGATGGCCGAAATCCGCCATCCCGGCGTTCCACTCCCTCCGGTCCGCGGAGAGAGACGTCGCGGCCCCGTGGCACCCTACGCAGAGAGGGCTCCACCCCCTGCCCGCGTCCGCCGCGCTCAATACAACGAGGTTCTTCTCCCCGGAGTCGTTGGGCCGGTGGGCAGAGTGGCAGGTATAGCACCCCACCTGCTGGGGACTCCCGGGCCCGGCCCACGGGTTCATGGCCTCGCCCGGCTTCGAGGCGAGATGCCCCCCCATGGCCCAGGAGGCCCCCCCCTGCGCCAGGTCGCGGGACGCCGGCGCCGGGACGTCGAAGACGTTCACCGTCCCGGTGCCGTCCGCCTTCCCGTACCGCTGCAGAAGGATCCTGCGGGGGCGTCGCTTCATCGCGTCGCGCGCGGCGGCGGCCTGGTTGTCCAGGGGAAAGTCGACGGGGTGGGATCCGTCGGGCGGGGCCGTGAGATTGCCGGTGGCTCTCTCGACGTGGCACCGGTCGCAGAACCCGTCCAGGTTCGGGTAGGACGCCGCAAGGGGCGCCTTGAGGAAAGGGGGGTGGGCGTTGTCGTGGATCGCGTGGCAGGAGGTGCACTCGAGGGGGGTCCCCGCCGCGACCTTGTCCCAGACCAACCCCTTGGGTGGCCACGGGACCGGGACGCCTTCGCCGTTTTTCAGGTTTTCGGGCCGCCGTCCGTGGGAGCGGGTGAAGTAGACCGCCGTGTAGTCCGGGGACTTGCGGGTGGAGTAGTTGTCCGTGCTCACGCTGGGTCCCGCCTGGGGGACGAGGGTATCCGTCTCGGGGAGGATCCCCTTGCCGGAGTGGCACAGGAGAAGGCACTGTCCTCCGACGGCGCCCAGCGAATCCTGGAGCTCCTCGTAGGAATTCGCGTCCTTCCTGCCGTGGCACACGAGGCAGGCGTCCGCCTCCGGGAGGTGGTATCGCATGTCGTGATGGGAGTTGTCGATCCCCGCGAGGGCGGCACCGCCCGGGAGGAGGAGCGCCAGGGCGAGGATCGCCCGCGCGCAGGTGCGTCCGATGGAGGCTGGCATCTTGGGGAAATACGATACAACAAGTGCGTTCCGAACGGAGGTGCAAATGGGGGGGATGCCGTTTGTAGAATTCCCGGCCTCCGGGGCGTATCATATTCAGGAAACAATCTCGTTGGAGCGATCCAATTGCACCGCAAGCTGGAAAACGTGTTCTATGAGATTCGTGCGCCCCGTCTCTCGTGGCGCGACATCGGGGGGCTTTCGGGCCCCAAGGCGAAGGTGAGGGAGATGGTGTGCCTTCCCTTGACGAAAGGGAAGGAGCTCCGGGCGATGGGGGTGGAGTTCCCCGCCGGGGTGATGCTCTGGGGTCCGCTGGGGCTCGGGATCACGATGCTGGCGGAAGCGGCCGCGAAGGAGGCCGGCGTCACCTTCGTCTACGTCTCCGGGCAGGAGATGCTGGGGAAGCCGGACCGGATGGAGGAGGCTTTCGCTATGGCGGTCCGGGAGGCGCCCGCGGTGTTCTTCATCTCCGACATCGACTGGCTCTGCCCGCGCGCGGGAGCCTCGTACGAATGGGCGCCGGGGAACCTCCGGGGGAAGCCGCCCACATTCGCCGACATGGGGTTCACGGAGCGGTTCCTGTCCCTCCTCGACGGTTTGCTGCCCGTACCGGAGGTGCGCCTGGTGGGCTCCTGCTACCGCATCGACGTGGTGGACCAGGCGGCGATCAAGGAGAAGAAGCGGTTCAACCGGAAGATCTTCGTGTCTCCCCCGACCGCGGAGGAGCGGCGGGAGATCCTCGAAATCTACAGCCGGAAGATGCCCCTCGCGCAGGACGTGGATCTCGCCGCGATCGCGGAGAGCGCCCGGGGGTGCACGGGGTGGGACATCGAGAACCTGTGCCGGAAAGCGGCGATCCTGGCCGTGGAGTCGGGGAGTACCCGCGCGGGCCGGGAGCACTTCCTCGCCGCTCTGGGGGCGATCACACCGTGGCTCACCCCCGACATGGAGGAAGGGTACATGAGGATCTTCCGCGAAGACTGCCCGCACCACTACTCGTTCTGAACGATCCGGGGAGGTACGCTTGACGAAACATTTCGTAACGGTCGCCGTCGCCGCAGCGCTCGCCGCCGGCCTCCTTTCGCCCGTCTCCGCCCCCGCCTGCGTCGGCAGGACCCTCCTGGTGGGATATTTCGATGTCCCCGACCAGGTGGTGGTGGCCAACCTGCTCGCGGTCTTCATCGACGAGCGGACCGGCACCACCGTGAAGCTTTCGCGGTTCGCGAGCCGGGAAGAGGCGTTCGAGGCGGTGCGGCAGGACAAGATCAGCATCTACACCGACTACTCCTCGGTCCTCCTGGCGAAGTTCGCGGGGGAGCGGCCCGGCCCGGAAGAGGAAAAAAACCTCGCCCACCTGAAGGAGGTCCTCAACAGGAAATACAACGTCGTCTGGCTGGAACCGTTCGGCTACGACCGGTATTTCTCCGAGAAGGCGAAAGCGGGGGAGAAGCCCGGGCAGGCAGGGGTGATGCTGTGCAAGGACGCCCTCGCGAAGTTCCCGGCCCTTCCGAAGCTGCTCGGGAAGCTGCGGGGGGTCCTCGACAACGACACGATGGCTTCCCTCCTGAAGGAGTCGGAGAAGTCCGACCCCAAAGCGGTGGCCCGCCGGTTCCTGAAGTCCCGGAAGCTCATCTGAGGGGGCGGCTCTCCCCATGGTCCGGTTTTTCGGATCGACGAAGCTGACGGTGCTCCTGTGCCTGCTCCTCTCGGCGGGGGGGATCGCGGGATCCCTCCTGTACCGGGGGAACACGGCCTTCGGGAAGCCCCCGGCGTTCAACGTCTTCCGTTCCCCCCTCTTCCTCGTTCCGGCGGGCCTCCTCGTCGTCAACGTGCTGTTCTGCGTGGTCCCGCGGCTCCGGGAGATGCCGGTCCGGCGGCCGCGCACCTGGACATTCGCCGCTCTGCACCTCGGGCTGCTGTTCCTCGCGGCGGGGCTTGGCGTCGACGGCCTGTTCGGCTTCGTCGGCACGCAATACTTTCCCGTGGGGGTTCCTCACGCCGGGTACTACGACTGGCGGACGGGCCGCAACGAGGCATTCCCCTTCACCGTGGAGGTTACCTCCGCGGAGGTGCGCCACTACCCCCTGAAACTGCGGATCGGCGTCCGGGACGCCGCGGGGAACCGGGTGGGGACGTTCGTCGTCCGGGAGGGCGTCCCGTTTTCCCTGGGGAAGGAGGATGTGGTCGTCACCCCCCGGAGGTTCGAGGCGGACAGCAGGACGCTGCACCTGGACGCGACGGTCCGGGGCGCGAGGGTGACGGGGCTGTCCGCCTCGGCGGAGGTGCCGGCGTCCGTCGCAGGATTCTCGATCCTGCCGCTGGCGTACGCCGACCCCGAGCCCTCCGACTACATCGCAAGGGTCCGGTTCGCGGCCCCCGGGAGCCTGCCGCAGGAGCAACTCCTCCGGATCAATCATCCCGGGAGCTTCGGGGGGATCTCCTTCTGCATCATGGACGTCAACCGGGACCGGTTCCGGAACGCGATCGTGGGGCTCCAGATGACGCGGGAGCCGGGCGGCCCGATCTTCTGGGGCGGCGCGCTCCTGTTCGGGGCCTCCCTGCTCCTGCACCTTTCCCTGAAAGGTGCGGGCGCCGGCCGGCGGGCGGGAATCCCCGCGGCGGTCGCCGCGGCCATCCTCCTGCTCCCGGCGTTCCCGCCGGATTCCCGGGCATCGGGGGTCGTGATCGACCGGGAGGCGACGTGGAGCGGTGAAGTCCGGGTGACGGAGCCGGTCTCCGTGGAGAAGGGCGCGACGCTTCGCATCCTCCCGGGGACGGTGGTCCTCCTGTCGGGCGAGGACCGGGAGGGCGACGGGTGCGAGGACGGGTACATCCAGGTTTTCGGGGAGCTGCGGGTTGAGGGCACCCCCGACCGGCCGGTCCGGTTCGCCCGACTCCACCCCGATAGGCCGTGGCGGGAGATCTTCCTGAAGGACGCGAGGGCAACGGTCCGCAACGCGGTCATCGAAGGGGCGGTGTGGGGCCTTCACATCCACGATGGGGAGGTACGGATCGAGGAATCCGTGATCCGGGGTAACGGGGGGGGGGCGCGCATGCGAGGGCTCGGGGTCGCGATCCGCCATTGCGAGATCCGGGAGAACGGGATCGGGCTCCGGTTCTGGGACGGCGGCCCGCAGGTGTCCGCATCGGTCATCGAGGGGAACGGCACCGGCCTGTTCTACAGGGACGGCACGGGGGGTGGTAAAATTACGGGGAGCCGCATCCGGAACCGGGAGTGGGACGTGAAGGTGGGAGACTGGGCGATCGGGGACCTGGACCTTTCCGGGAACTACTGGGGAGCGGTGGGGACCCCCCGCGCGACGGGGGCCGTGCAGGATTACCGGGAGCGGAGAAACGCCGGGAAGGTCGCGTTCGACCGTCCGCTGCCGGAGCCTCCGGCGGGGGCCGGGCCAGGAGGTGCGCGATGAAGGCGGGCGGGTGCGGCTGGAGCCGCAGGGAGTTCCTCAAGGCCGCGGGCGGCGCGGCGGGCGCCCTCGCGGCGGGGTCCCTTCTCCCCCCGGACATCGCGGCCGCCGGGACGAAAACCGCGGACGTGTCCGTCGCCTCCTCGCTCAGCCCCGGCGAGGCCGCGCGCAGGGCGGTGGCGCTTCTCGGGGGGATGAAGTCCTTCGTCTCCCGCGGCGACGTGGTCGTGCTCAAGCCGAACATCGGGTGGGACCGCTCCCCGGAACAGGCGGCGAACACCCACCCGGAGTTCGTCGCGGCGGTCGCGGAGATGTGCCTCGCCGCGGGTGCGAAGTCGGTGCGCGTCTTCGACCGCACCTGCAACGAGCCCCGGCGGTGCTACGTCAACAGCGGGATCCAGGAGGCGGTGGAGCGGCTCGCGAAATCCGGACACGCGGCCGACGCCCTCCGGGTGTATCACGTCGAGGACCGGAAGTTCGTCCGGACCGCCATCCCGAACTCCCTGGCGATCCCGGAGTGGGACCTGTACCGGGACGCCCTCGAGGCGGACAAGATCGTCGACGTACCGATCGCCAAGCACCACACGCTGGCCGGGATCACGCTGGGGCTGAAGAACATGATGGGGATCATGGGGGGAAACCGGGGGCAGATCCACTTCCGGCTTTCGGAGTGCCTGGTGGACATCCACCGCCGGGTTCCCGTGAGGCTGACCGTCATCGACGCGGGAAGGGTCCTGATGCGGAACGGCCCGTCCGGGGGGAACCTCGCCGACGTGAAGGCGTTCGGGAAGGCGTTCGCCTCCGCCGACGTCGCGGCCGCCGACGCGGTCGCGGCGCAAGAGATCTTCGGCGCGAGGCCGGCGGAGGTCGCCCACATCCGGAAGGCGATGGAGTCGGGCCTCTTTATCGCGTCCCCCGCGCAGATCCGACGGGTAGAGGGTTGAGGAAGGGGTTCCTGCCCTTCGTCGCACTCCTCGGGCTCGCGCTGGCCCCGGGATGCGCCACCGCCCCCAGGGCGCCGGAAGGCGCGAAGGACCGCGGGCCGAAGATCACCTACATCGAGAGGGACACCGTCTGGAGCGGGGAGGTCCGCGTCGACGGGGTCGTCCACGTCCGCAAGGCGGCGACCCTCACGATCCAACC
>Ga0209253_10001380_pt1 | contig 21278 bp, 19 predicted proteins | sample FrelakmetBRP12BR_FD_187145 | JGI IMG/M metagenome (GOLD analysis project Ga0209253, IMG submission 187145) | Freshwater lake sediment microbial communities from the University of Notre Dame, USA, for methane emissions studies - BRP12 BR (SPAdes)... | ecosystem: Environmental > Aquatic >...
ACCCATGACACCCATATCGCCTCCTACAGCCAGCGGACGATCAGCCTGTTCGACGGCCGCGTCATCTGAGCTGCAAAGGCAATTTTTCCATAATAAATGGGGAAGATCTTGTTTTTGCCCTATCTTATGCGGGCGAGAAAAGATAATAGAGCCGTTCTATTTTTCACTCGTCTTATATAGGCGAAAAAATGGGGTACGTCCCCTGGGGGAACGTCCCCATAAATCAATAAATTAGTCCCATGTCTTTAGGGATGACACACTTTTAATCCGGTCGAAATCGGAATCGTTGTGGAGGAGATAAAGGTCATTGTCGATAGCTGTCTGAGCGATCAGGAAGTCGATTGAACTTCCGACGGTTATCCCCTTACGGCGTAATTCAAGCGACATCTTCGCGGCCTGCGCGGACGATTCTCGCCCGTCTTTAAGGTCGTAGAAGGCCTGGCTTCCGAGATATTTCTTGAGCAGCCTAGAGTCCTTTTCTGTCGCTGCGCCCTGGAGGAGCTCCAGGAAAATAACCGGGCAGATTCCGAACGGAATATCCCGGTCAATGACCTGGAACATTTTTTGGGCAGCGGGATTATCCAATCCCTTGAGGAAATCGATCAGGACTGAAGTATCGACCAGGATCACCGGGACCTCAAACCCTTATAGTCATATCCTTCCGCAAACCTGACTTTGCCGCAGATTTCCCGCAAATCCCTTTTCTTCAGGTTCCGGATAAACTCCTCGAGCGCCTTGTTGACAATGTCCCTTTTTGTTTTCATCCCAGAAAGCGTCAGGGCTTCTTTCATGAGTGCGTCATCAATCACAATATTTGTCCTCATTTTTACACCTTAATATACACATAATAAGGTGTAATTTTGGGCGTGTCAAGCGATTTTCAGCACCGTCCCGACAAGCGACCCTTCTTTGATTATCAACCGGATAGACGAATTCCGCCCCAGACCTATCTCATGCGCGAACGATTTGATATCATTAATATAGGGCTATTTTTCTCCTGTCTTTTTTTCTTCCTCGACCTCGATCGGGATGACGACGTCCTCGCCCCAGATGTACTTGGCAAACCACTGCCAGTTGTGCCACATGGCAGCGACCCGTTCCTTGGGCTTCGAAATGCCGTGGCCAAAATCTTTGTAGACGATGAGCTTCGTCGGGACGCCCATGTCCTGGAGACCCTGGAAGAGTTCGTAGGCATTGGGGATGGGCACGCGGCGGTCGAACTCACCGTGCTGGATCAGCGTGGGGGTGCGCGCCTTCTTGATGTTCGTCATGGGCGAAGTCTTGCGGTAGATTTCCATGTCGTCCCAGGGGGTAGCCAAGAGATATTGCCGGGTGAAGCGGTGGATGTCGGTGTTGACGTAGTAGGTGACCCAGTTGGATATCCCCGCCCCGACTGATATCGCTTTGAACTTGGTGGAATTTGTAGCCAAGAAAGCCGAGATGTAGCCACCCTGGCTCCAACCCATGGCGCCCACCCGCTCGGGATCGGCCATGCCTTGAGCGATGAGATAATCGACTCCCGACTCCACGTCCCACATGTCGCCTACACCCAGGTTGCCGACATTCAGGGAGCGGAATTTCTCGCCGTAGCCGGCCGAACCTCGGTAGTTCGGCTCCAGTATCAGCGCGCCCTTATTCAGCCATTGGAGGATGGGGTAGACGGAGAAATCGACCAGGACGGGCCGCGATGTGCCCGTCGGTCCGCCGTGAGTTATGACGAGGAGAGGATATTTCCGGCCGGTCTCGAATCCATCGGGCTTCCAGAGGACGCCCTCGATCGGAGTGCCGTCTTTGCTCTTCCACTGGATGACTTCCCGCGTCCCGGTCTTCCAGCCGGCGACCTGGTCCGTCGTCTTAGTCACGGCCTGCGGCTTCCACGAATCCAGGGTTGTCCGAAAGATCTCCCCAAGCGTCGTCCGGTCCATGCCGGCAAAAGCGACTGTGTTGCCGTCGTCAGCGAAGCTCACATCGTAGACGTAATCGGGCGTGGTGGCGATTGCAGCAAATTTTCCGCTCGCCGGGTCGAGGAGATGGAGCCGGAAGAAAACCTTTGCGGAACCGGTAAAGAAAAGGCCGGCCTTTGTCCATTTGAGCATATAGGGGTCCTCATCAAAAGCGGAGGTTAGGACCGTAATCGGGCCTCCCCCGGCCGGGATCTTGGCCAGCTTCTCGTTGATGTAGGACCTTTCGTCTCCCATCTTGGTTGAAAAGGCAACCCACAGTCCATCGGGAGACCATTGCGGCCCGGAGTCAGGGCCCTGCAGGGTGACGAGAGGAGTGATCGCGCCGGATTCCACGTCCAGGATGGATAGATCTGTTTTCGACGTGGAATTAATCCGGGGATCGGGGCAGTGGTCAAAAGCGATTTTCTTGCTGTCGGGCGACCAGGCGAAACTTCCGACCGTAAAATCCGTTCCCGAGGTGAGGCGCTTGGCCTCCGGAGTTTGGCCCGGTTTGACGTCAATGAACCAGAGATTGGTCATCCGGAATTCGGCATCCTCGACCTGGAACTTGCCATACTGTTTTTCGCGGCCCTTGGATTCCTTGGTCTCCGGCTCGGTCGAGGTGAAAGCGATCTGCTTGCTGGTGGGCGACCAGGCATAGGACTCAATACCCTCCTTGTGATTAGTCAGCTTGAAGGCCTCGCCGCCGGCGGGGTTGATGAGGTAGACCTGGCGGCTTTTTCCGTCGCGGTTGGAGAGGAAGGCGATCCAGAGGCCGTCGGGCGACCAGGATGGAGAAGTGCTGCTTTCGTCAGGCGTCTGAGTGAGCTGGAACGGGGCTGCGCCGCCACGGCTGAGCCAGATTTCGGTATCATACTTGTTCTTTTCCCAGTCGGGCTGGCGCACGGTGAAAAGGATATCCCTTCCGTCAGGGGAAATGGCTGGAAATCCGACAGATCTAAGGCTCTGAACGTCCTTGAAGGCCGGTCCGGGGATTTGAGGAGGTGCGGGAGTGCCGGGCTGAGCCGGTTCAGCTTGCTTGGCCTGGCTGCTCTGTTTCGCAGGCTCGGCCTGCTCGGGCTTTGCCGTCTGCGCAAACCCAATGAGAGTCAAACCTGCAACGATAAAGATCAGGCAAAAGAATTTTTTCATGTTCGTCCTCCGGAATGTGGTTATTATAACAGGGGCGTCGAACCGGTCAAGAACTTGGGGACACAATATCAATTTCCCATTTTATTTGCGGAAATTCGGAAAATAATATTGTGTCCCCAATTTGGAAGAAAATGGGGAGCGTCCCCAATTTTCTATCTGGCCTGTTTTTTATAGACTTCTTTTCGGTGTCTAACCGCTTCAATCCAGATGTTCTTTTCTCTATCGACAAAATAAATAATTCTATAGGCTCCGACCCGCAACGAGAATTCCCCCTCCAGGTCGCCGAGGAGCTTCTTTCCAGAAAGAGGATCTGAATATATTTCCCTTAAGGCGGCCTCGACCTTGGATTGGGTGTCTTTGGGAAGCCGTAAAAAACTCTTTTGGAAAGTCCGGGTGAGAAAAAGAGTCATACAGAAATTCAGCGCTTCCCAGGTGGTTTTTTGCCGAAAAAATCTTCGTAGGTTGTAAACCTGCCCTCGAGGATGTCTTTTTTCGCCTCCAGAATGTCTTTCAAGAGCTTCTGGTCGGCTAAGACTTCCAGCGTCTCGACTTCTTCCGGGCTGAGGAGAACGGCCTTGGCTTTTGATCTCTGGACGACGATGTAATGAGCTCCCCTGGTCACGTCCTTGAGGATTGAGGCGAGCGAATTGCGGAGCTTGGAGATGCCGACGACTTTATCCATTTGTTGCGGTTGAATTGTACTATTCATTGTACCATTTGTCAAACTATGTTTATCTTAAGCGTGTGAGCTCTGATCAGATAGACGAAGTGAAAAGGCCTAAATTCTCAAGAAAATGGGGAGCGTCCCCTGTTATTTGTTCGCCAGACGGACAAGCAGCCAGCATTTTAGGGACTGGCCTATGTCGGGCTGCGTGTCAAAATCTTCCATCCCTCTCCCGGTTCCTCTGGGTGGGCCGCCCGCACCGGGCATGCCGGGCATGCCGCCTCCCCCGCCCGTTGCGCCTCCTTCGATCCCGCCAGGGGGAGGACCTCCCGGCGGCCGGCCTTGGCCCTTACCGCTCGATTCAATTCCGACGCCGATCTCAGCTCCAGCTTGGGCTCCTATGGCCAGAGGGTGTGTTTGTGTAGCCGCAAGCGGGATTTTCAATTCATAAACGAACAATTCGCCGGAAGTTGAAACGTTAATTTGAAGCCCCATTTCCTTGGCCTGTTCGATGACCATTTTCTCGGGCTCCCCTTTTTCTGCCCTCAAGATTTCTAATTCTTGGCCGGGCTCCTGAGGCGGCCTGCCCTCCATGTTCATGGGTTCTCTATTTTCTCTATCGCCTTTATCGCCTTTATCGCTTGGCCTGTTCTCCCCAAAATCCTTCGGCGTCCCGGGGAACTGGGCGGCCAAGGGATACCTGATGCCGAAGGTCTTGTTTTTTCCTCCCTTGGGATCCAGCCAAATCGTCAAGCCCTGTCTCATGAGCCGAGCTCCGGCCTCATCCCCGGAGGCGACCAGTCCGAAATAGAGATACTCGCGGTCATTTAAAAAGCTAACGAAAAGCTTTTCTTTCTCAAGGAATGCCTGCGTTCCCTGCCACTTGTCGGCCTTGCCGTCGATGACGATTTGATAATCAGCCCACTGTGACTTAGTCACGTATATCTGGCTCGAACTGCAGGCCGTTGAGCTAAAAATTGCAATTAATAAAAGCAGGACTGCATTCCATGTTTTTGAAGGCATTTTGCTCTAATCTCCTGTCCAGGAATTCTGCAACTTTTTTTCCCAACTGTAAGTACTAATCATATGTGACATTAGTTGCAAAAACAACGGGAGGACGCGCTTATGACCATCTCGAAGATTCTCCGGAAAAAGAGTGAAGTTGTCGTGAAGATTAAAAACGGCTCCAAAGGAGTTGGCCAAGTTATCATCAGGGATGCCGATAAAGAAATAAATCTCGGGGGAGACACCTATCATAAATATCGGATCGTACGCCCGCGCGGACATGAGCAAGAGGAGATATTCCATCGCCAGGACAGGGGCTATGAAGCGTTGCTCAGCGAGGTTTTCATGATCCTCGATTCTTGCCAGCGCGGCCAAGCAAGAACCCGGGACAAATAAAAAATTCGGGACACAATATCAATTTCCCATTTTAAAAAAATGGGGACAAAAAAATGGGGACACAATATCAATTTCCGAATTTCCAAAAATCAAATGGGAAATTGATATTGTGTCCCCAATTAGCCATCAATTAGCCCTGGCCGTCCTTGACATCTTTTTGAGTCCTAATCTACAATCCTCCCCGATGTCAAAAAAAACGGGGACGGTTCTATTTTCTCGGTCAAACTTTCCTTTATAGAAAATAGAACCGTCCCCATTTTTATGGAGGTCTAAGATGTTGAGTCGACGAGACTTTCTGCACCTGGCTGGCGCCCTTGGGTCAGCCTCATTTGCCCTCAACCCGAGAAGCCTCGAGGCCGTCGCAGCCGCCTCGCAGGCGGTTGCGGACCGCGCGCCCGGGGAGGTGGCGAAAGACGAGTTCTACTGGAGGGAGATCCAGTTAGCCTTCAAGCTCGACCGGACCCTGATCAACCTCAACAACGGGTTCACCTGCCCGACCCCGCGGGTCGCGCTCGAAGCGGTCTGGCGCTACATGGACATGATCAACATGCTGCCGATCCACTACCAGGGCATGATTGCCAGGAACGTCGAGACGATCCGCCTGCGGATGGCGGCCGAGTTCGGCTGCGAGCCCGAAGAGATGGCCCTGACGCGCGGCGCCAGCGAGTCACTGCAGATCGTCCAGAACGGGATCGACCTCAGGGCGGGCGACGAGGTGATCACGACCGAGCAGGACTACCCCCGCATGCTGACGACATGGGACCAGCGCATGCGGCGCGAGGGGATCACGGTGACGCGCCTTCAGTTCCCGGTGCCGGCGACACAGGACGATCTCTATGGGCGATTCGAGAAAGCTATCACGCCGCGGACCAAAGTCTTCCATTTCTGCCACATCACGAACCTGACGGCCCAGATGTTCCCGGTGGCGAGGCTTTCCCGCCTGGCCCGCTCAAAGGGGATCGCCACGATCGTTGACGGCGCGCACGCGCTGGGGCATTTCCCGTTCAAACTGCGGGACCTCGAATGCGACGCCTATGGGGTCAGCCTGCACAAGTGGCTGCTCGCGCCGATCGGCAACGGCTGCTTGTATGTGCGGCGGGAGATGATCCCGAAATTCTGGCCGCTGCAGGCGGCGCCTGAACGGCAGGATGACGACATCCGCAAGTTCGAGGCGATCGGCACGCACCCGTGGGCCATTCGGGCTGGGCTGGGAGAGGCGCTGGCGTTTCATCAGGCCATCGGGGCGGAGCGGAAGGCGGCGCGGCTGCGCTACCTGACGCTGCGCTGGGCGAATGCGCTCAAGAGCAACCCGCGGGTTAAGATATTGTCGAACCTCGGAGAGCCCGCGGAGACGTGGGGAGTCGCAGCGGTCAATATCGACGGCATCGATGTCAGGGACCTGGCGAATTTCCTGATGGATAAGTACCGGATTATCGCGGTTCCGCTCGTGGGAGGTGCCCCGCCCAACCAGGTCTTCGATTATCAGGCGCTCCGCGTTTCTCCGAACGTCTACACGACGCTCGAGGAGATCGACACATTTGTGATGGCCATGGAAGATGCGCTCAAGAATGGCGTTCCGACCGATTTGGCAGCGGCGCGGACCGGCCCGATGGAGGGCGTGCAATGGGCAAGTATCCGGTAATTGGGAGAATTCCGATGAGGCGTTTGGCAATTGCGGTTGTGGGAGCGTGGCTTGTCTTTGGCCTTATCGCGGGCAGCAGTGTGGCCTACGGCCAGGGCATTTTCAAAATTCCGTTCAAGTTCGAAGCGGGCGGCAAGAAGTTTCCGGCGGGCGAATACTGGGTCGCACAGAAAGGAGAGGGACAGATCGCGCTCCGGAAGGAACCAGGTGGCGACGAAGTCCTGATCGCCTTCAAAGAGAGGTTGGCGCAACCGAGCCCTCCTATCCAGGAGCCGCAGCTTGTCTTCGACGCAGTGGGAAACTTTGAGCCGTCGTATACGGAGTATATGACGGACTATGTGCTGGCGGAAGTGTGGCTGCCCGGAGAAGACGGTTTTCTGATTCACCTCACAAAGGGCGCGCACCAGAACCAGGTCGTCAAAGGCCAGACTGCAGCCAAATAGGAGAATTTGGGGACACAATATCAATTTCCGAATTTAGTTTGAGTGAAGTCCCAGACAGCTCCAGAAATTAGGAAATTGATATTGTGTCCCCCTATTTGGCTGGGAGAAAATAGAACCGTCCCCTTTTTTCTCAGGTGTATTTGATTTTCGCCAGAAGCGCCTTGAACCTCGGTAAGGCCACCAGCTCCTCCGCACCCGGAAAATCATATGTTGCCAGCGATTGGAGCAGGACCGGCAAATGATAATCTCTGGCCTGACTGGACTTTTCCAATTCAGTCAGCGCTTCCTGCGGCATGTTTAACCCGCAGTAGATTAGCGCTTTTTCGTAGGGTGGGCAGTATTTCTTTTTAAAGGGACGGAAATGCCGCAACCCGGGCTTGAGAAAAAGAAGGAGCCTTAGCGGAAAAGGAACGAACGGCTCTTTCTCGATTCTCTCGAGTTTCCTTAGGCACTTCCAGGCCTCATCTTTTCGGCCGGCCAGGGCATGGGCCATTCCCAAATACGCATAGGCCCCGAACACACCAAGATCGGCGGCCCTCTGCAGGTACTCAATGGCCTTATCCGGCTCTGCTGGTTTGCTGAGATAGGTCATCCCGATCCAAAGATTGAACATGGGCTGGTCGGGTTCCATGGCCAGGGTCTTGAGGAGGGACACGAGGCTCTCCTCTTTGCACTTTGTATACCATAATATGATGCCGTAAAGCGCATGAGCCATCGACGATAGCGGGTCGATCTCAATTCCCCTCCTGGATTCCTCAAATGCCTCCTCCACTCTCCCCTGCGTCCCCAGGATTTCTGCACGCCAGCCGTGAGCCCAGATGTTCATAGGGTTGAGCTCGACGCCGCGGCGGGCATGGCGTTCCGCTGCGGGAAGATCCCATTCGTAGGCGTAGGTGATCAAAGCCAGTGAAGCATAGAGCTCGCTCAGGGAATCGTCGATCTCCTGAGCCTTCTGAAGCAAGGACCTGGATTTCAAGTAAGCCTCCCGGGGCTGGATGAAGCCGAATTCAGCCAGCATGTTGAAGACATCGGCAATTCCCACGTAGGGCAGGGCGTAGCGTGGGTCTTTGTCGATCGCCCGCTGGAAGTAATCGACGGCCATGACCATGTCCTTAGGTGAGCGCCGGTTCCAGTGGTACCGTCCTTTGAGATAGAGCTCGTAGGCTTTCTCATCCCGGGTATTTCGTTTGGTGACCATCTCTTTTTCGCCCTCGACTAACTCGACCTTGAGCTTCTCCACGACGGCCATCGAGATCTCATCCTGCACAGTAAAGACATCCTTGATGTTCCGGTCGAAACGCTCCGACCAGAGATGGTAACCGTCTGAAACGCAGATGAGCTGGGTGGTCACCCGAAGGTGATTTCCCGATTTCTGGACGCTCCCCTCGAGAATTGCCCCGACGTTCAACCGTCTTCCGATCTCGCGGATATCCTCTTCCTTTCCCTTGAAAGAGAAGGCGGAGGTGCGGGCGGCAACCTTCAGGCCTTTGACCTGGGCCAGGGCATTGATCAACTCCTCGGCCAGCCCTTCGCACAGGTAATCTTGGTCGTGTTGCGGGCTCATGTCTTTGAATGGGAGTACGGCGATAGAGGCGATGCATTCCCGTTCGCCGGGAGACAGCGTGGGCGCCTTTTTTTCGGGGGCGCCGGGCGTGCCAGCAGCCGGGGTTGCGCTCTCTCCGATGCGGCTCAGTTCGGCCAGCAACTTTTCGGCGCTCTGGTATCGCTCTTCTTTTTTCTTGGCCAAGCATTTGATGATCAGCCGGTCGAGATCCGCAGGCACCTGGGCATTGAGCTCCTGCGGATGGCGGGGAAGCTCGGTTTTATGTTTCATGGCCAGACTGAGCGCGCTCTCACCTTCGAAAGGCGGCCCGCCCGTGACCATCTCGAAAAGGATCGCGCCCAGGGCATAGATATCCGCCCGTTCGTCGACGCTTTCACCGGCGGCTTGCTCCGGAGACATGTAGTACGGCGTTCCGACCATCATTCCCGCGGAGGTCAGTTCGGGCCCGCTGATCTGGCGGGCGATCCCGAAATCCATGATCCGGGCATTCCCCTGCTGGTCAATCATGATGTTCTGCGGCTTGAGGTCCCGGTGGACAACTCCCAGCCGGTGGGCTTCCACAAGGCCCTCGGCGACCTGTCTCGCCAGGACGGCGGCTTTTTCCGCAGACAGCCGGCCGGCGCGGCGGATCAGGCTTTTGAGGTCCTCGCCGCGAACATATTCCATGGTGATGAAAAAGGTCCCTGCATCTTCGTGAAGGTCGAATAACCGGCAGACGCTCTTGTGGCTGATCCTGCGGGCCAGCTTCAGCTCGTTTTTGAAACGCTCGACGAGCGTTCCGCTGGAGGCGACCTCGGGCTTAAGGACCTTGAGGGCCATTTCCTCGTTGACCTTGCGGTCGACAACCCGGTAAACCGTTCCCATCCCCCCGGTCCCGATTTCCTCGAGAATCTCGAAGCGGTCCGCAAGCAGGCGCCCCCGGGGAAGGGATTCTTTTGTCTGCTCGATGGTCAAGGTTGAGGAAGGAGGGATGTCCTTGTCAGCCCCCAGGCGCGTTCCGCATCGGCCGCAGTAGGTAAGACCGGGGGAGTTTTCAAACCCGCATTTCGGGCAATTCATAAGATAAATGTTCCTTCCAGCGCTTTTAATAAATATAGGTCCTCTCTGATGGCAAGTCAAATTTTCCGTCGCTCCGTCGCTCAATTGACTTCCCCTTCTTGCCGTGCTATAGCTTAAACCACAATAGACTGGGGAGACGCTAAAGTCAGCCCAAAGCAGAGCACTCACTGGCAGTTTTAAGGCTGTCTTTTCTCCCCCCAAATCTATAAGTCATTTTAAAGGGAGGGTTTTATGAAAACCAAAATTTCTGTCCTTCTGTCGGTTTTTCTTTTGGCGGGGTTTTGTTCGCAGATCTCGTTTGCTCAAGCCCAGGAAAAGAAACCGCAGCTCTTTATGATTTATGATGTCGTCGTCAAGCCGGCTATGGTAGCCGGATTTGAGGCCGCAGCAAAAGGAGAATGGGCTCTCGCGGCAGAAGGCAAGTCACCCTATCCATGGATGACCTATGCTTCGGATGACCTGCATTATTATTTTCTTTCTCCGATGAAAAATTATGCAGACATCGATGCGATGGACAAGAGCGCTGAAGAAATGAGAAAAAAGGTGGGAGAGGAGCGGATCAAGGCTAATGATAAAGCGTATGATGGGACATTTGAATATCTGCGCATTGGTTTTGCTTATCTTAGAACGGACTTGTCCTATGCCCCGGAAAAGCCGGCCCTAAAACCTGAAGAGGCGAATAGCCTGTACTGGGGGCTATGCTACGTTGAGCCAGGCAAGGAAGAAGAATTCGAAAAAGTCCTCAAGGAGTATGCCGCTGAGTGGAAGAGCAAAAATGTTGCCTTCGGGTTCACTACGTATGAAGGCGGTTTTGGGACAGATCTCCCTTTCTATTTCTATGCTTCAAGCGGGAAGAGTCCAGCTGAAATCTTTATTGAGGACGAGAAAGCGGTCCAGATAGTAGGTAAAGAAAAAAGCAAGGAATTGTTGAACAAATTAATGGCTACGTTAAGGAAATACGAATTCAAAATCGGCTGGTATCGTCCCGACCTTTCTTATATCCCTGAAGCAAAAGAGCCAGCCAAGTAAATTTCTCTAATATAAAGCACCGTTTGACGAAACGCACGGGGAGTGCAGCCAGGAAAACAGGGGACACAATATCAATTTCCGAATTTTTGCCAGATAGGACGGCGCAAAAAAAATAAATCGAAACCTTTATCCCCCAAAAGAGTATTTTAATTATGTGGGAAATCCCGGGAAATTCGGAAATTGATATTGTGTCCCCAAATTAAAAGCCGCGCTGAGGAGAAATTCATTTGAGGAAAAGCATGCCCGCCGTCATCCTGGCCATGTTCACGATCGCAGGATATGGGCTTGGGCAGACGAAGACCGTCGCCGTCGAGCCCTGGGAATGGGCCGTTAATTTACGTCAGCCCGTTCAAAAGGTCATCGAAACAATCGGCTTGAAGCCCGGGATGGTCATAGGAGAGGTAGGAGCAGGCACGGGACGGGTGACCGTCTGGCTTGCCGTCACCGTCGGGCCGACCGGCAAAGTTTACGCCAACGACATCGACGCCTCGGCCCTGGATCACCTCGAAAAACGCTGCACGAAGGAGGGTCTGACCAACGTAACAACAATCCTCGGGACCGTTGAAAACCCCCGCCTTCCCCACGCCGCCCTAGACATCGCCTTTATGACCAACACCTACCATCATCTGGAAAAACCGGTCGAACTCGTGCGAAACCTCCTGCCGACCCTCAAGGATAACGGGGTTCTGGCCATCGTCGAGCGCGATAAGGACCGTTCAGCCCACAAGGACGAAGCCACATCGCAGAAAGATTTCATCGCCCAGATGGATCAGGCCGGGTTCGAAGTGATCAAGATCGACACATCTATGAAGGAAGACAACATTTACATCGCCCGTCCTAAACAGGCCGCGGCGAGATAAGGCCGTCCAATTAGGCGAAAAATTCCGGCGGAAAATCTCTTAACCGGATAATATCCAGGGCTTTGTGTTTGATGTCAAAGCCCATCGGGCATTCGACGACACAAGACGAGCAGTTGGCACAGGCGATGGGATTGTCCTTGACGGATTTGATGTTTCTCACGGCAGCGGCAAGGTCTCGATAGCCGTAAGCATACATGTAGCAACGCATCAGTGTCGGGATATCCGGCGCCGACGGGCATTGTGCGAGGCAGGTGCCGCACCCCTGGCAGAAGAGGCTGTCCTGAGAGCTGGCGCGGGCAATCTCCAGATATTTTTTCTCATCCGGCGTCAGGCTGAGGTCTTCCATGATCGACAAATCTGCTTCCAGCTGGTCGAATGTGGTGATACCCGGGACAGAGGTATGGATGTTTTCGTTTTGCAGAACCCACTTGAGAGCCGCCCTAGGATTGCCGATGGCATCTTGTTTGGAGACCATCCACGACTCTCCGGTAATGGTCTTCATGGCGACTATCCCGAGCCCCTTTTTCGCCGCATATGCGACAGCTTCTTTTCTTTCTTCAATGTCTTTGACCTGGAAATTATAAGCGAGCATGACCACATCGTAAAACCCGCTGTCGGCAGCGGCGCGGACGGCCTCCGGAACGAAACTGTGGGAGGCCACCCCCAAAAACCTAGCCTTCCCGGCCTTTTTGATTTTTTCCATCGATTTCATCAAGGGTTCGAACATGACCGATTCTTTTTTGGCACAAGAAGAGAGATAGAAGATGTCGACATAATCCACATCCAGCCTTTTCAAGCTCCTTCCGAAATCCTTCTCGAATCTTGCGATATCGGTATCTTTCGAAAAAAGGCCTGATTTGGGGTCGAACGGCCGGGGATTCCCATCCGTGGCCAGGATGATCTCATCCCTCTTATAGTTTTTTATGAGTCTTCCCACGAATTCTTCGACCCGGCCGTTCTGATAGTTCGGGGCCGTGGCGATATGGGTGATCCCGGCATCCAGCGCCGTTCTGACGAGACCTTCTGATGTGGCTTCCAAGGTCCCCATGCTTACGATCGGGAGTTTAATTCCCGTTTTTCCGAGGGTGCGGTAGACCAGCTTGAGCCTTTTTCCTTGGGCGGCGCTTCTGCTCGGGGCTGCTTCTCGGCTTCTAGGGGCAACACCCGCGGATCCAAAATGTGGGAGAACAAAGGCGCTGGCAATGCCCGCTAGCCCTTGGGATATGAAATTCCTTCGGCCTATGCAGGCTTTTCTCTTGCGCATGATTCGCCTCCTTTATCTTTTGCCTCTATTATAGACGAATTCGGGTCCCAAAGAGTTTGGCTTCTTGAAGGGGACACAATATCAATTTCCGTTATTCTTTTTCCTTTTCCTTGTCCTTCTCTGCTTCCTTCTTTTTCTCCTCTTCCTTCTCGCTCACAGGGGTCAGGCCGACGTGCTTGGAAAAAAAATCAAGCCAGCGGCGGAGCCGGTCGATCCGGTGGCGCGGCTCGCTGAACCCATGGCCTTCCCTTGGGTACATAACAAAGGTCACGTCCTTACCCAGATCGCGAAGGGCCTGGTAGAATTCCACGGCCTGGGTGGGCGGAACGCGGACGTCTTCTGCCCCGTGCAGGATCAGAACCGGGCTCGTCACGTTTTTCACATAGCGGATAGGTGAATGCTTCCCGTACTTCTCCGCATCGTCCCAGGGCATCCCGAAAAACCAGTTCATGTATCCTGGGATATCCGTGGTGCTGTACATGCTGTAGAGGTTGGGCAGACCCGCGCCCGGAGAGACGGCCTTAAACCTGTCAGTCTGGGTCACGATCCAAAAGCTCATGTAGCCGCCGTAACTCCAGCCATAGCAGACCATCCTGTCCGGGTCGGCCCAGCCCTTCGCAATGCAGAAGTCGACGCCGGTCATGCAGTCGTCGTAGTCGACGATCCCCCAATTATCCCGGTTGGCGTTCAGGAACTCCTGGCCGTAATTCGAGCTGCCGCGGAAGTTGGGCTGAAGGATTATGAACCCGTTGCCGGCGAAAAATTGATTGGTTGAGCTGAAGTACTCCATGTCAGTGCCGCTCGGACCGCCGTGAGGGTTGAGGATCAGCGGATATTTTATCCCGGGTTGATATCCCACCGGCCAAGTGAGGACGCCCTCGATCTCCTGGCCGCTGCTGTTCTTCCAGCGGATGGTCTCGGCTGCAGTCAAGAGGACCTTTTCTTCCCTGAGCCAGGGATTCGAGTCGCTCAGACGCACTGCCTTTTTCAGGTTCAAGTCGGCGGCGTAGATTTCGGACGGCCAGTTAGAGCTGGAGCTTACCCAGACCCAGGTCTGACCGTCACGAGAAAGCTCCCACTGGTAGTTCAGGCCTCGAGGCGTCTCGATTTTACGCACGGAAGCAGGACCGGCACCCGAGCCCAGCTTCGTATCGACCGCAAAAAGGCCCATTGATGTTCCGTCGCCTGTTGACCAGAAGATTGTCTTGCCGTCGGGCGACCAGACCGGCGTCCCGAAATCCCGGTCAAAATCTTTGAGCAGGACGCGCGGCTCTGCGCCGCCTTCAGCGGGAACAAGATAAAGCTTGTTGTACCAGGTGGTTGTGCCGGTGTGCGGCTGGGAGGCATAGGCGATTATTTTTCCGTCCGGCGACCAGCGCGGGCTTTGATCGCTCCCGGGATTCTCGAAAAGCTTGCGCGGAGTTTTTGCTCCCAGGTCCAGGACCCAGACATCGCTTTTCCACCTGTCGTCCACCTTGGGGGTCGGCCGGGACACGTAGACCGCGCGCCGGGAATCGGGAGACCACTGGGGATCGCTGACCGTGAAAAGGCCTTCAGTCAGGCGCGATTCTTCTTTCTTATCGATGTCAAAAACCCAGAGATGGGACATCCGGAACTTTTCATCGACCACTTCGGCGTCATCCTTGTCCTTGCGCTTCTGCTTTTCTTCCTTGGTCAGAGAATCCAGGGCCGTGAAAAGGATTTTCTTCCCGTCGGGAGAAATTTCGAAGGACTGGATGCTCTCGGCGTGATCGGTGACCTGCCAGGCCTCTCCTCCGTCGGCAAAGATAAAGAAAACCTGGCTCTTCGGTCCTTCGCCAGGCTCTGTGGCCTGATCCTCGGCGGGCTTGGCCTTTCCACGGGAACTGAGAAAAGCGAACCGCTTCCCGTCAGGAAGCCAGGCGGGCGACGTTGAGCTCTGCTCGCCCCGGGTCATCTGGCGGCGCTCAGTGCCGTCAATGTGGACGCGCCAGATGTGGGTAGTGGTCTTCATCTCTTTGTCGTCCATATCCCGGGCTGTCTCCGTGTAGAGCACCCATTTTCCGTCGGGAGATAGGCGGGGACTCGAAACCTGGCTGATCCGCAGGGTATCCCTGGCCGACATAACGCGCGGGCCGGCGGGCGCTGCGGGTTTGGCGGCCTCTGCTTGTTGTGGCGTCTGGGTAGGTGGAGGGGCTTGCGCTGGCTTCTGTTGGGGCTGTTGTCGTGAAGTGCCGAACGCTGACAGCATTAAAACGCAAGTTAGAAAAAATCCCAAAAGAATTCGCAATGATGATCTCTGTCTCAATTGGACCTCCTTTATTTCGGGGATGCGGGAAAAAAGAGAACATAATACCATAAAAAAGAAAAAAGGGGACGTTCCCCAAGGTGACATATCTCCAGCAGACGTGTCCCCTTAGGGAGCGTCCCCACATTACACGTCACCTTTTTTCATTTTTTTCAGACACCGCTTAAACTCTAAGCGGGTCATTTCCGTATATCATTAGTATAAAAGGAGGTCTTATATGAAAAAACTGCTTTATCTCATGATGGCCGGAATCGTTCTGGCCACAAGCATTTTCGCCGGCGGTCCTCAAGAGAAAACGCCGCGGATTATCCCGATGAAGGACTTTTTCCGCAACCCGGAAAAAGTGGCCTTCCAACTCTCTCCCGACGGCCAGTATCTGGCGTTTCTCAAATCCTGGCAGACGCGCCTGAACGTCCATGTCCAGAAGATCGGCGAGACCGAGGAGAAACGGATCACCAGTGCCACCGAACGAGATATCACGGGCTACTTCTGGGCCAGCAACACACGGGTCGTCTATGCCCAGGACAAGGGCGGAGACGAAAACTTCAGGCTCTATGCTGTGAATATCGACGGCTCCGGGGAAAAGGACCTGACGCCCTTCGAGAAGGTCCGGGTGCAGCTTATTGACGACCTCAAAGACGACGATGAGTATGTCCTTATCGGCATGAACAAACGGGACCCGCGCTTTTTCGACGCCTACCGCATTAACGTCCTGACGGGTGATATGGAGATGATCGCCGAGAACCCGGGAACGATCGTCAGCTGGAAAACTGATCATGACGGAAAACTCCGCGTGGCCGTCACCTCTGACGGCGTCAACAGGAGCGTTCTCTACAGGGACACCGAGAAGGCTACTTTTCAGCCGTTGCTGACGACGAACTTCAAAGAGACGCTCGGGCCCCTGTTCTTTACTTTTGACAATAAGAATCTCTATGTAGTCTCGAATATCGGACGTGACAAGTCGGCCGTTTATGAATATGACGTCAAGGAAAAGAAACAAACGGCCTTGCTCTACGAAAATCCAGATGTGGATGTCGAAAACCTGCTCAAATCCGACAAGCGTAAAAAGGTCACGGGAGTCGCTTTCTACCTCGATAAACGGCAATATCACTTTTTCGATGACCAGAGGGCCAAGCTCCAGAAGGACATTGAAGCCCGTCTTCCGGGATATGAAGTGGCCCTAACCAACTTAAGCCGGGATGAGACGAAGGCCCTGGTTTATGCGGGCAGTGACAGAACCTATGGGTCTTACTATTTCTATGACCTGGCGACTTCGGATTTCCGGAAGCTCGCCGACATCGCTCCCTGGCTGGTGGAAACCGAGCTAGCCAAGATGAAGCCCATCAGCTACACCTCCCGGGACGGCCTGACCATCCATGGCTATCTCACTCTCCCCAATGGTCTAGAACCGAAAAAGCTCCCTGTTGTGGTCAACCCTCACGGCGGGCCTTGGGCACGGGATGTCTGGGAATACAACCCGGAAGTCCAGTTCCTGGCCAACCGCGGCTATGCCGTGCTCCAGGTCAATTTCCGGACCTCCACCGGCTACGGCCGGAAGTTCTGGGAGGCGGGATTCAAGCAGTGGGGCCTTAAGATCCAGGACGATATCACTGACGGCGTCAAATGGTTGATCGACCAGGGCATCGCCGACCCCAAGCGCGTCGCGATCTACGGCGGTTCGTTCGGCGGGTACGCGACGCTGGCCGGGCTGGCCTTTACACCCGACCTCTATGCCTGCGGCGTGGACTACGTAGGAGTGGCCAACCTCTTCACGCTGATTAAGACCATCCCGCCGTACTGGGAACCCCTGCGCCAGATGTTCTACGAGATGATGGGCGACCCGGAAAAGGACAAAGAGCTCTACGAAAAGGTTTCCCCGGTCTTCCATGCTGACAACATTAAGGTGCCGGTGCTCGTAGCTCAGGGCGCCAATGACCCCCGCGTCAACAAGGCCGAGTCAGACCAAATAGTCGAGGCTTTAAAGAAACGCGGCATCGAAGTCGTTTACATGGTCAAGGACAACGAAGGTCACGGATTCCAGAACGAGGAAAACCGTTTTGACTTCTACCGGGCCATGGAGAAATTCCTAGGCAAACATTTGGGCGGACGCGTGGAGCAAGTCGAATAGAATCAGCAACAAAAAGGGGACGGTTCTATTTTCTAATTTTCAACTGATCGCAAAAATAGAACCGTCCCCGATTTTTTATTTGTTCTGCGCCGTCGCCTTGGCCCGCTCTTCTTGAGACGTCTCAGCCAGGCGAGTGATCTCCTTGATATCGAGGTTGAGTCCCTGGGCCACGCGCTTGCCATAGTCCTCGTCAGCTTTGCAGAAGACGGCGCACTGACGATATTGGATGCGCTTCTGGGCTCCGCTGAGATGGCCGACAATGTTGCCCACAAGATTTTCGCGATCGGTTGCCGTCATGACTTTGCTGTAGAGTACCCCGGCCTGCACGAAATCATCGTTGGGGTGGATGTACTTTTGGCGGGCCGCATTTCCTGAGACCTTAAACGGGGGCTCCGCCACTTCAGGCCTTGGCTCGGGACCGCCGAAGCTGTTGGGATAGTAGTTCGGGCTGCCGCCGAAGTTGCCGTCGCCGCGCATGAAACCGTCGCGCTGGTAGTTGTCGGCCTGGCATGCTTTGGGCGCGTTCACCGGCAGAAGGTGATAGTTGGGGCCAAGCCGGTGCCGATGCGTGTCGTGATAGCTGAAGAGGCGGCCCTGAAGCATTTTGTCAGGGGACGCGCCGATGCCGGGAACAAAATTCGCGGGAGAAAACGCCGACTGCTCAACCTCGGCAAAATAGTTTTCCGGGTTCCTGTTCAGCACCAGCTTGCCTATGGTCATCGGGGGGTAATCCGCATGAGGCCAGACCTTGGTGAGATCAAAAGGGTCAAACCTGTATTTTTCCGCCTGCTCCGGGGTCATTATCTGGACTTCCAGCCTCCAGGAGGGATGCTCCCCCCGCTGGATGGCTTCGTAGAGGTCGCGCGTCGCGTGGTCAGGGTCTTTGCTTTTCATTGCATCGGCCTCTTGCCGGGTGAAGTTCTGGATCCCTTGTTCAGTCTTGAAATGGTATTTCACCCAGAAATATTCCCCTTTGGCATTGTACCACTTGAACGTGTGGCTGCTGTAGCCGTTCATATGACGATACGTCCTGGGCGTGCCGCGGTCCGAGAAGAGAATGGTCACCTGATGAATGGACTCGGGAGTCAGAGAGAGGAAGTCCCAAAACATGTCCGGGTCTTTGAGGTTGGTGGCCGGGTTCCTTTTTTGGGTGTGGATAAAATCAGGGAATTTGAGGGGGTCGCGGATGAAAAAAACCGGAGTATTGTTCCCCACGAGGTCATAGTTGCCTTCTTCGGTGTAGAACTTGAGGGCGAAACCGCGGGGGTCGCGCTCCGCATCGGCCGATCCCTTCTCTCCGCCGACAGTGGAGAACCGGAGAAAAACCTCCGTGCGTTTCCCTATCGCCGAAAGAAATTTGGCCCGCGTGTACTTAGTTACGTCGGCGGTGACCGCAAAATACCCGTGGGCTCCTGCTCCCTTGGCGTGGACGACGCGCTCGGGGATCCGCTCGCGGTCAAAATGGGCCAGCTTTTCCAGAAGATGGACGTCCTGCATTAGGACAGGCCCTGGATTGCCGGCGGTAAGAGAGTTCAGGTCATCATCCACCGGCTGCCCGAAATTGGTAGTTAGAGTTTTTTTTGTGTTGCTCAAAGGCACCTCCATTAGTATTTGCAAATAGGAATTATTCCTATTTTGGGCGTAAAAAAAATGAGCGCATCTTAATCCTGCAGGCGCGGCAATAGCCATAATATTCCAGGCGCATACTATCGACCCTGAATCCCGTTGATTTCTCAACGTTTGCCGAGGAGACGGGCGGCGAGGGAGCTTTGAAATCTTCGATTCTGCCACATCCGTTACAGACCAGGTTGAGGTGGTTGGAGATATCCCCTTCATACCGGCTGTCCCGGTCATCGAATTCCAGCTCCTTAATCAATCCCGCCCTTTTCAGGATGTCCAATGTGAGATAGACCGTCGACAGGCTGATCTGGGGAACTTTTTTCCTCGCTTTGCTAAAGACGCTGGCGGCGCTCGGATGGCTTTTTTCGCCGGCAATGATGTCAATGACCGCCAGCCTCTGGCGCGTCAGTTTGAGCCCATGTTGCCTCATCCCCTGGATGATCCGTTTTCTGATCTCGGCCTGTTTCATAGTTCTTAATTCGGAATGATTCCGAATTATACCGGATGCCCTCGTATATGTCAAGCCCTTAATTGGGGACACAATATCAATTCCCTAATTTTATTTGAGTATAATCCCAAATGAGTCGGGAAATTCGGAAATTGATATTGTGTCCCGCTATTTGGAGCGATTATTTGCGCGGGTGAGCTCGCGCAGGAATTCTTTGGCGGCCCGGGATCTCCCTTGGCCAGCCGGTTCCCACTGGAATTCCTCAAGGTCGACACAGCCGCAGCGATCCACATAGACACCTTCCTCGAGAAGCAAGCGCTTCTGCTTTTCGAACCCGCGGCCCCGCTGAAGGGAGATGCCGCCGCGGCTGTTAATGACGCGGTGCCAGGGAAGCCCCTCCTTGTCGGATGAGGCGTGAAGAACGCGGACGACCTGGCGGGCGGCGCGGTCGTTTCCAGCCAGAGCGGCAACCTGAGCATAGGTCGCCACCTTGCCACGGGGGATCGCCCTAATCGTCTTCTTCGCTCTTTCCTCGAATTCCATAATTTATCCCTGGAAGATCGTTCAGGACGGCGGGTCAGGGTTTGCCGGGAATGGTGACCCCTTGGAGCTCGAGCATATAGCGGAGGTTTCTGGAGAAAACTGGGAGGCCTTCTGTCAATCCCAGCTCGAGATATTTTGCCCGGGCCTGTTTGCTTTCTTTCCCCTCCCTTCCGGCTATTTCCAAAAACGCTTCTGTTTCTTCCGGGCTGAAGGACACAGATGCTTCTTCATATCTCAGCAGGCCTTTGTTCTCAGGACAGACCTGCTGGCATCTCATGCATCCGATCAGGCACTTTGGGGACGGGGGCTTAAGCCCCTTGGGAATCGGGTCCTGTGATTCCGAGAACAAGGTGTAGCACTTTTCCGCCCGGAGTAAGAACCGAGTCTTGTCGATAGCGCCCGTTGGGCAGGCTGCAGCGCAGATGCGGCAATCCCGGCATCTCGGGAGGAGCCCATCCTCGGGCTTTTGGGGAGGCGCACTCTCTTCGAGGCGCCGGTTTGAAACGAGTCCGACGAGCTGAAAATAGCTCCCCATGCCGGTGATATAGCCGATGTTATTACGGCCGTAAACAAGGAACCCCAGCCGACTTGCGAGCGCTTTCAGGGGCGCATTCAGGATCTCAAGGCGAAAGTTAAGACTAGAAAGGGCGCGGGCGAGATCGTCCCTAACCTCCTCAAATATCGCTCGATAGCGGACATAAGTTGGCGGGAGGATGGTTTGGATTTTCTTTTCGCCGAGATAAAAGGACAGAATGTGGGCTGGCCGGGGAACGGCGATGACGATGATTGACTGCGGGTTTTTAAGGGGTGATTTTTCAAGCCAGAAAAAGGAATCCAGGTAGCTCCGGTAAAAAACAGCCTCGATTTCCGCCGCCTCGCGGCGTTTTTGAAGCGCGCTGCGGACCTTGTCGACCAAGGAGACGCTGCCCGCAGCAAAGCGGTAGCCCCTGTTTTTTGCCCAGGCCTCGACGGCATCTTGGATTTTCAGCGTCGTTCCTCTTTAAACTATAAAGAATTGTAAGGAATTGGGGACACAATATCAATTTCCGGATTTCCCCGTCAAAAAATTAGAGAGACATTAACCTCAGGAATTCGGAAATTGATATTGTGTCCCCCTATTTCGTTGCTCCCGGCTTCTTGACTTAGGCGGTGCCCCGCTGTATCCTGTTTCACCTTCGGCCGTTTGCGCTGCGGGCTCGAATAGACGCCTGAGACGATCGGCATACGCCGA
>Ga0209253_10001381_pt1 | contig 21267 bp, 17 predicted proteins | sample FrelakmetBRP12BR_FD_187145 | JGI IMG/M metagenome (GOLD analysis project Ga0209253, IMG submission 187145) | Freshwater lake sediment microbial communities from the University of Notre Dame, USA, for methane emissions studies - BRP12 BR (SPAdes)... | ecosystem: Environmental > Aquatic >...
GGCCGGGGCATGCCGGACGAGTATCCCCTGCTCAACTCCGTCGACTTCTCCCAGCCGACCGACTTCGGCCCGCTCATCCGCCATTGGAACGGGAGCGGCGCGGCGCCGGGCGGCGCGAGGCCGGTCATGCAATACTCCTCAGCCCGGAGGTTCTTCGAGGCGATCGACGTCAAATCGGTCAAGCTCGAGACAGTCACCGGCGAACGGCCGGGCCTGTGGCTCTACATCCACGGGCCGACCCACCACTGGGCCATTTCGGCAGCGCGCGAGGCCGCCCGGCTCCTGCCCGCGGCCGAGGCTTTCAGCACCATCCGGGCCCTCCTCGAAGGGAGCTTCGCGAGCTACCCGGCTAAGCGTCTCGACGCGGCCTGGGAGGCCGAGATCTACCCCGACCACGGCTGGGGCGGCAAAGAAGGGCAGATCACCGACCGCCTCTTCCGCAAGAAATACGAGCTCGCGCGTGACGAGGGCCGGGCCGTGCTTGAGGACGCTCTGACCTGGATCGCCGGCGGCATCGCGACCGTTCCCGGGAAGGGCACTCCCATCGTCGTCTTCAATCCCCTGTCGTGGCCTCAAACCGGGCCCGTGAAGGCGGTCGTCCCGCGATGGGAACTCGGCGATCACATCTTCGATGGGAAAGGCCGGCCGGTGCCTATGCAATTCCACCCGGCCGGGGGGCCGGGCCCGGGCCTGAATTTAGTGACCAATCGTCATGAACCCGCGGGTCTTCCGATCGAATTCATCGCCTCCGACGTTCCCGCCCTCGGCTATAAGACCTATTTTATCCGCAAAGAAGAACCGCCCGCCATTCCCGTCGGCCGGGCCGACCAGAACGTCGTCGATCCGGCCCAGATCACGATCGAGACCGATTTCTACCTCATAACCCTCGGGCCCGGCGGCCTCGCCGGGCTCTTCGACAAAGAGCTCGGCCGCGAGGTCCTCGATACCCGCAAGTTCCTCGGCTTCGAGGTTTTCACCATGCGCTCAGTCGGGAACGGCGCCGGCGAATTCGGGCGGGTCCAGCAGCCGACCATGGAGGGCTTCGATAAAATGAGCCGCCATAGGCCGGCCTGGCATCTCCTCGAAGAGGGCTTCGGACCGGTCCAGTTCGTTCTCTCCTTCGAACAGTCTTTCGCCGGCTGCGCGGTCCGCCAGAAGCTCATCGTCTACCGCACGATCAAGCGCATCGATTGTGAAGTCGCGCTCCTCGGATGGGACGGCGATCCCTACCGGGAGTTCCGGATGGCCGTCCCAGTGGCCGCGGAGAAGGGCCGGGTGGCGTACGAGATCCCGCTCGGGGTCCTCGAGGTCGGCTCGGGCGAAGCCAAGGGCACGGGCGGGCCGGCCTACGGCAATCTCGTCTACGACGAAGAGATGAAGGACATCCGGCCGCGGGAGGTCCAAAACTTCCTTTACGCAGGCGACGAAAGTTTCGGCCTGACCCTGACGACGAGCGTTGCCGTCAACGACACCAAGGATCCGACCGACAATCCCGTCCCCTATCCTGTTCTCCAGCCGGTCCTGCTCGCCTCGCGCCGGAGCTGCCACGGCGAGGGGAATTGGTACCTTCAGGAGGGCGACCACCATTACAGATTCTCGCTGACCAGCCACGCCTCCGGATGGCGGAACGGCTATCGGGCGGGCATCGCGGCGAACGGCCCGCTCATCGCCATCATGGCCCCGGCCGCCCGGCCCGAGGCGGACCTGCCCGAAACACGGAGCTTTTTGCCTTATTCCGCTCCAAACGTCGTCTTATCGACGATGAAGAAGGCGGAAACCGACGACGTCGTCATCCTGCGCCTCTACGACATCGAAGGGAAGGACACGGAAACGGCGATCGAGCTCTTCGCCCCCGTGAAGACGGCCCTGCGGACGAACATCATCGAGGAGGACGGAGCGGCCATTAAGCTCCGCCAGGGCAAGCTCGTCCTCCCGGTCGGCCATCACGCGGTCGAGACGGTCAAGCTCGTCCCCGACTGGAAAAAGCGATAGACCGGGTGGACCTCCGGACGTCTGGTGCGGCCGTCAATCCTCGTAGATCCGGGTGAGCTCGAAGACGACCGGGTTGGCCGCGTCCGGGCAGGGGTGGGTCAGCGTATCGGGGTGATCCTTGGCCCAAGGGAATTCGGCATTGTACATCATGGCGAAGACCTTGGGCATCATGCAATACAAGGCGTGGATGCAGATATGCCCGTCGACGCCGCCGTCAGTGAACCGGACCACATCGCCTGTTTTGTGACCCTGGCCGCACTCGCCCTTGACGCTAACAACCTTGGCCCTGACCTCTTTGACCGTCTTGGCCATACTCGCCTCCTTGTCCGGATGACCGCCGCCGACGCCGCGCGGCGCGCCGAAGCGCGCGAGGGAGACTTCGCCGTTCAGGAGCGCCGGCAGGCCGGCCAGGGCCAGACAGGACAGGCCCCGGCAGAAGCCTCTTCGGTCGCAGGTCCGCAGATCCATCCGATCCTGTCTTTTATCCCCGCGGCCGGCTCCCGACATGGCAACATTATATATCGGATGCGGGCTTGCACATAGCCCTCGTCGCGTCCCGTGAGAATCCGGCGGAGGCTCGAGCGTCAATAGGGATGAAAACGAAGAACGGGAGGTCCGGATGAAGAACAAGCTCAGCCCCGAGGAATTCGTCAAGCTGGCCATCGCCCGCCTGCGTCTCGAGAACTACAAGGGCATCCACTCGGTCTACAGCGGGTTCAACGAGGCGTTCAAGACCTATTTCGACGGCGCGAATCCCATCGACGCGACCGGCGAGCTCGCGAAGCTGGGCAAGATCGTCATCAGGCCGGTCAAGGGCGGGGTCATGCTCTATCTCCCGGGCGAGGGACCGGAGATGAACCGCGGCGACATGGCCCTCAAAAAGATGGGCCTGCTCGAGAAGACCTGATCCGGCGGGCCGATCGGCCGGGACGGTTGATTTTCGGCGGCCGTCCTTCCATACTCTCCCCTAAAGGAGAACGCCTATGGAACGATGGACGCGACGAAGATTCCTTTCGGGTACGGCCCAGGCCGCGGTCGGAGCGGCGGCCTTAGGGACGTCGTGCGGACCGGACCTCCCGGACCGCGGCGGCCTCGATGCCTTCAGGACCGGCGGCAATCTCGTCGTCCCGCTCGATGGAATGTGGCTCTTCCGGACCGACCCGGATAAGCGGGGCGAGGCTTCGGGCTGGCACGCCCCGGCCGCCGCGAGGGACGGCTGGGAGGAGGTCGTCGTTCCTTCGACCTGGCAGGTCGCCGAGAGAACGGCCGACTACCTGGGACAGGCCTGGTACAGGCGCGAGTTCGACGCGCCCGGAGCATGGAAGGGGCAGGTCGTCCGGGTCGAGTTCGAGTCCGTCTTCCACACGGCCGAGGTCTTCATCAACGGGAAGAGAGCCGGCGATCACGCAGGTAAAGGCTATACGGCTTTCGCGCTCGACATCACGGGCCTGCTCGAGCTCGGCGGGCCCAACGCCATCGCCGTTCGGGTCGACAACTCCTTCTCCCCCGCCATGCTCCCAAGGGGCGATTCTTATGACTGGACGCCGGACGGCGGCATCACCCGGCCGGTCCGCTTGATCATCACCTCCCCCGTCTATCTCGAATACGCCTGGATCGACGCGGCTCCCGATCTGGCCGCGGGGACCGCTAAGCTCGCCGTGACCGCCGTCGTCCACAACGCTACGAAGAGGCCGGTCGAGCTCGACCTCGGATTCCGTGTCATCGAGGACGACACCGGATTGGTCGTGCTGGACATGCCGGACAGCCCGACGGGGGACGTCCCGGCGGAGACGGCGCGGCAGGTCATCCTCCCCGAAGCCGCGCTGGGCCGGCCGAAATTGTGGCACTTTGACCATCCCCACCTCTATCGTCTCGAGATCCGGTTGACGCAAAAGGGCCGCAAGGTCCACGGGCTCGAGACCGCCTTCGGCATCCGCAAGATCGAGGTCCGGGGGACGGAGTTCCGGCTCAACGGCGAGCCCGTCCGGCTGGCCGGCGTCGAGCGCATGGCCGGGAGCCATCCGGACTTCGGCATGGCCGAGCCGGCGGCCTGGATCGATCACGACCACGCCGACATGAAGGAGCTCAACTGCGTCTTCACTCGGGTCCACTGGCAGCAGGACCGCCGGGTCCTCGATTACTGTGACCGCCATGGCATCCTCGTCCAGATCGAGGTGCCAACATGGGGCCCGGGGACGTTCCAGAAGCTCGAGGGAGACCTTCGCGAGAGGATCATGGCCAACGGTCTCGATCAGCTCCGGGAGATGATCGCCCGCGACCGCAATCACCCCTCGGTCTTCTCCTGGGGCCTCTGCAACGAGGTCGACGGCCAGAACCCCGTCGCCCAGGAGTTCGTCCGCCAGATGCTCCGGGAGGCCAAGCGCCTCGATCCCGGGCGGCTCTGCACCTACGCCTCGAACTCGCTCCAATCGACGCCGGAGCGCGACGTCGCCGGCGAGATGGATTTCGTCTCGTGGAACGAGTACTACGAGTCCTGGTTCGGGGGCGACATCGACGCGCTGAGGAGCAACCTGGAGAGGATCCACGCGGCCTTTCCCGACAAGCCCGTCGTCATCTCCGAGTACGGCTATTGCGCCTGCACGGCCGACCGGCCCGAGAACGACCCGCGCCGGGCCGAGATCCTCAAGACCCATAACGCGGTCTTCCGCGACTTCCCTTGGATCGGCGGGCTCATCTTCTTCGACTACAACGATTACCGGACGCACATCGGGGACAAGGGGACGGGGGTCATGAAGCAGCGGGTCCACGGCGTCGTCGACGTCTTCGGGACCCGCAAGCCCTCGTTCGAGACGCTCCGCCGGGAGTCGAGCCCGGTCGCATCGCTGGAGATCCGGACCGAAGGCGGGACGAAGGTCGCCGTCATCCGGACTCGGAAGGATATCCCGTCCTACCCGCTCAGAGACTACAAGCTACGCTGGACCGTCTTCGGGAACGGCGAGATCCCCCTCGAACGGCGGGAAGCGTTCCTGCCGGAGCTCGCTCCCGGTCGCGGACTCGAGATCAGCCTCGATATCGGGGAGAAGGACGCCCGCCGTCTTCGTGTCGATCTCGTCCGGCCGACGGGCTTCTCGGCGGCCACGGCCATGGCGATCGTCGGAAGGTAGCGGCCGTCGACCTGGCCGCGTCGATCAAAGACGCGGGAGGACGACGGTCTTCCTCGGCATTCCGGCCGATCCGTCGGTCGTCACATCCCGGCCGGGGGCGCGGCCGCTTCGCCCGGCTGCTGCTCCATGTACTGGATGTAGAGGTCGGTCAGGTCCTCATGGGCCAGCTCGGCGGCCGTCTTCAGCATGACCAGACGGCCCTTGCGCATGAATCCGATCCGGTCGGCGATGAGCTTGGCCCTGAAGATGTCGTGCGTCGACATGAAGACGGACTTGCCCTGATCGCGCATCTGGACCAGGATCTCGAGGAACTCCCGGCCCGACTGAGGGTCGAGGCCCGACGTCGGCTCGTCGAGGAGGACGTTCGGAGCGTTCTTGACCAGGGCGATGGCGATGCCCAACTTCTGGCGCATACCCTTGGAGAAGTTCTTGATCCGCCGGTCGAAGGCCTCCTTCTGCAGGCCGACCCGATCGAGGACCTCGGCGTAGTCCTTCTTGGCGAGGTTCCGCTTCCCGGCCAGCTTGCTGAAGTAGTCAAGGTTCTGGATGGCCGTGAAGTTGCCATAGAGCATGACGTTCTCGGAGACAAACGAGACATGTCGTTTGGCCTTGAGGGGGTCTTTGGCCACGTCGATGCCTTCAATGAGGGCTGTGCCGGAGGTCGCCGGGAGGAAGTTCAGGAAGAGGTTGATCGTCGTCGTCTTGCCGGCCCCATTAGCCCCGAACATGCAGAAGATCTCGCCCGGCTCGACCTTCAAGGTCAGGCCGTCGAGGGCCAGTTCGCCGTCCTCATAACGCTTGGTCAGTTCGATGGCTTCGAGCATGGTGTTCCTCCTCAGCGGACGTCGTAGCGCAGGAACGAAACGTAGGCGCCGACGAAAAAGACGATGATCATGACAAGGAGCAGGGCATAGTCGGGGACGGTCCGGACGAACGACCGGCTCAGCCACTGCGGCTCGTAGATATGCTGGGGCATGTCGTCGATTTTGATCTTCGTCTGCTCGCCCGTCTGGAAATTGACGCCCTCTCCGAGCTTCGAGTTGACCCACTTGGTGTAGATGGGCTTGTAGGCCCGGACCGAGGCCAGGAAGCGGTCGAAGTCGTCCACGCCCGTCCGGGCCAGGGTCATGGAGCCGAAGGTCAGCGCCGAGGCTGGAGAAACGCGGGAGAGGTTGATGGCCAGGGTCTGTTGGGCCCGCTTCTTTTGCTGGTAATCGCGCTCGAGGGCGGCGTTGTTCTCGTCGATCTTCGTGGTCAGCTCCTGTTGGAGGTCCTGGATGTATTTCTGGAACTTGTCCTGGAACCCCTTGGGGTCCTTGGCCGCGTCGGCCTGGTTCTTCTGGTACCATTCCCGCGCGGTCTGCTGGCCCTCGACCTGGATCTGTTGGAGGAACGCGTCTTTCTTGGCCGTGATCTCGTGGACCGAGGGGATGGGCCGGATCTGCCCGGCCGTGATCACCGCGACCTTGGGGATGACCATGACGAACACGACCCAGATGAAGAGCAGGACGAGGAACGACGTCGACGAGCGCGTCGTCCGGGCCGAGACGAACAGGCCCAGGCTGAAGAAGACGGAAAGGTAGAGGAAGAACATCAGGAAGATGAGGAGCAGGCGGGCCCAGTCCTGCCCGCCGAGCGAGATGTCGGGCATGATGAGCAGGAGGAGGAGGCTCAGGACGAGGGGGATGAGCAGGGGCAGGAGGAGGCTGATGTAGCCGCCGATGGCCTTGCCCAGGATGAGCCGGTCTCGGGGGACATCGTTCGACAAGGCCAGCTTGAGCGTGCCCTTCTCCTTCTCGCCGACGATGGCGTCGTAGGTGAAGAGGATGGCGAAGAGGCTGAGGACGATCTTGACGATGAACATGAGGTCGAGGGCGCCGAAAACGGCGAAGACGGGATTGCTGCTGTACTTCGAGTCAATGAGGTTGGGGTCATAGGCGATATTGACCGGGGCGACCCGGCCGACGGCCTCCTCGATGCCCGTGACGACCGTGCTCAGGACCTGCGGCGGCTTGCTGATCTTGACCCCGATCCCGGCCAGCGAACCGTAATTCGGCTGGCTCTCCATGTTCTTCTTGTTCAGCGCTAGGGACGCCGTGTACTCCTTCTTCTCGGCCCGGTAGTTCGCGACCCCCGTGTAGACGGAGAGCAGGATGAGAACGGTGCAGAGAAGGAAGGTGAAGACGAACTTCGGGCTGGTGATGTTGTCGAGGATCTCTTTCTTGATGATGTCTCGGAGCATGCCGGCCTCCTTCGAGAGAACTGCGGATTTCGGGGAGACCCGAATGAGTGTTCCCGCGTTATTATACGACAAACCGGCCTCCCGGTTCAGGAATTCCGTGAGGGGGTCAAACCTACTTTTTTCGAAAAAAAGTAGGTTTGACCCCCTCTTACCTGCCCGGATCGAGGAATAGCCCGAAGGTTTTCGGCAGGAAGGTCGTCGCATCGCTTCGGGACTTCAGGATCCGCACGCGGACCGCCTCCGCGGTGACCGTCGGGAACCGGAGGAGCTTCTTCCAGCCGACGGTCGTGCCCTTGGCGATCTCCCGCCAACCTGTCGGCCCGAACAAGTCGTTGTCGGTCACTTGACCGGCCCCCTCCCAGACCTCGAAGGCGAACGCTTCGACATGCTGCCCCCGGCTGATATCTTCCATGAGCATGGCGGCATTGAAGGACCTCGCCTCGCTGAGAGTGCACCAGAAGACAGCGGGCCCACGCTTCCCATACCCGGTAGGACGTCCGCGCTTGTCGACTCCGTCGACGAGCGTTAGCCAGGCGCCCGTCTCTGTCTTCGAGCCCTCCGCCAGGTTGACGGCGAAAGTCGCCTTGAGCCGGTCCCCCAGCTCTTTGAGCCGCGCCGCGTCGTTCTCATGGATGCGGCCGCGCTTGTCAGGCGGAATATTCAAGAGGAGCTGGGCGTTGCCGCCGACCGACGTATAGTAGATGTCGAGGAGATGGTCAAGCGTCTTGACCTTGCCGTCCTCGGCCGTATGGTAGAACCAGCCGGGCCGGATGGAGACGTCGACCTGGCCGGGATACCAGATGAGCCGCCCGCCCAGTCGGGCCACCTCGGCGATCCGGCCGAACGAGCCGAGGTCTTTGGCCTGGGCGTCAAGACGGGCGATCCCTCCGGGATTCTTCTCGTCGGGCGCGTCGTCATCACCAATGACCGGGATGACGCTCCATTCGCTTTCCCGCGTCACTCCCGCTTCGTTCCCGATCCAGCGGGCGTCCGGGCCCATGATCGAGATGACCGCCTTCGGCTGGAGCTCACGGATGAGGGCGAAATAGCCCGGCCAATCGTAGACTTGGCGCTTGCCGTTCGGGCCCTCGCCGCAGGCGCCGTCGAACCAGACTTCCGAGACCTCGCCGTACTGGGTCAAGAGCTCCCGGAGCTGGTTCTTGAAGTGCTCGTTGTAACGAGGCGAGTCGCCGTAGCTCGGCTCGTGACGGTCCCAGGGCGAGAGGTAGACGCCGAACGCGAGCCCTCCCTTCCGGCAAGCCTCGGCCACGTCCCCGACCACGTCACCCTTCCCGTCCTTCCAAGGCGAGGCTTTGACTGAATGCCCCGTAAAGCGGCTCGGCCAGAGGCAGAAGCCGTCATGGTGCTTGGCCGTGACGATGAGGCCGCGGATGCCGGCCGCCCTGACCGCTTCGACCCACTGATCGGCATCGAAATCGGATGGATTGAAAAGCCGGGGATCTTCGGTCCCCTCGCCCCACTCGCGGTCGGTGAAGGTGTTCATGCCGAAGTGGACGAAGGCCTGGAACTCGAGCGCCTGCCAGGCGAGCTGCCGCTCGGACGGCCTGACCCGGGCGGCCTTGAGCTCGAGCTCGGAGATGCTATCTGCCGCGCTTATGCTCACAGCGCCCGGACCGGCGCTCGGCGTGGCGCCGGTGTGACCGGCGGTCCGATAGGGGGGCTGCCCCGAACAGCCAGACGACGCGAGAAGCCCGAGGACCGCCAGCGCGAGCCCGGCGATCGAACGCCCGGCCCTGACCGTCATTTCGCGTCCACGCGCGGCACGCGGAAGACGCCGCCGGTGATCTCGTGGAGCTTGCCGTCCTCGTCGTAGAGCTTGCCCTCGAACGTCCCGGTGACGAGGCCGCCCGCCGGCCCGAACGACTCGATCTTGAGGCGGATGAACATTTTCGTCTCGTCCCCCTCGTCCAATCCGATCAAAACCTCCTTGATCGTCTTGCCCTTCTTGTCCTCGGTCGGGACGATCTCGTACCAGGAGAAATGCGTCGGCATCTCGTCCGGGGTGCTGGACCGGTGGTCCCCGACAAGCTGGCTCTCCTCCTTGGCCAACTGGATGGTCATGCCGACCGTGACCTCCCTCTTCTCGCCCTCGGGGCCCGAGGGGTCCTCGACCATCTCGACCCTCTCGGCCACGAGCGAGACGTAACCGTCGCTTTTGTAGTACTCCAAGCGGCCATCCGCGAAGCTGAAGGCCCGGCCGTCGACCTTGTAGGTGACCGTCCCTCCGGTCTGGGACGCGGCTCGAGGCGCCGCGAGAGCGATCGCGGCCAGGACGATCCATAGCGTTTTCCGGAAGGTCATGACGTCCTCCTTGGTCCGGAGATAGAAGCGTCGCGGCCGGAGGCCGCCCGCGCGCCTAGCATAGGGCATGGCGCCGGCCGATTCAAGGGGGGCGGGGACGGCCCGGCCGGTGAAGGTCAATGCCGAAATGGACGAAGGCCTGGAACTCAAGGGCAAGCCGGCGGAGCTGGCGCCCGGACGGCCGGGATTGACTCCGCCGGCGGACCAGACTATGCTTTCGCCGACTCGCGACCGGGTCTTGAGCGAGTCCGGCCGGCCAGGAAAGAACAACGGGGAGGAGGAACGGCATGACAAGAACCAAGTTCGTGTTCCTGCTCGGCGCGGCCGCTCTCGTCGCCGCGACGGGGGCCGGATTCCCCGACGATCTCTATCTCGGGGCTCACGCCGGGATCAGTATTCCCGATATCCGGGGCAGCCAAACCAATCTCTTCAGCAAGAACTTCACCTCGCGCCGGGGACCCTATTTCGGGCTGACCGCAGAGATCCCGCTGGCCCGCCGGTTCTCGCTGGCCGTCGATCTCAATTACACGTCCCAGGGCGGCATCCGGAAGGGCATGCAGCCCATCACGATGGATACCTCGGGGCTCCCCGTTCCCCCGGGCCTGCTGATCTTCGCCGATTTTCGCAACGAGGTCATCCTGGATTACCTCGAGATCCCGGTCATGGCGCGGGTCACGTTCGGGGACAGGCTCAGGTTCTTCCTCGATCTCGGGCCCTATGCCGGCTATCTCGTCCGGGGCAAGGCCGTGACCGAAGGCGTCAGCGCCCTCTATCTCGACGAGGCGGGCACGATGCCCATCATCATCCCGCCCGCGACCGAGCCGCTGGAAGTGGATCTTGGCGCTACGACCGACGTCACGGACGGCGTCCAGCCCTTCAACTTCGGTCTGGCCGGCGGCGGCGGACTGATCCTGCCCGTCGGTCCGGGCCGAGTCGTCTTCGAGGTCCGTTTCCAGCTCGGTCTGACCCGTCTTCAGAAGGACCCGGCGGACGGTATTACCCAGACCGGCGCGGTCCTCGTATCCTTGGGCTACATGTTGCCGGTCGGCCGGCGCAGATAGCCGGGGCCGCGAGCCCGCGGACCGGAGCGACGGGCCCGGCTTCGCCCTTCCGCGTTGACATCTCCCCGACCCTGAATTATGCTCCCCGGCGAAACGGGGACCCGCCGTCCCGGACGAAAGGAGCATCCGATGGCCCCGGTCATCACCCTGAACCTCGTCGATTACGCCATCATCGGCGGCTACATCCTGGTCATGATCCTCGTCGGCTACTCGCTCAAGAAATACATGAAGACGGGCGAAGACTTCTTCCTCTCGGGACGGTCCCTCCCCGGCTGGATCACCGGCCTGGCCTTCCTCTCGGCCAACCTGGGCGCCCTCGAGGTCATCGGCATGGTGGCCAACTCGGCGAAATACGGCATCGCCACGGTCCACTTCTACTGGGTCGGCGCCGTCCTGGCCATGGTCTTCCTGGGCATCTTCATGATGCCCTTCTATTACGGCAGCCGGGTCCGGACGGTCCCCGAGTACCTCAAGCTCCGCTACAACGAGGCGACGCGCGGCCTCAACGCCATCTCCTTCGCCATCATGACCGTCCTCATGAGCGGCATCAGCCTCTATGCCATGGCCCTGCTCTTCAAGCTCATGCTCGGCTGGTCCCTCACGGGGAGCATCCTCTTCGCCGCCGTGGTCGTCCTCCTCTATGTCTTCTGGGGCGGCCTATCATCCTCGATCTACAACGAAGTCATCCAGTTCTTCCTCATCTGGCTCGGCCTCCTGCCCATCGTCTTCCTCGGCCTCAAGGAGGTCGGGGGTTTCGCCGGCTTCGTGGCCAAGCTCAAGCAGCCGATGCTCCACGCTGTCAAATACCTCGGGACGAGCAACAACCCTCTCGGCGTCGACTGGTTCGGCGTCGTCATGGGCCTCGGCTTCGTCCTGGCCTTCGGCTACTGGACGACCGACTTCCTGGTCGTCCAGCGGGCCCTGGCTTCGAAGAACCTCAACTCGGCCCGCATGACCCCGATCATCGCCGCGTTCCCCAAGATGCTCGTTCCCATCATCGTCGTCATCCCCGGCCTCGTCGCCCTGCTCGTCCTGCCGGAGTTCAGCCAGGCCGCCCTGCCGACGGCCGACTACAACTCGGCCCTGATCCTGCTCATGAAGCACTACCTGCCGAATGGCGTCCTCGGCCTGGCCATCACGGCCCTTCTCGCCAGCTTCATGTCCGGGATGGCCGGCAACGTCACGGCCTTCAACACCATCTGGACCTATGACATCTACGGGACCTACATCAAGAAAGGCATGCCCGACGCCCATTATCTGAAAGTGGGGAAATACACGACGGTCTTCGGCGTCGCCGTCAGCGTCGGCACGGCCTACATCGTCCAGTCCTTCCCGAACCTTATGGACTATATGCAGCTCATCTTCTCCTTCTTCAACGCCCCGCTCTTCGCCACGTTCCTCCTGGGCATGTTCTGGAAGGGGGCGACGCCGTGGGGCGGGTTCTGGGGCCTGCTCGTCGGCATCCTGACGGCGGCCGGCCACTACATCCTCTACCGGGCCGGCATCATCAGCTACCACAGCGACATGGCCGCCAATTTCTACCAGGCCTGGTGGGCCTGGCTGGCCGATTTTGTCGTCACGATCGGCGTCAGCCTGTTCACAAAAAAGCGTGATCCCAAGGAGCTCGTCGGGCTCGTCTTCGGCCTGACGCCGAAGCCCAAGACCGAGGCCCGCTGGTACGCCCGGCCGGCCGTCTGGGGGACCCTGGCCTTGGCCATCGCCATCCTCCTCAACGTCATCTTCTGGTGATCGGGCCCGCAGCCTCCTAGGAGAGATCCATGAGCGACAACACCGAGATCAAGGATCAGGGAACGGGAATGAAGGAGGGTCACGTCCTCGACCTCAAGCTGCCGATCGGCTGGCTCATCAGCGCCTACGGAGTCCTCCTCACGGTCTATGGCTTGATGACCAAGAAGGAGGTCTATGCGATCTCTCTGGGGATCAACCTCAACCTGGCCTGGGGGATCCTGATGATCGTGATCGGCGGGGGGTTCCTCCTGACCGCCTTTCTGAAGAGGAAAAAAGCCTAGCGCCGGGCCGTCCGCTACTCGCGGTTCTCCCGCAGCCGGACGTAGATGGCCGCCCCGCCGCCCTCCTCGCCCCGCGAGTGGACGTCGAAGAGGGCTTTCTGGCTGTTGATGAGCTGGGACAGCTGCTTGAAGCCGTACGTGCGGGGATCGAAGCCGGGATCGAGCTGGCGCAGGTAGAACCCGATCTCGCCGAGGTTGGCCCATCCGTCCTCGTGGACGGCCATGTCGAAAGCGCCCTTGAGCAGGGGCACGGGATCGTACTTGCCGGTCTTGTCCTCGCGGTCCTCCCGGTCCTCGTGTTCCTCGCGCTCCTCCTTCTGCTCCCGGGTCTCCTTGCCGACGCTCTTGCGTCCCGAGCCGCCCCGGTCGCGGCGCCGCGGCTCCCGCGCCTCGCGCTCCCTGCCCCGGGGGACGAGGTTCTCCGTGTAGATGAAGATGTTACAGCCGTTGACGAAGGCCTTGGGCGTCGAGCGCTTGCCGATGCCCATGACGAAGAAGCCCATCTCCCGGATGCGCGTCGCCAGCCGGGTGTAATCGCTGTCGCTCGAGACGATGCAGAAGCCGCCGACGAGGTGACCGTGGAGGATGTCCATGGCGTCGATGATCATGGCGCTGTCGGTGGCGTTCTTGCCGATCGTGTAGCGGAACTGCTGGATGGGCTGGATGGCGCTGTCGTGGAGGGCGTTCTTCCAGCCCGACATATTGACCGTCGTCCAGTCGCCGTAGATGCGGCGGATGGTCACGAGGCCGTATTTCCCCGCCTCAGCGAGGATCTGCCCGATGAGCGAAGGCTGGGCGTTGTCGCCGTCGATGAGCAGGGCGACCTTCCGTGTTTTTTCCTCGATGAACGGCTCGGCCATGGATGTGTCCTTTCGTCCCTTCCAGATTCCCCGGATATACTAACTCAAGCCGAGCGGAAAATCCACGGGACACCCGGATTCTTCACGCCTCCTCGAGGACGCTCCAGCCGAGGGCGTCGGCCAGCTCCCGCACCGGCTTCTTGAGGTCGCCGTAGACGGTCACCCGGTGCCAGCCCCACTGGTCCCACTCGCCGAAGAGCTTCTCGATGTCGCCGACGGGCTCGACGGCGAGCTTCGTCCGGCAGGCCCGGTCGTCGGGCGAATTGGCCACGGCCTTGCCTTGGTGGAAGAGGATGACCTTGCGCTCCGGCGAGAACTCGACGGTCGAGGTCATGTGGCCGAGCGGCAGGAGCGACCGCACGGACGCGCCCTGGCGGTCCTCGGAATGGGTCAGGATCTCGATGGGGTTCGTCCCGCCGGACGGCCCGAAGGCCTTGTTCGAGGCGACGCAGTGGGCATAGATGATCTGGCGCGCGGCCGTATCGATGACCGGATCGGAGATATACCCGGGCCGGCCCTGGGTCAGGGCCGTCATCGCGACCATAGTGGCCGTCGACCGGACGTCGCACTCGCAAGCGCCGACGAGACCCTCGTTCAGGAGCTCGTGGAAGCCGAGGCAGGGGTAGGCGTGGATGTGGCCGCCGTAGAACCCGCCCAGGCAATTGATGGTGATGGCGTTGGCGCCGTGCTTCTTCAGGACGGCCTTCTGCCCGAGGTACATGGCCGCCGAGGTGACGAGGGTCGCCCGGTCGACGCCCTCGATCCGGGCCGCCGTCGCCTGCCAGCGGTCGGCGATGGCCGCGGACTCGTCCTTGTCGGCCGCGGCCCAAGCCTCGTTGACCTCGGCGAAAGGCACGTTGACGACCTCGATGCCCATGCCCTCCTGGACGGCCGGGGCGATGCCGGGCCAGCCGCCGCCGACGGCCAGGATCTTCGACTCCTTCATCTTCCGCAGGCAGTCGCCCGCCGGGAGACAGGCCAGGTCGTCGGCCGCGACGGAGAGGTCCCCCGGCCCGGGGGTCGCCGAGCGCCGGGCGGACGCGACCAGGGAGCCGAACTCGCCCGCCGCCCCGCTCCTCTTGACCTTGTCGAAAGCCCGGCAGGCGGCGATGAGGTCCTCGCTCCGCGACGAGGCGACGAAGCCGAGGTTGGGAGTCTTCTTGCGCAGGAAATCGGCCGTATAGACGAGGAAGCCCCCGCTGCCGCCGTACTGGAAATCGACGTAGAGCGTGGGCTTGCCGGAGCCGGCGATCGTCTGGACGACGCGGTTCCAGCAGTTGAGCTGGCAGACGATGTAGCCGTCCATCGGGGCGGCCGCGTCGGCCTCCAGGATCTTCTGGGCCTCCTCCGGCCCTTTGGCCATGGATGTCGCGAGCTCCCACTTGGGAAAAGCCCTCGCCAGCGTCCCGGTCGTCCCGTCCATGACCGGCTGGAAATCGAAGCCGACGTTGGGCCAGTCCGGCCCGGGCTGGACGACGGCGTGGAGGGCGTAGATGACGCGGACCCGGGTCTTCCCGGCCCGGCCGCAGGCCTGGAACAGGCTGGTCGAAGCCAGCGTGCCCAACGCCCCGGCCGAGGCCGCGGCGATGAAGCGGCGGCGGCTCAAAGGACATCCGGCGCAGGCGGCCGATCGCTGCTGTCTGATCATGGGGCCTCCTCGGTCTCTCTCGTCGCGCCGATGCTAATGCAGGGCCGGCGCCGATGTCAAGGAAGCCGGGCATTGACCGGCCGGGAAGGAAACGGCTATATTAGGCCCGCGATGAAAGCCGTCTCCCGGAGGACGTTCCTCGGCGGCGCCGCGGCCGCGGCGACGGGCGCCATGTTGTCCGGTCCGTCCTGCGCCCGGGTCGACGAGAAAGCCGGCTCCTCTAAAGCCCCCTCCTTCAAGCTGGGCCTCGCGTCCTATACCTTTCGCGAATTCGACCTCGACGCCACCCTGGCCATGGCCCGGCGGCTCGCGTTCGACCGCATCACCTTGAAGGACATGCACCTGCCCCTCGACAGCCCGGAAGATCATATCCGGGCGACGGCGGAAAAGGTCCGGTCGGCCGGGCTCGACCTCTACGGCTGCGGCGTCGTCTACATGACCAGCGCGGCCGAGGTCGACCGCGCGTTCGCCTTCGCCCGGGCCGGCGGCATGCGCATCATCATCGGCGTTCCCGAACACGACCTCCTCGGCCGGGCCGCCGAACGGGTCCGGGAGACCAGGATCAAGCTGGCCATCCACAATCATGGGCCCGAGGATCTCCGTTACCCGACCGCCGCGTCGATCCTCTCCCGGATCTCCGGGCTCGATCCGGGCGTCGGCGTCTGTCTCGACGTCGGCCACGCGATCCGGTCCGGCGTCGATCCGTCCGACGCGGCCGCGGCCTGCGGCCCGCGGCTCCTGGATATCCACCTCAAGGACGTCACGGAGGCGACAAAGAACGGCGCCACCATCGAAGCGGGCCGGGGGATCATCGATCTCCCCAGGTTCCTCCGCACTTTGGCCGGCCTGGGTTTCCAGGGAACGGCGGCCTTCGAATACGAGAAGGACGGCCAGGACCCCCTCCCCGGCCTGGCCGAATCGCTCGGCTATGTCCGGGGGATCTTGAGCTCTTGGGACGGCTGATGGAGGCCGCCTCTCTCTCCGGTCCGGCGCCGCAGGCCGGCCGCCGCGAACGCTTGATATCCCTCGATGCGTTACGCGGTTTCGACATCCTGACGATGGTCTTCGTCAACTATCTCGCCGGCATGAAGGCCATTCCCTTCATCCTCAGGCACGCCGAGGCCGACCAGGACGCCTTCACGCTGACCGACGTCGTCTTTCCGGGGTTCCTCTTCGTCATGGGCGTCTCCATCCCGCTGGCCTTGACCCGCAGAAAAGCCGACGGAGCGACGGGACTCGCCCGTCTCGGCCACGTCCTTGTCCGGACGCTGGCCCTGCTCTTTCTCGGCGTCCTGCTCGTCAACGAGGGCCGCTTCGCCCCGGCCGCCGCGGGGATCGGCAAGGACCTCTGGTACTTTCTGGCCGCGCTGGCCGTTTTCGCGCTCTGGTCGGCCGTCCCGAAGGGAGTCCGCCCGGGGAAGAAGGTCTTTTGGCTGGGGCTGAAGATCGCCGCCGCGGTCCTCCTTCTTGCCCTCGTCGTCGTTTTTCGCGGCCAAGGACCGGACGGCCGGGTGACCTGGCTCCAGACGTCCTGGTGGGGGATCCTGGGCATGATCGGCTGGTGCTATCTCGCCGGCTCGGTTCTCTTTCTGGCCTGCCGCGGCAACAGGGCGGTCCTCGCCGGCGCCATCGGGCTGATGACCGCCCTCTCTATCGGCGGCCGCCACGGCGCCCTCGACTTCCTGGGCCCGGTCAACGGGGTCATCAACGTCGGGAGCCTCTTCGGCTCTCACGCGGCCATCGTTACCGCAGGGATGCTGGCCGGCACGCTCTTCCTGCCCGGCTCGACGGTCACGGCGCCGCGGGCTCGAGCGCTATTCCTGGCCGTCCTCGGCGCGGGGCTCCTCGCCGCCGGATTCCTCCTCCGGCCTCTCCACGGCTTCAGCAAGATCAACGGCACAGAATCCTACGCCCTGGCCACGGCCGGGATCTTGGCGTTCGTCCTCCTTCTCTTCTATTTCGGCTTGGACGTCCTCAAGGGGGGGAAAGCGGTCGCCTTTGTCCTTCCGGCCGGCCGGAATCCGCTCCTCGCCTACCTCCTGCCGGGTGTCATCGGGAACGGCGCGGCGCTTCTCGGAGGGCTCTTCCACGTCGAATTCGCCCGGATCCTCTGGCCGTTCTATGAAACGGGCGGTCTCGCGGGGACGCTCAACGCGGCCGCCATGACGGGGATCGTCCTCCTGCTCACGACGGTTCTGACGCGGGCCGGGCTCGTCTTGAAGCTTTAAGGAAGCCGGCCGGGATGCGGCCGGGCCGGGGTCATTTCGAGAAATAGCCGAGCCGGTTCACGACCTCGCAGCCGGGGCGGCCGACCTTAACCTCGATCGTCCGGAAGACGCCCGGCGGCGCGGCCGAGTCGGGAACATAAGAGAGGATGTAGTAATCGCTCGAGGCGTCGGCGGCCCGCTTGAACGTGGCCGAGGGATTCTGGGCGCTCTCGGCCGTCCCGCCCGTCGCCTTGGCGATATCGACGAAGCCGGGGAAGGCGTCCTCCGACTGCTCGCGCATCGTCGCGCCGAAGACCCGCTGCGATTTCTTCTCCATGAAGACGAAGTGGAAGTCGATGCCGGCGTCGGCGAAGGCTCTCTTGACCCGGTCCGCGTTGAACGTCTTCTCCCGCTTGTAGAACTGGAACAGCTCCATCAGGTTCAGGAGGATGTCGAAGTTCTCCTGGTAGAGGCCCATGAGGCGGTTCATCGTCCCGGCGCTGATCTCCGGACGGTACTCCCGCTGGTAGAAGAGAACGACCGTCTTCTGCCCCCGGACCGGCTTGAGCGATCCGGCGAAGGCCACGAGCTTGTCCTCGTCGACCAGGCGGATGCTGTCGAGCTTCAAGAGGGTCGACCGGTAGCGGTCGATCTGCATCTCCAGGCCGAAGCCGCCCGCAGCCTCCATCGTCGGGTCGGTCCCGAGGTCCTCATCGAACGCGGCCGTGCTGCCGGAGATGGCCTTGGTCAGGCGCTTGAGATCGTTGATGAGATCGCGGTACTCCCCGCTGCCCCGCGAGATGTCCTTGCGCAGGACGTCTTCCATGCTCTTGGCCAGCTCGTCCTTCGACTTCACGGCCAGGGCGTCGCGCTGGAGCCGGTAGGGCTTGAACGGGGTGATCAGGGTCATGGCGTCCCCGGGCTTGAGGACGGAGCCGAAGAGGTATTCGATGACCCCGGCGAGCTTCGGGTCCCAATCGACGGCCTGGAAGAGCAGGGTATAGGTCCGCTCGAGGGGCGGGGCTTCGGCGGGCCCGGCACCCTCGCGGCGGACGATGCTTCCTCCGCTCACGAGGGAGAGCGAGGCGATCGATTGGGCCCACCCGTCCTCGAGGAGCTGGAAATCCTGGAGCTTCAAGTCGTCCTGGAACTGCCCCCCGGCTGAAACACGGACCCGGACTTCGACGGCAGAAGGCGTCGGGGGTTTCGCTTCCTGGGGCCCCGCGACGGGGGGGAGGGCGGCCAGGGCCGCGCCGGCCAGGATCCAGGGGAAAAGGGGACGTGCGTTCATCTTGATCTCCGGGGGCTAACGTCTTCAGTATAACATATCCGGCCACTCGGGGCCCGACGGCTGGGCCGGCCTCATTCGAGTATTCGCCCGGCCGGGCGGCAGCGTTTGGCCTTGGCCTTCGGCTTCACACGGCCTGGCGCAGGTGATAGAATGGGATCTTCCAGGGGAGGAAGCCATGCCGAACTTGCGACCCGCCCGCGCCGGGACGATCCTCGTCGTCCTGGCGACCCTCGCCGCGGCGACCCTCGCCGCGGCCAAGCTCGATCCCGAGAGCGAGAAGTTCTACCGGACCGCCCGGCTGATCATGACGCGGGAGGAGATCAAGATCTGGAACCGCCTGCCGGACGCCGTGTCGCGCAAGGAGTTCATCGCCGATTTCTGGCTCAAGCGGGACCCCGATCCGGACACGGAGGTGAACGAGTACCGGCAGGAGTTCGAGGCCCGCGTCGAGTACGCCACCAAACGCTTCCGGGAAGGCGTCGCAGGCTACAATACGGACCGCGGCCGCGTCTATATCTTCATGGGCCCGCCGGACAAGTTCGAGGAGTTCTTCCCCCAGCCGGGCTCCGAGGACCGCGGCTCGACCATCTGGTGGATCTACTATGACTTCGTGCTCGGCATCGAGTTCGCGGACGCGAAGGGCACGGGGGCCTATACCATCCGCGAGTACACCGGCGATTTCTTCGGCGCCATGGACCTCTTCAAGCTCGGCCGGTCCATTCGGGCCGACGACGTTTTCAGCAAGAAGTTCTTCAAGTTCGAGGCCGGCTACGACCCGGGGAGCCGGGAGATCGAGGTCCGCATCCCGGCCAAGTCCCTGATGTTCCGCGAGAACGCCGAGGGCCGGCTCCAGGTCGACCTGAGGTTCCGCTTCTACGTCTACCCGGACGAGGGGAAGGGCAAGGAGAGCTTCGACGAGGCCCGCGCGGTCGTGCTCACGGACGCCGACCTCGAGGCCATGAAGACGGTCGACCTCCGGTTCGCCCGAGACCTGAAGCCCGGAACGAACTATGTCGACGTGATCATCCAGGGCGGAGAGGGGACGAAGGGCAAGATCCGCCAGATCTTCACGATCAAGGTCGCGAAGTAGGCCCTCACTTCGCGAGGCCGAGCAGGGCCGCGGCTTCCCAGAGCAGAAAGCTGACCAGGGCCGTCGAGGGGATGGTCAGGATCCAGGTCCAGACGATCTTGTAGGCGACGCCCCAGCGGATGGCCGAGAACCGGGTGGCCGCGCCGACCCCGATGACCGCGCCTGTGATCGTATGGGTCGTCGAAACGGGCGCCCCCACGAGGGACGCGAAGATGATGGAGATCGCGGAAGCCGTCTCGGCGCTGAAGCCGTGGACGGGCTTGAGCTTCGTCATCTTCATGCCCAGGGTCTCGATGACCTTCCAGCCGCCCATCAAGGTCCCCATGGCGATCGCGAAATGACAGCTGAGGATGACCCAGAGCGGGACGTAGAAATCCGGGCCCAGGTAGCCGGTGCTGTAAAGAAGGACAGCCACGACCCCCATGGTCTTCTGGGCGTCATTGGTGCCGTGAGAGAGGCTGTAAAACCCCGCCGAGACGAGCTGCAGGCGGCGGAACCAGACGTCGACCCGCCGGAGGTTCGAATTCCGGCAGAGCCAGTAAAGGCCCAGCATGAGGGCCAAGGCAAGGGCAAACCCTATCACGGGGGATAGGACGATGAACAGGAGGATCTTCAGGAGTCCCGGCACCTGAAGGGCCGCGAATCCCGCCTTGGCCACGCCGCTTCCGATCAGGCCGCCGATGAGCGCATGGGAAACGCTGATGGGCAGACCGCCCCGGGTACAGATGTGCGTCCATGCGATCGCACTGAGAAGGGAGACCAGGATCATGACCGGCGAGACGATGCCTGGATCGATGACTCCCGTACCGATCGTTTTCGCGACGTGGACGCCGAAGAAGAAGGCCGCGATGAAATTGAACACCGCCGCCCAGATCACGGCGAGCCTGGGAGACAGGACGCGGGTCGAGACGATCGTGGCCACGGAGTTGGCCGCGTCGTTCATCCCGTTCAGGAAGTCGAACAGGAGGGCCAGGGCGATGATGAAGATGACAAAAGCCAGCATGGACGGCTCGGCGCTCAGGTATGTTCCAGGACGATGCCCTCGGTGATGTTCCCGACGTCATCGCAACGGTCCGTCGAACGTTCGATATACTGGAGGATGTCCTTCCATTTGATCAGCTCCCGAACGTCCTGTTCTTCGCGGAACAGCCTGGCCAGAGTGGTCCGCCGGATATAGTCGGCCTGGTCCTCGAGGCGCTTGATCTCGACGGTCAGCGCCAGGATCCGCTGAGGCTGCTTGAGGTTGCGCAGCAGGCTGACCATCTCTTGGATCAGCCGGGCGCTCTCGAGAAGGACCTTGGCCAGGTCCTTGGCCTCGGACGGGACGTGCCGGGGCTGGAACATGTCGATCCGGGCGCCGGCCCCTTCGGCCGTGTCGAGGACGTCGTCCAGGCCGCAG
>Ga0209253_10001382_pt1 | contig 21256 bp, 12 predicted proteins | sample FrelakmetBRP12BR_FD_187145 | JGI IMG/M metagenome (GOLD analysis project Ga0209253, IMG submission 187145) | Freshwater lake sediment microbial communities from the University of Notre Dame, USA, for methane emissions studies - BRP12 BR (SPAdes)... | ecosystem: Environmental > Aquatic >...
ATTACATCAACCTCACCGGCGGCGGGATTTTCAGTCTCGGAAGGTCGAAGATCACACTCGGTCTGGGGTATGCTTTAGGAAGCAGCCCGGTCTCCTTCACGGACAATATCCTTTTCAACGTGACCACAGGAGGGCGTTACGTAACAGCAACGGATGCGAAGCTGACGTCAAGCCGGCTGAGACTCCTCTTTGCGTTTTCGTACGCGGTCTAGAGGTTCGACTGAAAGCAGAACGAAGCGACGGCAGGCGGCAAGTAGTTCGCCCAAAAACCGGGCCGTCCCTGAGGCCGGCGGCCCCTTGGACTCAGGTTTGAGCTCCAATTGAATAGGAGGCCCGCAGATGGGGACCATGAAATCCGCTACATATGTTCTCTTGGCCGCCCTGTTTGCTGCCGGCATCGTGCTGCCGGCGTTCGCCGCCGACCCTTTACCATCGTGGAACGACACCGCACCGAAGAAGGCTATCGTTGCCTTCATCAAACAGGTGACCCGGCAAGGGTCGGCGAATTTCGTGCCGGTCGCCGAACGTATCGCCACATTCGACAACGATGGCACGCTCTGGGCCGAGCAGCCGATGTATTTCCAGGCGTTCTTTGTTTTCGACCGCGTGAAGCACCTGGCACCGCAGCATCCGGAGTGGAAGAGCAAGGAGCCATTCGCCTCGGTGTTAAGAGGGGACGTGAAATCCGCACTGGCCGGCGGTGAGCACGCGCTCGGCGAAATGCTCATGGCCACGCACGCATGCATGACCACCGAAGAATTCGAGAAGATCGTGAGCGACTGGATCGCCACAGCGAAGCATCCCGCGACCAAACGGCCGTACACCGAAATGGTGTTTCAGCCGATGCTTGAATTGCTCGCCTACCTGCGCGCGAACGGATTCAAGACATACATCGTCTCCGGCGGCGGTATCGAGTTCATGCGCCCGTGGGCGGAGAAGGTGTATGGCATACCGCCCGAACAGGTCATCGGGAGCAGCATCAAGACGAAGTTCGAATTGCGCGACGGCAAGCCTGTGCTGGTGCGCCTGCCCGAGTTGAACTTCGTTGACGACAAGGATGGGAAGCCGGTCGGCATCCAGCAGCACATCGGCCGCCGCCCCATCGCCGCGTTCGGCAACTCCGATGGCGACCTCCAGATGATGCAATGGACAGCGGCCGGCAAGGGGGCGCGCTTCTGTCTTTACGTCCACCATACCGACGCCGAACGCGAGTGGGCCTACGACCGACAGTCACACCTCGGCCACCTCGACAAAGGACTTGACGAAGCGAAGGCCAGAGGCTGGACCGTTGTAAGTATGAAGGACGACTGGAAGATCATCTACCCGCACCAGAAGAGGTAAGGGGGGCACGCGAGGGAAGACAGGCGCTCGATTTCTACCGCAGGGCATCACTTCTGATTACGACCGTTTGCCACGAACGGATGAAGGCCACAAGTTCTTTTCGCTCGCTGGCGGTGAGTCGCCTGTGTCGAGGTGAGCCCGTGCCCCATGAAGGCATCGGTGTGCCACGCCGGCCGAGCGTGATGGTGGCAAGCAGATAACCGTTCGTCGCGGCTCCGAGGAATTCCTGATTGTGCAAGGCCGGCGCCTTCTTCCCGCCTCCTGCCTCTCCGTGACACTCCGCGCACAGTTCCCGAAAGAGCTTCTCCCCGCTCGCGGGATTCCCTGTCCCTGCGCCGGCGGGGAGGAAATCGGGTCGGGGAGCTGTGCGCATGAAGGCAATGACATCATTGACATCCGCTGCAATGAGTTTCTTCCCTGCCCGCGCCTGGCTCGTCCAACCGAACATGGGCGTGTGTTCCCGACCGCGTGCTATGGTTCCGAACAAAAACCCGTCCGTCGCAGCAGCAAGGAAATCGCCGTTCAGGATGGCGGGCCCGAGATCTCCCTCGCCGTACCTGCCGTGGCACCGGCTGCAGAGAGAATAATAGAGTGAATCGCCGCGGACGGAATCACCCTGAACACGCGTTGCCGATTCAGGCTGAACCGGTTTCGTCTGAAGGCTGCGCAGAAAGGCAAGCAGGCTCCCCAGCTCCCGGTCGGTCAAACGACCCCATGCCGGCATCGCCGTATTCGAGCGGCCCTTCACGATCGTCTCGAGGAGAAACCGGTCACTGGCCAGGGCGAGGAAGTCGGCATTGCTGATCCCCTTTGCGAGGTCGCCGTCACCGTTGATGCCGTGGCAAACGGCACACGTCCGGCCAAAAACCTCTTCTCCTTCGGAACGGGAGGATCCGGCTCGCCTGACACTGGCAAGTGGCCTGAACGGGGACTTCCATCTCCGGAGTGCACCGGCTATGTCCCTCAGCTCCTGCTTCTGAAGATGAGAAACAGTTGATGACCAGGAAGCCATCATCCTTCCGCCCCTGCCTTCGATGATCGTAAAAAGCATGTAGTCATCCGACGCAACCGATTGGAAGTCCTCGTTGGCAAGCGCAGGGACTCCGAACTGATGTGTTGCATACTCCCTTCCTCTGCCTTCCGGGCCATGGCAGGCAACACAGAAGAGCGCAAATCCTTCTCTCCCCTCGACCGGAGCGCTGACACCTTTGAGCTCCTTCACGAGAGGGAGGGTCAAATACTCCGGTGGAAACGATGAGCTGAACAGGCCCCGCACAACCATGATCAAAGGTTCAAGCTCTTCGTTCGGAAGGGCAAACCCCGGCATGCCGGATCCCGGTGACACTTCTCCCGGGTCCATGAAGTGGCGGCGCATCCAGTTCGAGATCGTCTGTGGACCGGAAACGCGGGAGAAATCGAACGCACGGAGACTCTTGGATCCCTCGTTCGTGAGGTCAGGGCCAACCGAACCCCCTTTGCCACGCACACGGTGACAGCCAAGGCACCCTTCTCTCCGGAAGACCAGTTTCCCCCTAAGAAGGGTCGGCATGCTGACGGAAGCAGTGTCGAAGATCGCAAGGTGGCACCGCCCGCAGGATGATTCGATAGCATGGAGGGAGACGAAGGGGACATGAAGCTGATCCGGCTGGTCCGCGCTGCAGGATTCGTTTCGGTCGAGCGACTGGCCGATTCCTCCATGGCACACCGTGCAACCGAATCGCTCCGGCGGGTGCGCCGCCAGCAGGATCCCGCTGTGCGACCGGTAGGGAAGAGGGAGGTCCCGCATTCTTGCATCTTCGATCCCCACATGGCAGGAGACACAACGATCCGTCCGCTGAATTGCCGGAATACTGATCTGCCGGACTTCGATGGGGTATTCCATCGCGGACTGTTCTTGGAGCGCCGATGAAGCCCGCCGGGTCAACGTGTCCCTATAAGCCTCCTGGTAATCCTTCCAGGTGTTCTGACGCTCCTCACGCAGGATTGTTATGCCCACCAGGCAGAGGAAGCTGCACGCCGCGGCACCGGCTGCGGCACGATACCATCTCATGTATTGGGCTTCTGTCACCACACGAACTCCCAATTCGGTCCGCGAAGCCATATCCCGACGATCGTTATGATGATACCTCCAATCAGACAGCAGGAAACAAGGGCAAATACCCCCATCTTCGTCGACGATGTCGACCGCAACACCCACCATGACCAGATCGCATACAGCGTTGCGAGGAAGCTCCCGGGGTTCGCGATCAGCGCGACAACAGCCGGCGCGTTCCGTGTCCACTGCCAACCCACTCCAATCGCGATCGTCATGATCCCGATTGTCAGGAAAAACGCCACGAGCGCGGACCGGATCACGACTCTTTTCCCCTGCTGTCCGCCAAACCAGGAGCCTGCGCCTTTCTCCTCACGGTCCACAAAGGGAACAGCAACGACCGCAACGAGCAGAAGCAGCGGGACCAGGACCCCGCCGGTGAAGGCGGAATACGAGACGAGCTCCTGCACGCCTAGAAAATACCAGGGAGACTTCGCCGGGTTTTCGGGCATGGAGACATCGGCGGGCGCCAGGAGCGGCGCGTCCACGAGAATGGCGGAAAGCATGAGTAGTGCCAGCGCGGTGAGAAGAACAGATCCTTCAGCCCAGAGGGTTGTGGGCCAGCTCAATACGGTGTGCTCACGACGCAGCTTGGCCTCTTCCAGCGCGACCGGGTCGATTATCCCCTGCGCTTTCAGGACGAGATCATCCCCTCCGGCGGGAATGGCAAGTCCATCACTCTTGCGTATTCGCCAGAAGTGCACGCCGATGAGAACGATGGTGGTGATCGGGAGAATCACAACGTGCAGGAGATAGAAACGTGTCAGCGCATCCTGGCCGACGCTGTCACCGCCCAGCAGAAGCCGACGGACGAACCCCCCGGGATCAACAACCGCTGTGATGCCGGCGAGGTCGGTCAGTTCGCGAGTGGAGGCGACGATGTTCGACGCAATAGTGACTGCCCAGAATGCCAGCTGGTCCCAGGGGAGCAGGTATCCGCTGAAGCTGAACAGGATCGTCATACAGAGCAACAGGATGCCGACCATCCAGTTCACCCTGCGCGTCCCGGTGTATGCAGAGGTGAAAAGGACCCTGGCTAGGTGGAGGACGACCACCGCCACCATCCCATGCGCCCCCCACCGGTGAATATTCCTGATGGTCCTTCCCCCCGTGACCACCGTGGAGATGTCTTTGACCGACCCGTAGGCATGTTCGACAGAGGGGACATAGTAGACCATCAGCAGGACACCCGTGCAGAGCAGGATCAGAAAGAGGGAAAATGAAAGGAAGCCCAACCCGAGGGTGAAGCCCGGACGGAGACTATACAGATGCGTCCGGGTGCTGTGCATATGGAGGAAAAAGTTCTTGGAAACGGAACGTGAACGTTCCCGGACCGATGTTCGTTCGGTCCGCACACGGCGCAGAACGGCGAGTATGGAGCTCAGCGAGGCCCCCACATTCTGCCGAATGATATGACCCGGTTTTGGCACTTACACCCTCAGGAACTGCTCTCCGGAAACCCGCTCGGACGTATCAACGGTGATCTGTCCGTCGGGAGCCAGGCCGACTTTCAGCCATGACAGCGGCTTTGGCGCCGGACCGTCCAGGACTGTGCCGTGAGCGTCGAATGTCGATCCGTGGCACGGGCATCGGAAACCAGGCCCGGCGGAAGTGATGACACACCCGAGATGGGGGCAGAGAGCCGACAACGCCTTGAAACCTTCGCGGGTCCGGTAGATGAAGATGTTCTTTTCTGACACAAATGTGAAGGTATTGAATGGGAACCGGTCCGGATTCCCCAGTCTGATAAGCGTTCGCTCCCTCAGGCTGGAAGGAATTGGGACGCGCAAGAACACCATCAACGCAGTAACTGCAGCAACGGCGACAGAGGCCGTAGCCAGTTTTGCGAGCGCATCACGGCGGGAAAGCGGCTCGGTCTCGTGCCTGCCATCCTGGAGGGCATTCATTTGAAGTTGAAGAAAGTGAACGGAGAAACTACGGTCACCGCCGGACCGGCGAGACCGGACAAGAGCGACGATGAGAAGGCTTAACCTGTAATATACCGATTGAGTCCGAGATATGAAAGGAGGGTTCCGGGGTTCGAGCGGATCCGGTCTCCGGGCGATTGCATTTCTAGGCAAAGCTTTCGTATTTTGGTAAACGTTTCCTCTTCTGGATCACACCATGCGCCCAGCCTCTATCGGAGTCGCCGTCGGCGTCGTTCTTGCTGTATCGGCACTCGCAATCACCGGTTGCACCTCCCGCCAGGATCAAACCGCCCAGACCAGTGCGGTCACCGCCACCTACGTTGGCTACAAGGCCTGTATCGACTGCCACAAACGAGAGTTTGGACTCTGGACAACCTCCGATCATGCGCAGGCGATGGCTGTGCCCAGTGATTCCACCGTCCTTGGTGATTTCAACAACGCTACATTCACCCAGCACGGAATCACCTCTCGGTTTACGAAGAGCCAGGGTGGATATTTCGTGAGCACGGAGGGAGAGGACGGGAAGCAGCATGATTACAGAGTCAGCTACGTTTTCGGATTCAGGCCCCTTCAGCAATATCTCGTGGAATTTCCCGGAGGCAAGTATCAGACCCTTCCGCTATGCTGGGACACGCGCCCGAAGAAGGCGGGAGGACAACGCTGGTTCCACATCTACGGCGACGAACGTATCCCTCCGAACGATATCCTTTTCTGGACGCGTGTGGCCCAGAACTGGAATTACATGTGCGCCGAATGCCACTCCACCAACCTCCTCAAGAACTACGACCGGCACCAGGGGAAGTACGCGACCTCATGGACCGATATCACCGTTGCGTGCGAGGCATGCCACGGTCCGGGGTCGGAGCATGTGGCATGGGCGAATACGATCAGCAAAGGTGCGAAGCCCGAAGCCGGCGATGCAATGGGTTTGACCGTCCGCCTGAAGGATCCGGATCGCGGGACCTGGACCATGGATGTGAAGACCGGCAATTCGAAACGGACGACGCCCCTCAAGTCAGATGTTCTTCTGGAAACCTGTGCCCGCTGCCATGCCCGCCGTTCACAGTTCCGTGAGCCCTATACGCCCGGGCAGCCCCTGATGAGCACGCACCTCCCGTCGCTCCTCGATGAACGACTCTACTTCGCCGACGGGCAGATCATGGACGAGGTATACGAGTATGCGTCGTACAAACAGAGCAAGATGCATCAACGGGGAGTGATCTGCAGCGACTGTCACGAGCCGCACAGCATGAAGGTGTATGCACTGGACAACACCCTCTGCTACCGCTGCCATCTGGCGGAGAAATTCGGTGCGCGTACTCATCATTTCCATAATCCCGATTCAACCGGCGCGAGCTGTATTGATTGTCACATGCCGACACGGGCCTACATGGGTGTCGACGTTCGCCGCGATCACAGTTACCGCATTCCGCGCCCGGTTTTCACCGAGCGATTCGGCGTTCCCAACACCTGCAATGCCTGTCACGCCAAGAAAAGTGTCCGCTGGGCGGCCGAGTACGTGACGAAGTGGTACGGCAGGAAGGACACAGACTCACTTCACTACGCCACAATCCTCCACGCCGGCCATACGGGATCACCAGACGCTCCGGCCCTCCTCGTGCGGCTTTCCGGCGACCGTAACGCCCCGGTCATTGCCCGGGCGACCGCCCTTTCGATGCTACAACGGTACCCGGAAGCGGTTTCAGCGGAGGCCGTTCGCCGGGGGCTCATCGACGGTGAGCCTCTGTTGCGATTGGGCGCCGTGCAAGCACTCTCCGTGATCCCCTCGTCAGAACAATTCTACCAGGCCAAGCATCTGTTGAAAGACGACCTCCTGGGGATTCGCGTCGAGGCGACGGGAGCCCTGCTGGATGTGCCATTGACTTCGCTCCCCGCCGACGGGCGCGATCTCATGGAGAAAGCGATACTGGAGTACCGTACTGTCCAGGAGTTCAACGCAGACCATCCGTCAGCCCACATGAACCTGGGGAACCTGGCGTTGCGGAGCAGGGACTTCGCTACCGCAGAGGCGGAATACAGGATGGCCATTCAGATGGACCCTGCGTTCATGCTCTCGTATGTGAATCTGGCGGATCTGTATCGTGTCAAGGGAGAGGAACAGAGGGGGGAGCAGGTACTGAACGACGCCTTGAAGATGAACCCTGACTTTGCCGACGCCCATTATGCGTTGGGATTATGGATGATACGCCAGAAAAAGCCGGCGGAAGGGATCAGCCATTTGAAGCGGGCCTCAGAACTACGTCCCGAAGAGCCCGCCTATGGGTATGCCTACGGCATCGGGTTGAATTCGACGGGAAATGGCGCTCGTGCGGTGTCGGTTCTTGAGGAGGCCCTGGCGAGGCATCAGTACAACAGGGATATCCTCCTTGCGCTTGTCACGATCCAACGTGATCGCGGGAACCGGGATCAAGCCCTCCATTACGCGGCAACGCTGGTCCGTTATTGGCCTCAAGACCAGTCCGTCGCGCGTCTGTACCAGGAACTGGTGATGGGTAATGGACGATAGCACGGATCTGTACGATCAGGGGTGTTCTTCATCTTCGCCAGCCGGACAATTCCCACCTGCAATTCACTCCTCCCGGGCTCGGACCTAACCTCGTCGCAAGCGGGCCCGCCGGGGTTTCATCGTCGCGAAGGTTTCAGCACAGGTATCCCAAACGCCCCTACGAGTTGGGTTACGATCATATGGTCTTGTTGTGAATATTTAGATCCCCAGCCCATATCCACTCACAGACATGCAGCAATCATCTCCCTATGGACCAGATTATGACACGTGACATCCAGCTCCGTTCTCGCAGGAGAGAGTCGCACGCGGCATGGATTCTCATGCTCGCCGTCTCCCTCCTTTTGTCTCTGATTGGCACCGTCGCCGCCCAGCCATCCCGGGTTTCGAGCGACAGGCTGGTTCCCGCGAAGAGAGACTCGTTGGCCGCGAACGGAGACTCGCTTGCCATTAAGGCGGACAGGCTGGTTTCCGCGAGGAGGGACTCGCTGACCGCGATGAGGGACACGCTGGCGGCGAAGAGGGACACCACCCAGCTCCTGCTTGTTACGACCGCCCCCGATACCATCGTAGAACTTGCGGATACCGTCCGTTCCAAAGAAGCCCATCCCCAGGATTCGCCGGCCGATCGAGGTTTTCTGATACGGACCGGAGATGGGAAGTCGGAACTTCGTCTCATTGGCTCTGTGCGGTTGAACGGAGTCTACGACTTCAACGGTTTGCAGACGGCGGCGAATTTCAACACGTATGCCATCCCGGTCGGGGACGCCAACAAACATGAGGCGAGATTTCAGATGAGCGCAGCCCAGACGCGGCTCGCTCTCGAGGTGACGAGGAAGGCCACCGTGGGTGAGATCTTCGTCAAGGTCGAGACCGACTTTCTCGGCCCTTCGGATGCCCTCCGCCTGCGTCATGCCTACGGAACGCTCGACCGGGTCCTGTTAGGACAGACCTGGTCAACATTCGGCGACCTGAAATCTCTTCCGCTCACTGTGGACCTCGATGGCCCCAACAGTTCCGTCAGTGTGAGAACGGTCCAGGTCAGGTATATGGGGACGATCGATTCGACCCTGACATGGGATGCGGCGATTGAGTCGCCAAGTGTCGAGGCTGCGATCCCGGATTCGGTGATTCAGCAGCCGGCTTTTCAGAATTTTCCCGACGTTATCGGGCGTGTGAGAAAATCCGGGACGTGGGGCCATGTCCAGCTCGCCGGCGTGCTCCGGAATATCAGCGTGAGAAATCCGAACGGGGAGCTGGACGTTTTGACGGGGTATGGCTTCCTGGTCAGTGGACGAGTTTACTTCGGCGGATCCCGGCCGCATGGCATTCTGTATCAGTTGGTGGGGGGAAGAGGGATTTCCCGGTTCATAACTGCCTTTTCAGGCGAGGGCCTGGACCTAACCTACAATGCCGAGGAGGAAGCTGTTGACCTTACGGGATCGACCGGAGGATATGTCTCGTACGCACGCGAGTGGACCCCCTCAATGTGGTCATACCTTACTGCCGGCTTCGTCCGGATCAGCAATATTGACAATCTCCCTGACGACGCCTTCCGGTCGAGTCAGTACATCTCCGCGAATCTCTTCTGGGACCTCGCACCCGGGATGCGCCTCGGGGTGGAATATGCCTGGGGGCGTCGCGAGAACAAGAACGGGGATGATGGGACCGCCAATCGCGTTTCGTTCCTTATGCGGTACGATTTTTGAAGAATCTACGCCGGCAATGCATTCCTCTACGACGCAGGCAGCAACTGTAGTGCGGTTCGGGGTCAACGCGAACTGCACAACCTTCGTCGCTTCAATTCCCGCCTGGATTGTAGCGGCTACCATGGAACAGAGTACAAAGCGTTACGGTGGAGCACCAAGAGCAATGCTCTGGAAGTGTGTGCCTCGACTCTATACGCCATCACCTGGCGGTTGCGGATCTTCCCCCGATCGTGCTCTGGTTGTGCTTCCGGCCTGTTTCGCCTTGACGAATTCCATCTCCATCCTGTACGGCACCAGCGTGAGGGGGGGACCCCGAGGATCGTCCCCATCGGACCGAGGGCCGAGGTCCAGATGAACAGCGAGATGATGACGAGGAGCAGCGAACCATCGAGACCCTTCGCCATGGATCGTGTTTGAAACCGCGTTGATCACATCATGTCCCGTCACAGGCGGCAGAGCCCTGGCTTGACAGTGCTCTTTCGCGTGATGAGCCGCTATGGAGCACGTGGAGTAGCAGTGTGACCGCTGTCGTTTCTCAACGACGGAAGGCGACGAAGCAAGGCTCTTCGATCGGCTACCCCGATTTCCCTCAAGTGGAGTGAGTGTCGATTCTGGGTTTGACCGGGGTGCCCCTAAGGGGATCGCGAAGAGGCCTGCATGTACCCGGCTCCTGCTCAGGGACAAAGGATGCGCGGTGGAAATGCTGGCGGCAAAGGTGTGGTGGTTAAGACTTTTTTTTCCGTTCTTGTCAAGACCGGCGGAGATATCACTGGTGCCGTTCCAACTCACTCTTTGAACACTCAGGGATGTTCTTCATCGTTGGAACGTGCTCCCCTTTCTGTGTAGAATCATTGAGTTGGAGGGGCACGAGATTCGGGCAGCATCTCCGGCATAATCACTCGGGCCACTACAGGAATCCGGGTCTTTCTCGGTTTCGTTCTCATCCGCTATCGGGCGGTAGCGCGGTTCGGTTCGGTCGCCCGTGATCTGAGCCGGGAATCGGTTGATGAGGAGTGGCGAGACTTCAATGACCACATCGCCAACGCCCGCTGTCTGCCTCGGCTATGAGGGCTTTGCTGCTAGGTCAGCATCAGCCGAGTCGAGGCGGGTCGCAAGGCGGCGGACGCAGGGCGGAAAGGAATCCAACATGATGGCAAGTGGACAGAAGAACAGACGGCATGGCGAACAGACGCCCGCTCCGGTTTCAAAGTCGAGCCGCATTCAGTGGTTCCTGGGCGGCGGGGCTGTTGTCGTCGTAGCGGTAGCATTCTTTATGCTCAGGCCGGAGCCGACTCCGGCTCCGGCCGCATCCCCTTCCGCATCCGCCCCGGCGGCCCCAGCGAAAAAGACGGATCATGCGGGGCAGGAGCGGCTGGTCGGGCGCTGGCTGCGCCCTGACGGGGGGTATATCCTGGAGATCCGCAGCGTGGCATTGGATGGCAAACTCGATGCCGGCTACTTCAATCCGAACCCGATCTATGTCGCCCGTGCTGAATGGCAGTCCAAAGACAGCAAGCTCATCATTTTTGTCGAGTTGCGCGACGTCAATTATCCCGGCTCCACCTATACACTGGAGTACCTCGAAGCGGAAGATCGGATGGTCGGAACGTACTTTCAGGCGGTGGAACGGGTCAGCTTCGACGTGGAGTTCGTGCGAAAGAAATGAGGCCGCGAATCTCTTCCGGGACTTCTCACCTGGACCGCCGCGGTTCGAGGTCAAGGCGAACTGGGCAACCTTTGTCCCTCATCTTCTATGGAGCGACCACGGATACAGCAAACGCCCATGAGTACACCTGACGTTTTGTCGTCGGCAAGGAGAGGCAGGCGGAGTCCGGGTTGTACGCGAACCGCAGCATGTGAGATGGAAGCAACATTCAGAACCACGTAGCCAGTTGTCCGACAGCTCAGGAGAATATCCGATAATGCCTACATACTCAGTGCCAGAGCTCATGACGCTGATTATAGGTTTGCTGGCGCTTGTTCTTGGAGAATTCGTTTGCACCCGGACAAGCTCAGTGAGGAAATTAAGCATCCCCGCCCCGGTGGTTGGTGGGATCCTGACATCGCTCGTTGTTTCCATAGTGGAAGTGGTGGCAGGGATCAAGATCGATTTCGCTACTCAGCTCCGGGACGTCCTCATCTTGCTCTTCTTCGTTTCGCTCGGGTTTACGGCGAAGTTGGGCGCCTTGCGTTCTGGGGGGAGGCCACTCTTCTATATCTGTGTCGTAACCGTACTCCTGCTGGCCATGCAGAACCTGGTCGGAATCGGAGTAGCGCTGGCCTGGGGCGCGCATCCGTATTACGGGCTGCTTGCCGGGAGCATTTCCTTTGTCGGTGGCCCGGGAACTGCTCTGGCATGGGCAAAAGAGGCAAGCGCGATGGGTCTTCAGGGTGCAGAGCTGGTTGCCGTCTCCGCCGCCACCTTCGCAGTATCGATCGGCGCTGTAGTATCGGGGCCAATTGTCACCTGGATTGTAGACCGCCACAAACTGCGCAGTGACATGGACTCTCCCAATGGCAGCGCGACCCAGCATGTGAAAAAAAACGTGCAGCCTGCTGCAAGTTCCTCATCACTGATCGCGACGTTCCTGATAATCGCCCTGGCGGTCTGGTTGGGGAATCAGCTGAACTCATACGCTCAGCTGATGAACCTGCTCCTGCCAGGGTTTCTCTGTTCGTTGCTGGCCGGGATGCTGATTACTAATCTTGCCGATGTACGTCGCATCTCTATGCCGCTCGATATTACCGACCGGGTTGGAGATCTGGCGTTACAGGTGTTTCTTGCGATTAGCCTTATGAGCTTGAAACTCTCTGCGATCGGGACGATCATCGTGCCACTTGCGATTGTTGTTCTGCTGCAGGTAGTTCTTTCTGCCGGAATAGCGTATCTAGTCCTCTTTCGCGCACTTGGCAGAGATTACGACGCAGCTGTGGCTACGGGAGGATTTCTCGGGTTTGCCGTAAGTTCGATGCCTGTTGCAATGGCCACCATGGAACAGATTGCGAAGCGCTATGGTGCAGCGCCAAGGGCAATCCTTCTGATCACGCTTGCAGGATCATTCTTTGTTGATTTGGCGAACGCGATCATCGTCAAAGGTTTTGTTGCACTGCTTCCTTGGTTCACCCCTTGAGAATACCAACGGTCGGGTCTGGTCCATCCGGCTTTCAAGAACTACGAAGGAGGAAATCGTCCCTCTGGTAGAATTCTGATGGCCTCGGGCGATATTCGCATGTTCGAGCCATTGCAGGATGGACAGCGTTCATCATTGCTGGCCTGCTTACCGTCCTCCCGGCGACACTCGTGGCGCAGGGGGTTGCGGGCGGTGTGGACTTCTCTCCCTCCGGCACGAGGAGTTGGCGTTTGAACCTGCACCTCATCCGGATGAACGATTATCTCCGTAGCCCACTTTCCGGTTTCTCTCTCGGTGGACGACGATTTCGATAGGGGACGGACATCCTGCTGTAGCAGAACCTCCGGTTCCGGCAGAATCAGGGGATGGCGGGGAGGTGCTTCGCTCACGTTGAGGACGGGGCTCACGAGATGGCAGGGTGGGCGTGGCGTCTTTGTTCCTCCGCAGTCGCATGAGGCGACACTCCCGTAACCGCGCAATCCCGGCCGGGAAAATCACGAGGGTGGAGCGGAGAGTGTCATCGGCAATCGAAAATCTCTTCCCGCCACTCGTCGAGTTGAGGATTTCCAGAGGAATCGCAGCAAGACAATGTCTGAGATATCGTGCGTCCTGCGGCGCGAAAGACCCCGAACCGCGAGCCTCAGTGCTTCGGGGTTTTCCATTGTGCGAGGGCCACAGGCAGCAGCGCAGGCACGTTGAATCGTGGTCGCATTCTTCGCTACTGTTGCGCTTTCGCAACAAGCCAGATGTATCGCAGCGTGTCCGACCCCGTGTTGACCACATCGTGTTCCGTCATGGGCGGGCAGTAGGCAATGGAGTACCCGCTTAGCTGTAGCGTCGGTCCCCCCGTGATCCTCATTTCCCCTTTCCCCGCCAGCACGATGACAGCTTCTTCATTTCCTCTTGTGCTATGCTTGCCAACTGACTTTGAAGGAGCAAGAACCATGTACCCTGATCTCATCGTATAGGTTTCCGGCGGCCCTTTGAATATGTCGGTAGACTCAATTGCGGCCGGATCCAACCGTATCACATGTGGCGTTCGCTGGGGGGAGGTTGATTGTGCTCCGGCGGGGAACGGTATTGCAGTGATAACAAAGGCTGCGGACAGAGACGCAGAAATCAGTGCCGTGCAAAGGCTTCGCATGAGTTCCTCGCATTGAAAGAATTATTGGGGATTGAGTGAGATTGCTTCCCTCGAGTGTGTTGAACGGGGAAACACTCATTAACGCATGGTCCAATTCAGTCCGAGAAACAGGGTTCTTCCCGGCATGGGATAATCATAGAGAATCTGATAACTTTTCTCGAGGATGTTCTCTGCTGCGAGATAGGCCGAGAGACGCTCGACGATGAGCGTTGTCACACGGGCGTTCAGCAGGGCATAATCGGGGAGAGGTTTCCTGCCATAATCATCACCATACAGATCCGCGATGTATTGAACGCCCATGGTCAACGTGACCGGTGCAATGTTGTAGGTGCCGCCGACATAGGCCTTGTGCCGTGGATTGGCATTGGTTTGATCTCCAGGCTCGAGGAAACTGTATGATACATCTATGTCGAGATCGCTGCGTGGTGTAAACCGCCCGGTGAATTCGATCCCCCGGTGCGTGAACGATCCGGAATTGCTCAGTTTGAGGTTCGGATAGAATCCGCTGGTGAGAATGATGTTGCTCCCCTCGGAGAGAAATGCGCTGAATTCGAAGCTCGCCATCTCACCGAGATTCTGGAGAAGACCTACCTCGTAGGTCCACATCCGTTCGGGTTGAAGCGTGGGTGTCGGGGCAGGGAAGAGGTAGAGTTCGCGGATGGTGGGACTGCGAAAACCCTTCGAAGCGGAAGCCTTGAGCGTTGTTGTCGGAGAAGCCTGGAAGGCAAGTCCGATCTGGGGAACCGGTTCCCAGCCAAACAGGGTGTGGTGATTGAAGCGGAATCCTCCGCTTGCGGTGAACGATTCGAGAATTCTCTGCTGAACCAGGATGTACGCACTGTACTCGGTAACGAAATGTTCTCCGTAATCAAACCCTCTTGTCCGGTTTTCGGCAATGCCCCCATATCGCTTCAGATCTGCTCCAACCGTGGTGACATTATCGGGAAAGACCATGAAACCCTGGTACAGAACAAAGCCCAGGTTGTTGTCCGTCGAGTGGAAGCCGTCGTAGAGGTCATGCCGTCCCCAGTTGAAGAACGCCTTCAATGCTCCCCGGGTTCTTTCGTTGCGGTTTTCGATCGAGAGGCCGGTGCTGCCGCGGGTGATATCCGCCCAGTTGTTGACGCGCGGGGCAGACGCGGGACCGGGATCGTACGTCCGGAACCCGGTGACACTCACGTCCCCACTCACGGAATACTGCTCGCTCAGCGAGTAGTTCCCCCTCACGGAGCCGTTGTTGCTTTTGAAAGAAGAGTAGGGTCGGTGGCCGTCGGTCTGATAATGGTTTCCGGAGACGGAGATCCCCCCTCCCTGAACACCAAACACCCCCCCGAGTTCGTATTTCTGTGTGTTGAACGTCCCGTATGATGCACCGGCGTCCAGACCGTAGCCGGGGACGTTCGGTTTTTCGTAGATGATGTTGACGACTCCCCCCATGGCATTGGTGCCGTGGAGCAATGAGGCTGGCCCCCGGACTATCTCCACGCGCTCAACGCCGGAACTCACATACGTGTCCGGAAGGGGGTGACCCATGAGCCCCATCATCTGGGGGCGCCCGTCTGTAAGGACGAGAACCTGCGTATTCGGACTTCCACCCGCGCCGCGAATCATGATTGATCCCGCTGCCCCCTGGGAGACGCCGTATCCAAGCACGCCTCGTTCCGTGACGAAGGCCCCTGGTACCCGACGGCTGATCAGCGGAAGGACGGAGGTCTCCCCGCTGCTTCTGATATCCGCCCTGGTGATGAGCGAAACGGCATTGGGCACTCTGCTGCGCAGGGCCTCGATCTGTGTTGCGGTAACGATGATGGGATCAAGGGCGTAGGTTCTGGTTGAATCGTGCGATTCCTGGCCTACGGAAGCCACAGGGATGAAGATCTCCAGACAAGAGACCAGGGCAAGAAGGCGGTGACATGGTTCCCACGTACTTCCGATCATAGCTTCTTCTCCGTTGACGTGAGGACGAGTTTGCTGTGCTTCACCCCCTTTAGACTCGAGAGTGAGCTTGCGATGTGCTGCATGGCTCCCACCTTGCCTTTCAAAAGGATCACCTCCAGGCAGTTGTCGTGATCGACATGAACGTGGGTTACTGCAATGATCGATGTATGGTGGTGGTGTTGAAGATCGGTGAGCTTTTCTTCCAGTTCGCGCTTGTGGTGATCGTACACCAGAGAGAGTACCCCGAGCCCACGGGTGGAGGGATGCCGGACGTCTTCTTCGACGAGGCGTGAGCGGATGAGGTCCCTGAAAGCCTCAGAGCGGTTCAGGTAGCCTGTGCCTTCGATGAAGTGGTCAAACCGTTTGAGAAGATCGGCATCAATGGAGACGCCAAATCGGGCGAGACGGGGCATCGTAGCACCTTTTTTCTAAAAGTAACACGCAGTTTTATCAAATGCAAGTCGGGGGTGCATCGTGCCGGTAAGCCCTACGTCTGCTCTGGATAATGTACCCGATGGTGCGCAGGCTCTGGTTCTGCCGATGGGAGGTTCCCGGTCAATGAAACCGGCTGAGGCAGTGATTCGAGAAACAGGTAGAAATATTGGCCAGTCTGGCTGGATCAACGGAGGGCGCTGCCCGGGCATGCTGAACCCGAGGGATGACGATGGGTAGCCGGAGCCTCAGAAGAGAGTTCGCACATTGGAAAAGACCTTGGACCATCAAGCGAACCAGGTGCGTGGGCCTCTGGGAAATGCCGGCAGCAAAGGTGTGGTGGTTAAGACTTCTTTTTCCGTTCTTGTCAAGACCGGGCGGAGATATCACTGGTGCCGTTCCAACGAACGCGTTGAACACTCAGGGATATTCTTCATAGTTGGAACGTGCTCCCCTTTTTGTGCAGAATCATTGAGTTGGAGGGGCACGAGATTCGGGCAGAATCTCCAGCATAATGAGTCGGGCCACTACAAGAACCGGGGTCTTCTTCGGTGCTTCGACTCGCAGCTCTTGCGACGTATTCTGAACACTCGATCATGAAATATGTGCTCGCTCAGCACGAAGTCCAGAGTGAATGTATTCGTCATCGGATTTATGAATCGATGGACGTAGTTGCGTTCTCATCCACTATCGGTCGGTGCACGTACATTGGCCTCAAGCAGACATTCTTTTCTGGCAAGGTTTCAAGCGCGGTAGGAATGAGACGCCTTTGTGGAATGAGTCGGAACAAACAATAACGCCGGACTGGACACACTTCATCCGCAAGGTAGGCCCATGCGAATTCCCAACGACTTTCTCGCTTTCACACTCAGTAGTATTCTCCCGTTTCTCGTCACAACACAAGAAATCCTTGGCCAGGGGCGCGGCTCGTCCGCGGCACCCGGCGGCGAACTTCCCCTCATCACAGAACGCCCGTCCTATGTTGCCGACCTGCCGGCGCAATCGCTCACGTTGAGCGGCACCTGGTCCTTCGCTCCGCACATGCCTCCGAGCTTCGATGGCGATCCTTCGCGACTGGCGCAGTCATGGAGCCCCATCGTTGTTCCCGGCGAATGGGCAATGCACTCGTTCGTGGTCCGGCCCGATTCATTCGCCCTCTACTTCCGCTCGTTCGATGTTCCGGCGGCATGGTTGGGCCATACGGTCAAACTGCGGTTTGACGCAGTCCACAGCGAGTGCAAAACCTGGATCAACGGCAGCCCAGTGGGGACCCATGAAGGCGGCTTCACCGTTTTTGAATTCGACGTTTCGGCTCTTGTCAAACCCGGGCCGAACACCATCACCGTCGCGGTGAAAAGTGAGTCGACAGCAGATGTCCTTGCAAGCGCAACGCAGTACGCGGCACACCAGCTGGGGGGGATCACACGGAAAGTGACTCTCTTTGCCGTACCCCAGGTCCACATCTCCACGCTGGATGCCGTAACATCATTTGATGCGTATTTCCGGGATGCCGTTCTCACGGTAGATCTGTGCATTGCCAATCAATCGTCCGCTTATGCCACGGGGGTGCGGGTGCTTCTTAGCCTCCTGCAACCCGACGGCAAAGCGGTGACCGCTGCGGGTCGTTCTCTCCGGCTGCCGAAAGTGAATGCGGGAGAAACCATAAGGCAACGGGTGGCCATTCCTGTCCGCTCTCCGTTGTCCTGGGACCCCGAACATCCTCGGCTCTACAGCCTGAGGGTCGAGCTTGAACGGGGCGGTGTCAAGACGGAAACAGTACTCCGACGCGTCGGCTTCCGGCAGGTAGAAACCCGTGGCAGCCAGGTTTTCGTCAACAATCGCCCGGTGAAGCTCCACGGTGTCAATCGCCATGAAACCCATCCGACGATGGGACGGAGCCCCACACCGGAATTCTGGCGGAAGGATGCGGAGCTATTCCGGGCGGCGAACGTGAACTATGTCCGGACCAGCCACTACCCGCCGGCAGAAGAGTTCCTCGATGCCTGTGATTCGCTCGGGATTTTTGTTGAATGCGAAGCCGCGCTCTGCTGGGTTCAACACGGGGCGAACGAGCAGTGGAAAAGCTGGGACTACCGTGACCCGAAATTCCTGCCGTATCTCGTGCGGGCCAACCTGGAAAACATCGCTGCCAACCGGCATCATCCCTCGATCATTCTCTGGTCGCTTGCCAATGAATCCAATTGGAGCTCATCGTTCGAGTATGTCCTGGATCTGGTCCGGCGCCTCGATCCCACGCGACTGACGTCCTTTCACGATCAGTGCTGGGGAGAGTACAACAACGGCGGAAGCAAGGCGCAGGTTGCTGTCTATCACTATCCCTCCGAAGACGGGCCAGCGTTGTGCAACAAGGAGGCGCGTCCGGTACTCTTTGGGGAGTACACGCACATCGAATGTTACAACCGTCGTGAGGGCGTGACCGACCCCGGCATTCGGGACAACTGGGGCGGCCCTTTCGAACGGATGTATGACCTCATCTATGATTCTCCCGGCTGTCTCGGCGGTGCGATCTGGGCTGGGATCGATGAGATCTTCCTCATGCCGGATGGTAGGAGTTGTGGCTACGGGCCATGGGGAATCATCGACGGCTGGCGGCGTCCGAAACCGGAATACTGGCATGTCAAGAAGAGTTACACCCCCGTGCGGGTCATGAACCGCAAGGTGCCTCTAAAATTCTCCGGCGGTGTGCTCACGATTCCCGTCGAAAACAGGTACGACTTCACCGACCTCAAAGAATTGAAGGTCGCGTGGACCATAGGAGATGAATCGGGAAGGGCGACGGCGGCAATTCCGCCGCGTGGTCGAGGGACCATCGAGGTGAGGCCGAACCATTCTCCGCGTGCTGGTGAGGCGCTATTTGTGGAATTTGCGGACCCCCGGGGGTTTGTCTGCGAGAGTGAGCGGTTGAACATCGAGACGCCGGAAGAATCGTTGCTGGCCCTCCCGATCCAGAGTGGCGGCAGACCTTCACTTGACAGCACGACGAGCCGGTATTACGTGAAAGGGAAGGGATTCGAGTGGGAAATTGATCGTGCGACCGGAACAATCGTTCGCGCCTCGGCGAATGGCAGAATTGTTCTTGTCGGCGGCCCTTCGATGATGATCCTCCCGCTGGAACAGGGTGAATGCTTCCCGAACCACCGGCTTGATGTCGCTCCGCTGAATGATACGTGCGCGGATTGGAGGGCAAGTTCCGTCGTCGCCCTTGGGCGGAATGATGGAGCGGTCAGCGTGACCGTCAATGGTAGTAGTGCCGGGGCGGAGGGATCAACGATCATGTCGTTCAACGGAACCGGCGGCATGACCGTCTCATACACGTTCAGTGCGAACGCGGAGGTGAACCCGCGACAGTGGGGGGTGGTGCTGTTCGCACCAGCAGACCTGGATTCGGTCTGCTGGGAGAGATCGGCACAGTGGACCGTGTACCCGCCAGACCACATCGGCCGTTCCGTAGGAGGCGCGAGGGCGCATCCTGTTCCACGTTCCCTTAGCGTACGCTCACGGAACCCGGGGCTGGCATGGTCCCGCGACGCGAACGAGCTTGGCACGAACGACTTCCGGAGCACAAAGAGCAACGTCGTGTCGGCATCGCTGCTCTCACCTGGCGGTTCAGGTGTTCGCATCTCCGGCGAGGGCACGCGCGCAGTACGCGCGTTCTTAGATAGCGCCAGAGTCGGCGTCCTGGTCGCCGGATTCAACACCGGCGGCGGTGAGTCGTTCTTCGCCCCGCATTATGAGAAGGAACGACGTCCTCTCAAGCGCGGCGACGCGTTGTCAGATAGATTTGTGCTCACGCTGATTCCGTGAATCGGAAGCGCTTAGGATCCTGCCCTCAGAGACTCGTAGTCCGTGATCTTCCCCCGCTGGACATGCTCGTAGGAAGGTTCTCGGGCGCAATCGTTTTTCAGGAACTGGCACCGCGCCAACGTTCAACTGCTGGTGCCCCACCAACTGAATGATCAGACACATCGAGTGGCACTGTGTCCGTCTGACTTCGTCGTCCTTCCGGACTTCTCGGATGACCGGCGGCGGCGTTGTTTGCCTGTGAACGGCGTGGATGCGCGTGTCATTGCGACCCCCGATGCTTCTCAATCGGGGCGAAGCAATCTGATGTGCGTCAGATTGGGAGCTGTCACGGTAAGGACTGTGACAGCCCAGCTAGTATTCCCCGGGCCGTCGCGCCTGTCCCGCCGTCTTTAGGCGGGACTCCATACCGCGACGGCACAGCAATGACATCCGGGCGTTCATGGCGCCTTGAACGTGCATGTCTTTGCGAGCGACTTCCACTCCGTCTCCTGTGGAGCATGTCATTGCGAGCGAAGCCGCACTCTGTGCGGCGAAGCGAAGCAATCTGATGTACGTCAGATTGCCTGCCTTCGCGAGTCAAACCGGGCAGGCAGGCCCGCCTGCCTCATCGACGTCGGAAAGGCGGGCAGGCTTCGGCCGTCGGCTCCGCTGGTGTACGCCGATGCAGACGCGCCAGCCTCGCCGTCACAGCCAGGGATTCAGACTGCCCGCTCCGTCTTGCCTCACCGCTTTGAACTCAACGTCGCGGTTCCTGCCTTGAGACTGTGCTTCTCGCCGTTTGGCAAGATGGCTGAAGCCGTAACCCCCTCCGGAACCGTCACGGTCATCAGAAATGTCTGTTTCGTCTGTGTCCACTGCACCGCGATCGTCCCGGCCGGACTCTTGAACGAAGCCGATGCGCTGTCAAGCGAACCCGGGTTTGGAGCAATGAGAACTCGTCGCCACCCGCTGCTTCCCGGCTCCTGTCGAATGCCTGCCACATAGGCGTAGTGCCACTCCATCAGATGGCCGAGCATGAAGTGGTTCATGCTGTTGCCCGTCCCCGGCCTCGCGTCCCAACTCTCCGGCAGCGTGGTGAATCCCTGGCGTACCATAAATCCATAGCTCCCGCGGTTTTCCCGCGAGTAGACGCGATGAAGCACGTCGTTCCGGTTCCCGTCGGCCAGGGTCCTGATGAGGAATACCTGCAGGA
>Ga0209253_10001383_pt1 | contig 21234 bp, 25 predicted proteins | sample FrelakmetBRP12BR_FD_187145 | JGI IMG/M metagenome (GOLD analysis project Ga0209253, IMG submission 187145) | Freshwater lake sediment microbial communities from the University of Notre Dame, USA, for methane emissions studies - BRP12 BR (SPAdes)... | ecosystem: Environmental > Aquatic >...
ATCGTCTGCGACCGCGGTGACCGGTATCTGTCCACAGGCGTGTTCCCGGCCTGAGTTTCATAACTAACTTCCGCTTCTCTCTTCGTTCGAACAAAGTATTTCCGCTGATCGATGCCGGAGCTATGCTTCGTGCATCATGAACCCATCGACCGATCCGCACCGCGTCGATCTCGACATTCGTGGCGGCGAGATCTTCGGAATCATCGGCCGCAGCGGCGCCGGCAAGAGCACGCTGATCCGTTGCATCAGCCTGCTCGAGCGGCCGACCTCTGGCCGTGTCCTCGTCGACGGCGTTGATCTGACCCGAACCCCGAACAAGGATGCAATCGCGCTGGAGAAGCCGAACTCGCCGTTCGCGGTGGTGGTCATCGCCTCCCGAGAGGACAGCAAGGGGAACCCAGCCATCGCCAAGCTGGTTCGGGCCTACCGCTCCGACGACGTGAAGAGTTCGTCACGGCGACGTTCAAGGGCTTCCTGGTAGACGCGATGGCGCGATTGCTCCTCCCCGACGGCGAGCGTCTCGACGACCGGGTGGCGATCCGGCGAAAGTTGGGCCGGTCAGGCATCGCGCTCGCCCAGTGGCCGATCCCCGATCAGCCCGCAGTTCGACAGCTACTGTCCCACCCCGTCCTCGCGCATCACGAGCACGAAACCGTCCTCGCCGCGGTGGACGATCGCTTCGAGCATCTTCGACGTGAGCACGGCTACACGCGGCGCGATCTCGTGGTGCTTCACGTCGGCGTTCCGGGTGTCGAAGAAGCGCTCACACGATGCGCGCAAGTGCACTATCACTCCGACGACGAGGCACGTTACATCCTCGCGGGGCGCGGCTACTTCGGATTTTTCGATCGCGGCGACCGCGAGCTTCTCCTCGAGGTCGTCACCGGCGACTACGTTCACGTTCCCGCGCATGCGGAGCACTGGTTCACGCTCGGCGACTCTCCGCGCCTCAAGGCCGTGCGCTACTTCGTTGATCCCGCGAGCTGGGCGCCGGTCTACACCGGGCGTTCGGTCGCCGCCCCCTTTTCCCGAATAACCAGCATCCAAGAAACCTCATGAGAGCTTTCACTGTGCTCGCCGCGGCGCTGCTCGCCGCCGTGTCTCTTGCGGCGCCGTCGCTCGCCCACGAGGAAACGCTCAAGGTGGGCGTGACTGCCGGCCCGCACGCACAGATCCTCGTCCAGACCGAGTTCAAGGGGGCGGTCATTCCAGCCTGGTGACAGAGCGCCGTGCACACGGCGCGCGTGTTCTCCGCCTCTCGCGCTTCCCGACCTCCGGGCAATCGCCGCACCGCACGGGTGAGCACCTTCTTGCCCTTCTCTGCGGAAGCGCTCTTGATCGGTGCGGCAATGCGCTTATGCGCCTGGTCAGCTACGGCGCAGCATCCCGGTTTCGTCGACGTGTCGCAGCGCCGCAAGTTCGGCATCGCTCGGCTCCGGAACGACCGAAAGCTTCGGTGAGTACCGCAGCGGCCAACCGGTGTGTGCGCGAACTTCGTCCGGGCTTGAGAAGGCGTAGTAGCCGTCGAGCAGGAACTCCTTGGTCACCGGATCCGGGCGCAGGACACCGAGCGTGGTGACAATCGCGCTCGGGCCGCTTCCTGGGAACGGGTAGCGGCTTCGTGCGTTGCCGCCCTCCAGATAGCCCGGCGACGAGATGTAGTCGACACGCTCCACAAAGCGCTTCTTATCGTGTGCGGCCATGATCACGTAGCGCTTGCAACCGACCGCGATGTCGTTTGCGCCGCCGCTCCCGGTGAGGCGCACGCGCGGCGGCCGATAAGTCGGTCCGATGTCGCCGTCCCAGATCCCAGTCGTGTTGACGTTGCCGAACTTGTCGAGTTGCGCTGCACCGATGATACCGACGTCGCAACGCCCTGATGCCACCAAAACGCCGAGGGCATCGATGGCATTGGTAAAGCTCACGGCATCGGCCGAGATGCGGTTGCATTCGACGCCCCAGGGCAGTCCGCCGATCGGCGTGGCCCCGAATATGCCGGCCTCCGTGATCGCGCGCACGCGGGGTGCGTGGTGTGCCTTCGCGAAAAAGCCGGCGAGCATCGACAAACCCACGCCGAAGATCGCGAGCTCGCCATCGCGGATTTCCCGCCCGGTCGCGATGGCCATCATCTCCTGTCGCGTGTAGTTCATGCCTCGAGCGCCTCGATCTCGGCCTCGGAAACGATCCAGCGGCGGTACGGGTCCATCAGGAAACGCGTGGGCCCGTTCGTGAGCCGTTCGACATTCTCCTCGCCGATCAGGGCCCGAAACTGGGCACGCGTGCGATAGCCGTCGATGAACCGCTCGCGGTATTCCGCGTAGCCCGCTTCGGTGGCGAGCGCCTGGTTCATGAACCTCATGTGCGCTTCATCGCCGTCGTGGACGCCTGGGGAGGCCTGCGGCCATGCACTGAACGGCCAGTAGACGACGGCGTCCACGATGACTCCTGGGATACGCACCAGATTCGGGTACTGGCGCATGCACTCGGTGCGCACGATGAAGTCGGCGACGAGCACCAGGCTTTTTGCGGCCCGTGACAGCTCGTAGCGGCTCCATTCGGTCCCGAGGATGATTGCGTTTCCCTCGGGGTCCGCCATGGTGACGTGCACGACCGCCACGTCCGGCCTCAGGGGAGAGAGCGCGCCGTACCGGTTGCCGGTGAACGGATCGACGACGCCTGGGATCTTCGACCGGCTCGGGTAATCCTCGGGTGCGAACGCACTTCGATACTGGAGGTCGGAGCCGATGTTCGTCGTCGCCAGCGCGAACGGCCAGTTGAGCGCGCCGGCCAGGAACCGCAGCCCCATCGAGAGGTTCGAGTAGTCCTCGAGGACCACACGCCCGCTTTCGACGGCGCGCCGCAGGCCGTTGGCAAAGCCGAAGCCTTCGAGCCCCGAAAACCCGCATTCGGCCTTACCGATTACGTCGGCGGCGCAGAGCAGGTTGAGCTGCTGGCTGTTGCAGTGGAACAGTGCATGCACGTCGCGCCGGCCGGCTCGCACCATCTCGCGTCCGAAGACGAGCGCGTCAGCGCCGATCGGCAGCGCAGCGCCGCTCGAATACTGCATGCCGTCCCAGCTGAACCGGCGGACCGCCTCGGAAAGAGAAAGGAGCTTGTGCGCCATTGTCGCCCTCTAAAGAGAAAGTCGCCGCCAGCCTGCTGCGACTTCCAGAGATTGGGGAGCACGAGGGGGTGTGGCCTCTCGTAGCGTGCGGACTAAGAGAAGAGCGATGCCAGCCGGCGGACTTCCACGATCGGCGTCCCGCCGATCCGATCCAACAGACGCTGTGCTGCCGCGGGCATTCCAGACGCGCGTGCGGTCGAGCGTGCCTTCAGACGAACACTATCAGTGCGCCCCGACCCGGGTCGGCCTTTCGCGCAGCAGCGCGCGCAGGTCATGAACGACGTGCTCGGCGGGCTGGCCGTAGGGAACCTGCAATCGGAGCCGTCCGGCCCGATCGAATACGAACAAACTTGCCGTGTGGTCGATCGAGTAGTGACCGCTCGCGCTCACATGACGCTCGGCGACAAGCTGGAACCGGCGTACGACATCGTCGGTCTGTTCGCGGCTGCCCGCGAGCCCCACAAAGCGGCGGTCGAACGCAGGTGCGTATTGGGCGAGAACGTCACGGGTGTCGCGCTCGGGATCGAGCGTCACGAACAGCACCTGGACGTTGGCGGACGCCCGGCCCAGGCGGCGCATGACCTCCCGCATCTCGCCGAGGGTCGTCGGGCACACGTCGGGACAATGCGTGTAGCCGAAGAACATCACCACCACCTTGCCCCGATAGTCGCCGAGCGTGCGCACGCGCCCGGTGGGGTCGGACAGCGCGAAACCGTGATCGGCGCGGTGCGTGACGACCGGCGCAAACGGAACCTCGGGGCGGGCCCGCTGCAAGTACTCCGCGAACGGCTCTTGGTCGTAGCGGGCGCCGCGCACGAATTCCCCGAGCAGCACCAGATCCGACGGTAACGAGAAGCCTCCGACATGACGGTACGCAAGCCGTCCCTCGTTGTCGAAAAAGAGAAAGGTGGGCGTCCCGCGCACACCGCAGCGACGGGCGAGCTCACGCGTGCTCGAGCTCGTGCCCGACGGATCCACCAGCGGCCGATTCTGCTCGACGTCGAGGCGCACGGTGCGGAACCGTTTCCCGAACGCGGCAGCACGCGCGTCGGTAAAGACGGTTCGCTTCATTTCGAGGCAGACCGCGCAGTCCGGCAGCTCGACCATGACGGCGAGGCCCTTACCCTCGGCACGAGCGCGCCTCGCCTCGGCGCCCAGGTCGGCACTCGCGCTCACGAAGAGCGCACCCTGCGCCGCGGCCACGAAGAGCATCGCGGCGACGAACACGAACAGTGCGCGCGCGCGCATCATCGCAGCCAGAACAGGGCCTTCTTGCGCGTCCAATCGAGCAAGGTCATGGCGAGGAACGTGACGAGACCGGTGTAGAGGATGCCCGCGACCATGCGCGGATAGTCTGCGAAGTCCGCGTAGTACTGCACGAAGCGTCCGAGCCCCGCGTTGGCGCCGAAGAGCTCGGCGACCGTGAGCAGAATGAACGAGAATCCCAGCCCAACACCCATGCCGGAGAAGATGTGCGGCAGCGCTGCCGGGAATACCACCCGGCGGTGATAGGTGAAGTCATCGAGCCCCAGGATCCGTGCATTGTCGCGGTAGCGTGCGTCAAGCGAGTGCGCACCGCTCGCCGCGCTGATGAACACCGGCCAGAACGCACCGACGAACACCACGAAGATGGCCGACGTGCGGAACGTGGGGAGCACCGCAATCGCATAGGGGATGTAAACGGTCGGCGGCACCGGCGCGGCGACGCGAACGCACGGGAAGAAGGTCCGGCGCAACCGCTCGGAGGTCCCGACCCGCAGACCGAGTACGACGCCCAGAACAGTCGCGATTCCGAAACCCGGAACCAGAATCGCCAACGACGCCACGGTGCCACGCCACAATTCGGGGAGCGCGTCCCACAGTGCAGAAAAGACTTTGGCGGGGCCCGGCAGGAGAGAGTTCTGGGCAGTGGCGACGTAACGGGAGATCAGCACCCAAGCGATGAGCAGCACGGCGAACACCAACACGGCGTCGCGATAGGCGAACACGCGCCTGGGCCAGGCGGGTCGGAACGGCGCGGCGTTATCGGGCACCTCGCGTGCGAGGGCGGCGTGTGCCTCTGCCATGGTCGAGCTCCAGTTTCTTGCAGCGCTGGCGAAACGGCGGGGGTCAGGCCGCCTTCAGCCGGTCCAGCATGTCGCGGTCGATTCGAGTCGCAATCTCGTCCCGCAGGCGATGGAAATCCCGGTGACCGAGCAGCGCGCCTCGATCGCGTGGTCGCGGGAACGGCACCTCGAAGTCCGAGATGACGCGGCCCGGCGCCCCGCCGAGGATCACCACGCGTGCGCCCAGATAAAGCGCCTCGTCGACATCGTGCGTCACGAACAAGATGGTCTTTCGCGGTGAGGCGCCATCCCAGATTTCCAGCAGCAGGTCCTGGAGGCGCGCCCGGTTCACCGGGTCGAGTGCGCCGAAGGGCTCGTCCAGCGCGAGCAGGGAAGATCCAAGCGCGAGCGCTCGGGCTATCGCAGCGCGCTGCTGCATGCCGCCGGACACCTCGAACGGATGCTTTTCCGCCGCGTCCGCGAGGCCCACGAGCGACAGGTGCGCGTGCGCTTGAGCACGGCGTTCACTCGGCGGGAGCCGCGGGTCTCGACGAGCAACGGCAAGCGCCACGTTCTCCGTGAGGGTCATCCACGGGTAAAGCGCATAGTCCTGGAACACGAGCCCACGTTCGATGCTCGTGGCGGTGATCGCTTCGCCGGCCCACGCGAGCCGTCCCGAGGTCGCCTGCGCGAGGCCGACCACGAGCCGGAGCAAGGTCGACTTGCCCGATCCGCTTGCACCGAGCAGCGACACGAACTGTCCCACCGGGACGTCGAGCGAGACGCCCTCGAGCACATGTGCAGCGCCGAGGCGCACGCCCACGTGCTCGAGCGTGAGCCCCGGTGTCACAGGATGTCTTTGTGCTTGAATTCGCTCTGCAGCTTCTTCCAGAAAGGATCGTTGGGGCTTTCCTTGGCGAGCTGCCCGAGCGCGGTTTCATAGAGCTTGACGTCGATCTGCGGCAGGATGTCTCCCTTGGGCTGGATGAAGTCGCTCGCCTTCATCGTTTCCCAGAATTGCTTTACACCCTTCACGTTCGGGTCGCTCGACTGATCCAGATGCTCCTGGTAGTAGCCGCGCTCGAGCAGGCCGCGATCAAGCTTCACGTACTTGGCGATCGCGTCGATCGTCTCCTTGTGGTTCTCCTGCGCGAACTTCTCGGCGCGCAGGATCGCGCGCAGGAAGCGCTCCCAGGTCTCCTTGCTGGCGTAGCGTTGTTCGGTGACGATGAGCCGGCAGCACGGATGACCTGGCTGCAGTGCCGAGGAACGGATCACCACTTTCAGCCCCTGCTCCTCCGCACGCAGGTCGTGCGGGCCCCAGACCACACCGGCGTCGACCTGCCCAGACTTCACGGCTTCGAGTACCGCCGGCGGGCTCTTGAGTTCGAAGATCTGCACGTCGCTGCGCCAGTCGAGGCCGGATTCCTTGAGCGCGCCGCGCAGAACCGCGTCACCTGTCGCCATGCGGACGGTGGCTATCTTCCTTCCCTTCAGGTCGGCGACGGTCTTGAGCGAGCCCGCGGCGGGGGCCAGCGCCACGATCGCGGCGTCCTCGCCCATTATCCCGCCGATGATCTTGAGATCTGTGCCCTTGGCAATATGCGCCAACGGTGCCGTCGTCCCGAATGCGCCCACGTCGAGCTTGCCCGCGATCACCGCGTTGGTGCCGTCGGCGGAGTTGACGAACTCGATGAGTTCGACATCCAAGCCCTCCTTGGCGAAAAACCCCTGTTCCTTGGCTACGAAGAACTTGGCGTGACCCGTAACCGGGAGATAACCCACCTTGAGCGCTTCGGCGCACACCGGCAAGTGAACCGCCAGTGCGAGGGCACTCGCGCTAAGCGCGGACTTGAGATGCTTGAACACGATCTGTTTCTCCGTTCTTGGCCAGCATCGTCAGCTTAGCCAAGCGTGACACGCCGCGGAACGAACGAATAGTCCTGTCGACATTCGGTGGAAGCATAAGAAAGCGACCGGGACTTGCCCGGTCGAAGAGACCCACCGAGGGGAAAGATGGCCGGCGTCCACCAGTTCGCCGGCCACCGCGGCTCGAGCAACCCGGTCAAAGGAGGAGGAAAGGCCGGAAGCTCAAACTGCATCCTCATGATCGCCGCATCGACGGCATGCTGCAACGAATCAATCCGAATGAGTTCATGGAGCATCACTTCATTACCGGGCAGCCTCATTCCGGCCGCTCCGTCCAGTGGCATGTAGTGCACGCGCGGCGCAAAGCGGCGTCCAGTTTCTCGGCGGAAAATCCAACATAACAGATAAAACCGCTTTTGGATCAATAACTTATTTGCGTTTCTTGGCGGACCGTGATCTAATTCCCCTACCGAATGCTCGTTCCTTCCCCAAGCACGGAGAGCTGATCATGAAAGCCGCGATGCAAATGCCGATGAACCCGATGCCGATGTCGATGCCGATGAACATGATGCCCGGCATGCCGATGGGCATGATGATGCCGATGATGTGTCGCATGTCGTGCACCATGACCAAGGACGGAATGATGTGCATGATGCTGCCCGGCGACGGCGTCACCATGGAAATGATGAAGGACTGCTGCGCCATGATGACCGACGTGATGGCGAACAGCATGCCCTTGATGATGACCTGCGCGGGCATGCCCATGATGATGTGCTGCGGGATGCCGATGCTGCCGAAGATGGCTTTCGAGATGACGCCTCAGGGCGTGAAGTGCATGATGATGCCGGCAGGCGGCATGAACATGGACATGCTGAAGATGTGCTGCGACATGATGAACGGCATGATGGCGACCGGCATGCCGATGATGATGATGTGCGGCACCATGCCGCTGATGTGCTGCATGCACTGACAGCGACCAGGTGGTCGCCGAGGGGGATGCAAATGCATCCCCCTCGGCGCTTAGGGATTCTTGTGCTGCTCCCCGCATGGACGGGGCTGGGAAGCCTGGTTAGTAGTTGACGCTCTCGGCGTAGGTCATCACCAGATACGCGAGCGCCGAATCGTCGTCGGGGTTCCGGTAGACATGCGGCACGTCGGCGGCGAAGAACACGGCATCGCCCGCTCCCAATCGGTAACTCTCGCCACCGACGTCGATCTCGACGACGCCTCTGGCAACCAGCAGGTTCTCCGTCGTGCCTGGCGGATGGGCAAGGGCCCGCTCGATGCACCTCGCCTCGAGGCGCAGTTCGTAAAACTCGACGTTCCGCGGGCCGTTGAGAGGGAACAGCGCGCGCGAAGTGAATTTTCCGTCCCTGGACCTCAGCAGCTTCGCGTCGGCCGGACGCAGTACACGGACCGCGCTGCCTGCGTGCCGTGCGAGGAACGCCGACACCGGTACGCCGAAAGCGACGGCGATTCGCCACAGCACCTTGATCGTGGGCGCACTCTTGCCGAGCTCGATCTGGCCGAGCATCGCGCGGCTGACGCCGGACAGCTTGGCAAGCCCCTCGAGGGACAGATTCTTTTGGGCACGGAGCCGGTGCAAGTTGCCGCCGACCACGGCGGCAACATGGTCATCGGACTCGGGCAACACCGCACCGCTTGACCCGCCTGCTGCCACGGGCATCTCGCGGTCGAGACGCTCCGCAGTCATCGGTGTGCGAACGCTCTGAATCAGCCGGCGAGGCGCCGTCGCGGCGGCGAAGCGAACGGCCGCATCCTGCGGGGATCGGCGACCCAGGGCGCCCACAGAAAGACGGGCGGATACCAGACGAGCGGCACCTGCCGAGGGGCCGTCCTGCGCTGTTTGATCAAGCGGGCAGCGCGATACGCGGCAAGATCGGTGACGTTGACCTGCGGCTCGGACATGCGCTGCTCCTCGATGCTCCAGTAGGGCTACCTACGTATTGTCGAAACGATACGCGCGGCTGATCCGAGACTGAAGTTATCTGTTTTCATATCCAGATAACGCCATCGCATGAGCAGCGATTGGACCCGGCCGGACGCACCTCACCGTCCAGGCCGCCGCTCACCGCGGGACGAAGGGCGGACCTGTGGCACCATTGCCGGAACAACCCACGGTCGGGCGCTGTTCACGCGTGCCGCCGGGGCAAGGCGAATTCGGTTCCACCGGCGTTTCATGTCCAGCATCCCCAAGCTCTATGACGATGTGGTAATGGACCACATCAAGAACGTCCGCAACTACCGCGCGTTGCCGGACGCTCAGCTCCGTGCGCAGGGCGTGAATGTTCTGTGCGGCGACGGCATATCAGTGTTCCTGCGAACCGCGTCGGACCGGATCCTGGAGGCAGGTTTCCAGTGCGAGTGCTGCGGCATCTCGATGGCCTCGGCGTCGATCATGACCGAGGCAGTCGTCGGATTGACCCGCGAAGAAGCGTTGGCCCTCGAGCGGGCGGTTGTGGCCGCCGTGGACGGCCGCGACACCCTCACGGCGGCGTCCGACGTGCACACGATCGTTGGCGTCGCGAAGGCCTTCCCGGCGCGCCGTCGGTGCGCATTGCTGCCGTGGGCGGTACTTGCCGCGGCGCTTTCCGGCCGGGCTGAAACGAAGATCTAGCATTGCCGCGGGGCGCAGGCCCCGCTGCGCCCGTGTCTGCGAACGCAGCACTCGTCGGATTATCCGTTCGGGCCGAGAAGGGTGCGAAGCGCGTGAACGAGAAGCGGGCGCAGTCGCTTAGATTCACTCCTTGAGCCCCCAAGGTACGAGACACACCGCCTCCGGCACCGCGATCCTTGGAAGTCGCCTCGGGCTGGCGGCCACCACGCGTTAGTTCGGTACCCACCCGCGGCGACGACGCGAGCGATCTCTGGCTATCAACTCATGCGCTTTCGGTCTTTTGCAGGGCGCGTCCGGGTCCTTAGCATGAGCGCTTAGCAAAGAAACGCGGACAGCGCCGGGCGCACGAGGACCCCGAACCCACGAGCACGACAGCCCAAGCGGCGATCAGGTTCCGCATTCTCTCCGAGCAAAGGAGCAAGAGCATGACGACCAACTTCCGATTCGAAACCCTGCAAGTCCACGCCGGCCAGGCGCCTGCGCCCGGCACCAACGCGCGGGCGGTGCCGATCTACCAGACCACCTCCTACACGTTCAACGATGCCGACCACGGCGCGCGGTTGTTCGCGCTGAAGGAGTTCGGGAACATCTACACGCGCATCATGAATCCGACCACCGACGTGTTCGAGCAGCGCATCGCCGCGCTCGAAGGCGGGGTCGCGGCCCTCGCGACGAGCTCCGGTCAAGCGGCGCAGTTCATCGCCATCTCGACGATCGCGCAAGCGGGCGACGATATCGTCTCGACGAGCTATCTGTATGGCGGCACCTACAACCAGTTCAAGGTCACGCTGCCCCGGCTCGGGATCGGAGTGAAGTTCGTGGAGGGCGACGACCCGAAGGATTTCGCCGCGGCGATCGGGCCGAAGACCAAAGCGCTGTATGTCGAGACGATCGGCAACCCGCGCTTCAACGTGCCGCCCTTCGAGGCGCTCGCGAAGGTGGCGCATGACCACGGCATCCCGCTTCTCGTCGACAACACCTTCGGCGCCGCCGGCTATCTCTCCCGTCCGATCGACTTCGGCGCCGATGTCATCGTGGCGTCGGCGACGAAATGGATCGGTGGTCACGGCACGTCGATCGGCGGGGTGATCGTCGACTCCGGCAAGTTCGACTGGGGCAACGGCAAATTCCCGCTGTTCACCGAACCCGCGCCCGGCTACCACGGCCTGAACTTCTGGGAGGCGTTCGGTGCAAAGAGCCAGTTCGGCAACATCGCCTTCGCCATCCGCGCGCGCGTCGAGGGGCTGCGCGACGTGGGCGCGAGCCTCTCGCCGTTCAACGCGTTCCTGTTTCTGCAGGGGCTCGAGACGCTTTCGCTCCGAGTGCAGCGCCATGCGGACAACGCGCTCGAGCTCGCGCGCTGGCTGAAGTCGCACCCCCGCGTAGCTTGGGTCGAATTCCCCGGCCTCGAGGACCATCCTTACCACGCTGCGGCGAAGAAGTACCTGCGCAACGGCTTCGGGTCGGTGCTCAACTTCGGCGTCGGTGGTGGCTATCAAGCGGCACGGCAATTCATCGACAACGTCCGGCTCGCGAGCCACCTCGCCAACGTCGGCGATGCCAAGACTCTGGTGATCCATCCCACCGCGACCACGCACCAGCAGCTCTCGGAGGCGGAGCAGAAGAGCGCGGGCGTGCGGCCCGATCTCGTCCGCGTGTCGGTGGGTATCGAGCACATCGATGACATCAAGGAAGACTTCGACCAGGCGCTCAACAAAGCACGAGTCGGGGCGGCCGCATGAGCCACCCGGCGAGGGGCCACGTCCGAACGAGGGGGATCGACGGCAACGCGAGTGCGGCCAGCGGCCGACCCTCCGCCCCCAGCAGAGGTGCAACGCATCGGAGGCGGCCGCCCGTTAACGGGGCACCCCGCAAAATGTGATGAGTGCGTTCGCGCTTTCGCCGGACACGCGCCGGCTCGCTTTGGAAGGTCCCTTCCTGCTCGAGTCCGGTGCCGTCCTGCCCCGCGTCGAGATCGCATATCGCACCTGGGGGGCGCTCTCGCACGATGCCGACAACGCCGTGATCGTGTGTCACGCGCTCACGGGCACGGCGGACGCGGACGCGTGGTGGACGCCGCTGATTGGATCGGACCGCGCGCTCGATCCGATGCATGACTTCATCGTATGCAGCAACGTGCTGGGTGGATGCTACGGCACCACCGGCCCGTCGAGCCTTGCGCCCGACGGGCGGCCGTGGGAAGAACGCTTCCCCCGGGTAACGCTGCGCGATCAGGTGAACGCACAGATCGCGCTCGCCGATGCGCTCGGCGTCCGCGGCATCCGGCTCGTCATCGGCGGCTCGATGGGCGGACTGCAGGCACTCGAATGGGCATTGCTCGACCCCGCGCGGGTTGCGGCGGTTGCGGCCGTCGCTGCTTCCGCGCGGCATTCCCCCTGGTGCATCGTGTGGAGCGAGGCCCAGCGCATGGCACTCGCCGCGGACCCGAACAATCCACCGCTCTCGGGGCTCGCCGCGGCGCGCGCGATCGCGATGATCACCTATCGCAGCGCAGGCTCGCTCGATCGGCGCTTCGGACGCGCGCGAGGCGCGGAGGTGTTCGGCACGCGCTCCCAGGCGCCGGACGATTTCGCCGCCCGGGGCTGGTTGCGCCACCACGGCAACCTGCTGCTGCAACGCTTCGACGCGCACACCTACCGCGTTCTGCTCGACGCGATGGACACGCATGACCTCGGACGTGGGCGCGGTGAACTCGACGCTGTCCTCGGGAACCTGTTCCAACCGACACTCGTTGTCTCGATCCCGTCCGACGGGCTCTACGTGCCGGCCGACCAGCACGCGCTCGCGCGCGCGCTTCCCGATGCGGTGCTGGCCGACCTCGAGTCAAGCCATGGCCACGACGGGTTCCTGATTGATGCCGATCGGCTCAATCCCATCGTGCGCGATTTTCGGGACATGATCGGCGTGCAGCGCCTCGCGCCGACACATGCCGTTGCCGGTACCAACCCGCCATCGCGCCGGCACGATGCACCGCTGAGCCGGCCGCGGTTTCTTCCAGAATCTCGCACCTCGGCCACCACCGCACCGCGTCCCGGTGCGTGATCGACGTCGCGCCGGACGGGGTCGCTCGATCGGACCGCGCCTGCACGCGACCGCCGCGTGGCCCATATTCCCGACGCGGGTCGAAGCTCCTGTATCGCAACATCGCGTTCAACACGTGCGGCGTCCTCAAACGCAACGCATCGCAATCGCGCGCGGCCTCTTCACGCGGCCCCGACTGTTGCGGCTCGACGAACCGTTCTCTGCCGTCGACGCCTTCACGCGCACGAAGCTCCAGGACCTTCTCGTCGAAGCCGCGTACCGAGCGCGTTGCACACCGGCCACGCGATCTGAAGCTCGCCGTTGCCGACCGCGGGGCGCCCCAGGCCCGTCCCGCCTGCATATAGACATGCATCAAAATTAGTTCACAGACGCGGGGCATCACCCTACCCTACTGCGCGCCCGGGTATTCCCCGCGTGCTTCGCGGTATCGACCCACGAAGTCTCATTCCAATCGCCAATAGAGCACCGGCCCCGCTCTGCCGGGACGTCCGGCTAAGGAGGAATCATGTCAGCCGTTCTGGACCCCCTGCCCTTCAGTTCCACACTCGATGCCGCGCAGGAAGCTGCCCGCGCCGCTGGCACGCCCTATGCCGGCAGCATCCGCCCGCAGGACGCGTGGTCGCTGTTCACCAGCGGGGACGCAGTGCTGGTGGACGTGCGCTCCGCCGAGGAATGCAAGTTCGTAGGCCACGTTCCTGGAAGCCTGCATGTCGCCTGGGCGAGCGGCACCAGCCTGACGCGCAACCCGCGCTTCGTGCGGGAACTCGAAGCGAAGGTGAAGAAGACCGACACGGTGCTGCTCTTGTGCCGCAGCGGAAAGCGCTCGGCGCTGGCCGCTGAAGCTGCCACGAAGGCCGGCTTTGCGCGCGTCTTCAACGTGCTGGAAGGCTTCGAAGGCGAGCTGAACGATCAGAGTCGACGCGGCAGCTTCGACGGCTGGCGGTTCCGCGGCCTGCCTTGGGTACAGGACTGACCGGCTCGCGCGACGTGCCTGAGGACAGCACTGGCATCGACCTCGCCCGCGTCGTCGCCGACTTGCATGCCGAGCGCGATCGCTGGCGGGCTGCCGTGCAGCGTCCACGCGAGCTGGCGGGTCGAGAGCTTCCCTCGCGCGAAGCGCTCGCCCGAGTCGTCGATAGTCTGCGCGGCGCCCTGTTTCCCATGCGTCTCGGCCCGCCCGAGCTGCGCCAAGAGAGCGAGGACAGTTATGTCGGTCACACGCTCGACACCGCGCTGCAAGCCCTGGTTGCGCAGGTGCGCCTCGAGCTGCGATACGAGGCGCGCCAGCAGGGTCGCCGCGACGCCGCCGTGGACGCGAGGGCCCTCGCCATCGTGCGCGAGTTCGCCGCGTCCCTGCCGCAGATCAGGCGATTGCTCGACACCGATGTGCAGGCGGCCTTCCACGGCGATCCGGCCGCGCGCAGCGTGGACGAGGTGCTGCTCTGTTATCCCGGCATCGAGGCGATGATCCACCATCGGATCGCCCATCGACTCTACCGACTGGGGGCGCAGCTGCTGGCACGCATCGTTGCCGAGAAAGCACATGCCCAAACCGGCATCGACATCCACCCCGGCGCAGAGATCGGCGCAAGCTTCTTCATCGACCACGGGACCGGTGTCGTAATCGGGGAAACAGCGGTGATCGGCGAGCGGGTGCGGCTGTACCAGGCGGTGACACTCGGTGCGAAGCGATTCCCGGTCGACGAGCACGGCGCGCTGGTGAAGGGTGCGCTGCGCCATCCGATCCTCGAGGATGACGTGGTCATCTATGCCGGCGCTACGATCCTGGGGAGAGTGACGATCGGTCGGGGATCGACCATCGGGGGCAACGTCTGGCTCACGCGCAGCGTTCCGCCCGGCACCCACGTTACGCAGGCGAGCACGCGCCAGGAGGTCGCGCAGGAGAGCACTCCCCCCTGATGAGCGATCTCCAGGATCAGTTCGGCCGGGCCGTGCGCGAGCTGCGTGAAGATCGCCACTGGTCACAGGAAACGCTCGCCGAGAAAGCCGAGATCAACCGGTCCTATCTCGGCGAGATCGAACGCGCTACAGCCGTGCCGTCTTTGGCGACCATGGCAAAGCTGGCCAAGGCACTGGAAATCCGTCTCTCGGCACTTCTCGCGCGTTGCGAACGAGAACTCCCGTCCTGAGGTCGCGACGGTGTCACCGGCATGACGGCGCCTCGTTGGTGGCTATAGCCGGTTGAAGGGTGCGATCGCTTGGCGGATATTGCCAGATTGTTTCGTAATTTCCACATAACTAACTTAACTAACTCTACCGACTCATTCGGATTGCCTTAGCTTAGGGAGGCTCTCATGGCCGAAACGCAAGGGAAGCATCTGGCGCTGGGTGACAGCGCCGCTCGGCAGCTTGCGAATGCCACCAAGACGGTCGCGCAGCTCGACACGATTTCGCCGCGCTGGCTGGTGCACCTGCTCCAGTGGGTACCGGTCGAGGCCGGCATCTATCGCCTGAATCGGGTCAAAGACCCGGCCGACGTCCAGGTCGCGTGCGCGAAGCGCGACGAGGCCGAGCTGCCGCTCACCTTCGTGGATTACGAAGAGCATCCGCGCGAATACTTCCTGAGCGCGGTGAGCACGGTGCTCGACGTGCACACCCGCGTGTCGGATCTCTACAGCAGCCCGCACGACCAGATCAAGGAACAGCTGCGCCTGGTCATCGAGACGATCAAGGAGATGCAGGAAAGCGAGCTGATCAACAACGCCGAGTACGGGCTGCTCGCCAATGTCGATGAGTCCCAGCGAATCTCGACGCTCGCCGGCGCCCCCACGCCCGACGATCTCGACGACCTGATCACCAAGGTGTGGAAGGAGCCCGCATTCTTCCTCACCCACCCGGTCGCGATCGCTGCATTCGGGCGCGAATGCACGCGCCGCGGCGTGCCGCCGCCGACGGTGAGCCTCTTCGGCTCGCAGTTCGTCACCTGGCGCGGCATTCCGCTGATCCCGTCGAACAAGGTCCCGGTGGCGGACGGGAAGACCAAGATCCTGCTGTTGCGGGTCGGTGTCCAGCGCCAGGGCGTCGTTGGGCTCTTCCAGCCGGGGCTGCCCGGCGAACAGAGCCCGGGGCTGTCGGTGCGCTTCATGGGCATCAACCGCAACGCGATCGCGTCGTACCTCATTTCGCTCTATTGCTCGCTCGTGGTTCACACGCCGGATGCGCTCGCGGTACTCGATGACGTGGAAATTGGCAAGTACCATGACTACGCGGCTATCGACACCTACAAGTAATCCGCTTCCCGGCCTGCCCGACGAGGTGACGCTGGCGCGATTGGCGAACGAACTGTTCGCCGCGCTGCCCGGAGCGGCGACATCGCCGGCAGCGGGCGCGTTCACGCCTTCCCCGAACGCCGTGCCCGCTGCTGCGGCGGCACTGGCTCCGCCGGCCGCCCCGCCGCAAGCGGCCACCCCCGAGGTCGCGCTCACGTCGCGCGCGCGAACATTGGCGCCTTCGGCGACGACCACGACGGGCGTGCCGGATGCGGCGACGCTGGCCGCGCCTGCGAAAGACCGTGCGGGTAGCGCAGTACTGGGTGTGCCCGAAGCCTACGCCGCTGCGCTGCCCCAAGTGAGCGCACTGGCGTTTCCTTCCACGCCTGTCGCCGTTCCGTCCACGCCGTACTACTTTCTCGGCGAGGCAGGCGGATATCCGTCGTCGGCCTTGCCCGCACGGCCGCCCGAAGACCGGGTCACCGCGAAATCCTTCGGCCTGCCCGGAGAGCGCGAGCTGCAGGCGCTGCTCGCGGGCATCCTCGTCGAGCCCGAGCGCGAGTCGGGAGTGCCGGGTAGCGACAGCCGGTTCTACTTCGTCGAGCCGCAGCAGAGCGTGGCCCCCGCGGCTCATCCGCCGTTCGACGTCCATGCCGTCCGGCGCGATTTCCCCATTCTCGCCGAGCGCGTCAACGGCCGGCCGCTCATCTGGCTCGACAACGCCGCGACCACGCAAAAGCCCCAGGCGGTGATCGACCGGCTGGCGTACTTCTACGCGCACGAGAACTCCAACATCCACCGCGCCGCCCATGAGCTCGCCGCGCGCGCGACCGACGCCTACGAGGCGGCGCGCAGCAAAGTGGCGCGCTTTCTCGGTGCCTCGTCCAGCGAAGAGATCGTGTTCGTCCGCGGCGCCACCGAGGCGATCAACCTGGTCGCGCAAAGCTGGGGGCGGCAGAACCTCGGCGCGGGCGACGAGATCGTGCTCTCGCATCTGGAGCACCACGCCAACATCGTCCCGTGGCAGCAGGTGGCCGCCGAGAAGGGCGCGAGACTGCGCGTCATCCCCGTCGACGACAGCGGGCAGATTCTTCTCGACGAATACCGCAAGCTGCTCTCCGATCGGACGAAGATCGTTGCGATCTCACAAGTGTCCAATGCCCTGGGCACGATCACGCCCGTGCGCGAGGTGATCGAGGCTGCGCATGCGGTCGGTGCGCGTGCGCTCGTCGACGGCGCGCAGGCCGTATCCCACATGCGGGTCAACGTGCAGGCGCTGGATGCCGACTTCTACGTCTTCTCCGGCCACAAGGTGTTCGCCCCCACAGGGATAGGCGTCCTGTATGGCAAGCAGGATCTGCTCGACGCGATGCCGCCTTGGCAAGGCGGCGGCAACATGATCACCGATGTGACGTTCGAGAAGACCGTGTACCAGCCGGCACCTGCGCGCTTCGAGGCGGGCACCGGCAACATCGCCGACGCGGTGGGCCTGGGCGCCGCGCTGGACTACCTGGAGCGCATCGGGCTCGAAAACGTTGCGCGTTATGAGCATGACCTGCTCGTATACGCGACGCGCGGACTGCACACCATCCCCGGGCTCCGGCTGATCGGCACCGCGCCGGACAAGGCGAGCGTCCTCTCCTTCGTGCTCGACGGCTACGAGCCTGAGGAGGTCGGCAGAGCGCTCAATGAGGAAGGCATCGCTGTGCGTGCAGGCCACCATTGCGCCCAACCCATTCTGCGCCGCTTCGGGCTGGAGGCCACGGTACGACCCTCGCTCGCCTTCTACAACACGTGCGAAGAGGTGGATGCGCTGGTCGCGGTGTTGCGGCGGCTGACCGCACAGCGCCGCTCCGTCTGACGGGGCGCGTCACGCGATCGCTCGAGGCGGGCGTTCGAGCCGCGCGCAAGAGTGCCCCGACTCGCGCGGTTGTGAGCGAACCGGGGAGTCAGATCCCTGCGCCGCCCTCGAACGCTTCGTTGCGCGCCTGAGCCTGCGTAATGTTGGAGCCAGGCGGGACGCTGCGCGTCAGCCACACGTTGCCGCCGATCGTCGAACCGCGTCCAATGGTCACGCGGCCCAGGATCGTAGCACCGGCATAGATGACGACGTCGTCCTCGAGGATTGGATGCCGCGGCACACCCTTTACCAACGTCCCCTGGTCGTCGACAGCGAAGCGCTTCGCACCTAGCGTGACCGCCTGGTAGAGGCGAACGCGCTCGCCGATGACGGCGGTCGCGCCGATCACGACGCCGGTGCCGTGGTCGATGAAGAAGCTCGCGCCGATCTCGGCGGCCGGATGAATGTCGATCCCGGTCGCCGAGTGCGCACGCTCGGAGATGATCCGCGCGAGCAGCGGCACGCCGAGCCGATGGAGCGCGTGCGCCAGCCGATAGTGCGTGACCGCGGTGATGCCCGGGTAGCAGAAGAGCACCTCGTCGATGCTGAGCGCAGCGGGGTCGCCGTCGTAGGCGGCCTGGATGTCCTTGTCGAGGGCGTTGCGGATCGCCGGAAGGGTCGCGGCAAAGGCGCGGGTAATCTCGATGGCGCGTGCCTCCCGATCGCCAGCTTCGCGTGCGTGCGAAAGTGCGAGTTCCCGATGCACCTGTTCGCGCAGTGCGGTAAGCGATGCGTCGAGCGTTTGCCCTACGAAGTAGTCGATGCCTTCCTCGGAGAGCTCGGGCGGACCGAAATGCGCCGGAAACAGGACTGCAAACAACCGCTCCACGACGCGTGCGAGCGCCTCGCGCGAGGGCAGGTGGTGGATGCCATTCCGCCTCTGGTTCGGGCGCGCCGCGGCACGCGACGACCCTAGATCGGCGACGATCCGATCGAGGTCCCAGTGCGAATCGCCCGTGCCGCCCGCGGTGCGGAGGCTGCTTGTCACGCTCGCGCTCACGCCGCAAGGCTCGTCGGCAGCCCCGTCGCGTCGAACACGCCCTCGAATAGGATCGAGCTGAGGTAGCGCTCGCCGGAATCAGGCAGCACGACCACGATCGTCTTGCCTGCGTTCTCGGGCCTCTTCGCCAGTCGCACCGCGACCGCCGTAGCCGCACCGCAGGAGATGCCGGAGAGAATGCCTTCCTCGCGCGCGAGCCGCCGCGCGAAATGGATCGACTCCTCGTTCGTCACGTGCTCGATCGCGTCGACCAACGAAAGGTCGAGGACTTCGGGGACGAAGCCGGCGCCGATGCCCTGAATCTTGTGGGGCGAAGGCTTTAGCGGCTCCCCGGCGCGGCGCTGCGTGAGCACCGGACTTGCCGTCGGCTCGACTGCGACCGAAACAAGCGGTCGGCCGCGCGTCTGCTTGAAGTAACGGCTGACACCGGTGATGGTCCCCCCGGTACCCACGCCGGAGACGAAGACATCGACATTGCCGTCGGTGTCATCCCAGATCTCGACCGCCGTGGTTTTCTCGTGAATCTCGGGGTTGGCCGGATTCTTGAACTGCTGCAGCAGTACGTAGCGGCCGGGATCGGAGTTGGCAATCTCCTCAGCCTTCGCGACGGCGCCGCTCATTCCTTTCGGCCCTTCCGTCAGCACCAGCTTCGCGCCGTAGGCGATGAGCAGCTTGCGGCGCTCCAGGCTCATGGTCTCGGGCATGGTGAGCGTGAGCGGGATGTTGCGCGCAGCGGCAACAAATGCGAGCGCGATGCCGGTGTTGCCGCTCGTCGGTTCCACGATCTCTTTGCCCGGACCGAGCAGGCCGCGCCGCTCTGCGTCCCAGATCATCGCAGCGCCGATGCGGCATTTCACCGAGTAGGCGGGGTTGCGCCCCTCGATCTTGGCGAGCACCGTCGCCGGCGCGCCGTCGGTGACGCGATTCAAGCGCACGAGCGGCGTGCGACCGATGGAAAGCGAGTTGTCCTCGAACCAGTTCGACACTTGGAAAGTCCCCCATGACCTTTCGCGGGCGTTTTGCGTCGCACGCGTATTGGCACCGATGCCGCGGCGCCGCATCCGGCGCCGTCACGGTCGAAATTAACAGGGCGAGCGCCGGACTCCCACGAACGTTTCTGCATATGCTCATGCGGCAGGCGCATGTAGCACGGTGTCGTCAGCGTCGCGCGTGCTCGTTTACTCACCGATCTCGTCGCGGAACAACGTGCCGCCGTGAGCGGCCTCGAACCACCCGGCACGGGCCTGCACTGCGCCCGTGAACGCGCCCGCCTCGTGGCCGAAGAGCTCGGATTCGACCAGCCTGTCCGCGAACGCGCCGCAGTTGACTGCGAGGAAGGGCCCGGCACGCCGACTCGCCGCTTGGATATGGCGAGCGACCAGCTCCTCGCCGGTGCCGGTGTCACCGACGACGAGCACGGAGGCCTCGCTCGGCGCGATGCGTTCGATGTGTGCCAGCAACGCCTGGGACCGGGGATCGCTGAACAGGAGCGCCTTGGCGCGGTGCGGGGGCGCCAGCGGATGCGGATCGGGAAACGTCAGCAGTCTTGTCACGTTCGTCTGCGGTGAAGGTGCAGCAGCCGTGTCGGCCGCGACGCGCGCCGGTCTACGACTGACCGGGGCTTGCGTGGAAGTAGGTCGGTATTCCCGGCAGACATCGTGCGAGTGCAACGCTGGCGGACCGGAACGCAACTTCGACCTCGTCCCCTTCGACCACGCCGAGTGCACCGAGGCTGCGGTTGGACACAAGCGCAGTGAGCACACCAACGTCCGCAATGATCCGTATTTCGCTGATCACCGGGTCGGAGACGATGCTCAACACGCGTCCACGGAAGACGTTCTCCCTTGGCGCCGAAGCCGAGGCAGGTCGCATCACGCGCTCGAGAACGCAACCCGCGATCGCGGCGAAGCGTGCGCCGGCACGCTCGCGCGGCCGCGGCAGGTCGATCGTGGCATCGAGCGCAACGCAGCCTGCCGCTGTTCGGCGGAGAGCGCAGCGGGCGAGTGGGCGCCCCAGCCCCCAAGCCCGACCTGCTCAACCACTTCGCAAGTGCGCGCCCGCCCCCCTTGGCCATGCCAACCGCGACGTTGTACTCGCATCGTCTCGCGATGTCGCAGCGATACCGCAATGCGCGCCGAGCGTTCGCAGCGTGGAAACAGCAGTTCCCCCAACCTCGGTCCTTCGACGGCGGCGCTGCCTGTGAGCGTCGCTTTGGGCTGCGCTCTGCGGTCGCGCATCAGCAAGTCTCGTCCGCGATGCGGCGGAGGAATGTGAAGCCGATCGATCCCTCGCAGGGCGGGCGAGCGCTTTCGAAACACGCGAGCTTGCCGCTCGACCTGCCGGTGGCAGGTTGCCAAGCGAGGTC
>Ga0209253_10001384_pt1 | contig 21233 bp, 24 predicted proteins | sample FrelakmetBRP12BR_FD_187145 | JGI IMG/M metagenome (GOLD analysis project Ga0209253, IMG submission 187145) | Freshwater lake sediment microbial communities from the University of Notre Dame, USA, for methane emissions studies - BRP12 BR (SPAdes)... | ecosystem: Environmental > Aquatic >...
TATCCCGAAACGCTTCGTCTTGCTCACATCCTCTCTACATTTACGGCGAATGAAGTAATCGCGATACAGCGATTTCTGCTGCAGAAATTTGGGATACGAGCAGAACCATCGCCAAATCTCCGAAGATCACTCTTCGGGCCCTACGGTTCATCCTGGGAGGCGAATTGACTGAAACTTCTAAAAAAGGAAAGCGATGTCTTCTACATAATCAGCTTTCCAGAGGAGTCCATTCAGAAAGGAGAATATCTTCTGATCAAAGACGAATCATCCATAACCGTAATTGTGCAGGTCATAGATGTTCAATTTGCAAACGTGCCAGGTATGCTCGAAGACATACTACGCGAGGGATTAACGGAGGGAGATGTCCAAGGCGAAGACTACGACCCGCTGAACATCCATTCCCAAATCGATGTTCTGAAAGATGCGAACCTCCTAATCTGCAAGATCCGTGGAAGCATGGAAGCGGATAGGTTGCGCCTTGGCGTTTCACGACTCCCATCCAGAACAAGCTCGAAGATACTACCGGCAAGTATTCAGAACATCGCAAGATTGAACGGAGGAAACAGACCCGTAGTTATCGGACGAATTGATCAAGAGTCCAGTCTCGTAATTGACGCAAAGTCACTTGACGGAAGACTAAACATTATCATGGGAAGAAAAGGGACGGGAAAGTCTCATCTGACAAAACTGCTAGTTTCAAGCCTTGTTGAATACAAGGCACCTTGCATCGTGTTAGACGTGAATGGAGAATATGTAAACCTCTCAACCACAAAGCAAGATCAGACCACGGAACATCAATCACGAATCAACGTGATTGCTCCAGGAAGGAATTTTAAGCTTTCACTGCGAGGAATTGGTCTGAGAGCTACTCTCGATATGCTCGTCCACGCCCTTGATCTTCCTGGAACGTCATCAAGAGTCTTTTCGCGAATCTGGCACACATTGGAGAAAGACGGAAAAGTATCGCTTGAGGCACTTGTGGATGCCGCGGCGAGGACAGCCTGCAATGAAGCGGTGAAGGATGCCATTATCGCTAGGTGCAATATGCTACTTGATTCTGGAATCTTCAGCGATAAACCTGAGGAGACCGTTGACTATGGCGACTTTATCTCAGAGATAAAAGATGGGGGAGCCATCGTCTTGAATATGAAAGATCTCAGCGCAACAACCAGAAGAATGATGGTTGAACTGACGCTGGGCAAACTAGTTGACCTATTGTCCTCATGGAAGCTGCGAGGCGCGTTCCTATTTGCTGAAGAAGCGCATCTCTATCTGAGGGAGACCTATTGGGACGACATAGTTACTAGAATGCGGCATCTTGGGTTATTCACGACTTTTGTAACCAACCAACCTGACACGATACGCGATGGAATATACCGTCAGGCCGACAATATTTTTCTCTTCAATTTCATCAATGACCACGATCTAGAAACGATTGCCCGAGCGTCCAGGATAGACTCTGAGAGTGTCCGACAAATAGCCAAGGAACTGCCAGCTCAGAGATGTCTTGTCATCGGAGACGTCGTCAAGAATCTTCCAGTAGTGGTAGATGTGAGATCGCTAGATTTTCAGGCGATGGGTGAAACCAGGTACTACTTTCAGGATTCAAAGGCACAATCTAGTGGACCTGAGCTCTTAAGACAAGAAGTACAGATTGGGAATCTCGAAAGAAAAGACTGAAATAAACCAAACTGTCAAATAGCGGAAACCTTGCCTAGTTGCAAGCGTGCAGGAGAATAGAACCCGCGGAGACTTGACCCGGGTTGAATCTTGCAAGGTAGACAGTAGCCAGTAACGGAAATAGATTCACTGGATTGATTGATTTGAAGGATGCAGCTGAAAGGAAATCTAGACCTGCCGTAACGATACGTCCCAGCACAATAGTCTACTGGTTCAGATTTGCATTGGGAGGACTGGTCGCAATTCTGTTAATGGCACTAAACATGTTTGGTTACGTTGGCATAATCATCATGGTCGCAGTTTACCTCGTCTCCTACTTGGTGGTTCGATATGTTCTGAAGTACGGTGAGACAGAACTGAAGGGAAAACACAAGGCTGTGACATTGGGTGTCGGGACTTACATTTTCATTTGGGCTGCTATGTGGATATTTCTGTACACACTATATCCATATTGAGTCAGTGCAGTCCTAAGATTTCTATACTCTTTTTCAGCTCTGTTCAGAGCACGCATTCACTATCTGGATATATCGGCGACCATTGCGTTTGATATGGTAAGTGCGTCATCAAGTCTGATTTCGATAAGTCTGTCTCTGGCCCCGCCTCCGCCGTAGATTGTTTCGAAACGCTTGAGCTCACTGTCGAACACAACCCTGTCTATGTTGGCATGATATACTGGTGATGTGCCACCAGGACAGTATCCTGAGAACTTCTCAGCTTCTTCAAAAGGCACAAGTTCAACCTTCTGGGCCCCAACAACCTTAGCCAACTTGCGTGAGTCCACCTTCCTGTCTCCCGGTACAACAGCGAGTATAGGCTTACCATCTGCCATGAATACGAGGCTCTTTGTGATACGGTCAAGAGGAATCCCGGTTACCCTGGAGGCATCTGCCGTGTGTACTGTCAATGACTTCTGCACAATACGAAACCAAACGCCCTTTTGTTGGAGAAAGCTTTCAAGATCTACGTGTTTCGATTCTGAGCTATCCGCCATTGCATCCTCTCCAATAGGAATGTATGTAGATGGTAGCTTCCACTAGGTTTTTTGTGAGAAGTGTTTAGGATGTTTCCGATAGTTGTTCTCTCAGCTGCCCACTAGCTCTCGGATGTCTCTTGTCCTTTCTCAATCTCGTTCTCGAGTTCCTTTTCCGTAGGCTTAGCATTTTGTTCCCAGATCCTTTCGTTTTCCAAGATCTTCAGATAGTCGGCTAGGGCTCTGAAGTATCCACGATCATATTCCTCATGGAGTTCATTTGCTGCATGAGCAATAAACTGGGCGTGAATCTCCTTCACTGATTTCTCATCGAGATTCAGTCTATTCAGGTATAGGTTCTTGTCCCCTGACTTTTCCGTGAGAACCAATCCTTCAAGAGCTCGTACGTATCCAAGGTCATCCTTTGTTTTCTCCAGTTTTCCACGTATTTTTTCAAGTTCTTGCTCGGCTTCAGGTATTCTCCTCGTCACAATCATCCTGAGGAACTTGACGGATATGTCTGGGCCAATCATACTAGCGTCTCCTCTTTACTTCATCTTCCTCAGAAACGTCAGCAACGCCATCTTCAGTGATCTTGAATATTCTTTCCCCCTCCGCCAAATATGGACTCGAAATTAGACGTGAAATCCTCACACCACCTGAGGCTTTTCTCAGAAAGACTCTGGTGTGTGACATATGCGCAACCACATGTCCTCCCGCAGCTTCAACCTGTGCCGCAAAGAAGGCGTCCGGTTTTGACATCACCTGGTTTGTAACCACCGCGGATGCGTTGAAAGCCCTAGCTAACCTGACGAGTCTGTGCATATGATTATTTAGTTTCTGTTGGCGTTCAGCCAACATTTCCCTTCCTAGGTACTCGCTTCTGAAATGTGCTGTCAAAGAATCCACGATGATCAAGCGTATGTTGTTCTCCTTGATGACCTTGTCAGCCTTTTCAAGAAGTAATATTTGGTGATCTGAATTGTAGGCTTCACTGTAGATTATGTTTCTTGCTGTGGCGTCGGGATCAAGACCTAGATGGTTAGCTATTCTTACGATCCATTCCGGTCTGAATGTTTCTTCGGAATCTATGTACAGTGCGTTTCCTCCGAGTCCACCCTTTTCAGGCGGTAGCTGCACGTTGACTGCTAGTTGGTGGCATAGGATGCTTTTTCCGACACCGTATTCTCCGTAGAATTCAGTTATCGTCTGGGTTTCCAGTCCTCCGCCTAGTAGTTCGTCGATGGCTTTGCTTCCCGTGCTTAGCCTTAGAACGTTCTGTCGCAGTTTTATCAGTTCGTCGGCGTGGACGAATGTGAGTGCGATGGAGTTTCTTGCTTCTGCAACTATTTTGGCCGCTTGTTTCTCGCCTATTCCGGCAGGAATGAGTTCTCTTACTGCGGCTGTGGCCAAGGACTCTACGGTGCTGAATCCCAGCTCTTTCAGTTTCTCTGCTGTAGCTGGGCCTATGCCTGGGACATCTTCTATTGATTCGAACCTCTTCTTTTCAGTTTCCTCAGGCATGTCCTAGATCCTCAAGATTGGAATCGTGAGGCTTCTCTGTCTGTCGATTATATAAGCTTGGGCAGATTAATCACACTGCAAGAGAGGAGGGGTTTCCGAAACTGTTTTCCTTGGCTAGATCCATTTGGTGAGCATATCTTCACGTCCTCTCTTCACGTCTTCCAAGATCTTGGCACACCGTTTTGGGTCGAGTCGTCTAAACTCTATCCCCAGGGTCACAATGAGTCGCTGTGTTCCTCTGGACAATGATGGTGCCACGAGCATGGGACGAATAGTCTTTTCCGGAGTCTCAGGCATAGCCTTGAGATATTTTGCCAGTTGAAATGCAGCCTCTCGTCCCGCCGCCTTTCGCTTAATCTCGATGATGACCAGTCTTCCTGTGCGATCGATTGCGTATAAGTCTACGAATCCCGGTTCAATCCTTTTCTCGTACTCGATTATCCTCAGCCCGGGTTCCACAATCTCCGGTCTTGCAATGATCGCTTTCTGCATATCTTCTTCGCTCGCGTCAAGTGAAAACACTCCAGCGTCTTTCAGAGCTACAGCTGCAACCAGATTGACTTGGTCGAAGGTTGCAGTAATCGTTTCAGAAGGAGCTTGTCTAACGGCTCTAATACGAAGTAGATTCTTCTCGAACGAAACCTCGAATCTGCAACCAGACGGTTGCCAGTTCACAGGACGGTATCCCGTCGGACGGTGGACAAGCATAGCACCGTCTCGCTTTATCACCAGTAGTCTCTCGCCCGGTTCCAGACTGGAGGACGCTCTCCCTTTGTATTGAACAACGCATCTTCCGATCACAATGAGCAACCTCTGTTGTCCCAGCGCAGTCCTGATCATTTGAGATGCAAGTTCCGGTTTGGGAGATTCAACGAAGTCGAGTGTCAAGTGATAGTCATCAACGATTCATACAATTGTGTGCATGAGGTTTTCGGTTGTCCCATTTCTGCAGTAACACGTATCATACATATGTTGACGACATGCTCTGCGAATCCTCAAAAGGCTTTATATGATGCTTGTCGGTCAGAGTGTGTTTCGTTAGCAGGAGTTTCTTTGGAACCGTCTAGAAAACCGCTTAACTTTCTCGTAAAGAGAATCAACAACGCCGTCAGTATTAGGTTGAAGAATGACGTGGAATACCGTGGAAAGATGATAGACTGCGACAGCCACATGAATATCATTCTTGAAGGCACGACCGAGTTTAGAGACAATGCAGCTTCAACGAATCTTGGTCACGTTGTCTTGCGTGGGAGCAACATACTCTACGTATGTGTCGAACAAGCAGAACAACTAAGATGAGTTAGAACGTGCAGGCGTCAGTCAATCACGATAGCCTTCAATCGCATCTTCAACTATGGAACTTGCCTCACGCTCGGCGATAGATCTCAACTGGAGAATAACAGATTCTAGATCCTTCTTTCGTACAAACAGGTTTCCATCTATGTTTCTTGTTGACAGAAGGGCAGAGTTGATGACCGAGATATTGTTCTGAGCCAGGACTTTTTCAGCCAGGTCAGACATGGCGGTGCATGTAATCACTAGTGAGGGTCTTAGGTTCGCGAGCGCTCTTGCTGTGGATGCTCCTCCTCCACTGGCATCTCTAAGAATTACTACGTCTCCAGGTTCTATATGATGCGCTGCTTTTGCTTCTTCCAGTCCATTAGAAGAGAATGATTCTATAGGTTTCAGCCTAGCCAAATCTGTGTCTCTATTGTCTGGCCCAACAGTGTCCGGATGCCATTCTTTGTCTTGTTCGTCTAGTCTCCATTGGAGCTTGTGAACTTGCTTTGTCAGTCCCTCGATTTGATCATGTTGAGCGTTCCATATGCGCTCTTTTCGCACTTCAATGTCAGATCTCATCCGTTCCTTTTCCAGACGATCTCTCAATTCACGGTTCTCTTGTTTCAGAGTCTTGATGTCTTCACTGAGAGTTGCAGTCAATTCATTCAGTCTAACTATTACTTCTGATTTTTCTGCAAGTGCATTCTGAAGCCCTTGTTCAGTCTTTGATCTCTGCAACCTAATGACGTCAAGTCTGATTGGTTGCATTTTTTCATTGGACATTCTTATTGCACGGTTCATTGAATATCCCTTGATCAAAAGTTCTTTCGTCCTTTGTTTCAAATTATCCGACAGTTCATCATAGTCTGATTCCAACTTACCGAATTTGTTCTTGAACTTACCAAGAGCTTTTATTGCTGACGCCAAAGCATCGCTTGCATGATCGTTATCGACAAGGACGTCGTTTGCCCGGGTGTACTTGCCGACAAGTTCCCTCTTCTCAGAAGCGTCCATAGACTTGTTGGGAACAAACAGAGCTGTATCGAGCGTTGAAGCCACTTTTCGCACCAAATCAGGTGCGGGGGCAACATCCGTAGCAACGAGTACAACTTTGCCATAACGCGTGACTTTATCAATGATTTTTTTCCAACCGATCTCTCTTTTACTCTCTGCAAATAGAAAGCTGCCTTCGATGTCAAGAGCCGCTAGGCCTGTAGAGACTCCCGGGTCTATGCCAAGCACGATTCTGCGTCTTGTCCCTTGACGGCCTTGATTGTTTGCAGAGGTCTTCTCAGGCACACATGTCTCTGTGTTCATAGAGGTACACTGTGAGGGACTAGCCATCACGACGGCTGCTCTCTTGCAATTCTCCTCTGCAAAGCCGATTTGACAAAGCCATAGTATGGCGGCGAAGGTCTTCTAGGTCTTGACTTGAACTCTCCATGGAATTGAGTAGCTAAGAAGAAGCTGTGGGTCGGAAGCTCGAGAATCTCCATTCTTGTTCCATCGGTGCTCATCCCGGAGAATACTAGTCCCTTCTCAGCAATCTTTGCGTTGTATTCTTGATTCACTTCGTACCTGTGGCGGTGTCTTTCATAGATTGTTTCGGTCTTGTAGAGAGAGTATGCCAAGGTTTTCGGTTTTACTTTGATTTCGTGGGCGCCCAGCCTCATGGTTGCTCCCATGTGGTCGATCCCCCTTTGTTCCGGCATCAGGTCGATAACGGGGTGCGGAGTCTTCGGGTCAATTTCCACACTATTCGCCTGTTCAAGTCCCAAGTGTCTAGAGTACTCAACCACTGCAAGTTGGAAACCGAAACAGATGCCCAAGAATGGTATATTGTTCTCGCGGGCGTATTCAATCGCTTTGATCTTCCCTTCTGTTCCTCTTGCTCCAAAGCCTCCGGGTATTAGGATTCCGTCGTACTCTGAGAGTAGTCCTGTCTTCTGGGGGTCGTTCTCAAAAAGCTCAGTTTCCACCCAGTCGATCTCCACTCTTGCGTCACATGCAGCTCCACCATGTCTCAGCGCTTCGTTGACGCTTACATATGAATCGGCGAGCTCGGCGTATTTTCCACACATAGCAATCTTGGTTGAGTACTTAGGATTTGTGAAGGCACTGACCACTTTCTGCCAGTCATTCCAGTCTGGGGTTCTGAAAGTCAGCCTCAGCCTTTCACGGACATACTCGCCCATGCCTTGCTCGTCCAGAATTCTTGGGGATTCATAGATGCACTTCATATCGGGCGAGCTGAACACCGCCCGTTCTTCCACGTTACAGAAGAGTGCGATTTTCTTCTTCGGTCCAAGCATAAGTGGCGTCTTGCTTCTAGCCACGATCATGTCCGGTTGAATTCCAATTCTACGGAGCTCTTGGACACTATGTTGCGTTGGCTTGGTCTTCTGTTCCCCAACCACATCCAATACAGGGACGAGGGTGACATGAGATGAAAGGACATTATCAAACCCTTGCTCGATTCTCATCTGACGGGCAGCTTCGAGGTATGGTTGGCTTTCGATGTCACCGACCGTTCCCCCTATCTCCGTGATGATCACATCGACTCTGTTTCGGTCAGCTATACTCATGATTCTGTGTTTTATCTCGTCCGTTATGTGTGGAATTATCTGAACACATCTTCCAAGGAAATCCCCGTGCCTCTCTTTATCCATGACCGAGAGGTAGACTTGACCCGTGGTTATGTTGTGGTCTTTTGAGAGGTTGATGTCAAGAAACCGTTCATATGTTCCCAGGTCCATATCAATCTCCCCACCGTCTTCTGTGACAAAGACCTCTCCATGAACGATGGGGTTCATCGTGCCAGCGTCGACGTTCAGGTATGGGTCGATTTTTATCGTTGTGACAGAATACCCACGCACTTGCAGAATTCTACCGATTGACGCAGTGATTATTCCCTTGCCAATACCAGACATAACACCGCCAGTTACAAAAATGTACTTGACCACGCAAACAACCTCGTAACAAACAGACGCTTCAACGATCACACTTAAAATTCTTGGGTATACCGGATGTCGAGGGCATTCGCAATCCGCATCGTGTCCGCAGGCGGCAAACGTCTCAATTAGGTGCAGTGTTTCCAATAGCAGCATGGAGAACACTAGAGAACCGTGAAGGTTCTACGGGGGGTAGTTGGAGAAAAAGATAGTATGATTTTCTTGGGGCTAGCGACGCTTTCCTGTCTTGCTTTCCACTTCTTGCATGTCACGGCCGAGAAGCTTCAGAGCTGTCTTGATCGAGGAGAGTGCTTCATCAATGGTCTCTCTTTCTTTCCCTTTCCATATCTGAACTGCGCCTCTTGCCGTTATCTGACCTAGAGGTGTAAGAAAGACACGATCTTCATCCGCTTCTACGAGTTTTGCGTCAAACAGACCCGCCAATTTCCCATTTTCGTCTGAAGTGGCGTTTAGCGAGGATCGACTTACTGCCTTATCCTTTGACAATGCATCCATTTCGTAGAGTTTTACCAAGACGTTGGGACTTGATGGGATTGCCTGACCGAACTGTTCAGAGCCAACCTTCTCCAATGAGCGAATTTCATCTATCCTTTCCACCGCTGTTCTCAGACTGGTCAGTCTCTTCTTTATTGTCAGTATCGATTGAACAGTTGAACTCTCAAGATTGAGTCTGTACAGAGTGACTGCGCCGACTTGTCTAGAGGGTGAGAGGGCACGCATCTTTTCGAGTTCTTCCCAAACCCTGTATAATGTTGTTCTTCCAATCTGTGCTTTCTGAGCAATCTGCGTCTTTGTCAGTTCTTCTTCAGGTTTCTCCGCGAGAATGCTGAGGACTCTGAGTTGAGGTGACTTCGTTATGGCTTCCATGAAAGCGGACGATTCCTTGTTGGGGCTCATCTTCGTATTCCTGTATCAGTAGATCGGGGGCATGTGGTATATTAATGTTCCCATAAGAAAACGCCAGAGTTCCAACGTCACGGCTAAATCCCCGTAAGCCTAGGTAGTCCTCATGCAACCACCGCCGACGGAAGATGACCTGTCACCGGAAAAAAGACAGATATTGCTCTACATGTGGAAATCTGGGGCAGTTGGCGATAGAACAATCAGACTCCGAAACCTCAAGGCCAGATTGTCGGATGATGTTAGATCCAACTATGTAAGCAACCTGAAAGATCTGGAGAGCAGGCTGTTTATTAGGATCTCAAGAGGTGACTGCGAAGAATCTGCGTCTTTGACCCCTCTTGGCTTAGCCTACATCAGACAAGTCCAAGATGATAACCTCCGATTCATTACGGGAGATAGACTAGACGACAGATAGTACTTGGGCTATTTGTTTGTAGGTGTGAGACGACAGGTCAGTAGCAATGCACGAATATTCAACTGCAAAGGGCATTTTGGAGACAGTGCTGGCCGTCGCTGTCGAGAACAAAGCTAAACGTATAACCGAAGTCAATCTTGAAATTGGCATGTTGACGATGCTGAATCCGGAGCAGTTAGAGTTCTCGTTTCATATTTTGTCAGAGAATACGATTGCAGAAAATGCAAAACTGAACACTACGAAATTGCCAATGAACTTGAATTGCAGAGGTTGTGGTTACAGGGGAGACATCTCCTCGGACAAGATTGGGGAGTCGCCTGATGTCATCGAACTCTTGAAATGCCCCCGATGTGGAAGCACTGACACCGAAGTCGATGAAGGAAGAAGCTGTAATATCAAGAACATAAGAGTCGACACCTAGTGAGTAGTGGAATTTTGCTCCGCTCAAAGTCCAAGATGAGCGAGAAGCTCATCTATCCCCTGACCGTTTTTGACGCTAGTTCTCGCAACAAGTATCCTTGGATTGATCGTTCTCGCATCTTCAGCCAATTTGTCAACATTCAGACCCATCGCTGTCGCTAGGTCTAGCTTATTGATAGCCACAACATTGGCAGATTTGAAGATTAATGGATGTTTGACGATCATCCATTCGCCCTCCGTAACGCTCACCACCACCAACCTGCGTTGGCATCCAAGGGCATAGTCCGCGGGGCAGATTAGATTTCCCACGTTTTCAATGAAGATCAAATCCAAGGCTTTCAGATCTAGTTCTGTTATGGCTTTTCGGATCATGTTCGCATCCAAATGACACTCTTTACCTGTATTGATCTGGATCGAGGGCACACCATGCCTGGCTACTCTGTCAGCATCTATGGTAGTTGTAACATCACCGGCAATCATTGCGACTCTTTTTCTACCCTTCAGTCTGTCCACCATACTTTCGATCAGAGCTGTCTTGCCTGCTCCAACCGACCCCATAACATCGACGGCGATGACCCCATGTTTGTTCAGGATCTCAAGATTCTGAGCGGCCAGCCGATCATTCATTTTGATCAGATCCTTTCCAACTTCTATGTCCAGACTCTCTTCTTCCCTCGCCGTGATGATCTTCCGTTCAACCATCTCGCAATTTCACCAAAGATGAGACGCTACAAGGAACCCCTATTGAATTAAGTCTTCGTTTATCCGGGCGAATCAACCCTCAGCTTGTGCCTCTCGGTATAGTCGCAGAGATTGGCATCTCTTTATATTCGACTGGGAATCCACGGTAGAGCAGATGATGAATCTTTTCAAATTCAGAGCGTGCTCAGCCCACGCAGTGACGATAGACGACGGGCGAACTGATAATCTCGCCTGGTCGTCTCGGAAAGTTTTATACTCAATGTGGTTCATCTGACTGAGCGATCCCTATGACATGCAACGTTGTAGTTGGTGGCTTCTTCGGAGATGAGGGAAAGGGAAAACTGATGGCGCATCTCGCGCTCAAAGATAAACCAAGTGTGATAGCCAGAGGTGGCGCTGGACCAAACGCAGGTCACACTGTAGAACACTTGGGAAGAACATATTCACTTAGGATGATTCCAAGCGGATTCGTGTATGAGAAGGCTAGACTTCTGATTGGTCCCGGTGTCCTCGTGAACCCGAAGGTCCTCTTCAATGAAATGGCGAACACCAATTCTGAGAAAAGAGTGGGAGTCGACTATCAATGCGCCATAATAGAAGACAAGCACATTCAAGAAGAGATTCAGTCATTGCATCTGACGCAGAAGATCGGGTCAACAAAGAGTGGCATAGGCACTTGCAGCTCGGACAGAGTCTTCAGAAGGGCAACGTTGGCCCGCGACTTTCCTGAATTGTCAAGGTATCTTGCTGATGTATCCCTGGAAGTCAACGATGCCCTAGACAGGGGATCAAACGTTCTGATAGAAGGAACTCAGGGCACATTTCTTTCCTTGTATCATGGCACATATCCATACTGCACCGCCAAGGATGTATGCGCTTCAGCGATCTGTTCCGATGTCGGACTGGGTCCGACGAGGGTGACCGATGTGATAGTTGTTTTCAAGGCGTTTGTTACACGTGTTGGAGAGGGGCCGTTGGATGGCCAGCTTTCCAGAGATGATGTAGCGAAGAAAGGTTGGCTTGAGTTTGGAACTGTCACAAGACGAGAAAGAAGGGCGGCTCCGTTCGACTTTACGCTAGCGAAGAAAGCTGTGCGTCTGAATGGAGCGACACAAGCCGCAATAACAAAACTGGACGTGGTCTTCCCCGAAAGCAAGGCCGCAAGAAGCTTCGAAGAACTCCCTGTGGAAGCGAGAAAGTTCATTGAGAAAGTTGAATCAGAGATAAGGATTCCTGTTGCACTCGTTGGAACCGGACCCGGTTCCGAAGACGTTGTTGATAGAAGGAAGCTTTAGAACCACACTACCCAATGGCGAGTAGCAACCCAAACTGTTATAGATGATTGTGCCTAGAGCGTCTCGGTTCATCGTATGCCAAATGTCAAACAGCCTCAGAAGGCGCGTTGCGTAGCAATCGTTGCTACGATGGGGGCTCTTGGAAATGTCCTAGCCTTACTGTCAATGTACATTGCTCCAATTCATCCCCAAGTTGCGGTGGACCTTTCTCACATAGGCACATTTGTAGCGGCTATGTACTGCGGCCCTGGCTGGGGGCTCGTAACAGGTGCGCTGGTAGCGCTGGTACCTTTCTACAAATTCGGGGTTACGGGGTGGTATGGCCCATTGCTGGGCGCTGCAATAATTCCAGGCAAAGCGTTAACGGGACTCACATTCGGCTTCCTTGTAAAAAGATTCAGACCATTTACATCCGTGATTTTGGGATTCGTTCCAGAGTTTCTGTTCACTTATGTTTTCTTGAAATATATCACCGTGTACTTCATTCCACAGCTTGCAACTTTCATGACAGATGCGGTTGTATTGTCGATTCTCACGAAGGCATGGTTCGAGATGCTCATAATGGCTTTTGTCATAGAAGCAATTCATAGAAAACAGCTTCTCGGTGGAATACTGCAGTCCGTTAGAACGAAACAGTGAGTTTTGGGCGTTCATCTTAGGCAAGAGCTTCGGCGAGAATTTGAGAGTCTCGCTGGCTTCTTTTTCGTTTCTTGACTTTGTTCACAATATCAATGAACTGTTCCTTTGTGAGTTGGCTAATGCCTTCATCGCATAACCTTCCAGTTGTGAATTCAATCTCTCGGTCAATCTCAAACCTCTCTTCATGGGTTGTCTCGATCCCAAATCTTTCAAGCCACTCCTTCACTTTGATAGACACTATTCACCCCCCTACATCTTGATTCCGAGGTTCATTGATTCCTTTTCTCCACCAACATCGTCAGACAAGTATCCTTTCTTGGAGCATGACTACTCTACAGTAACGGATTTGGCAAGATTCCTAGGGTGATCAACATCGTGACCGTTCATCGTGGATATGTAGTAGGCCAGAAGCTGCAATGGTATAATGTAAGTGATGGGAGAGAAGAGTTCTGGAACATCTGTCGGCATGGGAACAAAGTCATCTGCTAGTTTCTCAACCTCCACATCGCCCGTCTCAGCCAGTGATATGATGCAGGCTTCTCTAGCTTTCATCTCCATGATATTTCCGAAAACCTTGCGGCGATTCTCGTCGTTTGGAACAACAAAAATCACGGGATAGCCTCGGTCGACAACGGCTATGAATCCATGTTTACTCTCTGCAGCTGGATATGCCAAAGAAGGTATGTATGACAGCTCGAGTAATTTCAGTCGTCCTTCCATTGCCGTGACAACACTTATTCCCCTTCCAAGGAAAGCGAAGCTTGGTCTTGAACGATATCTAAGGGAGATGCTCTTCACGAGTTTCTCGGTCCCCTTGATTGTATCTTCCATGAATTTGGGGACATTCTCGAGTTGTTCAACGAGATTCTTGGCTTCGATATCCGTGATTGTTCTTTTTCTCAACGCCAGAGAGATTGCAAGTTTCATTAGGACTGCAACTTGTGCTGTGAAAGTCTTTGTAGCCGCCACTCCGATCTCTGGCCCCGAGTTCTGTCCAATATATACGTCGGATAGGGTCGTCATTGTAGATCCCATGACGTTTGTTACGCTCATTATGACTGCGCCTTTCTTCTTGGCTTCGCGGATTGCGCTCAGCGTATCAGAGGTCTCTCCTGATTGGCTCACGCCGACAACAGCGGTGTCTTGGTCTATGAGCTCCCCATATTGATCGTTGAATTCTGACGCCACTACAACTTGACATAGCGTCTTGGCAAGTTTTGTGAAGGCATAGCTTGCCGCTAGACAGGCGTGATATGAAGTTCCACATGCGACCAGGAATATCTTCTTGGCCTTCAGGAGGTTTGTTGCCATAAGATCATGATAGATCTGCTGGGTTCTGAGGGCGTCACGAACTGCTTGAGGTTGCTCATGTATCTCTTTAAGCATGAAATGGGGGTACCCTCCCTTCTGAGCCGACTCGTATGACCAAGCTATTTCGAAAGGTTCCTTGGTGAAGGCTTCACCATCAATCACCTTCATGAAATCAATACAACCGGGTCTAAGAACTGCCATCTCTCCTTCGCCCAACGCAATCGCAGTCTTTGAAAGCGGGAGAATGGCCGTCGTATCTGAAGCGCAGAATGAGGCATCTTCACGGCAGCTTACTATGAGCGGGCTTTCCCGTCTTGCACACACGACCTCATCGGGACTCGAGGGGGTCACGGCTGCGATGGCATATGAGCCCTTCAGTCTCTTTAGCGCGAGTCTGACCGCTTCTCGGAACTTCTGACCTGCCTTTAGGTTGTCTTCAATGAGGTGGGCGACGATCTCCGAGTCTGTCCGAGACTTGAACGTGTGACCTTTCTGTTCAAGTTCTGACCGCAGTTGTGCAAAGTTCTCGATGATTCCATTGTGGACTATCGCCACTTGATCTTGGCAGTCCGTATGGGGGTGCGCGTTTTCATGGGAAGGTACTCCGTGCGTTGCCCATCTCGTATGACCGATACCCACCTTACCTTGCATGTCGTCTAGGTTCAGGTTTGAATGAACTTCCTCGATTCGCCCTTTGTCCTTCTTAATAAACAGTCTACCGTCTGCTATTGTAGCCTGTCCGACCGAGTCATAGCCTCTGTACTCTAGTCTCTTCAGTGCATGATGAATCAGTTCCGCTGCTCTTCCGTCTTTCAGTGTGCAACCGAAAATGCCGCACATGATTTGCTACCTTTCTAGGAATCTTGAGGTTGAGGAACAAAGTAAAGGTTACATTCTCTCTAAAAGATTGATTCCCAATACGCTCATGGCGTTTTTCAGAACGATTCTCGTCGCCTCGATGAGCCCAGCTCTTGCGTTTCGGAGTTCAGGCGTCTCAGATCGGATTACGTTGACAGCCTCATAGTATTCGTGGAACTTCTCGGTCACCCTGTTTGCATAGTTCACAATATCATCAGGTCTCAGGTTGTCAGCAGCTTTGGCAAATATCTCTGGAAATCTAGAAAGAAGCATGAGCAGGTCCTTCTCAAGTTGATGATTTAGTTTTGAGTAGTCGGCTGACTTTGGGAAATCGCCAAGCTTTCTCAGAATTCCGGAGATTCGAGTGTAGGCGTAGTTGATGAAAGCAGCACTGTTTCTTTCAAAGTCCAACACGCGATCCCATGTGAACAAGACGGTCTTGGTGGGTTCAACGCAGAGAAGGGCATATTTCATTGAACTCAGACCGATGCTTTCAGATATTGAATGCTTCTCTTTCTCCGATAGGTCTGGCATTCTCTTTGAGACTTCCTCGTATGCCTTCGCTATGGCTTCTTCGATTACTTCATCAAGTGCGATGAATCGCCCGCGACGACTTGACATCTTGTAGCCTGCGAGTTCTATCAACCCAAAAGCGAAGTGCGTTTGATTCTTGGCTATCTCTCTCTTCCCAAGAGCGTGAAGCGCAGCCTTTAGTTGAAGTTGGGGAAGGTTCTGTTCTGCTCCAATCACGTTAACCACTCTTTCAGCAGATTCGGATTTCTGGATGCTATATGCAATATCTCGGGTTGTGTAGAGAGTTGTTCCATCAGATCGTCCTAGAGTAAGAGGCGGCAGATGATAACTCGGGCTGATGTTCAACTCGTTCCTGAGATTCAAGTCGTCAACGATTTTCTCAACATCAAGTTCCAGAGTTCCCTCGACTTCATGTACGTATGGAGTCTTCAGAAGCCCCTTCATCACTTTGGAAACCCTTCCACTCCAGAGTAGGTCGCTTTCCCAGTCCCATGAGTCAAAGCTGATGTCCAGTCTTGAGAGGGTCTGTCTGAAACCTCCAAGACAGATTTCAGCAACCTCTCGAACCAGTTGCTTTGTCTTTTCGTTTCCACTTTCGTAGTTTCTGATCAGCTGATTAACGATTTCTTCAGGATTTGAATCGACTGAAATTGCCTGTTTCAGTTCCCAGAAAATCTTTGGATACTTCTTCTCTAGTTCCGATGCGACCGACGTCCATTCCTCTAGTTGCTTCGCGGAATCTTGCTCCCCTTCAGCCTTGGGCTGCCCTGCAAGTTCTTTCTCGATCTTGCGAAGCTCCATTAGACAAGCTGTTATGCTGTAGATCTGTCCCATGAAGTGATCGGGTTTTGTCTCGGGTTTGGGCCTGCAGATCTTGTCATACCCATATGCAATGATGGCTGATTGTCTGCCCATATCATCGATGTAGTAGTGCCTAGATACACTGTGGCCTCGGGCCCTAAGCAACCTCGCCAACGCGTCTCCAAGTACTGGGTTTCGGGCTTGACCGATATGGATTGAATGAATTGGATTGACACTTGTGTGCTCAACGATCACTTTCTTCGGCGCGTCGGTTTCAAGATATCCGTATCTTTCGTTGAGGCCCAATACGCCTTGAACAATTTCTTGCGATGCTTTATCATAGTCAATTCGGAAATTGATGTAGGCTGATCCAGCTAGTTCAACAGAGGAAATAAGGTCTCTCGATTCTACGTCTACTTTTTCTACAATTCTCTTTGCGATTTCGTTTGGTTCTAGATGAAGCGACTTGCTGAGTTCAAAACAGATTGAAGAAGCAAGTTCTCCAAATCTCGTTGATGGAGGAGCCTCGAGCGAAAATTGCGGGAGGTCAACATCTGGAAAAGTCTTCTTTAGCGCTTGGCGAAGCGTCTCTTCGGATTGTCTTCTAAAAGCTCCGAACACATTGTGCGATAAGGCGTTCAAGATTGCGCATACTCTACTGTGCCGCTATTCTGTGGTGACCTTCACATTCAACACTACACGGTCTGGATATCGTGGTCTCCCCAGTTCGCTATACTCTTCTTCGGTGAGTCTGAGAGTAATTCTAGGGTTTCCCGCGTGCTGTGTGAAACCTGGGAGCTGACTCAAAGATCTCTGAACAGCTATTGTCACGTTTGCCATTTCCCTTTCAATGCCCATGGGAATTGCGACTGGACCCTTGAATGATTCCCCTATGACCATTTCTATCATTGTCAATCCTTGTTGAGACTGAACTGGCGTCACAGTCAGCACCATGGCTTCGATGATAACTTCACCCATTCTTTGCAACCTTCCCGAGACTATCGGAAATCCGAACTATTAAAAGAATACTCGGACTACCCAGAAACCAAACGTGATATGGTAACTTATGACATATCGAGTGAGATGCGAACCACACCATAGTCTTGAGTTCTCTGCAAAAATCGTCGCTGTATCTGAAAACATGCGGTACGATTTGTCATTACTCGTCGATTCAGAGAGGGACTATCTTAACGTGGTCTGGATCGAAGCCCAGTTTTCTATTGCATTTTGGGCAATAGCCGTTGTATCTCTGGATTATTTCGACCGGCGACTCAAGCTCAAAGTCATCGTAAAGAGTTGCTCCACATTCATTGCAGACGATCTTCTGAGGCATGATCAACATCGAAGTGATAGCTTGACACGGTAGTCAATATACCTTGCGGATTTCATGATGGGACACGTTTTCTGCTCAACGTGTTCATGATGTCATTCAACTTCAAAAGGAATAATGACCGTGCTGCAGACAATGTCATCTTAAGTATCTAACAGACCACAATTGCCTGTGGGAAGACGGCTTAACAGTGTTGAGAGACCGCTTCGGTTGTGGACCTTCCCGGCGGGCGGAATATGGGCGGGTATGAGATGATGGACAATCTCTCACCGATGCCTAGCTTGGATAGGGCGCAGGCCTCCGGAGCCTGTGACAGGGGTTCAAATCCCTTCCCGCCCGCCACAGACCTATCAATGCACACGATCGCTTTGGTGATAGTTGTTGAGATATGAATGGCATTCTGGTTTCATTGGATGAAGTTCTAAGACACTTTTTTCAGGTAACAGTGCCTTCAGCTCACAAGCCTGAACTGAAAGGAATAGACGATTTGATTCAGTCGAACCCCGATGTATCGGAGGTCTTCATAAGACCTTTAAGTCACTGTGGAACATTAATGTTCCACGTGAAGAACAATGAAGTTTGACAAATCGGCAAAGATAGCAGGTTTGGCAGTAGCTGTAGCGCTAGTTTCCATAGTTGCTTACGCACTACGGTCCAAACCAACGAAAGCGTCGAGCTTGGAAAGTCAACCTTAACCAAGCATCCCTCCCTTTTTTTTGTGAAGGAACCAATGGAACTTCAAATACGCTCTGCATCGAATGGAAGAGGTGTACCACTTCTCTCTGGTATTCTGATCAGAGTAAAATGATCAGAATAATGCCCGAATCGTCCGAAAGGAATTGGAGATACTTTCGGTTTTGTCTCTCTGATCAATTTTTGGCATATCTATCGAATTTACTCTGGGTCGTCAAATCACCAGGAATAGAGAGACGCCTAGAACCAACATTATCAAACCCGACACAAACCTCATAACAAGTCTTGCGGAAGCCTGCTTTCCCTCAAGGACTCGTTTCAATGATGGAATACTGACGATACCGCATAGAAGAACTAGCAGAATTACCAGAGGCATTATGAACATTAGGTTGTAGCCCAACAGGTACAGCAAGAGTGTCAAACTAACTTTTTGAGTGGACAACATTCCAATTACCGCAAGGTAAATTCCTCCTGTACATGGAAACTCGATGGCCGCGATTGCTCCACCAAACAGCAATGCGGCCCCGATATACGATTTCTGAACCCATGAGCTACTGAACTGCGATGCAACAGGTATGAACAGTCTCTGAGACATTCTGGGTGAGAACTTTGAAAGTCGGCCTGAGACCGCACCAACAATATTCAGAATCCCCAGTCCGATCGCGATAGCTCCAAAAGTCTTCGCAGCAATCTCTAAGAAACCGCTTAACTTGATTACCTGAGCTAAGCCAAGCCCAATTGCCAGATAGACAAGGTATGTTGACAAAACGTAGACGACACCCATTCCCAGAATCTCCTTTCTTGATCTGTACAATGCGAATACGCCAACGAGATAGACGAGAACTGAAAACGCGCAGGGATTCAAACCATCTAGAAACCCCGCGACAAGAACCAGCGCCCAGATGCTCGACGAGCCCAACACACTGTGTGATGAGAGGCATCCAGAAATTTCCTGTGATGTTTTGCACTCGTATGTGACCTTGTCCTTGTACAGTCGATAGGTGTCAGACCTTATACCCTCAACCGCAACTACTCTTTCCAGATTTGGATTGGAGACGACAAATCGTACCATGAGATTGGCTGGGAAGTACCCTTCAAACACGTATTTTCCGTCCACGATCGTGGTCGCGGAACGGAAGAACTCTTGAGGAATGTCGAACTCTATTCGGAGATTGCTAAGAGCATTGAGTGCCGTGGTATTCTTAGAGTAATCTATCGTTACCACGTTTGTGATGCCAACTGAGTGAAAAGCTTGGGCTAGATCCTGAGTGTAGTGCGCACATGTAGGGCACGATCCATAGAAATAGATGATCACGGTGTGATTGTCGGAGGCCGAGGCCGCAGGTATGGTGGTCATCAAAAGAACTATGAGCAGAGCTTTGGCGATATCTTGCCATGCAAAGCGAATTTAGCCATCCCTCCGGAGTCATGGTTCTCGTTGACAGCGATCTGAGAAAATAGTGTGCAGACAGACTATTTCATATGTTCGCAAGGGCACGATGACGTCAGCAGTCTCTAGAACATGTGTGTATCATGTGCTCGTTTCGTAATCACTTTCATTGATTCGTATGCTGTGACCCCGAAACTCATAGTCTATTATTCAGTTTGACAAACCATAGGATAGAGCTGATTACATGAAGATAATGCTGGAGACAAACATCTCAGTCAAACACAAGAAACTGCTCGGCTTGATCCTGGCCGTCATAACGGTGCTCTCTACATCAACAGTGTACATGACAGTTGAGAATCGAAACCTGTCATCCAACCTTGAAGCCCTTAGAACAGACTATTCCATTCTCAACAGTACGAAAGTTGATCTGGAAAAGAACTATCAAGTGCTAAACGTTTCTAGAAACGAACTATATGATAGATTGAATGATACCGTAGCGTTGGAGCGTAAGTATTGGGCGGTAGTCCAAGAGAACATTACACTTTTACCTCGAGATACGTTGGCGGTTAGCATCTATCTTGACAACACTGACGGATACATGGGAATTGATGGTGTCGATAGACTAGAGCTCACGATGGTTGGAGTCTATGGACCTGACTTGGACCGCGGACAGGTCAAGGCGGCGACTGTGAAGCAGTATATTGGTGGAGATGAGAAAGGAGAGAGATGGATCGGAGAAAGAACCGTCGCATTTGGTCCATATCAAACGCCTATAATGGTGCGTGATCCAATCTCCAACGACACTATCGTAAGAGAATCACTGACTAGCGCCACGTTCTACTTTGAGAACTACAACTACCTGGGATACATGCGACCAGGGAACTGGATTACTATCAAGCTCTTCTATGACGGCGCTTACCGCATGACAATCAGAGAACTGGAATTTTATGTTGTAGGCTTCGTGAGGCTCACGCTTGGAGAGGCACAAGAGTTCAACAGTGGTTGGATAGGAAACAGAGTCGAAGTAGAAATCCGGCACTGGAAGGACATGACATAGGATATGGATTAAGGATGTTCTCATGGACTGTTGGCAGCCCACGCAGCTTAGGTATTCTTTCCGTTGAGGAGTCTTTGTTCCACGCCTTCAAGTAATTCGAATTTTCTACCCCATCTTCTAAAGAACTTGTTCTGACAGTAGAGAGCATACGCCGAATACAGTAGCGACAATGTTGCTAGAACTAAGAGTGCTCCGTCAACCGCAATCCCCATTCGAGGATGGGGGAGCACTCTGTTGAATTCAATCAATCGAGCCGCAAAGCGAACTAAACTAATCAGAATGAGAATAATTGCGAATACCCCTATCAGTGACGCAGTCCTAAGTCTGTCCAATTCTCTCTCAACGTCTAATAGAAAAGTATGAACTGATCTAATGGGATATTCAGTTTCTTTCTTTTCTTCGCTCGTGAATGCTTCCCTCGTTTATATTGGGTAGTTTTCATGTCTCTTAAAATGTAG